>Ga0180009_10000883_pt1 | contig 38297 bp, 42 predicted proteins | sample OS_PC_MetaG_FD_123537 | JGI IMG/M metagenome (GOLD analysis project Ga0180009, IMG submission 123537) | Groundwater microbial communities from the Aspo Hard Rock Laboratory (HRL) deep subsurface site, Sweden - OS_PC_MetaG | ecosystem: Environmental > Aquatic > Deep subsurface > Groundwater... | reverse complement strand
TAATAACGTGATGTAAAACCCCAGGGGCGTCTAAGCGGGCTGACCTTGGCATGGCCAAACACCTACCAGCAAACAATCGCCATGTCAAGTTATTTACTTATTTACGGACGTCCCCATTATCATGTGGTGACCCGTGAAAAAAAGGACAACATTTGTATTTTCCAGGTAACCTATGCCTTTACCGACCATGCCCGGCCGCCGGACGACGGCAAACTGCGGGAGATCAAGTCCGAGATGAACTGGCTCACTGTGGGCGCCGAACACCTCCTGCCCAAACCCGGCGAGTGGCGCTATCCGCCGATTCCTTTAAGCGTGATTTATACTTAGACGCCGTTTCTAAACCCCATCTGAGGACTGATTGCTGCGTTATGCCGTAACAGTTTAGTTTTGATCTAAACTGTTACGGGCGTCCGCGTTGTCCAATTGGGAAACCTTCCCCAGGCAATGAAGCTCTTGGGGGTAGCTTTTTCAAAGTCTATTGTAGCGGGTCGCAGAATATGGACCCCGATCTGCCTAAATTAATTTGAAATTTGAGCAATACCATCCTCAAGAATTTGAAGGCCTTTTTCCAGCTGCTCATCGGTGATCACGAAGGGAACGAGCACCCGCACGACATTGCTGTAGGTGCCGCACACCAGAATAATCAGGCCCCGCTCGAGGCAGAAGGCGGCAAGCTTCTTAGCCTCCTCCGCGGCAGGCTCGCGCGCGGCGCCCTTGACCAGGGCCAGCCCCAGCATGGCGCCCAGCCCCCGGACCTCGCCGATGATGGGAAACTTTTTCTGCCAGGCTTCGAAACGGCCCTTGAGCTTTTCCCCCAGCGCCTTGGCTTTGCCGAGCATGTCCTCCGCTTCGAACACCTCTAGCACGGCCAGGGCCGCGGCGGAGGCCACGGGGTTGGCGCCGTAGGTGCCGCCCAGCCCCCAGGGGTGCACCGAGTCCATGATCTCCCGGCGCCCGACGACGGCGGCGATGGGCATCCCGGCCCCCAGGCTTTTCGCGACCGTGATGAGGTCGGGCTCCACCCCCCAGTGCTCGATCGCGAACATGGTGCCGGTGCGACCCATCCCGCTCTGGATCTCGTCGGCCACGAACAGAATGCCGTTCTCGCGGCAGATCGTGGCGAGCGCCTGGAAGTACCCGGCCGGCGGGGTGATGAACCCGCCCTCGCCCTGCACCGGCTCAACCACGACGCAGGCCACCGCCTCGGGGTTAACGTGCTGCAGGAAAAAGTCCTTCAGCTTCTCAGGCCCCACCACGTCCCCGAAGGGCATGCGGTAGACCTCGGGCGCAAACGGGCCGAAGCCAAACTTGTAGGGTTTGACCTTGCTCGTCATGGTCATGGTCAGCAGCGTCCGGCCGTGGTAGGCGTTTTCGAACACGATGACCGCCGGCCGCTTCGTGTAGTAGCGTGCGATCTTGACAGCGTTCTCCACGGCCTCGGCCCCGCTGTTGACGAACAAGGCCTTCTTGGGGAAGCTGCCGGGGGTCACCCGGCAGAGTTTTTCGGCCAGCCGGATGGCCACCTCGTAAGGGCTCACCATGAAGCAGGTGTGGTGGAATTTCTCGGCCTGGGCCTTGATGGCCGCCACCACCTTCGGGTGGCAATGGCCGATGTTCATTACCCCGATCCCACCGCCGAAGTCGATGTACTCCCGGCCCTCCACATCGCGCACGATGGCGCCCCGTGCGGACTCCACATGAAGGGTGGTGACGCTCGACACTCCTGAAGAGATCACTTGTGCTCTCAATTCTGTCAAATTTTTGTTGTTTTTTGAAAAGTTCATTTCGTCCCTCGATTACAAAACAATTTGTTAAGTTATTCTATACATGATCTTGCCATTGACCATTGTCAGATCTGTCTTTATATAAAAAATATCCTCCGGAGGAGTCTTAAAAATGTCATGAGAAAAGGCAACGAAATCAGTCAGCTTGCCGAGTTCCAACGAGCCTTCAAGGCATTTTGGGCCGTTTGCCAGCTCCGATTCGCAAGCACAACTGATGTGACGATCTGACGTTCCAGGATACTCCAGTACTATCGCAAGAGCCGATCGGTGTCTTGTCTGGAGAGAAGAAGGTATGCATTTCTCTCATAGAAGCGGGTTGCCCACGTCGCTGCAGCCCACGTGCCGATCAGGATCGGTTTGTTCGTCAGGCTTTCCATGTGCCGAAGGAATTGGGTTCCAACGCCACGGTTCCAGTGTGCAGTTCTCACATAAGCGTACCGGATCAGCGCAACGGATCCCTTGTCTTGGATACCCATCACACCCGTCAGCTTGCCGTTTTCCTCAAGGCCCCAGAACTCGACACCCTCCTGGATCTCGGCTTCCAGTTCATCTATGAGCATGTAGGGTTCCTGTCAGCGGTCATCAGGGATGATTCCCTTGTACGCCTGTGCCGCGTCATTGATGATCGCGTACATCTCTGCAAGATTCAGATCCGTGCACCTGTGTATCATCGTCTTGCCTTCGGCAATAATAATTAGACAGATTATTCAGTGTCTTCCACCGTTATTTGACACCATGATCGTCCCGAGTATGTGGCTTAAATCGCCACAGTAGCTGGTTGCTACACCATCAAGAGCGACCTGCAGGTCGAGACGGTGGACAAAAAAGTTATTCACGATCGGTATAAAAATCTGATCATGGTGGAAAGTTCGTTAATGACCTGCAAAACGAGTCAACTGGAGGTGCGGCTGGTGTTTGCGCGAACCTAAGCCGACACCCGGGGTCATGTCCTGGTGTGATGCTGGCCTATCTGATCGTGCGGGAGCTCAAAATCGACCTTGTCCTTGAGCTTTTGGAGATAGCCAATCTTGGGAGTCACTCTCGGTTTGTTCCTTTCGGAATCATCCTCATCAAGATTTTTTATTTGATGCCATGATGCTCAAGAGTATTCTTTGTGCTCACCATAAGCAGAATCCCTCAATGGATCATTGAGGGACCAAACATCTATGAAAGAATCCCCAAGTCACACTTTTTAAGGCTGGCCTTTTCAAACTTAGCTCAGCAAACGGTGTTGGTGACCAGGATGGCCATGATGCAAAGTGACAGCCAAGAGCGCTCCGAATGGGATAGACTTGGCTCCTGGCTGCTGTCGTTCAATTGCGAAGCTCTACACCGGGGAGGCTGCACAACATTTCATAAAGCAGATTTGCTGCAACCAGAGCGGTATTTCCGGAGGTATCGTAGGACGGGGATACTTCCACCAAGTCTCCTCCGACAATCTCAAGATTCCGGCACCCCCTAAGAATCTCGATTCCTTGAATAGCGCTCAGTCCTCCGATTTCAGGAGTACCCGTCCCAGGAGCAAATGCCGGATCCAGACTATCGATATCAAAGCTGACGTAAACCGGACCCTTTCCTAAATGCCCGCGCACCTCAGCCATGAGCGGCGTCAATGACTTATGCCAACATTCCTCCGCCTGAACCACACGAATCCCTTGACAGCGCGGCCAGTCGAAGTCCTCAGCCGAGTACCCGGTGCCTCGCAGCCCGATCTGAACGGCACGCTGCAGAGCGATCAACCCCTCCTCGACCGCCCGGCGAAACGGTGTACCGTGGGCAATTTTTTCACCGAACATAGTGTCATTAACGTCTGCATGTGCATCCACGTAGACAAGGCCCACAGGTCCATATTTCTTGCGCATCGCCCTAAGGATCGGCAATACTATCGTGTGATCGCCTCCGAGAGTTAGCGGAATACATCCGTTTCGGATGATCTGATCATATCGTAACTCAATGATCTCTATCGACTTCTTCAAATCGAATGTGTTTATGGCCACATCACCGATGTCGGCTACTGAAAGCGATTCAAAGGGAGCCGCCCGAGTTGCCATATTGTATGGGCGGATCATGGCCGATTCGGCCCGTATCTGTCGCGGGCCGAATCTTGTGCCCGAACGGTTAGAAGTGCCGATATCCAGCGGTACACCTACAAAGCAGACATCGAGGCCATCGGTGGTCGGCCTCAGAGGAAGCCGCATCATGGTGCCTCCCCCACTGAACCTGGGTATTTCATTACCACTCAGCGGCTGGTAAAGTGTCTTCTCCATTACTTCGCCCTCCAAAACATTTCGCATGATTGAAGAGGGGGGGCGCTCGAATTTAAAGCCCTTCATCCCGAAGAGTCCCCCTGCCCCCCCTGCCGGCATTTTACGGCATCAGTTTATTTGGAATCTTCACTCCCTTTTCCTTGAGGTATTCTATCGACCCTGGGTGCAATGGTATCGGCATGCCTTTAATCGCATTTTCAGGCGTGAAATACTGGCCTACTTCTTTATGGATCGCTTCAAGCTCATTCTTATTTTCATAAATCGTCTTCATAATGTTGTAGACAAGCTTTTTATCTGCATCTTTATGAACTACCGACCCATACATCGAGGTCATGACATCGACGTCCTTATCCATTCCCTTGTAAGTCCCTGCCGCAATCTTATTGATGTAATAGTAGGGAAACTTCTCAAATATCTTCTGATGAGCACTGGTTTCGATTGGAAGCAAAACCACATCTCTTGAAGCAGACAGGTCCAGGAAAGCGGAGGCACCGGTTCCCATCGAATAGATGCAAGCGTCTATCTGCTCGTCCTTCATGGCCGTCACCGCATCAGAGACCGTGATAGTCTTTAGATTCATATCGCCCTGCTTCACACCATGAGCTTCGAAAATGATGATTGAAATGTCGTAATCAGTTGTACCTGGTCGGTTGAACGCCACCTTTTTCCCTTTAAGATCCGAGATCGTTTTGACATTGCTTTTTTTCAGAGCAAATATGTGCATGTATCCAGGATACATCGAACAGAGCCCCAAAATCGGCATCTTTTTATCAAAGGGCTTTTCTCCATGATAACCGGAATAGATCGCCGCCGGGGTGCACATGCCTATCTCCATTGTCCCTTCTGCAATGCCGCGGATGTTTGCAACCGAGCCGCCGGATACTTCGGCTACCGCCTGCACTCCTTCCAAATTTTTGTTAATGAGGTTTGCTATGCCGCCGCCCAGAGGATAGAAGATCCCCCCTGCACTTGCAGTCCCGATGGAAACGTACTTCTTGGCCAGTGCAACGTCCGTAAAGCAAAAAATCATGCAGAAAACAACAACTGTGACCCCAAAACCTTTTGTGATTCCATTTTTCTTCATCATTTGTCCCTCCTTCTTTTGTTTCAGTCAGTTTTAGATACCTACACCACTCTCTTACCTGTTTGCCCCCTTTTCAACTATCAACCCGATAAGCGCATGCAATCTGACGGTGGCTTACTTTTTCAGCAGCACTCTTACAGCTGAGCGCCTTTACATGCACATGGGACTAATCACTCGACGCGAGGCTGCTGCCTTGCGGTCTCGGCAATCTTTTCCGTACGAGGTATTGCCTGACCAGAACCGTGCAGCAAATTGCAATCCCGATCAAATCCGTTAGGTGCCCTTTCGTCATAAGAAGAAGGCCTCCCACGATCAACAAGGCGCTCTCAGCGTATTTGCAAGGACTAAGCAAATGTCTATGGATCCCGCTGGTCAAGGCCAATATACCCACGATTGTCGTTGCAGTGGTACTTACGATCTTAAGTAAGGCCCCCTGCATCAGGAGCTCCGGCCAGTAAATGAACATGAAAGGGATCATAAAGGCAACCACACCGATCTTACAGGCATAGCATGCTGCCTTCATCGGCTGGGCATCAGCAATACCGGCGGCTGTGTAGGCGGCCATTGCAACGGGCGGGGTGATGTTGGAGAGGTTTGCATAGTAGAATATGAACATGTGGACCCCAAGCAATGGATAGCCTATCTTTAGCAATGCCGGAGCGCCGAGTGCAGCTGTTATGATGTAGGATGCGGAAGGAGGCAAGCCCATGCCAAGGATCAGGCAGGTAACCGCCATGAATAGAAGCATCAAAAACGGGATTCCTCCGGAGTTGTCTACCATTATAGCGGAGAATTTGAGCCCAATTCCAGTAAGCGTGATGACACCAATCACGATACCGGCGCATGCACATGCGGCGGCTATAGGTAAAATTCCCTTTCCCGCGGAAATTAACGCTCTTGAAAGAAGCGAAAAAATTATCGAAAAGCTCATTTCATTCCAATTGCGAACGATGATTACCGCAACCAGAAGCAGCACGGCGTAAAAAGCCGCTTTCATCGGCGAGTAGCCTTTTATGAGAAGAGCGACAAGGATGCCTATGGGTATAAGCAAATGGGCGCCGTCCTTCAAGGTTTGCATTAGCTTCGGTACTTGATCGCTGCCCAGGCCCTTCAAGTCATTTTTGATCGCTTCGAGATGCACGTTGCAGTAGAGGGCCATGTAATAGAGGAACACCGGAATGACTGAGGCAATGCAGATGCTGACATAGGTAATGCCCGTGTACTCTGCCATGATGAAGGCAACAGCGCCCAATATCGGAGGCATGAACATGCCCCCGGTCGAAGCCACCGCTTCTATTCCTCCAGCCTGATAAGGAGCATACCCCGCCCTTTTCATAAGCGGGATGGTAAAGACACCGGTTGTGGCCACATTTGCTATGGCGCTTCCGGACATCATCCCCATCAAACCGCTGCTCGTGACAGCGGCTTTGGCCGGACCGCCAGGCGACTTCCCGGTCAGGGCATTCGCAAGATCGATAAAAAACGAGCCAGCCCCCGATTCCTCGAGGAATGCACCGAAAATAATAAAGACGACCACAAAGGTTGCCGACACCGCAAGGGGGGTTCCAAAGATGCCCTCGGTCGTGAGGTAGACATGGGAAATGATTTTATTAATGGAGTATCCCCGGTGATTCAGAAGCCCCGGCATGTAACGGCCGAAATAGGCATATGCCAAGAAAATGAGGGAGAGGGAAGTCAGCGCCCAGCCTATGGTCCTCCGGGTGACCTCCAGAACCAGAATGATGGCAATGCCGCCGATGATATAATCCCATGATGTAAATACAAGGGTATTGATTCGAATTGTGATTTCTTTAAAGAAAATGACAGTGTAGGCGCCGCAAATGAAACTCAGTAGTGATAGCGTCAGATCGAGAGATCCGGGGTTCTGCCGGGACTTTTTGGACGTGTGGGGATATATTAGGAAAATAAGAACCATGGAAAATGTGAGATGGATGTTTCGCTGCAGCATGGCGGTGAACGCGCCGAATCCCGCTGTATATAGGTGAAACAGCGAAAAGGTGGTAGAAATGCATGCTATGAACGCATTAAGAACTGAAGCTCCTTTAAGACTCAGGTTTCCGAAAAGGGATTGGAAACACTTCCCGTAACTACTGAAAGGCCTGCTACTACCCGGATAGCTTGAAGGTTGGGCTGTCATTTCATCGGGATTTCTTTCCTTCTCTTCAAAAGACTGATTTTGGTTTGGTTTCATAAACTCTCCAACTCTTAAGAAGAACTGGTACTATATTGAAAAGAGCCATAGTGACGGGCTCTTCAAAGTAGTGGTTTTCAAATGCGCGCGGAGGATACAGTGGAAGGTGGATATATTGAAACCATCATAGAACTTGCAAACGCCGCCATTCCGAAACAGTTTCATATTCTTACCATAATTTAGTGCTTTCAAGAGTGCGGGATCCGGACTGCATTTAAATCGATAGTTGCCTGCATAATAAACCGTTATTTTAGTACACTCAGATTTGAAGCCTTCTTGGGCTGTAGTCGGTACTTGTACATCTTCTCATAGAACGGCATGTGATACTCATAGCACACCTTGAGCAAAGGCAAGTCTTCGAATATAGCTTTATGAAGAAGCTCATCATAAAGGAAGGCCTCCATGTTTTTCTGAACGCATGAGCTTTTGGCAACATCGTAGTAGCAAGTCTCCCAGTGGTCATATTCTTTCCTCCACTCGGGTTTCCAGTTCATGGCCTTGGGTTTGAACTCTATACCTACGGCATCGCACCAGGCCATCATAATGCCCTCGGGATCATCTTGAAAATCGTCACCGTCGATAACCAGGGGAGTCTTTCCGTTCTCGAGCGGTTGAAGGTTTAGCTCACTCAACCGCTTGAAGATTTTATAGGAAGCATCAAAGCCGCTATCGGCCAGTTGACGCTTCTGGGTACCGCGAAGTTTCCAACTCGAGAGGACACAGCGCTTTGGATGCCGAATCTGGAACATGTGAAAGCAATTCCCGAGGATCTCTTTATCCTCAACGAGTTTGTCGGCGGCGTGCAGGGCACATTCCTTGATGAAGAGAGGTTCTTTTCTAGCCATCTCGAATATTTTGTTCTTTATGCCGTCATAATCTGTGGGCCAGCCGTCATAATCTTTATGAGAAACCCCCTTTTCGTTAGCGCGTTTGCTCCAGTAAAGCGGAAGAAACGGTTCAAAAACGGTCTTAAAATCACCACGAGCCTCGATAGAGCGCATGAAAACGGTGGTGAGCGATCGAGGAACCATCCAGTTGAAAATAATTCTTTCCATGCACTACCTCCATTTTTTATTTGTCTAAAATATTGAAAAATCATAATCTTGACCATCAGCTTTCATATAAGCGTTTACTCTAATTGCCTATTCGCCTCCTCCCTACTTTAAAAGGAGGGCTAGCTAAAAGCCCATGGCCCTGATCCGTTGCTCAGAAGCGTTCAGAAATCTTTGATTGGGCCAATTGTAAATCAAAGCCTTGATCAGTATATCCCTGGCCGTTATGTAGTGATTTACGATTAGCCTTTCCACTTCTAACGGCTTTCTTTCTTTTACAGTGTCGAGAATGATTCTGTGTTCAATCAATGAAGCAGGCATTTGCTCCGGGACGTTAAAATTCGCAAAGGTGATCCTCTGCGCTCGTCTCCTCAAGTTTTCCACAAAGGGAATTGCTAACTGGTTTTTACCAAGTTCAGTCATGTACTGGTGAAGCTTCAAGTTCAGATCATAAACACTGGATTGATTGTCTTGATCCTGTTCAATCCTTTCGATCAAAAACTCGATTTTATCGATCTCTTCACGGGTGATGGAAGCTGTTGCAACACGCATCGATAGGCCTTCAATCGAACCCAAAATGTCGTAGGTTTGCGCGATGTCTTTTGGGGTTAGCGTGGAGACGAAGGCCCCCTGAAAAGGGACAATGGTGACGAAGCCATCGTTGGATAGCTGCTGCAACGCTTCCCTGATGCGATGTCTTTTTATTCCGAGCTCCTCACAAAGCTTTTCTTCTATGAGTCTGTGCCCGTCCAGATATTTTCCCTGAATGATCGCATTCTTTATGTATTCGACCACTTGATCTTTTTCCAATTGGTACCTCACAATCAACGCGGTCCGCCTTTGATCTCATCTCGTTCTAAAAACATTAGACCAGGCTAAGTGTTAAGTTGAAAGAACCCTTTTGCTAATTAGCATAGACGCAGCCGAATAGATTGTCAACAATTTATTTAATTTTGTTAACTATTATAGCCAATATTGTTGACAATTTTTGCCCGCTGGTCTTGCGGCGGTGGGTCCACTTTCCAGAGCAGTGGGCCGTGTGTTGCGGTCAGCGCCCGGCGCTTGACCTTCCATCGGCCCAGATGGAACAGGACCTTCTTAATCACCACCTCGTCCTCGATAAACATCGATCACCCGTATCGGTCCGGCACTTAGGGCGGTCAATAAGCCGAGGCTTTTAGCATTCAACTTACTGAAACGGATTGTGATTATAAAAAATATAAAAGCTTTGCGGAAATATTCAGGTGTGATGAACAACTGGGTTATATTAGATAGGGGTGATTCAACAGCGAACGTATAAAAGCAGCCGTTATTTGAGTTCCTTCATCAACGCTATTTCATCGCAGTCCGGGAATTTGACGCACGCCAGACAATCTCCCCAGATCTTTAAGGGCAGTTCCGAAATTTCGATTTGGGAAAATCCATGTTTTTTGAAAAATTCCGGCTGGTAGGTGAGGGTGAAAACTTTGGCTACTTTAAATGTTTGCGCATCGGCAAGGGCGGCTTCCACCAGTTTGGCGCCGATTTTCTTTTTCTGATGAAGGGGATGCACGGCCAGGGAGCGGATTTCAGCCATGTCTTCCCAGCAGATCTGCAATGCGCAGCAGCCCACTACGGTTTCGTCGGGGCCGTCTAAACAAACCAGAAAATCCCTGATATGATCATAGAGCTTGCTGAGCGGCCGCGGAAGCAGTTCGCCCTTGTTGCCGTATTGCTGCAGCAGGCTGTGAATGGCTTTGATATCCTTTATTTGGGCTTTGCGAATCATGGCGGTTCCTATAGCATTGTTTCCAGGTAAAGCAAATCGTTTTTAAGGATTCACCTCCGAATTCCGACTCAGGCTATCAACCTGTTCTTCCGATCCCCGCACTTCAACCTTATTGTGTCCGGTGATTGTTGTCCGTTGTCGGTTGCGGTTCCAGCCACTGAAAACTGACTAAGTACACCAATTCTTAAATACGGTAACGTATTATATTTTGTCTCACCGCCCATTCGCTTCGCTCATTCGAGACACAGAGATTACGGAGAAGCCTTTTCTTTTTGCCCATCGGGAGACGGCGATGGGCAAAAAAGCTACCCTCTGTATTTATATCCGCATAGACGCAGCATAAGATGATAATGATAACAGGGCGCATGTTTTATCTGAACCGGTATCTCCCGGTTCAGATAAATGGATTCACCGCTCTGTGTCCTCTGTGGCTCTGTGGTGAATTATTTTAATCAAAAGAATTCCTCGATGCTCTGCAACGGGGTTAAATAAGATAAAAATTCATTTTGATACTTCGCAGCTCTGCTGCGGGGTAGTTTATTGTAATTACGAAATAGTGTACTAAGGACAACGGCAGTTCTTTCCGATCTTTAAGCCTATCCACCTACTCTTCAGCGCCTCGGCTCCGTCCCTATTTTGAACATCGCGGATACCGCATTCCTTGCGTTTTCCGGAACCGGCAGGCCGGTTTGGGGATCCATCCGCACCGACACCACGTCGTCGGGAATGTCAAAGTAATGATAAGGCCGGTCGTTATGCGCCTGGCTCATAAACTCAATCCAGGCGGGAAGCGCTGCCCTGGCTCCGGTTTCGCCGTTTCCCAGGGGGGTAAAATCATCGTTACCAACCCAGACGCCGGCGGCGATGGAAGGCGAAAAACCGATAAAGAGGGCGTCTTTGAAATCATTGGTGGTTCCGGTTTTGCCGCCCAGTGGGAAAGGCAGATGGCCGGCCATTTTTCCGGTCCCTTCCCGGATGACACCCTGGAGCATATCGGTAATGATCGCGGCCCCGGTTCTTGACATCGCTATGTGAACCTGGGGCGTTCTCTGCCAGACGGTTCGGCCGGCCGCATCCATTACTTTTAATACCCCAAAAGGTTGAATCTTTTTCCCCCGATTGGGAAACACCGCGTAGGCGGATGTTAGATCCATCAGGGTAACTTCCGAAGTTCCCAGGGCCAGGGAAAGATTCGGTTGCAACGGGGAGTGAATACCCAGGATAAAGGCAAAATCGGCGACGGCGGCCGGTCCCAAAGTTTCATTGAGCCTGATGGCCGGAATATTTTCCGAAAAGGCCAAGGCCTTTCTCAGGGTTATTTCTCCCATGTATGTTTTTGAGAAATTTTCAGGTTGCCAGTCATTGCCGTCCCGGGCGCCTTTAAAAATCACCGGTGCATCCAGGACTGTCTGGTTCTGGGAAAATCCCCGCTCTACAGCAAGGGCATAGACGATGGGTTTAAAGGCCGATCCCGGCTGGCGCAAGGCCATTGTCGCTCGGTTAAATGGGCTTTGTACAAAATCCCTGCCGCCGGTCATCGCCAGGATGGCGCCGGTTTGAACATCCAGGGCAACCAGTGCGCACTGTGGCTCCGGCTGGGCAATGCCGTTTTTTTTCATACGGCTTTCAAGTGATCGCAGGGCGTTGAGGGTCGCCTGTTCGGCTGCTTTTTGCAGATCATGAGAGAGGGTCGTCATGACCGTAAGCCCGCTCTTGTAAAGTCTGGTCGACCCGATGTCATCTTCAAGAAAATTTTTTATATATTCAACAAAGTAGGGGGCGTTCCGGGCAAATTTACCTTGATCGGGTGTGAGAACCGGTTCAGCAAGCGCCTGCCGGTATTGTGCGTCCGTAATGACATCAATCTCACGCATCTGCCGCAAAACAATATCGCGGCGTTTTTGGGCGAGTTCTTTGTTGATCAACGGGGAAAACCGTGAGGGCGCTTTGGGCATGGCTGCGATAAGGGCGCACTCCGCCAGGGTCAGCTCGCCCACCGGTTTGCCGAAAAATATATGCGCAGCAGATGCGACCCCGTAAGCGCCGCTGCCGAAATAGACCTGATTCAGGTACAACTCCAGGATTTCATCTTTGGTGTAGCGGCGTTCCAGATGAAATGCCAGCAGGGCTTCTTTGAGCTTGCGGACAATGGTTTTGCGGGGGGTCAGAAAAAGGGTTTTGGAAAGCTGCTGGGTGAGGGTGCTGGCCCCCTCCACAAACTCTCCCGCCCAGATATCTCTGACAACGGCCCGTAGAATACCCTTCAAGTCTATTCCTATGTGCCGGTAAAAGTTTCTGTCTTCGGTGGCAATCAGGGCTGATTTCAGAAAGCCGGGTACAATTTCAAGGGGGACCGGGTCCCTTTTTTCAACAAAAAGTTCGGCCAGCAGAATATTGTCGGCGGAAAATATTCGCGTAGTGGCAGACGGTTTGTAAGTTTCCAGGGAGCGAATTTGGGGCAGATCGTGGGTCAGGGCGAAAAAAGCCCCCAGCGCCATCCCGCAAGCAGTGCCGGCAATGACGATCAGGAGAATGGGGATTTTTAGTTTTTGAAAACCGATTTTAGCCATTGAAATTGTTTCCGGGCACACTGACCCTGTTGGGCCATATAAGGGGACAGTTCAACTGCTCGGGTCAACGATTACTAAGTACACATATTGATAAATACTGTACTAAGTCCCCCAAACAGCTTCAAGTGCTGCCGCTGGTAGTTCCCGCCGGCGTGAAGACAAGTTCCTTTATTTTTGGTTATAGTATCGAATTTTTAGTTTAACATGCGACGGTTTGCAACGCATTTATTATTTTGCATTTTACACAGGAACGGGTTTAGAGTCATCTTTATTTTGAAACAAATTATCCATAAACCGTTTCCAAACCATTTGGGAAGGTTTTCTGCCCGCCGGAATGAAAGATTGGTTGTGATGAAAAGCGTCATTGAGCGCTGGAAACAAAAAGCGCGCGACCTTAAAAAAGAGACGTTTGCCATTTATCTGGCTTATAAAGACCCGCGAGTTCCCTGGTAAGCAAAGCTGCTGGCCGCCTGCGTAGTCGGATATGCCTTAAGTCCCATAGATCTGATACCCGATCCGATCCCGATTCTGGGTTATTTGGATGATCTAGTGATCGTCCCCCTCGGCATTGCGCTGGTTGTCAGAATGATCCCGCCCGAGATCCTGCAGGAATGCCGGCAAAAAGCTAAAACCGCTTTTCGCCAGGGCAAACCAAAGAATTGGATAGCTGGCGCTATTATTATCGTTATATGTGTTATTGCTTTTGCTTTAACAATGTTCTATTTGAAAAAATGGTTTATTAAATAACGATACCATAACCAGCTGATACTATTTTAGTTGAAAACGGATCGGTATTTTAACCTACTTTGCCGCGTGCTTTTGCTTTTAATACCTTGGCCAATTCCGAAAGAGGGAACGGCTCCTTATATCAGCTGCAATGAAAATACCATAAACGATAACTGAGAGGCTTATTTATGGATCAAAATATAAAAACGTTGGCAAGTTACGCTTTAGCTGAAGGCGCTCTTGTCGCTCAGGCTATCAATACCGAACAGATTGTCTTCGATCCGCGGTCGCATTTAAAATGCCGCTTCGGGTGTAACCGCTGGGGTAAATTCTGGACATGCCCACCCCATTTGAATTTGACTCAGAAACAATTTTTGGAAGCCTTCAAAAAATATAAAGCTGCCATCATTATCAAAACAATAGACCCGGATTCGGGACAAAAAGTCGCCCTGGCTGTAGAAAAAGAAGCCTTGTTATCATATGATTATCAATTTGCCTTTGCAATGGTTTTATGTGTTCAATGTGACCCCTGCAGTTATCCCGCACCCTGTCAGTATCCCCATCTGGCACGACCGGCCATGGATGCATACGGCGTTGATATCGGCAAAACAGTCCAGCACCTTGGACTTAAGGTGGAATTTGATAAAAAAGGCGAACTGCTTCCGGCCTGGTTCAGCCTGGTGCTGTTGAATTAGCGGAAAGGGCCAATATTATAGGTATTTTGAACAGCGTAGGCTTAAAAAACAGCACCATAAGCTGATTTGTCCCGGCATTTTCAAGTATCCAACATTCATGTTTCCATTTTAAAACCAACTGTTTTGGGTATAAAAATCATCTTTTGGACGATGTTAATGCAATAAAGGGTGTCGTAAAAATAAATGAGTTTGTATGTTCAGCATCCGGGCGTTGAGGTTTCGTTAGGGTTTTTTTCGAATGCATTCAATTTGTGAAACACAACGATATATTTATCAAACCGAAGGTGTTTGTCCGCCGGAAATACACTTCTGCATTCAAGCCAATATCCTGAGAGACGTGCGCTTTGTAGGTGGTGGGTGTCCGGGCAATGCGCAGCTGGTTAGCCGTCTGCTGAATGAAAGACCCATAACTGAAGTCCTCGAATTGTTAAACGGCATTACCTGCCGTAATGACACTTCCTGTCCGCAGCAGCTGGCAGAGGCCATCGAGGCCGCTCAAGGCGGCCGTATCGAACCGGCTTACTCCTTCAAGGTGTATACGGACCCGTTGCCGAGGAATCGAATGGCCCTGATCGGGAATTTAGATGGAAACAGCGATATTTTGGCGGCGCTTTTGCGGGATATTCGACAAGAAGGTGTCGAGACCGTTGTTTGTCTCGGCAACTTGACCGGCGCATCCTGTGACGACAATAAACTTTTCCAGGTTATTAAAAAAGAGGGCCTGCTTGCCGTTCAGGGCGAGCTGGACTGGCGATACGCCCAGGGAACCGAAAGTACAGCCTTTGCTCCTCTCGAGCAGACCCAAAGAGACCGGCTCGTGCGCCTTCCGCAGCTCATAACGTTTCGTATCGCTGATAAGACCGGTATTGGTTTTTACGGTGCATATCTGCAGGATTTACCCGGTTTTTCTGACTTTGAGCCCTTTGCGCTGGAGATCAACATGGTAACCGGTTTGACTCAGTTTTTACAGGATGAATCGGTTTTCCCGGCGCTTGAATCGATGACGGCACAATTTGAAGCGCAGGTTATTGTATTCAGCCAGATTCAAAAATGGGGCACCTGGCATATTGGGGGGGTTGATTTTATCAGTTTGGGACCTGCATTTGATGGAAACAGGATTATGTGGGGCCTGTTGGCGGAAGGTGCAGAAAAAATCGATTTTAAAATTATAAAAAAATCGAACGTAAGGAGGATTGTGTGACACGAAAGGTTGTTGTAGATGTGCTGTTGACCGATTTCAACCAATGACTGGCCTGTGTCTATATGGCCAAATCGGTAAGGGCCTTACCGGATGACATCCAGAAATTGATTGAAGTCAACGAGTGGGATATGCGTACCCGTGAAGGGATTAAACGTTTCAGAGAGTTACGGGCAAAATCGCTTCCCAGCGTTGCTTTAGACGAGGAACTTGTCTATGAGTCTCTCATTCCCGGGCAGGAAGAACTGAGCGATGAAATTATTCGCCGGCACCGGAAAAAAAATGACAGTTGAATTCCATAATGGACATATCGGGTATGTATTATCTTGAAGATGTGAATATAGAGGGCTTTAAATCCTTTTCAGAGCGAACCAGCATGAGCTTCCAACCGGGTATCGGCGTGATTATCGGTAACAATGGTGTCGGAAAGTCAAACATACTGGATGCGATTGTGTGGGCGCTGGGCGAAGAAGACCTTTCCTGGGTACGCTGTCAGGGAAGAGATGAATTGTTCTTTTTTGGCAGCAAAGACTACCCGCCGGCTTCACAGATACGGGTCGAATTAAATATTAAGAAAGCCAATGATAAACAGGTGTCCGGCCTTCAATTGGTTCGTGAAATGACCCCAAATGGCCGAAATCATTATTGGGTGCAGGCGAAACCCTTCCAGTTGGAAGACTATCGAACATATCTGGAAAATCTCGGCCTGAAAAATTCTTTAAAGACCATTATCCGCCAGGAACAGATAAACGATATGATTTTAATGAATCCCGGGCAGCGGTTTGATCAGCTAAAATCCCTGTTGCGAATTGATCTGAACAACAAACTCTCAAGGTGCCTTCATGATTCGATTGACCCGCTTTTTCGACAGTATTTGGACCTGTTAATGCCGCAGGGAGCGGGACGACTTGAATCTGTTTCACAAAATGGAAAAGACGGGCTGGAAATTGAAGTCACGCTACCGGGAAATCGCGTCCGCAGGGCCCACCAGCTCTCAGGCGGAGAAAAATCGGTGGTCAGCCTGGCATTAAAACTGGCCATTTTTGATCAGCTCGAAAGTCCTTTTTATCTTCTGGATGAGGTCGAGCCGTCTTTAGACTATACGAATCACAAATCCATGCAGACTTTACTCAGGACGGTTTCCGGCCGCAAACAGCTGATTATGATAACCCATTTGCGCAGCACCATAGAACTTGCAAATACGCTTCATGGGGTGCGAACCAGATGGGATGGCTCTTCATTTATGAAATTCTATTTTGTTATGGATGAGCGTCTTTTGAGACTTTATAAATGCTGCTGAACCGTTTCAGTCTTCATTGAGAAATTCTCCGGGAAACCCTTCTCATATTGTTTGAACCCATGTTATTCAATTGTAATACTCGCTGCCTGCGTGTTGGATCTTTATTTTTTTTGTTTGACCCCAATGGGTTAATCTATTAGAATTAATTACTTTAGCAACTTATTTCATGTATTTTGAAACCGATTGTTCATTTCAGGATGGTCACCGATGTTGACAGACTGGCGCAGCAAGCTGGCTCGCAAAGGGCATCGGGTTTTTCTTTCCGGCCTACCCATTGCAATGCATTGCCACCATTATAACATCAACCTGCAGAAAACAGTGGAGGAAACCCTGGGCGATGCAGGTGTAGAACTGCTGTATCGTGCGGCCGAGGAGGCCAGTTTTGCCAATTTCCAATCTTTTTTAAAACAATATAACCAGATCAAGACCATTAAATCAAAGCTGGAACTGGCGGCTAGCATTTATCAGTATCTCGGGCTTGGAATCATACATTTTCAGAAGGTAAGGCCACGTGAAGGCCGCGTTGTCAGTACCTCCAGTCATCACGTAACCGGATGGCTGGCCAAACACGGCAAACGTGATACCCCGGGCTGCCATTTTTCGCGGGGGTGGATTGCGGGCGTCCTTGAAGTAATTTATAATCGCCGGCAGGGGCACTTTCTTGTGGAGGAGCGAAACTGTAAAATGATGCGAGACGATGCCTGCATCTTTCAAGTTAAGGAACGCTGAATGGCAATTGATGGAAACAAAATCATACAGGCGGTCATGGAGGGGAGTCGGATCAGAGACGAAAAGGGAATTATTCCCATATTCGGCGTCTACCTTTCGCTGTTTTCGGTGCAGTATTACAACAAACTTTCGTTTGATTTTGAAAGAATGATGGGTAAACAGCGCGAAGCTAAAGCCGAGTCCCTTCTTGTCGAGGCCGCCCAGGAGTGTGGCTATGCCACTTTTCAGGGAATCCGGAATTCCTGGGAATGGGAAGAACTTGTTCAGCCGATGATTGAAACCCGTGAGGACCAGATTTTAAGTTTTACGGCAGTCGCGGTTGCTTTCGGCTGGGGAGATCTGGTGGTGAAAGAATTGATTCCCAATGAAAAGCTTGTGATTCAGGTTAGCGACTCATACGAAGCAAGCGGGTATCTGCAGCTGCATGGGACGGCCGCTTCAGGAAAGTGTTACATGCTTTGCGGCGTAACAGGTTCTTTTTTAGATTTATTGTATGGTGGAGATTATCCTGACGGATGTTTTACGTTCATGGCAAAAGAAACCAAGTGCCGTGTGAAAGGAGATCCATACTGTGAGTTCGTTGCTCGAAGACCATCTGGTCACAGCAACCCCTGAAGAGACAACGCCCGGCAAAAAAGATCAGTGTTGGGAATTTTTGTCCTGTACCCGTGTGCTCTGTCCTGCTTATCGCAATCTTGACGTTGAGTGCTGGCTAATTCCCAGAACCCACTGTAACAGTTATATTGAAAAAGATTTTTTCCGAAAATTGTCTGTCTGCCTGACCTGTTCGTATTTTAAAGGTCGCGGGGGACAGCAATCCAAGGCTTGGAACTATTTTCTGGCAGAGCAGTTACATAATTATAATGTCAAGGCGCTGGAACAGATCTATCAAAAGGAAGAGAGCTTCGTTGATATTTTAAACCGCATTCCCGACGGGCTATTTACGACGGACCAGGAGTGGCGAATTACGTATTTCAATCCGGCAGCAGAGAAGATCACCGGATTTTCTGCCGGAGACGCAGTGGGGATGTATTGTAAGGATGTTTTTAAAAATTCTATCTGTGATTCCGATTGCGCTCTTAAACGGGCCGTGCGGGATGGTAATGATATTCACAATCGGGAGTATGAAATTACCAACATTGAAGGTAAAAAAATTCCCATTATATGTTCGACTTCGGCTTTTAGAGATAATCAGGGCAGGGTTGCCGGCGGTCTGGAAATATTTAAAGACATAACCGAATTAAGGCGGCTGCAGGAAGAGATTGCAAGGCGTGAAAAAAAATATCGCAGAATTTTTGAGGGCAGTCATGATATGATTTATACAACGAACCAGCTCGGTCAGATTCTGGATGTGAACCAGGCCGGTGTGGAGATGATGGGTTACCCCAGCAAGTATGCCATGCTGGGACTCGGGTCGGCAAGGGCCCTTTATCGAAATGCAGAAGACCGCGATAAATTTTTAAATTTAATTAATCGCAACGGATACGTTAAAGATTTTGAGGTGGACTTTAAAAAGCGCGATAATACGCCGATTCATGTGCTGATTTCCAGCCGTCGTTATGAGAACCCGCAAACCGGAGATATTGAGTTTGAAGGAATCATTAAGGATATTACGCAGCGTAAGCGGGCGGAAGAAAACCTGAGACAGCGAAACCGGGAACTTTCAATTTTGAATGGAATTGCGGTTGCCCTGAATCACACAATGGACCTGAACCATATTTTGCAGGTGACCTTAAAAAATGTGCTTAAAGTTTTGCAGATCAGTCGCGGCGGACTTTTTTTAATCGATAGATATAAAAAACAAGCCAGGCTTCAGGTCAGTTATGGAATTGCGGAACAGGAATCGGAGCAGCCCGGCGAAATTATTTTTAAAGACAACCTGTTGCGAAAGCACCTGATAGAACAGGATGTGGAACTGATGCCCAAACCTTCTTTCCCATCTTTTCAGGTCAGTTACCGCTTGAAAGGCCGGAAGAACGTCAATTGGCTAACCGGGTTCCTGATTACCTTCAAGGGTAGGGTGGTCGGGTTTTTCGGTTTAGACATCCCGTCTGCCCAGACGCTGAGCCGACATGAAATTCATTTGCTGGGTTCTCTGGGCAATTTTTTGGGGGGTGCCATTGAAAACACACAACTGCTCAAAACCGTTCGTCGTCATCGACAGGAGTTGAGAAAACTTACCGAGAAGCTTTTTCAATCCCAGGAAGAAGAACGCCGCCGAATAGCGCGCGAGTTGCATGATGAAGCCGGACAGGCATTGACCGCAGTAAAATTAGGCCTGGACAGACTTGAGGGGAAAATATCTGAACCCAACGGATTAAAGGAGGATATCGCTGAAATCAGAAAAATGATTGTGCGAACATCATCTGAAATCCGTCAGCTTTCATATCGCCTTCATCCCACCCTGTTAAGCGATCTTGGATTGGAGCCTGCACTAAATCTTTATTTTAAGGAAGTGTCCAATCATTCCGGTCTGGAGATTGACTTTCGGTTGGTGGGTTTTGACCACCGGCTCGACCCGGAAATTGAGACTGTGTTCTATCGTTTCAGCCAGGAGGCACTTACGAATACATTGAAGCATTCGGGGGCGGAACATTTTCGGCTTTCGATTATCAAAAGCTTTCCGCGAATTATCTTTGCGGCAGAAGACGATGGAAAAGGGTTTGATGGTCATATCAAAGAAAGGGACCAAAGAAGTCTCGGTCTGCTGGGAATGCGCGAAAGAGCTTCACTGCTGGGGGGGACATTTCACCTGCGCAGCAACCCCGGCGAAGGTACTCGAATCCGCATTGAAATACCGTTGCCGGAAAGGTGATAAGCATGGGTCAACCCATTCGTATTTTACTTGCCGATGATCACACCATTGTGCGGCAGGGGCTGGCACGTCTGCTGCGAGAACAACCCGACCTGAAAGTGGTGGGTGAAGCCGTAAATGGACGAATCGCAGTAGAAAAAACCCTGGAATTAAGGCCTGATGTCGTCATAATGGATATTGCCATGCCGCTGATGAACGGAATCGAAGCGGCGAAGCGAATCAGCAAGCAATTGCCAAAAACCAAAATTTTGATTCTTTCCATGTATTCTCATGAATATTATATTCACGAACTCCTGGAAACGGGCATATCCGGTTATATATTAAAGGAAGCCAGCGGACAGGACATCATCAATGCGATTTTTGCTGCTATGAAGGGTGAAACCTTTTTGAGCCCTTCGATTTCTAAAAAGGTGGTGGATACCTATCTTTCACCCCGCAAAAGCTCATCGAAGGCAGAACGGTTCAATCAACTCTCCAATAGAGAGAGAGAAGTGTTTCAGCTTATTGCAGAAGGGCATTCGACCCGCAAGATATCGGAATTGCTTTTTATCAGTGTCAGTACCGTCAAATCGCATCGGGCCAAGATAATGGAGAAACTTGGCATTGGCACCCCGGTTCAACTGGTTCATTTTGCCATCCAGCTGGGTTTGGTAGACCCCGATCTTTAGCCTCGAGTCTAAAGGCGTGCCGTGTCGAGACCTTTGCAAAACATCCTCTTTCGCCCAATTTCGGCGTCATGCTCAAATTTTAATCCTCGAAATACTCCGTGTATTCCTGCGGTTATCCCGCCGTGGCGGGATGCCTTCCTTGAATTTGAACGAAATTGAACATTTTTCAAAGGTCTCTATCTATGACGGTTGTTTGCCGATTAGCCATAACCACATATACTAGATCCCCCCGCAACATCCTGCCGGGAGCTTCATTTTTACCTCAAAACCATCCGTTTTCTTCTAAGAAATCATCTTTTGGACGATTTCCAAAAGGGGCTGATGTCGTATAGTTCAAAACATATTCGGGGCATGGGTTAATTGGATGTTTTTGCGCGGTAGGGGTATCCATTTTTTAAGAAAGGAGGTGTCCATATGTTTAGGTTTGAAAATGAGCCGAAAGTTTATGAAATCGGGGGTGTTAAAGTGGGGGGCCAGCCTGGTGAATATCCGACGGTGACCTGTTTTTCGATCTTTCAGGAAAGCGATCGAATATTTGATAAAGGCAGAAGAAGAAAAGGATTTAATGAAACGCGTGCAGAAGAGTTGCTGAAAACCGTAGATAAATTCCGGAACGAAACCGGGGTTCAGGCCATGGCCGACATTGTTGCCAGTCCTGGGGAAAAGTTCGACAAGTATATCGATTTTGTTACATCGGTCAGCGACATGCCGTTTTGCGTTGACGCAATTCAGATGAAGACGAAGCTGGATGGTGCGGCTTATTGTGCTGAAAAGGGTCTGTTGGACCGAATGTTCTATAACAGTATTACGGTCTGGGCGGATGACCTGGAGACGGAAATTAAGGAAATGGCGCAGATTGGCGTCAAACATGTCCTTCTGGTTGCCTTTGATTCAAACGATCAAACACCTGCCGGCAGAATTACCGGAACCCAAAAGCTGCTGGATGCGATTGAAAAAGCAGGCGCCAGTTTTGAAAGCATCATTGTGGATACAACCACCCTGAACGCGCCGGCGAATGCATTGTGCGGTCTTGCGAACCGGATGATTAAGGAAAAATGGGGTTTTGCAGCAGCCAGTGCGCCGAGTAACGGTTCCTACATGGAATTCAATCGATTTAAAGAGAAGTTTGGATTTAAGGGCTGGGCAGGTTTTGATGCTGCGGTTGAGGCCCTTTCGGCATTCTATTACCATGATTTGATTTTCACCGGCCCCATGGCGGGTGCGCCGCGCGTCATGACGGCGGTTGCTTTGGCCGATGCATTCCTGGCCACCACGGTTTATGCCGAAACGAAAAAAATGCCCAGTGATCCGAACCACCCGCTACTGAAGCTTTTTCCCGATTTTGCCGAGCAGCTTAAAATTGCATGGGATCAGGCCAGCGATTTGAAAAAGGTCGAAAGATAAAAAATTAGCAGTTGCCTCTATACCTATGAAATACCCGCGGAGGCTGAGCTTTGCTACAAATGATCAACACCCCGTAACGATGCGATAAAGGGAAAACTGGTGAACGATATACTCTTCAGTTCATGGGGCGGCAATATCGTCGATAACCGCGGAAAAGACCCCCCGGATTATCAATCCATAGATAATTTAACTTTTCCGGAACAATTCAAACAGGGCAAAGCGATAAAAGCCATGGCCGGTTGGAACGGACTCGTTATCCGCACGGCTGACGTCGATATTCTCAGTCTTTGCCGGGCATATATTGAGGCCGTTTACGAGCATGCAAAAACATGTGACAAATGCAATTATTGCAAGACCGGCTGGAAAGAGCAGCTGGAAGTCTTTCAGGACATCCAAGACGGTGAAGCCACACCGGAAGACTTGGATTTTTTGCAGTCGACCGCTGAGGCCATCATAGACGCCGGAAAATGCACCATCGGCAAAGCCGGTCCGTCCCCGCTCCTGCACGCTTTGAAATATTTTGCGGATGACTTCTTACAGGCCGTCAGCGGTGAAAAAAAGATGACAACCGACACCTATTGTTCAAAGCTGACCGCGCCCTGTATGGATGCCTGCCCGATCCAGCTCGAAATTCCAAAATATATTGAGTATATCAAAGATGCAAAATTTGAGGATTCCCTTGCCGTTATCCGCGAGCGGCTGCCGTTGCCGGGCGTGGTGGGTCGTGTATGTTTCCGGCCATGTGAGGAAAATTGCCGTCGCGGGAATCTGGATGAACCGATTGCCATTAAAAGTCTCAAGCGCTTTGTGGCCGATCGTGAATTGTCTGCGGAAAAGGAACCGCAATATCAGGTTTTGCCCACTGAAAAGACCGGCAAGGTTGCCGTTGTCGGTGCGGGTCCGGCCGGCATTACCTGCGCGTTCCACCTGCTGCTCAAAGGGCATCAAGTAACCATCTTTGAAAATTGTGGCGAGCCCGGTGGTATGTCGGCTGTCGGTATTCCCGACTATCGGCTGCCCCGCCAAATCCTGCGCCACGAGGTAAATCAGATCGAAAAGATGGGTGTTAGCGTGAATTATAACCTCACGGTCGGCAGGGATGTTACCCTTTCACAGCTCGAAAATGAATTCGATGCCGTTTTTATCGGCATTGGCGCCCAGTTGAGCACATCCATGGGAATCGAAGGAGAAGACAAGGGGTACCGGGGTTTTATTCAGGGCCTGAATTATCTGCGTGAGATTAATGCAGGCCGGGACCCTTATCCGGACGGGAAAAGAGTTGTGGTTATCGGCGGCGGTAATGTCGCCATTGATTGTGTCCGCAGCTCTTTTCGCCTGAATCGGGAAGATGTCCACCTGATATACCGGCGAACCCGAAATGAAATGCCGGCTGATCGTGCGGAAATCCATGATGCCGAAGAAGAGAATGTGAAATTTCATTTTTTGACCGCACCTGTTCGAATCGTGGCGAAAGATGACAGGGTCGTCGGCCTTGAATGCCTTCGAATGAAGCTGGATGCGCCGGACGATAGCGGAAGGCCGCGGCCGATACCGGTTGAAGGCTCGGAATTTATTTTTGACTGTGATACCGTGATCCCGGCGATCGGTCAAAGTGTCGATCTTTCAATATTTGAAGGTATGCCGAGTATAGACAGCACCGGGCGGCAAACCGTCAGCGTGGATGCGTTCACCAAACAAAGCAGCCGCTCTAAAATATTTGCTGCCGGAGACTGTGAAACCGGTCCGGATACTTTAATTGGCGCATGCAACGGGGGCATGAAAGCCGCTCACGGTATCGATCGATTTATTAACAAACTTCCCCTTGAATATGACGATAACTATTATTTTGATAAGTTTTTAAAGGCAGTAAAAGTATATGACCCCGAAGAAGAGATTCGGCGTGTTGAAAGTTTAGCGCGCCAAAAGCTGACCATGCTTAATCCCGAAACCAGAAAATATAGCTTTGAAGAAGTCGAGCAGGGGTTTTCGGATGCCGAGGCCGTTGCCGAAGCATCGCGATGCCTGCGGTGTTTCAATGTCGTGACAGTTGCGATGTAGGCTCTGAGATCATCTGTTGTGCCTGGTTATTGATAATGTATGATTTTTTATAATTCGAAAGGAGGTTTTTTATTATGGCCGAACTTACTCCAAAAGAAAGAGTGATGCGGTTTTTTAATCGTGAACCTGTGGACAGATTGCCCTTTTTTAGTGGAATGGGCATGGTGTTGATGCCTGCAATCAAGAAACTGGGTTACAAGTTTCCCCAGGTTCATACCGACGCTGAGAAGCTTGCCCGGTCGGCAATCGAATCGGCACGGATGTTCGGTATGGATTCCATCGTAGTCCCATATGACATGTGTTGGGAATCAGAAGCCCTTGGCAACGAAATAAGCCTCTACGCGGATTCTGAGGACATTCTTTATCCCACCATACCAACCAAAAAGTGGACGGAATTGAATCAGGTAAAGATTCCCGACAATTTCAATATAATGGAACATGGCAGGATGTCCCTGATCCCCAAGGCTATCCGTATTATTAAGGAAGAAGCGCCGGAGTATCCGGTGGGGGCGTGGCAATTGGGGCCCTTCACCCAGTGTGGGCAGACCATTGAGCTGGATAGAGTTCTCAAGGGAGTTTTTAAGGAAAAAGCGCTGGTGGAGTCCATTCTGGATCAGTTTGCGGATATGATCATTGATATCGGCAAAGCCTTACAGGCCGCAGGCGCCGACTATATAACGCTGAGAGAACCCGGAGTGGCGGCGGATCTGCTGAGCCCGCGGACTTTTAAAGAAGTCATACAACCGCGATTGAAGCGTATCCTGGCCGGGTGGAAGTCTCCCAAAGTGCTGCACATTTGCGGTTCGACCGACCCCCTGGTTGACATGATGAATGAATGCGGTGCCGATGCGCTCAGTTTCGATATCAAGAACAACCTTGTGGAGACACGTAAAAAGCTGGGCAATGATGTAATTATCCTTGGTAATTTCGATGTCTTTAAATTGCCCTGCGCCGAAGAAACCACAGTTGAGGGAGCTGTCGCGGGTGTCATGGAAAACATTAAGGCCGGCGTGGATGCAGTTTGGCCGGGGTGTGACCTTTGGCCCGACATCAAAGAGGAGAACTTCCGGGCAATGGTGCAGGCGATCAGAGACAATGGCGGCAGCCCGACGCCGGCGGTGGGGCGGATTTAACAACAAAAAAATAAGAGGAGAAACATCATGGCAACGAAAGAAGAATTGTTTGAAAAGTTAAAAAACGGTGTGATCGAATATCAGGAAGATGTTGTTAAAGAAGCGTCCCAGCAGGTCCTGGATGAAAGCTATCTTCCGTTAGAGGCAATTATGGATGGACTGGCGGCCGGGATGGAAGTGGTTGGCGAACTTTACGAAAAGCACGAGTATTTCGTTCCTGAAGTATTGATGTGCGCTGATGCACTTTATGCCGGTTTGGCGATACTCAGGCCGCACGTGCCCAAGCAGGAAGATGGGGTTAATGCCCAGGTTGTGATTGGCAGCATTCAGGGCGACGTCCATGACATTGGTAAGAACCTGGTGAAGATGATGTTTGATGTGGCCGGTTGGGAGGTTCACGATCTGGGCAGGGATGTTCCCCTTGAGAATTTTGTCGAGGAACAGCTGCGGACGGATGCCGAAGTGGTGGCCATGTCCGCTATGATGACGACTACCATGCTGGGGATGAAGAAGGTTATCAAGATGATAAAGGAAAAAAATCCCAATGTGGCCATTATGCTGGGCGGGGCGCCGGTCACCAAGGACGTGGCCAAGCTTTTTGGTGCTGACGGTTATGCAGAGTCTGCCGGAAATGCAGTCCAGGAAGGGATTAAGATGATTTCCAGGCTCAGGGAGTATGAGAAGAAAAAAAAATAATTGAGCGATGATTGCCGGCGTATTGCTTCCGTTCGGCCTGCTGCGTGAAAGCGATTGCATCCCGTGCACCAAAGACCGGTGTGCCCAAAGGCGGGTGAGTACCTGCAACAGCAGGTTTGCAGGGTGAGGTGGCGACTGAGAGCTGATTATATAATCAAGGAGGAGATGAACGCATGGAAGATAATAAGGCGATGGTGATATTTCAACCTTCCGGGCGAAGAGGAGAGGTGCCCAAAGGAATTAATTTGATCGAAGCGTCCCGGTTGTTGGGGGTTGATATTGAGGCCCTGTGCGGGGAGAAAAAGGTTTGCGGAAAGTGTAAGGTCCGCATTGAAGAGGGACGATTTGAAAAATACGGCATCGAGTCCAAAAGTTCTCACGTAACGCCCTGGCAGGAGGAAGAGGATAAATTCATCAATTCAAAAGAAAAGGAGAGCGGCTATCGCTTGGCCTGTGTCTGCAAGGTCAAGAATGATCTTCTGGTCTTTGTACCCGAAGAATCCCGTGCCGGCAAGCAGGTTGTAAGCAAGGCCGCCAGGGATATCCATATCGATTTTGATCCGGCCGTCAGAATATACTATATTGAGGTGCATAAACCCTCGTTTGAAGAACCCACGGGAGATTTCGAACGGATCTGCCGGGGACTGGAAAGAGAATTCGGACTTTCCAACCTTAAAATTGATATCCAAACCCTTAGACAGTTGCCCACCGCGCTGCGTGAGGGCGGCTGGAAGGTGACCGTCAGTGTTTGGATGGATCAGGAGATTATTCGGATCCGGCCGGGAAAGGTCGGCGGCGCTTACGGAATTGCGATCGATGTCGGTACTACGACGGTTGCCGGTTACCTGTGCGATCTCACCAGCATGGCTGTCCTGGATACGGTTTCGCTAATGAACCCGCAGTGCAAGTACGGCGAAGACGTAATGGCCCGCATCACATTCCATATGACAACGACGGATGGACTGGACCGGATGAGTAACGACATCATTGAGGGGATCAACTGGTTGATTGATCAGGCAGTGGCAGGAACTTATCCGCCCAAGAAGAAAAAAAAGAAGAAAAAGGGTGAAAAGGGGCCCGATGAGTTCGTGGAGGTGCCGGAGAAGGGCAAGACCTACCTGCGCCTGACACGCAACGACATTGAGGACATCACCCTTGGGGGCAACACTGCCATGCACCACATCCTGCTTAAGCTCAACCCGGAATTTGTGGGCCTGGCGCCGTTCCCGCCGGTCATTCACCACAGCCTGGACATCAGGGCGCGGGATTTAGGAATCCATATCAACCCTTCGTCTTACATTTTCGTCCTGCCGAATGAAGCCGGGTTTGTCGGTGCGGATAACGTCGGCGTTCTGTTAGCAGAAGAGCCGTACAAAAAGGAGGAAATTCAACTGATCATCGATATCGGGACCAATGGAGAACTGGTTTTGGGTAATAAACATAAATTGATTTCTTCTTCCTGTGCCACCGGGCCGGCGCTGGAAGGCGCCCAGCTTCAGTTCGGAATGCGGGCGGCGCCGGGGGCGATCGAAAGAATCAGTATAGACCCCGAAACCCACGAGGTGGATTATAAGGTCATCGGCCGGGATTCCTGGCGAAAATATTCCGATCCCAAGGATATGCAGGCCAAAGGCATCTGCGGGTCCGGAATACTGGATGTCTTGGCGGAACTTTATGCGGCCGGTGTGGTTGCCAAGAGCGGCGTTTTCAGTAAAAACCAGAAGTCCGAGCGTTTTCGCAAAAACCCGGAAACCAAGCAGCCGGAATTTGTACTGGCATGGGCCGAGGAATCCAGTATTGGAAAAGATATTGTCATTACCCAGAAAGACATTCGCCAAATTCAGCTGGCCAAAGGTGCGCTCTACGCCGGATGTAAACTGATGATGCGGCGCATGGGCCTGGAAAAGGTGGACAAAGTTAAGATTGCCGGGGCCTTCGGCACCCATGTCGACAGGCAGAAGGCGCTGATTATGGGCCTTTTTCCGGACTGTGAAATCGAAAAGATTACTTCTGTGGGCAATGCCGCCGGTGATGGCTGCCGGGCAGCGCTTTTGAACCGCAGAAAACGGTCCGAGGCTAACTGGGCATCACGCAATGTCGAATATATAGAACTGACGGTTGAGCAGGATTTCCAGAAAGAGTTTATGGGGGCCATGCAACTGCCTCATATGACGGACGAATTTCCACATCTGAAAGGCATCGTTGCGGATGAAATTCTCCATCAGAAGTAACCCTATGGGCAATTGCAGAGATGGCGAAACAAAACGAAAAAAAACATACGGTTCAGGTGCTTGTGGAACCGGGGATCTGCGGGTTCACAGGTTCCATCAAGGCCCGTAGATATAAACGCTGGTCGGCTTTACTAAATATCAATTCAAAATGCGGCCAGATTAAAAAAATGGCCTTGCAGCTTGACAAAATAACCATGAAGGAACTCTTTTTGCCGCCAGCCCAGAACCCTGTTTTCTGTGCGGCAAAACAGGCCGGATGTCATCCATCCTGCCCGTTTCCGGTGGCGGTGCTGAAAGCGGCCGAGGTGGCAATGGAACTGGCACTGCCGCGGGATGTTCGGATCGTTTTTAAATCATGAGATAGGGAAAGTCTTATGGCGACCCAAAAAATTATTGCATTCCAAAATCATTATGGTATATCACATGCATTAATACAGCAGCTTCTCAACAAAGGGAAAAATTATGGTCTGGAAGCAATCTTCCCGTTTCCCACCGAGAAGATCGTTGTTGCCGAATGGGTTCATCTTAAATGCTGCTACGGCTGTAGTCACTACAATACCAATTGGTGCTGCCCTCCTGCTACACCGGGTCCGGAAAAGGCTCGCGCGATTCTCAATGAATATTCCTTAGCGCTTCTCTTGGTGGGAAGTCAAAAGTGTCCTGATTTTTATATAGATAATGGAAGGAAAAGGGCCAACCAGGTTCGATACTGGAAAGGCACGATCAGTTTAGAGCGCCTTCTCTTTTTGGAAGGATATTACAAGGCTTTCAGTCTGGTGGGTGAAACGTGCGCGCTTTGCAAGGCGTGCACTTATCCGGAAGATTGCCGGTTTCCAAAGGAACGCAGACCTTCGGTGGAGTCATTTTCCATCGATGTGTTCGGAACCCTCCAGAATCTTGGGACAACTTCCCGTGTTGCCCGGCACCGGAACGAGACGTTCAATTACTACGGCATTGTGCTCTTAGAGTGAAAGACTGTTATGATTTCTTCACCCAACAAAAACAGCCGTGCTGTTCGCAAAAATGTTCTTTGTAATATTGTTCTGATTGCCGGCTTTTTGGGGGCCGGAAAAACCACGTTACTGAAAAATATTTTGAAATGGCCGGGCGATCTGTCCCGCACGGCGATTTTGGTCAATGAGTTCGGCAGCATTGGAATAGACGGCGCAATTCTCAAAGCGTTTGATACCCCTGTAATCGAATTGACCAACGGGTGTATCTGCTGCACGATGCAGGGCGATCTTTTAAAAACGATACAGAAAATTATCGATGGCTACCATGCGGAGCGGCTTTTTATTGAAGCCACAGGAGTGGCGGATCCATCCGAAATCCTGAGTGCGCTGCATTCATCAAAACTGAAAACGCAGGTGGGATCAATAAAGGTTGTGACGGTCTTAAATGCCGACTTGTGGCCGGGACGGGAGTACTTCGGTCCTTTGTTTTACAACCAGATCAAATCGGCCGATCTGCTACTGTTCAACAAGATTGATTTGCTCCAGGAAGATGAAATTTCGCAGTGTCTTCAGGAGATAAGAAAAATCAATTCTGCCTGTGCGTTGTTGCCGACGTATCACTGCCGTATAGATCCTGAAGTGTTTTGGACGCCGATGCTTCAACCGGAAAAAAAGCTGGATCATTTTCAGACGATGGGGCACCCGGATGGTAAAACAGCCGATAAAATTGGGTTTACGACTTTTGTATTTGAATCAGACAGGCCTTTAAAAACAGACTGTTTTCGTCGATTTCTCAATGAAAAGCCTGACGAGCTGTATCGAATAAAGGGATTCGTTTTGCTCGATGATAAGCGGTTTTTGGTGAATCACGCCGGGGGTCATACAGAATGGATTGAATTGGCCCAAAACGGTCCGACGAAACTTGCATTTGTGGGCTGGCGAGTGAGTGCATCGCAATTTCTGGAGAAGCTGAAGCTGTGTTTGGTTCGTGATTCCAAATGACCGTGGAAAAGAAAGTCAAAGTAAAGAAGGGAGGTGATAGTTTTCTGAGGCTGATGACTGGCCCGTTTGAAATGAGGAATCTAATCCACAAGAAAGGAGCAAACTAATGGCCAAACAGATGTTAATTGATGCTTACAGGGGGAAACGGACGGCAACATCTCCCTGGGCACCCTACGCAGGGGTTCATTGTGCATTTCTGATCAATGAACCAGCAGATAAATTTTTGCAAGATCCGAATCTTTTGGCGAAAGGTATTGTTGAGACAGCCAAGCGTTATAAGGCTGACGGGATTCCACTGCTCTTTGATCTGTCGGTGGAAGCCAATGCGGTGGGATGTGATTTGAAGTGGTGGCCGGACAATGTCCCGTCGGTAACGAATCATCCCTGCTCGAACAAAACACCGGCCGACGCCGGTCTTACCCTTCCCACAAAGGAATCGGGTCGCTGGCCGGTAATTTTTGAAGCCGCCAAAATCGTGAAACCTCAACTGGATGAACTGGATTGCGCGCTGATGGGGCTGTTCTGCGGTCCGCTGACCCTGGCTTCTCATCTGGCAGGGGTGCGCATTTTTACTGATGTTTACAAAAACAAGGAATTTGCCGCGGAAGTATGCAAATTTGCTGGTGAAGTCGGCGCGATATCAGCCCAGTTTTATGCCGAAATGGGGTGTGACATTATCTGTAATGTTGATCCGGTGGCCTCTCAAATCAAACCCGCGACTTTTAGAGAGTATGTGACTCCCAATTGTACGGCCTCAACCAAGGCGATTCACGATGCCGGTTTGACCTCTTCGTTTTTTATCTGCGGTGACTGCACCAAGGTCATGGAAGAGGTATGCAAGCTCGGCACCCATGGATTTGCAATTGATGAGCAGTTGAACATGATTTTTGTCCGTGATATGGCACGCAAATATAATAAGGGCTTTGGGGGTAATCTGAAATTGACCCTGGCGTTGAGCCTCGGCCTTCTTTCTCCGAGAGAAGATGCCATTGTAAGCCTCGCTGCAGGGGGGAACATCGGTTACACCTTCGCCCCTGGCTGAGATATGCCATACGATGTTCCGGTGGAACATATGGATCAAGCATACGAAGCCAAGGCCTGGTATGATCAATATTATGCCAAGTATCCGGAGTCTTGGTAAACAAACCGATGAAAGGAGGATACGGCCCATGGCGGAAAAAATTAATATTGAAGTTTTGACCTTGGACAGCGTGCAGTGCGCCGCATGTGGATACATGATGGAATCGATAGCAGCATTGCCAGGAGATGTTCAGGACATGATTCAATACAAAGAATGGTCCATCAAGAATAAGGACGGAATTGGAAAGTTCATCGAACTTAAGGGAAGGGTTTTGCCCACCATATGTATTGAAAGGGATCTGGTATTTGAAAGTATCATCCCGCAATATGAAGAACTTATTGATGAGATGGCAAAACGAGCCCCGAACGATGAAATACGGGGTCGAATCCAGGCTCTTCGCGAAAAGGGGTTTGAATTTGACAAGATACAGGAAAATCTCAAAAAGGCCGGCGCCGGCTTGAGTACCCGTACCGATTCCAAGGTTGGATAACTGCCCTTTTAACCGCTATTCCGGGGCCCTGCCCGGGGTCCCGGGATAGCCTGAATTCAAGAACCTCACCTGTCAGCGACAAATCGTTACCAGGGTGTATGAAATATGCAAACCAATGAATTGGTGCAGAAATTGCAGCAATTTTTAATATTGCACGGATTACCCAAAACCGATTTCGCTCTTTTTGGAATAAAATGTCCGTATTGCGGAAAGTCGGACCGCATCCGGCAACTGGAGCATCCGGATGTGTTGCAGGGAAAGATAGCGCCGGATGTGCTGCGTCAATATAGTGATTTTTGGACACACCTGATTCAAGCAGGAGAATCGCTGTGCACATGCAAATTTTGTCAACACCCTCTCAGACTTGCTAAAGAAAAGGGTGAGGCTGAAACCTTGTTTGAATGATTTACTTGCAGCGGAGTAAACTTTCAGTGCCGCAAACTTTTGCATGAGGAGGTCAATTAATGAAAATTGAGGTATTGGGTACAGGGTGTGCGCGTTGTGCTCAGCTTTATGATAATACATTATTGGCCGCCTCAGCGGTTGATTCTTCAATTGAAATTATCAAAGTGGGCGATGTTAACTATTTTACCCAAAAGGGCGTGTTCATGACCCCGGGGCTCCTCATCGACGGTGAAGTGATATCTGTGGGCAAGGTGCTTTCGGTTGAAGAGATTAAAGCAAAAATAAAGGAGAATATCTAATTCATGACGGATGAGACCCGCGTATACCTTATTACCGGTTTTCTTGGCGGCGGAAAAACAACCTTTTTGAACCGGATTATCAACAGATTTCCAAAAACCAGAAAACTTACCATCCTGGTCAACGAATTCGGTGAAATCGGTGTAGACGGAACCCTGGTCGAAGGGGATGAAATCGACATGATGGAAATCAGCAAAGGGTCCATCTTTTGTGTCTGCGTTAAAACCGATTTCATTAAGGGACTCTACGAACTGAGTACACAGGTTCGGCCCGATGTGTTGATCATCGAGTCAACGGGGGTTGCCAACCCCACCGATCTAAAACGGGATTTGAAACTGCCGATTTTCAACGACCGGTTTCAATTCAAGGAACAGTTCTGCGTTATAGATGCCGCTCACTTTCTGGATGCATATGCCGTCTATGCATCGCTGGAAAAACAGATTGCATCCTCCAGCGTTTTTATCATCAACAAAACCGATCTCGCTTCAGCCGAAACCATTGAAGCCGTCAAAACGGTTGTGCGGAAATATCATCCCGACCCGAACTTTTTTGAAACGACGTTTGCCGACATACCGCTGGATTCATTTTTTATGTTTGAATCCCAGGATAGTTCCGGATCGCAGCAGGCTGATGCTGCAAACGGAAAAAAACCGGTATTGTCCGCTGATGAACTGGAGAAATTTATTGATGACCTGCTGGACAGCCCCAGCCTGGAAATCACGCCGCCCGATACGTTGATGTCCGTAACCTTCCGGTGGTCGGGGGACAACCTCGATCAGATAAGAGCAATGGCCGAAGCGTTGCCCTCTTCGGTTCTGCGCGCCAAAGGGTTTGTTGAAGAGAAAGGCAAGATGCATATTTTTAATTATGTGATGGGCGACTGGACAATCGCGCCGACCGAAATTCCCAAAGCGCGTATTCAGCACAAAAACGTCGTGGTTTTCATCGGTACCCCGGAATCCATGGAAAAGATAGAAAAAGCAGCCGGGACTGTAAACTGGGAAAGTCTGGGTACGTTTCAACCGTTATCACAGGGATGAACCCTGCAATTGTATGTGACGAATTGCGGTTTACAATAAAAAATTTTAATTAAACCGAATTCAAAGGACAGGTTAAAGGTATGAAAAAATGACGCAAAACCGTTATGATTTAATGGTTTTGGGAACCGGTCCCGCCGGCTTGACGGCGGCATTGTACGCCCAGCGCCTGGGTCTCAGTACCATTGTGTTTGGCGACACGCCGGGCGGGAATGTATACATGATTGCCAACTTGATGAATTATCCCGGTTTTATTGACGGGATCACAGGGACCCAGTTCGGTCTAAGCGCCTTCAAACAGGCCCAGAATGAAGGGGCCATATTTCCCATGACACGGCTTGATCTATTTGGTCGCAAGGAGGGGATGTTTTCCGGTGTTGATACTGACGGAAAGACGTATACGGCACCGGCGGCCATAGTGGCGACCGGCCGGGCGCCCAAAAGCCTGCCGGTTTCCAATGCCCGGATGAAAGGGATTCATTTCTGCTCCATATGTGACGGGCCTCTTTACAGAGGACAAAACGCAACCCTGGCGGTGATTGGCGGTGACAATGCCGCGGGTCAACATGCGCTCTCTTTATCCCGCATAGCCGCTAGGGTAATGTTGATATCTCGCAGCGACCGGCTCGGGATGGATGCCGCCCATAAAACATTAATTGATCGGCATGAGAACATCGAAGTTAAACTGCGCACGAATGTTCTTGCCCTGAAAGGTCAGGATGTTATTGAAGCCCTTACCGTTGAAAGTGAGACGGTGGGTATCACAGAAATACCCGTCGACGGGGTATTTCTTGCCATGGGCTGGCAACCAAACACAAAGGTGCTTGATTTTCATGTAGAAAAAACACCCGAAGGCTACCTCGTGACGGACAACAGATTGATGACATCCATTGTGGGGCTTTTTGCCGCCGGCGACGTCCGTGACACTGACATGTGGCAGGTGCTGGCGGCCTGTGCCGATGGCGCCAGGGCTGCCAAATATGCGGCCGAATTTTTGGAAAGATGAATCATCCTGAAGCTTCCGGCGATGATGAAAAGAGTGTGAAAACATGAGCGCATTGAAAAGACTGACCACAAAAAAACCTGTGAAGCTGATTTTTACGGGAGGCTTCCTTGGTTCAGGCAAGACGACGGCACTGGCCGCGCTTGCCAAGAGTCTGATTCAACGCGGAAAACGGGTAGGAATTATCACAAACGATCAAAGTGAAAACCTTGTGGATACGGTTATTGTCAGGCAGATGCTGGCCGATCTGAACGTACCCGTTGAAGAAGTCGTTGAAGGCTGTTTCTGCTGTAAATTTGAAGAACTGGTCAATCAGATGGAAAAAATTCTATCCCATGATCCGGACATCCTTATGGGCGAGCCGGTGGGAAGTTGTACCGATTTTGTTGCTGCTGTCGCCAATCCCATCAAGATTCATTATCATGAATCGTTGCACTTTGCTCCTTTTTCCATCATGGTCGACCCAGACAGGGTACGTGAACTTCTATTGGGGGAAACACAGACGGGTTTTCCCGAAGAGGTTGCTTATCTTTTTAAAAAACAAATGGAAGAGGCGGATATCATCGTTCTAAACAAGATTGATCTGCTCGGCAAACGGGAATCGGACCGCCTTTTGATCACGATAAAGGAAAAATTTACAGAAAAAGCGGTGACGGCTGTTTCGGCGAGATCCGGCGACGGAATGGATGACTGGCTGAAATTTCTCCTTTCGGGAAAGCCGGCCGCCAATTCGGTTTTGAGGCAAATAGATTACGATCGGTATGCTGCCGCTGAAGCGGTTTTGGGGTGGTTGAACGCCGCTGTCAGGATTACGTCACGTGAAGGGTTTGATGTCGAAAAATTTGTTTATGAACTGGCAATCAGCCTCAGGGAAGCCTTTGCCCAACTAAACGCCGAAGTCGGGCATTTGAAATTCGTTTTCACCAGTGCGGGCAAATCGATGTGGATGAATCTTACGCGGCTTTCGGCCGAGCCGAGCTCCGGCGGCGCCAAACTCGAGTCGTTGTCCCGGGGGACATTGATCATAAATGCACGTGTCCGGTTGGAACCTGACACGCTGGAGAAAATTGTTCGCGATGCTTTGCGCAGTGTGTCGGAAAGTGCAACATTGCAAGCAGAAATATTGGATTTACAGTGCTTTAGTCCTGCTTATCCTGCACCCCCATACCTTGTCCGCGAATCCATATCGTAACCGGCCGATGTGATTCCGGATCAGTTGCCTTCAACCCGATCAGAACGCATCTCAAAATTGGAGACCCTTTATGTTGATAGAAGTAATCGGTCTGGAACCGCCCTGCCGCAAGTGCAATGAACTGATGGAAAATGCCAGAAGGGCGGTTGAAGAAACCGGCATAGCGGCCAAGGTCGTCAAACGCTGGTCATTATCTGAAGAAGTGCTGCAAAAGTACGGGCTGCTGCTCAGCCCTGCACTTGTTGTCGAAGGGGTCGTCGTGGCCCAGGGAAAGGTCTATAAGGCTGAAAGAATAGCCGGTCTGTTACAGGGGTAATAAATCCGTAACGGGTTAAGAGTGAAGTCTCGGGTATAATTTAGTTCGTTTTTTCTCCTTATTTGTATCTGCCCGTGAAAGGTTTTTTTCGTAAATAGCATTGAGAATTTTTAACGGTTCTGGTATTTATTTATAAAAGCGCTTTCAGCAGATTTAAAAATTTTTTATAGCGGATGTCGGAAATACGTTTCGGGACAGAATTCTGATAAGTGCTAAAGCGGGTAGGATTTGAATCGCCATAAAGATGAGGACCAGTCGCTGCAAGAAATGGCTATGAAGAAAAAACAGAAAATTTTGATAGAGGTCATGTATAAAGCAGACTACTGTCTGCCCTGTTATTTCATGGATGCGGCGGTTCGTGAAGTATTGCCGAACTATTCGGACAAGGTTGACTATCGGCGTGTCGACTTTATGGTGGGTAATGGAAGAGACCGGTTTTTAGAACTTTCGCAGTCGTTATTTGGAGAGGAAGGGGTCTACAAATTTTGCCGGGTTGCACCCGTACCCTCTCTTTTTATCGACGGAGAACTTGTCTTTGATGCAATCCCGCCTCAATTTGAACTGGTTGCAGCAATTGAGGAAGCCATTGCGGAAAATGGTTTAATCTGAATCGGGGAGATTTATTATGGACAGAAAAAAAATCTATCTGGAAGTTCTTCACGAAGGGGCCCACTGAGTCCCCTGCATGTATATGGCCCGGGTGGTCGAGTCTGTTGCCCCGGAATTCGGCGACGCGTTGCAGTGGGAAACAGTTATCACCAGAGAGATGAAAGGCGCCGTGCGGTTGGGGGAACTGTCCCGCAAAATCGGACGGCCTGCACCGGTGCCCTCGATTTTCATTGACGGCGAACTGGTTTTTGAAATAACGCCCAGCCTGGAAGATCTCAGAGATTGCCTGAATCGGCTGCTCGATAAATAAACAGTCTTCATGTACGTTTACTTCAATTGATAACGGATGGGAATTCTGACCCACATTCCAATCTTTTCCTCCCCTTTCATTCCAGGCTCAAATAACCAGTCTTGAACAGTCGTCCGGGCGGCTTTATCCAACACCGCATAGCCGCTGGATGAGAATACCTTAATATCCGCAACGCGGTCGTTTTTATCGATAAAAACATCGAATATCACAGTGCCCTGGTAACCTCTTTTGCGGGCTATTATTGGATACTGCGGGGGCGGATTGTCGCTATATCTCGGTTTGGCCATCCGGATAATTGCCGGCGCCGGAAGTGATTCGTCTGGTCCGGCCGAGGCCGACTGCGCCGGTTCGACCGATTTTGGCATCGTCCGGGGCCGGGCCGCCGGACCGGGGAGGGATGCAGGGGCATGCGGTTTTTCTTCTCCGGTTAGTGGATCGGGCCGGGTATCTGGAACCGGTTTGCTTTCAGAGATGAACCGGGAAGGTATTTGCTTCTCCGAGGGAAGGGGGGTAGCTTTAATCTCAGAGACCCGTTCACGGCTGGGTTCTGGTTCCGATTTAGGCGCAGGCCTTGGTTTTGGTTCGGGGGTGGATTTGGGTTCTGGTTTAGGTTCTGGTTTGGGTGCTGGTTCAGGTGCCGGCGGCGATAGAGGCCTTGTAAGCTTCGGCGCGGGTTCGGCTTTCGGCATCGGCCGGGATACCAGGGTCAGGGTTACAATTTGAGGTTTGGGTTTTAAAGATGGTTTTTTCCCAATCCAGCCGAAATCCGCCCACAGAAGATATGCATGGATTCCCATAGCTATTATTGCTGACAGCAATATCCGCTTCAAATCGGGTTACTCCAATTCGGCCTGAAGCGAGACGTGATTCAGGCCTGTTGATCGGATTTGATCCAGAACCCGGAAGAGCTTCTGATAGGTGAGACTGCGGTCGGCAAACAGGAGCACGCCGGTCTGATGGTTGCCGGCGGCTTTCGCTTTCAGTAAGCCGGCCAACTCAGAAAGAGGGACCGGCTCTTTGTCCACAAAGGTTGAACCGTCCGCTTTGATGGTGACGGACAGGGTCGTCAGTTTCTCAATTTGGGAAGCGGCGGCGCTCGGCAATCGGACCGGCAGGCCGCGATGAACGGCCATGGAGAGCATGGCATAGATAAAGAAAACCAGCAGCAGAAACACGATATCGATCAAAGGGATCAGTTCGATGCGGACTTTA
>Ga0180009_10000882_pt1 | contig 38298 bp, 31 predicted proteins | sample OS_PC_MetaG_FD_123537 | JGI IMG/M metagenome (GOLD analysis project Ga0180009, IMG submission 123537) | Groundwater microbial communities from the Aspo Hard Rock Laboratory (HRL) deep subsurface site, Sweden - OS_PC_MetaG | ecosystem: Environmental > Aquatic > Deep subsurface > Groundwater... | reverse complement strand
ATGCCTTGTATTTTGCCTCCGCCTGCGCTATTCGCGCAGACTCCGGCAAAACACCCGGCGCTACGGCTATCGGGGACTAAAAATCTTCACTTCGCTAACGCTCCGTTTCCAAGATTTTCAGCGAACGACATGATCGCTAAAATTTTATTATTCGCCGGTTTATTGAGTCCGGTTGTATGGGCCGGCGATTTCATGGGATACCGGTTCAGCCGGTCCGTTGTTTGGCAGGATGACGGTGGGCAAAGCCTGCTCGGCATGACTTTGGACGATTCGATCTATAACGCCGCCGGCGACGATTATCGAGACCTTCGCATCAAGGATCGAAACGGCGTCGAAATACCTTATTTAATGCAAAAAATCGCCGTCAGCAAGAGAGTTGTTAGCCGGCATGCCATCGACAGTGTAATCGAGTCCTTCAACAAAATCGGCGAAGAGGGTATTGTCGTTACGGCTAAATTGGACAAGGGCGCAGTTAACGCCGACGGTTTGACGATCGTGACCCAGCAGCGGGATTTCGAATACGGGCTACAAATTCACGGCTCGGCCGACGGCCTCGAGTGGCACCTGTTGGTCGAGAATGCGCCGATCTACGATTATTCCCGTTATATCGCGGTCGATCAGCGGGACGTCGAATTACCGGCCAATCAGTATCGGCATTTTAAAATTACCGTGGACAAGGCGGCTCAAACTCATCTTGCCAATCTGACGGAACTGACTCGATTGTTGGAAGACGGGGAAGAGCTGCAACGGTCTGAACGGCGCGGTCTGCATTACGAAGCGTTGCGTATCGAGCGCATCGACTTTTGGCATAAACAGACTGAAACCGTACCGAAAGAAGCAAAATCGTTCGATTATGCGGTCGAGGATTCTGCGGTCAGCCAAGACGACGAGCTTAAAACGACAGTGATCGACATCAAAACGCAGCGCCAACCGTTGACCGGTTTTGTGGTCAAAACCGGTACGCTCAATTTCAGCCGTAACGCGGAAGTGCAAATTCCGCTGCAACACGGCATCGAATCCCGCTGGCAAACGATCGGCAGGGCCACACTGGAAGCGTTGAATTTTCAGGATATTAGCCACGAGCAAAGCCGAATCGGTTTTTCCGAACAGCGCCGGGCGAATTACCGCATCGTGATTCATAATCAAGATAGTCCGCCGCTGGATATTATCGGCATCAACGGTGTCGGAAACGGTTATCGATTGCTGTTTCTTAGCGATCCCGGTAACCGCTATCGACTCTATTATGGGAATGACAGGGCCGAATCGGCTCGTTACGATACCGCGCCGATTCTGGAGTTGTTGCGCCGAGGTTATCCGAGTATTGCCGCCGAACTGGACGATGAAGTCGCCTCTGAAGCGATTGATCTGCCGCCGGATATGAACGAATTATTGAACAGCCGATGGTTTCTAGTCGGGGCGATAGTCATTATGTTGGCGGTACTAGCCTGGAGCTTGTATCGCGTCGGAAAACGGGTCGGCGAGTTGCCGAAGTCATAAGCGGGTGCGCTATTCGCTGCGTCTTACAATCCGTTCGGGATTCCGGCAATCCGTGCCGGAATCCCGTGTAGTAGCGGAGCGCGTTCGGTCGAAACCGTGGGGAATCCTTATAACAGTTCCTTATCTTGCGGGCTCTCGATGGCTTGTGTTGCCGGTCTGGGATAATAATTGGGCGCGATACTGAATAGCAAGGTCAAAAGTGTCGCTATATAGGGTACCGTTTGCACCGAGAGTACGGCAACCCAGAGCCGGCCGCTCAAATTGTCGAAATGATCGATTGATAACATCGAAGAAATCGCCAAGCCGAGCAAGCTCAGCAACAAGAGCTCTTGCCAGATCGTAGCGAGGCCCGCGATGAAAGGGCCTTGTTTTTCGAGTTTCGGCGTACGCATGAACGGTTTTCCGGAGGTAAGCAAGCCCTGAAGCGTGCCTTTAGCGACGGTATGCGTTAAGGATAAGCCGGATAATGCGGCTCCGAGCGATTGCAGAGTCGAACAGTTAACGCGGGCCTTGTATAACCATAACGTACGGAAAATTTTGAAGCAGAACAAACCGATGGTCGGCAGCAACAACGCATTTATCGGTAATTCGCTGCGCAGCGGATCGGCGACCAGTAATGTCGTCATGATTAAGCTGGCAATCGTCAAAAGTAACGCCAACGCATCGGAAAACCAAGGCAGCCAGCCGGCGATGAAATAATAGCGTTGCGCGGTGGTCAGTGTAGATTGTTTGCCGGGCAAAAATTGCCGCCAATGATGTTTGATGATTTGCATCGCTCCGTACACCCAGCGGAATCGCTGTGTCATGTAACCCGAAAACGTATCCGGCATGAGACCCTGTCCGAACGAGTCCTTGCAATAGACCGAATCGTACCCGGCTTCATAAAGGCGCAAGCCTAGTTCGCTGTCCTCACAAATACACCACTCTCCCCAACGGCCCGCTTCGAGCAACGCAGATTTGCGAATCATTGTCATCGTGCCGTGCTGTATGATTGCGTTGTATTCGTTGCGTTGTACCATGCCGATATTGAAAAATCCGGCATATTCCCAGTAACACATCGACTTGAATGTGCTGAGACCTCGATCGCGATAATCTTGGGGCGACTGCACGAAACCGACTTTGTCGTCCGCGAAATAAGGCACCATAGATTTCAACCAATTGGGCGAAATGATGTAATCGCTATCGATCACGGCGACAATCTCGGCATCGGGTGCGGTATGTTCCAGTCCGAAGTTGATCGCGCCTGCCTTGAAGCCGGGCCAGTTTTCCAGGTGGAAAAATCTGAATACGTCGCCAAGCCGTTCGCAATCTTTTTGTACCGGTTCCCAAACGGCCGGGTCTTTGGTGTTGTTGTCGAGCACCAATACCTCAAGATTCGGATAATCGACGCCTGCCAATGCCTCAAGCGTTTCACGTACCATTTCAGGTGGTTCGTTATGAATCGGCAGGTGCACCGACACTTTGGGAAATGTGAAGCCGGCCGCTGGTTGTAGCGGTTTAAACGTGCGCTTGCCTTTGCGGTGCCACAGGACTTCGGCGATTTCCATGCTTTCGGTCAATAGAATAACGACAGCCATTGCCTGCATTAGCAACAGCAGTGTCCAGAATACCAATGAGACCCCGGTTTGGTATTGCTGGGCCGCTACTGCCGCGGACCATAGAATGACCGACGCGGCCAAATTTGCGACGATGCCGAAGAAAATCTTGCCGGGTAATTTCAATCTTCGGTGGCGGCTGAATAGAAATAAAGCCATCAAGAAGATGCTTAAAACAGCGGCGCCGGTCGCCCAGGCTTGCCAATCCGGCATCGGCGTGACATCGCCTTTCATCGGAAATTTTAATTCTCGATCGGCGTTGAATATTCCCCAATAAGCCCCGGCCGAGCCTTCGAGTTCCACTTTCCAGGGTTGGTCGAAGGCTTCAATGACGTAGTAGGTGATTTTTTGCTCGGTCGCGCGGTTGAGAAATTGTCTTAAAAACTGGGCTTGATTCGCCAGCGATGCGGTGGCGTTTTTAAACGGTTGTCCGTCGGAAGGCCAGCCGACTTCGGTTATGATGATGGGTTTATTCGGAAATGCTTCGCGCATCGCATTGAAGCGGTAGAACACGTATTCGACTGCTGCATCGATCGACAAGCCTTCCCAGTACGGCAATATATGCAAAGCGATGAAATCGACTTCATTAGCCAGTTCGGGATGCGCCAACCACATGTCGCAGGTTTCCGATGTGCTGACCGGGCGCCAAGTGCGTGCTTTCACTTCGCGGATATGAGCGATCAATTGATCGGGTGCGATATCTTTACGCAACAACACCTCATTACCGACCAACAAGCGTACGATCGTCGGCGAGTTTTGATTGCTGAGCGCGATCAAACTTTCAATTTCGCGCCGGTTCTTGTCGAGATCGGTATCGATCCATGCGCCCATCGTTACGTTCAGGTCGTATTTATCCGCCAATTCGGGAACGAATTCCAAACCATCCAGAGCGCTATAGGTTCTTACCGCATGTACTTTGCCGGCAAGCAGCTTTAGATCGTCTTCGATTTGATTTTGGGTAGGAGGGCTGCTGTTCCCGGGGTCGAAATCCCTCCGCATCGGGCTGTAAGTTACTCCTTTCATGACATTATCCCAAGATTGTATTTTGAGTGGATAATTCAGATAGTTCCAGATGCTTAAATTGACCCAAACCAACAAAGGTAAAATCAATAAAGTAAGGATTTTAGTTTTCATTCAGTGATAAGCTCCGGGACAAGCAAGAAATGGAAGATATTGGATGGACACATCGGAATAAAAAAAGGGCCCGGTCAAAGTAAACCGAACCCTTTTGTTTATTGGAGCCAATGGCGGGATTCGAACCCGCGACCTACTGATTACGAATCAGTTGCTCTACCAACTGAGCTACATCGGCGATTTCGCGGCGGATTTTAATCAATTTCATGATCTTCTGGCAAGGAACTGAATTTATTTAAAAAATATCCGAATACATCGACTAAGCGTTTGCTTTGAATGCAAACAGATCTTTGAAACTAACGGATAAAAATTTCGGCGTTGCCGCATTCATCGAATGCAGCTAAGACCTCATCGAGAACCAATTGTTCAGATTTGAAATGCTGACTTCTATCTGGTCGAAAAGACGTCAAATAATCAAAAAGGGCAGAGTTTGTTTGGTGAGGAGTCGGCCTCGACAGACATACCTTTCCACGGTGGTGAATCGACGAACGATCCCGACCCAGGTGCGAGATGCGCACCCTACTTCTTATTCTTCATGATCTTCATGGTGAAATGCTTTTTCTAGGATTATTTACTAAGAAGCGAGTGATTTAGCGCTCTTCAGGTCGATAAATTGCTCGGTATGATTGCAGGAAAATTCAGCATTTTTCCGGAAATGCGAGCAACCCCAGAATTGTCCGTATGGGCCTTTTCGCAAGCTGAGTTTGCCGCCGCATTTAGGACAAACCGGCTCGATATGACCGCAGAGCCGGTTTTCGCAGATCCGGAATTGGCCCTGTTGGCGTAAACCGCCGCCGCATTCAGGACAGGCCGATTCGATGTGCGTGCATAGCGGATACTGATTGCATCCGAAAAAACGGCCATGCCGGCTATCTTTCGGCACTAGGTAGCCGGTTTCGCATTCGCTGCAGGAAATATCGGCCACTTTCTCCTGAAAACCCTCGCCGGTAAATACGTCAATGCGAATTTCATAGCGCTGATCGACCAGTTCGCGGATAAAATCGGACGCCTTGTCGGCATCGCTGACCAGATAGACATGATGCCGGGCGCGGGTCAGCGCGACATAAAACAAACGCCTTTCCTCGGCATGGTCGAACGTTTCGGCTTTCGGCAGTAATAGCTCCACTAACGGATGGGTCTTTTTTTCCGACGGAAAGCCGTTTTTGCCTTTTTCCAGTCCAAGCACGATCACATAATCGGCTTCCTTGCCTTTCGATGCATGCACCGTCATGAATTGAATCTGCAAACTGGGATACTGCCGTTTTAAGCTCGACAAATCCGGCTTTCTAAAATTGAACCGGGCCAAGATCAATACACTGGCTTGCACGGCGGTCTTGGCATTAATTGCCGATAATGCCGCATTCAGGCCGACCGGATCGAGCCGAGTCCGGATGAGCGAGACGGCCGCTTGTGCGATGACGGTATGGCTTTCGATTCGCTTGGCGATTTGCGTTGGGTTTTGCATGACAAAACGGGACGCTACCGCACCGATTTGGTTATTGAAACGAAAGGTTTGATCCAGAATGCTCAAGGCCGTATCGCCGAAATGTTCCTCGAATTCCTGGGTGATCGTGACATCGCTGCCGGTAAAACGGTAAATCGATTGCCAGTCGTCGCCGACGCAAAACAGGCTGTGGTTCGGGTTATGAGTTAGCAAAGCCTTGATCAGTCGGGCGCGGCTGGCCGATATGTCTTGGAATTCATCGACCAGAATATGCGTGTACGGCGAACGGAAGCGTCCGGCTTCGACATAGTCGATCGCCCGCCCGATCATGTCTTCGAAATCAATCGTATCGGTGTCGCGCAAATACTGTTGATAGGCTTCGTAAATAGGCTCAAACAAAAAAGCCGCCGCGTGCATGCGTTCATGATCTTCATGTTGCTGAGTCAGCGCGACCAGGCTTTTGATATTCAAATAGGCGGCTTTAAACAACGCCAGTATCTGAGCCAGCAATTGACCCAGTTGCGAAATATGGCCGAATTGATGCAATTGCTGAAGCAGTTCATTGTTGGGCAGCGGATCGAAAACCACACCCGCTTGTTTCAGTTGCAGTTCCAGCGATTGCGTTAACATACCTTGTTGCTTCTGATAGCTGTAGGTTTCGATCAGGGTGGTCCGATGTTTTCGATGCAAGGCCTGTTTCCACGCCATTGCCTCCAAATAGCTTTGCCGGTCGATAAACGGCGGCGTTTGCTGATGTTCGTCGACGGCGAAATGTTCGATATAAATACCGTAATCGGGCAAGTAAAAATCGGGCTGATAAACGCGATAATCCGGTCCCGAGGTGTTGATCTGATAATTAGCCTCATAGCGGTAGGCGATACGCTGCCGATACAGAAAATTAGCGATTTCGCATTCTTCGTAGCTCTTGACCAATTCGCCCTGCAGCGTGCGGATGTCGTTTTCGAGAATATAACGGTTATATTCGCCGAGACTTTTGAATTTGAAGGCGCTTCGATAGGGATGGCTGAAGTGTAAGAAATAAGTCACTAGTCGAGACTTGTATTGATCGTCTTGCAGCAACCTTTGGATTTGTTCGTCGACAAATCGGGTGCGAAGATGCTCGTCCTCGGCCATTTTGTCGATGGTCGGTGCAACGCCTTCAACCTGGGCGATGATATGTTTGCCGAGGCTGTGAAAGGTTTTTACGGTCAGTGTATCGATGCGAAGTATTGCTTGTATTCGCTGCTCCATTTCCTCGGCCGCTTTGCGGGCGAATGCCAACATCAGGATTTGTTCCGGCTTTGCTAGTCCTGCGTTGATTAAATATCCGGCACGGCCGATCATCGTACTGGTTTTGCCGGTGCCTGCGCCGGCCAAGACTAGATTGTGCTGTTCGTCGATCACGCAGGCGCGGCGCTGATTGACCGTTAACGGATTACTCTCCACGTCGTCGAAAAAGGATTTAAATGCCTCGATTTGACGTTCGACATAAGTTTCATTCAAGCACTCGACCGCGTCGTATCCGTGGTTTAACAAAGGGCGGATGAATTGCAGGGCTTGTGCCGTATCGGCCGGTAAAAAGCGTTGTATATTTTTGCGCTGAATGCCTTTGACCAAGTCTCGATGCGTCTTCAGCCATTGCCGTACGGCAATTCGGCGAATATAGCGATCTCCGGAAAACCATGAGCGCGCTTGTTGATAAGCGCTTTCTATTTCCGGAACCAGGCGTTGATAAAAATCGTGGAGATATTGGCGGTTGGCTTGCTGCAAGTCGGTTTGCAAGCGTTTCGATCGTTTTTTAGCGATGCCGCCCATGCGCACGGTCTCGCTGTTCTCCAGATGAAATGCCAGTACATCCCAGAAGTAGCCTGGCTCCAAGACGATTCTGCTGCCGATTGTCAGATGAGCAATTCGGACCGTCGTTTTGCCTTTATGTAAGATTATGCCGTCTTCGGCTAAAGACAATGAGTCATGATCGGCATGCGAGGCGAATAATGCGGCCAAGCGGCTGATTCGGTAGAGGAATGATGTTTTCAACGAAGTATTCAAGGACAATCCTTTGCCTGTGTCTTCGTGCTCTTATGCGACGATATGCAAGGCAATATAAGGCACGAGATTAAACAGAATGATGCCGATTTTGTAAAGCGCCATGCCTGCGTAATGTATGGCGTCGAATTGTTCGACCGGCAAACGAAACCAGTGCCCGTGTAATCGATACATCCATTCGTGAGCTGAGATAAATAGCAGTCCCCATAAAAGCAGCACGCTGAAATTGATTATGGAACACCATAAAAGGATTTCACGTATCAGTTCAATGTTCATGGGCGAGTCTCCTATGATGGTTAAGGGGAAATAATAACAACTCGATGACTCTTTTTGCCGACATTCTTGCCAATCACCAAGCTATTTTTAGACTTTTTTCGAACTCAGCAATAATCGATCAAAGAATAAATATGTTCGAATATTGAGATGAAATTAGAGTTCCATAACTAGCAACGGTATACCGTAACTGGCAAGAAAGTAGGCAATTGCCGAAATAACGCTTGGCGTTGCGTTGTACAAAAAGACTTGCCGGAAAATATAACTGATAACTGCAATATACCAAATGACTAAAAACACGCCGATCCCGATTGATATTTCTTCTTGATATTCAACATGTTTCATTACCATAACAACATCCAGCACTTCAGCGGCAATCGCCAAGGTGATGATAAAGTTTTCGCAGACAAAGATGGCAGTGAATACTTGTTTAAAATATTGCCATTTCTTCATCGTCAGCAAAAAAACAGTAATAAATGAAAAAGCCATTATGGTCCTCATCAATACTTCCAAAGTACCGCTGACAGGATCGGAAATAAGGCCTTCGACGATCATGCCTGAAACAAGATAGAACCCCAAATTCTTCGCTACGAACGATGGTCCGGGAATTAAATTTATAGGATTATTTCGGAACAAACAAAGCCAAAGATAATTGAGTAATAAGTTCATCGAGAGTTTATTGAGGTTAAAAAAAATAGGGCAGGCCAACTAAAAATAACCGATTTTTTTTGTTTTTGACTTTCTGCTTTTGCTATTTGGTTAACTAAAGAAAGATCAAAAAGACTCATTTTCCCACGGATTACAGTAAATGTAAGCATTCAATCCCCCTCTTTTTCATAGAGGGGGATTGAATGCTTAGGATTTGGGCATAAATAACGTCCCTATTTTTGGAGGGTTCGGTAACTCGATTGGCAGGTGTCGGCGGCAGGGCAGATTTTTGCTCCTGCAAAATCTGCATTCATGCCATCCTTGGCAATCAGGCCCCGCCTTCAAGCCACGGATGTATTCACCCAGTACCTAAATAAGCCATGGTAGTGAATCATTGCCAATGACCTATAGAATTTAGGAGTTGGGTTCATGGCGTCTTGCCAGGCGAGTTACCGGACCCTCGACAAAGGTCATAACTCCAGGAAGTTATTTTTTCGCGAAATCCTTACTTCCTTTCAGAAAACCGAAAATGTGGCCGCGCGAAGGATATGATAATTTATTAGCGACAAAGGGTATATTTTAACGATGCGGCTTTATTATGGTCATTAAACAAATGATTTCGATACTGTTACTTTATTTGTTGTTTCTATTGGCTTTATTTATATGGCAACGAAACCTCATTTATTTTCCCGGAAAGCAGTCGTTAGCGAAGCAACAAGAACAGGCTGAACGTCTAAGTCTGGAACTTTGGCCGGCAAAGGAAAACTATCTTGGGTTGATGTCTAAATCGACCATGAGAGGCAGTAAAGGAACGGTTATTGTTTTTCACGGTAATGCGGGAAGCGCGATCAATCGGGTTTATTACTTCAATGCATTGGAAAGGCTGGGATACCGGGTTATTGTTGCCGAATATCCTGGGTATGGCGCAAGATTAGGCGCGCCATCGGAATCGGTATTGATAAGCGACGGCATCGCCATCGTAACACAAGCACGGGACGATTTCGGCGATCCCATTTTTCTTTGGGGCGAGTCGCTGGGTAGCGGTGTGGTCGGGGGAATCGTGCATTCCGGAAAAGTCCCGATTAAAGGCATTGTAATGATGACGCCGTTCGATAGCATGGCTAACGTTGCGCAACACCATTATTGGTTGTTTCTGGCTAAATGGCTGATTCGCGACCGCTTCGATAATCTCAAGTTCTTGAATGGCTATAGCGGCAATACGGCTATGGTGATTGCCAAAGAAGACCAAATCATTCCGAATCGCTATAGCTTGAATTTATATGACTCACTTCAATGTCATAAAAGGCTGTGGTCGTTTAAAAATGCCGATCACAACAGCTTGCCGCTGGCTCCGGAATTGCCGTGGTGGCAGGAAGTGATGCACTTTATCGATGAAGCTGAACAAGTGATTAACGAGTAAGGATTTAGTCGTAAATAACTTCCCTATTTTACGGAGGGTTCGGTTGCTCGATTGGCAGGTGTCGGCGGCAGGGCAGATTTTTGCTCCTCGGCAATTGCTCCTGCATCGCCTAAAGCGCCTACTGTTGGTGCCCTAATACACGCCATCCATGGCAATCAGATTCCGCCGTCAAGCCTACATGGACGTATTCACGGCGTCCTGTCAAGCGAGTTACCGAACCCTCAACAAAGCGCATAGTTCCAGGACGTTATTTATCACGAAATCCTAAGGTTAGTAGGGTTTTAATATGATTTGATTGCTCGCATCGTCGAACGTCATTTGGAAGCGTCCTAAAAAGCTCATACCCAGCAAGCCGCTCGATTGTAATTTATCGTCTGCAATGAAACTCACATCTACGTTATCGGCTTGAGCTTTGCCGATAACGACCGATTTAAGCTTGCCTTGCATAATTTCGACTCTGCCGTTCGCAGTTTCGCTGTACCCGGGTTGTAAGTTCCTGTCGGTAAAACCCAATGCGGATTGAAGCGAGGCCGGTAACACTAAAGTGGTCGCGCCGGTATCGATCAGCATATTGGCTTTCAGTTTGGTGCCGTAAGGCCCCGATAATTCGGCCTTTACCAAATGATGCGAACCGCTACGAGTCGTTTTGATGGCATAACTGGCGTCGGCCTTGGGTTTTTCAACAACTGCAGGAGGCGGCGTGTTGTCATAGCGCTTGATGCTGGTGATGATGATTTTTTCTATATCTCCTTGTTTAGATAATTGAACAAAGTTATAATCACTTAGCAGTCGTTTTAATTGTTGATCCGGTGTGCCGCTAAGACGAAGGGGAGGGCCGTCTTGGACTAAGTGTAAATTCTTTATTGTTATGCCCTGTGCATTAATGAGTTGTTCGAGTTGAGTTTTAAGGCTATCGGCTTGTGCGATGCCGATCGTTAACATCAATGCTAACAGGGTGGCAATGATCGAGTTTTTTCCGGACATAGAGTGCCGCCAGTAAGGTGCTTAAAAAAGTTTGAGCCTAAAAGCCGCGTCCGGGTTTCACAAATAACCAATTTTAATAAGACAAGTGTTGACAGGCGCGGCAAAACAACGTTGGATTGTAAGGGTTCGTCTCAAAAAAATCATTAAGTCGCTTTTTATGCCCTATCAAAAAGCGTCGATGTCATAAACCATTAATAACTAAAACAAGGCAAACATCGATGAATACAGGACAGTTGATTACTTATTTCACCCCGGTTTTCGGGTTATTAGCGCTATTTTTTATCATTAAACGTTCGGCATGGGTTAACAAACAGGATGCCGGTAATGAACGAATGACACGGATCGCAGGCTTCATCGAAGATGGCGCCATGGCCTTTCTCAAGGCGGAATACCGGGTTTTATCTATTTTTGTTGTTCTAGTCGCTATTTTGTTGGGTTGGATGGGCTCTTTGTCTGACGATTCATCTTGGATGATTGCATTATCATTCATATTAGGCGCGTTTTGTTCCGGATTTGCCGGTTTTTTAGGCATGCGTATTGCCACCAAAGCTAATGTCAGAACGACGCAAGCGGCCAGAACGAATATCGGTAGCGCATTGCGGGTGGCCTTTGCCGGCGGTTCGGTGATGGGCATGTGCGTTGTCGGCCTCGGCGTGTTGGGACTCAGTTTGCTGCTAATTGTATTTTCTTCATTGGGATGGGAAATGGGCCGCATCGTCACGGTGATTACCGGCTTTTCGTTCGGTGCGTCTTCGATTGCTTTGTTTGCCAGGGTCGGCGGCGGCATATACACCAAAGCGGCCGATGTCGGCGCGGACTTGGTCGGAAAGGTCGAAGCCGGGATTCCCGAGGATCATCCGCTTAATCCGGCGACGATCGCCGATAATGTCGGCGATAATGTCGGTGATGTTGCCGGAATGGGTGCCGATCTTTTCGAATCCTATGTCGGCTCGATTATCGGTACCATGGTGCTGGGCGCGGTATTGATCGGAACAGCCGGATTTGAAGTAGACAACGAATTCGGCGGATTAAATGCCGTTTTGTTGCCTTTGGTGCTAGCCGCTGTGGGTATCGTGACATCGATCATTGGGACATGGTTCGTGTGCATCAAAGAGGGCGGCAATCCGCAAAAGGCCTTGAATCGAGGCGAACTGGTCTCGGCAGTATTCATGCTTTTGGTAACTTATGGAATTACTCAATGGATGTTGCCGGAATCCTGGCAAACCGGTTCAGGTGTTTATACGTCGATGGGCGTGTTCATAGCTATTATTATCGGATTGGTTTCAGGGCTGGCGATAGGCGCGATTACCGAATTTTATACCGGAACCGGAACCCGCCCGGTGAGAGGCATCGTCGAGCAATCGCTGACCGGGTCGGCAACTAATATTATTGCCGGAGTCGGAGTAGGCATGCAGTCGACTGCAGTGCCGATTATTATTATTGCCGCCGCTATTATCGGTGCTTATGAATTCGCAGGTCTATACGGCATTGCCATAGCAGCGGTGGGGATGTTGTCCAATACCGGTATTCAATTGGCGGTCGATGCTTATGGGCCCATCTCCGATAATGCCGGCGGTATCGCCGAAATGGCGGCCTTACCGAAAGACGTGCGGGAACGGACCGATAAGCTTGACGCCGTCGGTAATACTACCGCGGCAATCGGTAAGGGATTTGCAATCGGTTCGGCCGCACTGACCGCGCTCGCGTTGTTTGCCGCCTTCATGACCACCGCCAACATTTCCAGTATCGATATTTCCAAACCGTATGTCATGGGCGGTTTATTTTTGGGCGGCATGCTGCCGTTTCTGTTTTCATCGCTGGCGATGGCGGCTGTCGGAAGAGCTGCGATGGATATGATTCAAGAAGTGAGACGACAGTTTGCTTCTATCCCCGAGTTGAAGGCGGCGCTCGAAGTCATGCGTCACAACGAAGGGAAGGAACTGGATCAATGGAGCGAGGCCGATCAGCTGGTTTTCAATAATGCGGACGGCAAAGCGGAATACAGTCAATGCGTCGCGATTTCAACACGGGCCTCGCTTCGGGAAATGGTGTTTCCCGGATTGCTGGCCGTCGTTTCTCCTGTAGCGGTGGGTTTTGGCGGTGGCGCTGAAATGTTGGGCGGCTTACTGGCCGGCGTTACGGTGAGCGGGGTGTTGATGGCGATTTTTCAATCCAATGCCGGCGGTGCTTGGGACAATGCCAAGAAAATGATCGAAGCTGGTGTGGAAATTCAAGGGCATACCTATCATAAAGGCTCGGAGCCCCATAAAGCGGCGGTAGTCGGCGACACGGTCGGCGACCCGTTCAAAGATACTTCGGGGCCTTCGCTGAATATCCTGTTGAAATTGATGTCTGTGGTGGCATTGGTAATTGCGCCGATGTTGTGATGGGTCTACTCGTATCCGATCGAAAAAACGTTTAATTTCCAGGAGGCGCGGGATGTGTTTTGCGAAGATGTTGACAGCAGGACAGAGTTTTGTCCATGTGAAATTTGCATCCACGCCGTCCCTGGCGATCAGGCTGCCGGAATGTGGGTTTACCCTGCATAAATTGCCTGAGTAATTAATCGTAGCTAGTGGGATATGGAATTTAGGACTTGGGTGAACGGCGGTCCTCGATAGTCACACCACATACTTTAAACGAAGTCGCAGGGTTTTTCAGTATGAAAGAAGTAATCGGACCTGTGTGGGCCAGTCTGCTAAATGTGCCGCAGGCATCCCGTAAAAAAGCGATTGTGTTCACCCTTAGCGTGGACTACACTCTAGTTTTTTAGCCGAGCGGGTCGACGATGTACGCAACCAATGTCAGAAATTTAAAACGTAATCCTTCGGAGGCCCTTAGACATGCCGAAAAAGAACCGGTATTGATCTTAAAAGGCAATCAACCAAATGCCCTGCTGTTAAATTTAAAAAGCTCGCTGGGTGAGTTGAGCGACCAACTCAAACCCGCGTTGGCAGCCAGTTTATTTAAAGACCGGGTGATATCATTGGGTGCGGCTGCGCAAATCAGCGGCTTAAGCCTATCTGAATTTATCGACCACTTGACCCAGTTGGATATCGATGTTGTCGTGGCCGACAAACAAACAGCCAAGGAATTGGAAACATTGGATTCATGGCTATCGTCATAGCCGATGCCGGACCGCTAATAGCGCTGGCTAAAATAAAACACCTTCAATTGCTGCCCGCGCTATTTGGCAAGGTTGTGATTACCCAAGCCGTTGCCGATGAATGTTTGCGAAGTCAATCCGCCGATGCTCTCTTAATCGAACAGGCTTTGATTTCGGAGTGGTTGAAATGTGTGGACAATCCGGATTTTAAACTCCCTTTATCGAGAAGCTTGGGATTGGGCGAGCAATCCAGCATTGAGTATGCCTTGCAAACAAACGGTAATGCCATGTTGATCTTGGATGATGCATTGGCACGAAAACAAGCCTTGCGCAAGCAATTGCCGATAGTCGGCACGGCTGGACTATTGTTTGCCGCGCAACGAAAGGCCTTGATTTCCGATCCCGAGACTTTAGTCGCTGAGCTTAGACAGAAGGGTTATCGAATTTCAGACGATGTGATTGCCCAATTGAAAAAGGGTTGAACTACCCAGTTCCAGCGCTTAGAAAACCGATTTCGCCGGCGTACGTCCGGCAAACTAACGGTAACGCCTTGTTGATATTGGATGATGCATTGGCACGAAGTATATAAAAGACCGTTCGACTTATGACAGAGATGAGGCGAATAGTCTTTTGGTAGGCTCAAGCGCTTTTTAAAGTTAGACTTCTAATTTCATAACGGCCTGCTTGACCGGCTCGGCCAGACCGTTCCCGTCTTTGCGGCAATAATCGATGATTTCGCGGCGCATCCGGGGTTCCCAGGCGCGTATTAGATGATTTTTGATGCTCTCGACGGCGGCCTCCTTATCAGGATCCGCATTGAAGAATTCGCCGATCGCGTTGGCCATTTTGATGAGTTTTTCTATCTGCATTATTGTCTGCCTCTGTACGCGACAAAATTTCTTAAAGGATATGATTCATAGGAATTATCGGCTTCCAATTACAACCAAGTTGAAGTAAAAAAGCTTTAGCACCCCTTTCCAACGTCCGATTTTTTTCGTGCTTCCCTTGACTCCGCTAGAGAGTTGATTTCAAACCAAATCGGTTTCTCGGTGGATCAGCCGATGCGAATGACAGTAAACGACATGCCTGTCTTCTCGGGCGAAGCCGACCAACGTCAGTCCCGTTTCTTCGGCTAACCGTATCGCAAGTCCGGTCGGCGCAGAAATCGCGGCCAACAAGCCAATGCCGGCCACGGCCGTTTTTTGGACCATTTCATAACTGGCTCGGCTCGTGACGATCACAAAACCGTCGGCCGGTTTTCGTCCTATCCTCAATAATGCCCCAATTAGTTTATCCAAGGCATTGTGCCGCCCGACATCCTCACGTATGGTTTGAATGCCCCGGCCAGGCAAGACCCACGCGGCCGCATGCACCGCGCCGGTCAATCGGTTGAGTTGTTGATGCTGTGTCAATTCGTCCAATGCCGATAACAATTCGGCAGACGTTACCGAAGCACCGCCCGATAACGGTGCGGGGTGACGGACGGCTTGTTGCAAGGTGCTAGCCCCGCACAAGCCGCAACCTGTCCGCCCGGTCAAGTTGCGGCCTTTATCGGCCATACCTTGCCTTCGCTGTTCGGGGATTTTAAGACGCACTTCGATGCCGTCCTTGCGGTTATAGACTCGTGTGCTCAGAATCTCTGCTGGGTGATCGACAATGCCTTCGGTGATGCTGAAGCCGAGCGCGAATTCTTCCAAATTAGTCGGCGTCGCCAGCATCACGACATGCGGCACGCCGTTATAGACCAGCGACACCGGTACTTCTTCGGCGATGTAATCCTGCTGAATGGTTGCACGCCCGTCCTCCCAGCGCTCGACCGGGCTTTGCCGATAACTCGGCCAGCCCAGTTCCCACGCAGATGATTCGGGCGTCGCAAGGTCAAGCATGATGTGTGCCTTGCTCCAACAGATCCAATTGTTGCTTCGAAAAGTCGCTGTACTGTTTTTGCCACTCCGAAGGCTGCGTGACTTTCGATACTTGCACTGCGGTGACTTTGTATTCCGGACAATTGGTCGCCCAGTCGGAATTGTCGGTCGTGATCACGTTCGCGCCAGATTCCGGGAAATGGAAAGTCGTATAGACGACGCCCGGCTGCACGCGTTCGCTGATCAATGCGCGCAATACCGTCTCGCCGGAACGGCTCTTGATGCCGACCCAATTTCCGTCGACGATGCCGCGATCCTCAGCGTCATGCGGATGAATTTCAAGCCTGTCCTCGGTATGCCACGCAACGTTGTCGGTACGACGGGTTTGCGCACCGACATTGTACTGCGACAGGATGCGGCCGGTGGTCAGGATCAATGGGAACATCCGCGTCGTGCGTTCCTCGGTCGCTACATATTCGGTCAGCATGAACAGACCTTTGCCGTTCGGGCGCATGAACTCATGTGCATGCATCGTAGGAGTGCCCACAGGATTTTCTTCGTTACACGGCCATTGGATGCTGCCGAGGCGATCGATTTTTTCGTAGCTGACGCCGGCGAATGTCGGCGTCAAGCGCGCGATCTCGTCCATGATCTCGGACGGATGGCTGTAATTCATCGAATAGCCCATCGCATTCGCGAGCAATTGTGTGACTTCCCAGTCTTCGTATCCGGCCAATGGCTTCATGACCTTACGTACCGGCGAGATGCGGCGTTCGGCGTTCGTAAACGTGCCGTTTTTCTCGAGGAAAGACGACCCGGGCAGGAACACATGCGCGAACTTGGCTGTTTCGTTCAGGAACAAGTCCTGCACGATCACGCATTCCATCGATCTCAAGGCATGATGCACATGTTGAATGTCGGGGTCCGATTGCGCGATGTCTTCACCTTCGACGTAGAGCCCCATGAACGTGCCGTCGGATGCGGCGTCGAACATGTTCGGAATGCGCAGGCCAGGCTCGGATTCGAGAATCACGTTCCAGTCTTTCTCGAACAGCTGGCGCGTTTCGTTATCGGAGACATGGCGGTAGCCCGGAAATTCGTGCGGGAACGAGCCCATGTCGCACGAACCTTGCACGTTGTTTTGACCGCGCAACGGATTGACGCCGACACCTTCGCGTCCGAGATTGCCGGTCGCCATCGCCAGATTTGCGATGCCGATCACGGTCGTCGAGCCTTGACTGTGCTCGGTCACTCCCAAGCCGTAGTAGATCGCGCCATTGCCGGCGGAGGCAAAAAGACGTGCCGCGGAGCGAATATCGGCGGCCGGAACGCCGGTGATCGTTTCGGTTTGCTCGGGCGCATGACGCGGATCGGCGATGAACGTTTTCCATTTTGCGAACGCGTTGGTATCGCAGCGCTCTTCAATGAAGGCTTCGTCGAGCAGGTTTTCGGTCACGACGACATGGCCGAGCGCATTGATCAGCGCGACGTTAGTACCCGGGCGCAGCTTCAAATGGTAATCGGCTTTGACATGCGGCGAGTTCTTGACTAGATCGATTTTGCGGGGATCGACGACTATCAATTTTGCGCCTTGACGCAAACGTTTTTTCATCAACGAACCGAACACCGGATGACCGTCGGTCGGATTCGCGCCGATGACCATGATCACATCGGACTTCATCACCGAGTCGAAGTTCTGCGTTCCGGACGATTCGCCGAAGGTCTGCTTGAGTCCATAGCCGGTCGGCGAATGACAGACGCGCGCGCAGGTGTCGACGTTGTTGTTGCCGAAGCCGGCGCGAACCAATTTTTGCACCAGATAGGTTTCTTCGTTCGTGCAGCGCGACGACGTGATGCCGCCGATCGAACCCTTACCGTATTTGGCTTGAATGCGTTTCAACTCGGATGCGGCATAGTTGATCGCCTCTTCCCAGCTGACTTCCTGCCACGGATCGCTGATGCTTTTGCGGATCATCGGAGTCGTGATGCGATCTTTGTGCGTCGCGTATCCGAACGCGAAACGACCTTTTACGCAGGAATGACCGTGATTGGCCTTGCCGTCCTTGTGAGGCACCATGCGAATCAATTGATCACCTTTCATTTCGGCGCGGAACGAACAGCCGACGCCGCAATACGCGCAGGTCGTCACGGTGGAGTGCTCGGGCGTGCCATGTTCGATGACTGATTTTTCCATCAAGGTCGCAGTCGGGCAGGCTTGCACGCAAGCGCCGCACGAAACGCACTCGGAATCCATGAACGCCTCGTTTTGACCGGGAGAGACTTTGGAATCGAAGCCGCGTCCGTCGATCGTCAAGGCGAAAGTGCCTTGCGTTTCTTCGCAGGCTCTGACGCAACGCGAGCACACGATGCATTTGGCCGGATCGAAACTGAAATAAGGGTTGCTTTCATCCTTGACAGCTTGCAAGTGATTCTTGCCTTGCGGGTTGTAGCGTACTTCACGCAAGCCGACCGCGCCGGCCATATCCTGCAGTTCACAGTCGCCGTTCGCGGAACAGGTCAAGCAATCAAGCGGATGGTCGGAAATATAGAGCTCCATGACGCCTCGACGCACGTCGGCCAGACGCGGGTTCTGCGTAACGACCTTCATGCCTTCGGCGACCGGCGTCGTGCAGGATGCCGGCATGCCGCGCGCGCCCTCGATCTGCACGACACATAAGCGGCACGAACCGAACGGTTCGATGCTGTCGGTCGCGCACAGTTTCGGAATGTCGATGCCGATGCCGGCCGCAGCGCGCATTACCGACGTGCCGGCCGGTGCGGTCACCTGAAATCCGTCGATTTCCAGCGTGACCAGTTTGTCTGCCTCCTTGGCGGGGGTTCCAAAGTCTTGTTCTTTATTCAGGGACATATCAGTACCTCCGGTGGGGTCAAGCCGCGCTGGCCTGTTCGGTTATCCCGAAGTCTTCGGGAAAATGATTCAATGCGCTCAGCACAGGATAGGGCGTCATGCCGCCGAGCGCGCACAACGAACCGTTCAATAGGGTGTCGCACAGGTCGCGTAATAATGGTATGTTTTTATGAAGATCGCGGCCGGCGATGATGTCTTTGATGACTTCTTCGCCGCGCGTCGAGCCGATCCGGCACGGCGTGCATTTGCCGCAGGATTCGATCGCGCAGAACTCCATGCTGTAGCGCGCCATTTCGGCCATGTCGACGGTGTCGTCGAAGACGACGATGCCGCCGTGACCGACGACGGCCCAAATCGCCGCGAATGCTTCATAATCGAGCGGCGTATCGAATTGCGATTCAGGCAGGTACGCGCCCAGGGGGCCTCCGACCTGCACCGCCTTGATCGGCCGTCCCGATGCCGAACCGCCGCCGTAATCGTAGAGCAGTTCGCGCAGGGTCAAGCCGAACGCAAGTTCGACGAGGCCCGGATATTTAATGTTGCCTGCCAATTGAATCGGCAGCGTGCCGCGCGAACGGCCCATGCCGAAATCGCGGTAATACTCGCCGCCCTTGTCGAGTATGATCGGCACCGAGGCCAGCGAGATCACATTGTTGACGATCGTCGGTTTGCCGAACAAGCCGCTGATCGCCGGCAGCGGCGGCTTGAATCGGACCAGTCCGCGCTTGCCTTCGAGACTTTCCATCAATGAAGTCTCTTCGCCGCAAACATAGGCGCCGGCGCCCAGACGAACTTCGAGATCGAATTGCTTGCCGCTGCCTTGAATGTTGCCGCCGAGATAACCGGCTTGATAGGCTTTTTCAATCGCGGTATTCAACGCCCTATGCGCATGCGGATATTCGACGCGCAGATAGATGTAACCTTGTGTCGCACCGACCGCGATTCCGGCGATCGTCATGCCTTCGATCAATACGAACGGGTCGTCTTCCATGACCATGCGGTCGGAGAACGTGCCCGAGTCGCCTTCGTCGGCATTGCAGATGATGTATTTTTGTTCGCTCGGCGTGTTGAGTACCGTGTTCCATTTGATGCCGGTCGGAAACGCCGCACCGCCACGGCCGCGCAGTCCCGAATCGGTCACCTGTTTGACGATGTCGGCACCGCTCATCGCCAGTGCATTTTTCAGGCCGCGATAACCCTCATGGGCCAGATAGTCGTCGAGACTTACCGGGTCGGTGAGGCCGATGCGGGCGAAAGTCAGTCGTTGCTGTTTTTTGAAATAAGGGATTTCGTCGATCGTGCCGACTTCGAGCGTATGTTTTCCTCCATTTAAAAAATCAGCGTCGAACAAACCGGGGATGTCTTTTAATTGCACCGGACCATAGCCGATGCGGCCTTCGGATGTCTCGACCTCGACTAACGGCTCCAGCCAGAACATGCCACGAGATCCATTGCGGACCAGCTTGATGTCCAGCCCTCGTTGCTGAGCTTCCTTCTCGATCGCCGCGGCAATTCGGCCGGCTCCGAGCGACAACGCGCCGGAATCGTTCGGTACATAAACGGTCACTGTCATGATAAAGCCTCCATCTCGCCGATCACGCCGTCGAATGATTCATTAGATACACGTCCGTAAACATCGTTGCCGATCTGCATCGACGGAGAACAAGAACATAATCCCAAGCAATAAACCGGTTCGAGCGAAAACCTGCCGTCCGCTGTCGTTTCATGAAAATCGATGCCTAACTTGGCCTTGACATGATCTTCCAGCAGTTTCGATCCCATCGCCTGACAGGATTCGGCACGGCACAAATGAATCGTCTGTTTGCCCGGCGGCGTTTCGCGGAAATAATGGTAAAAACTGATCACGCCATGAACTTCGGCGCGGGATAGATTCAGTTCAGAAGCGATCATGGGAATGCTGTCTGCGGGGATATACCCCAAAGCGTTTTGAATATCGTGCAAAATCGGCAGCAGCGCGCCGGGTTTATCTTTAAGTGCGCTGGTGATTTCCTTGACGATGCTGAGCATGGAAACGGTCTCGGTCATGGGGCCTCACTTTCCGGTTCGAAAGCCGTTGAGTGGCGCTTCGAAATTGAAGTTTGTAGGTTTCAGAGAATATCATGTAATTTTTATTTATCAAAAAACACATAAAAAAACATATTTATGCATAAATTGTATGCTTTCTAATTATAAGCCTAATATCATTATCGTAAAAATCACATTTTTTTAACGTTAAATCAGATTTTCTGATGCAGCTCGGTCCAGTCCTTCCAGCCCATACCCTCATTGCGGAACATCGTTAAGCTCGCTATATTGTTGAACCCTTTAGTTTTCCATCGAGGCTTTACTTTTGTCAGACATGATGACCGTGCACGAGGTCGCCGATTATTTGCGCGTCAAAGAGCGCAAAATTTACGACCTGATTAATCAAAAACAGATTCCATGTACGCGCGTGACCGGTAAATGGCTTTTTCCGCGTTATCTGATCGATATGTGGTTGATGCAAAACAGCGAATCGGTCTCGCAAGATGCATTGTTGAGAAGCGCACCCGAGATCGTCGTCGGCAGTCACGATCCGCTATTGGAATGGGCACTCAGGGAAAGCGGACGACCGATGGCAATGCAAACGACGGGCAGCATGGAAGGCTTGAGCCGCTTCGCGGCCGGCGAGGCGTTGATCTGCGGCATGCATGTGCTCGACACCGCCAGCGGCGAATTCAACACGCAGGCAATCAAGAATGCACTGCCGGATCACGGTGTCGTAGCGATCGAATGGGCCTGGCGGCAACAGGGACTGATCGTCGCGCCGGGCAATCCGCTAGAGTTGCATTCGCTCGAAGACATCACCGATAAAAACGCGTTGCTAATCGACCGGCAAAGCGGTGCCGGCAGCCGGATTTTGCTCGATCATTTGTTCGAACAGGCGGGAGTCGACAAGATGCTCATCAAGACTACTGATAAGCCTGCGCGTACCGAAATCGACGTCGGCCTGACGATCTCGTGCGGCAAGGCCGATGTTGGCATCGCGGTCGCGTCGGTCGCCCGGCAATTGCGGCTTGATTTCATTCCGTTGACAAAAGAACGTTTCGATCTAGTGATGCGCCGCATCGACTATTTCGAGCCGCCGATACAGAATCTGCTGGAACTAACCCGCACGCCCGCCTTCATCGAAAAAGCCGAAGAGCTGGGCGGTTACGAATTGTCCGGCTCCGGGAAGGTGGTATTGAATCTGAGGTAAATCCTTGCGTCCGATCCTGCTAATCGGACCTGTGTGGGTCAACACATGCTCCATCCTCCGATCAGTGACCCGATCTGTAATGCCCCTCATCCTTTATCGAGCAATCGTTCAAGAAAAATCCTGATTAGCAAGTTTCTTCAGCTAAAGCCCAAAGATCGACATAACCCCTAGAAAGACGGGGTTCGTAAGCCATGCGCGTCAAGATAAAAACAGCCACCCACATCACGCTCTTTCCCAAGCTCCAGCTTGGGAAAAACACCCCGGAAGCTCCCCCTTCGACATGCTCAGGGCAAGAGCTTCCTGAGACCGACACAACCTCCGCTCACTCTCAATCAACCCCGCGACTTGCTCGTTCAATTTTTCTTGATTGTCGGGAAGCTAGAGCTTCCTGAACAGGTTAGCCAAGCTGGAGCTTGGGTAACAGCATATTTTAGTTTTTGCGACTACGACTGGCCCCTGCTTGGACACTTGGTTTCGGCAAGCAGAAGCATCTTGCTAATCAGGAGAAAAATTTTGCGCCAAGCTTTTTCGTCCCCGCTCACATTTAGTCACCTCCTTAGATCCCTACCCTCAAAATCTGTAAGATTTTTAAGCCCATATTTGTGTGTTAATATGCGTTTTTTACATATATGTCCGTTTTTTACCTTGCTATCGTATAAAAAATACAAATGCACACAATCGACTTACTGATCGGCATCGACGATACCGATAATCTCGAAAGCCGGGGAACCGGGTTTCGGGTGCGCGAATTGGGTAGGTTGCTGACCGAAAACCGGATCGCGCGGGTATTCGGCATCACGCGTCATCAGTTGTTCGTCAGCCCGTTGATTCCTTATACGTCGCATAACAGTTCCGCGTGCATGGCGGTTGCCGTCGAATCCAGGGAAATGGAAGACCTGACCGAATTTTGCCGCGATTATCTGCTGCGCGAATGCGCGGAAGGTTCCGATGCCGGCTTGTGCATCGCGCCGGCCGGCGAAGTCTGCGCCGACGTCCGGGATTTCGGCCGACGGGCGAAATCCGAAGTGTTCACGCAACAAGACAGCCGTTCGTTGGCGAAGCGTTCCGGCTTTCATTTGGAAGGCTTGACCGGCGATCAGGGCGGCGTGATCGGCGCGTTGGCGGCCGTCGGCTTGCGCGCAGGAGGCAACGATGGGCGTTACATCGGTTTGCGCGGCATGCGCGAATTGGAGCCGGGCGACTATCCCTTGAGCCGACTGCAGGAATTGACCGATATCGAGCGAGTGCAAACCGTCGAAGGCATCGCTGTCAGCGATTCCGGTGCGATCGTGTCGATGAGCGAATGGGCCCGCCCGGTGCTGCTGGACGGAAAAGCTGTTTTATTGGTGGAGAAAACGAATGACGATACAAACGATCGGTGGCGGGTTGTTCCTAAATCCGTCATTAAAGCCTATTGAATTGAGCGACCGGGCCGGTCTGAAAACGATGGCGTGGCTGCTGGCGGCCGGCGTTTTGGCAGTCGTGCTGCATGAATTGTTTCGCTGGCCGCTCAGAATGCCGGGCCGTCACGGCCTGGAATGGATGGCGATTCTGATTTTCGCCCGGACCGGCTCGACCTATCGTTGGGCCTGTACGGTTACGGCATTCGGCGCGGCATCGGCTTCTTTATTGCCGCTTGCAGGCGCGATCGAGCCGCTGGCCGCCGCCTCTTATTGGATAACCGGCGTCATCGTCGATCTGCTGTATCGGGCCGACAAGCAGTGGCGGCGCTATGCTTTTTACCTGGCGCTGATCGCGGCCGCCGCGCATTCGGTGCGTCCTCTGCTGAACTGGATCGAACTGTTCTATCTAGGCATCGAGCATCATTCCTTGACCAGCGGTTTGTGGTATCCGGTATCGACGCATTTCGGTTTCGGCTTTATCGGCGGCTTGGCCGGTGCGGTGCTGGCCGGATTCTCGCAACGTCGTCACCTCTTTTTTCATCGCTAATTCCAGTCTCGGCGGGGCTCTTAATCATGACTCGATCCGCAACACACGAACACACCGCTAAAATCCGCCTGGCAGGCTGCTCTCTGGCTTTGTTTTTACCGTTGGCTACGGCTTCGGACATGGCCGACGATGAAGTTTACCATTTAGGCGAAATCGTCGTACGCGGCGAAGATCCTGGCGTCGAAGCGATCGCGACGGTCTACGAACTGAATGCGTTGGATATCGAGCGCAAGGCCGCCAGAACGCTCGACGAAGCGATCGAACTGTTGCCCGGTGTCAATATTCGTACCGGTGCCGACGGCACACCGCGCATCGATGTCAGAGGCTTCAGAACCCGGCAAGTCAAGCTGCTGATCAACGGCGTACCGTTCAATTCGACATTCGACGGCCAATTCGATCCGACTATGATTCCGACCGAATCGATCGCGAAAATCAAACTGACTTCCGGCGCCAGTTCGGAGCTCTACGGCGAAGGTGCCGAGGCGGCCGTGATCAACATCATCACGAAAAAAGGCGCTACGGGTTTTCATGCGCAAGCGGCTGGTGAGGTCGGTGATCGCGGCCATCAACGCATCTGGGGTAGCGCGTCCGGCGGCATCGACAATGCCGATTTCAGAGTCAGCCTGAGCCATCAGGACCGCGACGGTTTTCCATTGTCTCGCGATTTCGTCGGTACGCCGGAGGAAAGCGGAGGACTTAGAAATAACAGCGATCGGCGCCGAACCAACGTCTACGCCAACGCCGGTTACCGTCCCAACGACGATTGGAGTCTCGGGCTTTCGTTCAATCACGCCCAGGGTGAACACGGCATTCCATCGAGCGTGATCAACGACAATACCGACGTATTCGCCAACCGCCCGCGTTACGAACGGGTCAATGACGAAGCGATTTATGCGTCCCAATTCTCGGTGGCCTATGATCCCGAAGGGCCTTGGTCGTCGAAAAATTGGGCTTACCTGAACATCGTCGACGAGCAGGGCAACCGATACGACGACGCAACCCTGTCGTCAATGAGCAGCGATCGCGTCAACGGTACGTTCGACTTGAGCAGCTCGACCCGAATCGCCGGCGGTCATACGCAAACCAGCTACGATCATGGCTGGGGCGGGCAACTGACGATCATGGGCGATGCGCGCGAGGAAAGCTGGGAGCAGCAAGGCGTTATTCGCGATGTCAGACTGTCTGCCGGCGGAGGTGGTGGAGGCGGAGGAGGAGGAGGTGCCTCGCAACGCTTCGGACTGCGCGACGTCGATGAAAACCGAAGCATCGGCGTCGTCTCTACGGCCGCCGAACTGACCTTTTCGCCGATCGAAAATCTCGGCATCGCATTGGGCTACGGACATCACTGGCTGTTTCGGGACGATAACAGCAGCGCGGACGACAGCTCCTTCATTGCCGGCGCGCATTACGACCTGCCGACCGATACGCGTTTACGCGCGTCGGCGTCGCGCAAAATCAGAGTGCCGTCGATACGCCAACTATACGACGGCAACGGCGGCGACCCGAATCTGCGCTTCGAAACCTCCTATAATTACGAGGCAGGCATCATGCAACAATTGCCGGGAAGGACTCAAATCGGCGTGACCGGCTTTTTGAACGATGTTGAAAATTTTATCGAACGCGATAATGACGGTTTCTTCCGTAATTTTGCCAAATATGAGTTCCAGGGCGTAGAAATCATCGGCGAATCCCGTTTTATCGACGACTTGCTGCTGCGCACCAGTTACACTTATCTCCACAGCCGGGACCGGTCCGACACCGAAGGCCGCGACGAGTTACAATACCGCCCGAAGCACAAACTGGCGTTCGAGACCGATTATCAGTTCGGTTATGGATTTTCCGGTTATTTGAACGTGATGCATGTCGCCGACGAATATTACTATTCGCGCAATTTACCGCTGCAAAAAGCGCGGCTAGAGGCATACACTTTATTGAATATGAAACTGAACTACAGTTTTTTCAATAATCAGGCCGCTATTTATGTAGGTGCCGATAATATTCTCGATGCGGACTATCAGGAGTCCTATGCGCTGCCGCAAGCCGGGCGCTTCGTCTATACCGGCGCGCGGTTGAGTTTTTAGGCTTATTCATCGACAAGCTTACCCGCTAACACTATTATGCAAACTGATAACGGTCCAAAATCCAGGAAAACACTGTTCATCGGCTCGATCGCGACGCTAGCGGTGATCGGTTTGGCGGCTTATTTTTCCCTAGACCGGACAGTTTTCGACTTGGCGCAAGAAACCGCGCCCGAAACGGTTAGTCGCTTTTCGAAACCGGATACTTCCGCCGCATTGCAAGAATTGTACGATAACGAATTCTCCGGCGAATCGATTAAAACCGAATCCGGGGAATTAGCCGGTTTTTGGTTCGAGCAAAGTTTCGCGATCGGCGGTCATGATTATCATGTGATATTCGGCAAGACTCAGAAAATCGACCCGGAAACGGGCACGCCGCTGGATAGTCATGTGCAAGGCGTCAAGGTCGGTGCGGCGACTTACCGGTTGGATTCGGATGGCTGGCGCGCAATCGGCATGCAAACAGGAATCGGTGAAATCGGTTCCTGGGGCGAAGCGCCCGATATTAAGCAGGCGGAAATTTTGACTTTATCGCCCAAGAGGATCGCGTTCATGCTCGACTTCGGCTACGGCATGGGCGGTTATTTCGATGAGGGCAAGGTGTTGTTCGGTTTCGACGGCATGACCTGGACGGATTTAGGCTTTGTGCAGACCGGCGGCAATAATGCCGGGGCCTGCGACGATAAGCCGCTGCCTTCCGGGATTACGATTCCTTGTTGGTCTTATACCGGCACTATTTCGGTATTAAGCGATATTCATCACGGCTATCCGGATTTATTAGTCGCACGAACCGGCACCCAAAGCGGCGATGAGCAACATCCGGTTAAACCGGTCGAAGACGCCGTATATCGTTTCGATGGCGATAAGTATGCGGATACGGGCAGTGACTGATCCAGGATTGGCCGTGTAATTTTCATAAACACATTATACTTCTTATGAGTCTCGAGCCCCGTCATTTCGAGATCAATCCCGCCAGATCGACTTTGCTGTAACCGAGAAGGGTGCCGGTTGCATAAGCTAGGTCGATCAACCCGACTTGATAATCGGCAATAGCCCTGACTTCCTTCATTTGCGCATCGCCCAGTTTGGTGAGCATTTCCAATACTTCGGTCATCGTCCGTAAGCCTTCTGCAAATTGCTTGAGTTCCGCGTCGTAGTTGGCCCCGGCCAGTACGACGTTTTGCCGGGCTGCGATGATACGTTGCCAATTTTGCGATACGGTGTCCATCGCATCGTAAATTTCCCTGCGCACGGTCAGTTCTTTTAAATCGCGCGTCGTTAGACGTTGTAGCCTTTGTTGCACGGCACGTGACAGGCGCGATTTGCGCAGTTCGTTGGTCAACGGAATTTCTAGTCTCAAGCCGACCGACCAATCGTCGTAGCGCCCGGTAAACGTATCGCCGTAAGCCCCCCCGAAATCGTTGGAGTCGCGGCCTTGCGAACCGTAGCTGTAGTCCAGCATGAACATCGGTAGCGTTTGATTTTCCAAATAGTCGATCTTGGTAGCGTCGGCAGCGAGTTTTAATTCCAACTCCAGCAATTCTAGGCGGCCGTCCAATGCTTTTCGGGCTAGAGCTTCGCGGTCGAAATCGAAACTGACCAGCATCGGCGAGGTTTCGGGAATCATAATCGTGGATGTATCGATGCCGTAACGCTTGTCGTTGAGAAATTGCAATAATTGGCGTTGACTAAGTTTGAGACGGGTATTTGCGACGATCAAAGCCTCCATGCGTTCGGCCACGCCGATTTCGGCTCGGTTGATTTCGATCGCGGCGGTCAGTCCTTCTTCGACGCGGCGTTTGACCATCGTTAGATTTTGCTGTGCGATTTCGTATTGTTGACGGCGGATGTCCAATTCGCCCCAGGCGGCGTAAAGCGCCCAATAGGCCTTGTCGACCGTGGCCAATACGCGGATCGATTGCAGTCGGGTTTTGAGGTCGACGATTTGTTGTTCGTAGCGTGCGATCCGAATACCGGCCACATTGGTCGATATACCGGCATCGCGCAGTAGCGGCTGGCTCATCGAGAAACGTAGCGCGCTTCGGTATTGGTCGGAGGCCACGAAGCGGCTTTTGCTTTTGTTTTCGAGCGGGGTACTGAGTGTCACTGTTCCGCCGGTTCGTAGCGGAATCATGATGCCGGCCTCGACATCCCATTGTTCGGCGCTTTGCGGCATGTAGCCTAGCTTGGCGATTTCGTCATTCAACGGCGAGTTTTTGTCGACAGCCTTGAAGTTTACGACATCACCGTCGAGAAAAGGCGTGTCTTTATTCGAATACTTGGCGCGCGCGAAAATCAGATCGTCAAACCGGGCCTCTTCTTCGCTGACGACCGTGGCGGCGATGCTCGGGTCGATCAGTGCGATTTTCAAGTCGAGATTGTTGGTCAGCGCCATAGCACGCGCATCGGCGATCGTCAGCGCATGGCTTTCTTCCGGGGCTTCTTTTGTGTCTTTTTCCTCGAGCACAACGGGAGGTGCTGTCAAATCCAGTTTTTTCGGGTCGGCTCTGAATTCGGCAATCGCGGTGTCGAGTGATTTCGGCTCGGCTCTCGACAGATCCGGCAGCGCTAAATCTTCTTCACGTTGCATACGTTCTTCGACTTTTTGCGCCAGCTCCGGTTTCGGCCCGGTATCGAAATAGAAAGAACAACCCGACAATAAAGCGAATGCACTGGAAACCGTCAAATTTCGGTGAAGGCGTGCAACCGGGAAATGAGTTTTCAACATAAATCGTTTGTTCTGGTTAATACGCGCTATTTATCGGATTTTCTGTATGTTTGAATACGGTCTAGATCGCGATATGGATGTTCCGGCGTCAACATCGGCGGGAAGCCGTTCAACTGCCGCCATATTTCGAAGCCGATACTGACTTGTTCCAGCAGAATCCAAGCCTTGACAGCGCCGCCTTGGCGTAAAAAGCGCTCGGAAGGCCACAAATGATCGCTTTCGTCGGGTACGATCATTACGCGGAATTTACCTTGGCCATTGTCGCTCGCATCGACGAAGGCGACAGTGCCGCCGAACGTACCGACCGCGACTTCAGGCCAACCGACGAATTGAATCGCGGGCCATCCTTCGAACATCAATCGAGCATGATGTCCTGGCAAAATCAGAGGCGCATCGTTACCGGAAACCCAAACTTCGACCGCGCGAGCATCGATATCCGGTACCAGAATCAACAGCGGATCGCCTTGTTTGACGATTTGGCCTTGCGGATTTACCAATAAGCGTAAGACGGTGCCGCTTCGAGGCGCAGTAATGCGTTGCGATTTTTGTCGGGCAATACTGACATCGTTGCTGACGAGGCTGTTACGGATATCCTCGATTTCGCCGAGTATTTTGTTCTTCGATGCGCTTGTCGAATCGATCTTGGCTTGTGCATCGGCGCGAATTTGATTGATATCGGCCTCTGCGGCATTTTGTTCGGCTTTTGCAGATTGCAGAGAGGCTTTCGCACTGTTTAGCGAGCGAATCCCGACGATTGCGTCGCGTTCGGCAACTTCGAAATCGCGCCGCGAAACCAGGCCGTCGCCCAACAAGCGTGAAAATCGTTTTTGCTGCAGTTGCGCCGTTTCGTATGATGCTTGCGCCGAAACCAAAGCCTCGGATGCCGCAGCAACCTTCTGCCGAGCCATGTCCAATTTATACTGCGCTGCGGTGACTTTCATGTCGCGCACGGTCAGCAAGCTGTCGATTTGGATTTCGTAAGAGGCGAGTTCCCGTTGTTTAGCGTCCAGTTTGGCCATATTGGCTTCACGTTGCCGTTTCAAGCGTTCGGGCAATAACGGGTCGATATCGCTCACTTCGACCAACAAATCGCCTTTTTTCACCTTTGCGCCTTCCTTGGCGTGCCATTGCAAGATTCGCCCTGAGACCGTCGAATCGACGGTTTGTTGTCGCTCAAGCGGGGCAAATGCCGAGACATATCCTGTACCATTGACGTTTTGTTGCCAGGGCAAAAACAGTGCGAATATCGGTATCAGAATGAACAGCCAGGCGAATATCGTCACAATCTGTCCGACAAAGCGAGGGGTCTGTGAAGCGCTTAATACCGATAATAATGGATGATGATCTTGTGTCTGCATGAGGCCAATGAATCTATAAATCGATGGTTCGTTGACAAAGTTGTGCAATTGTTTTCGACCCGGTCAACAACAACAAAGTCCATGGCGCATCATCCGCGAATAATACATCGCGGGCTGGGCTGTCGGTGAAATGTTTCCAGTCGTCGAGCAGTTCATCGAGAATCAATACTCGCGGATTTCCGATGATCGCGCGGGCGAGCAACAATTTTTGTGCCTGGCTGGACGATAGCGGAGAACCGGCCGAGTTGAGCACGGTATAAAGACCTTCCGGCAATTGTTTTTGGTCGGGAAAGATTTCTAAACGATTCACTATATCTCGAACTTGGTGCACACTGATGTCGGGTCTGCCTAGGCGAACATTTTCGATGATCGTATCCTCAATTATTTCAGTGCGCCCGGCCACCGCGACCGATTGCCGGAGACTTTCCAAGCGAATTTCGCGCATATCGATATGATTGATTTCGACATGGCCGTGACTGGGTAAGCGCAGTCCTGTCAACAATTCGGCGAGCGATGATTTGCCCGTTCCTGGACCTCCGAATAGCGCAACCTTTTCGCCGGGCATGATTTCGAAGGTCATATTTTTAAACGCTGTATAGCGATTATGATAGGTCAACGCTAAATCATAAACTCCGACATGCGCCGGTTCCGACAGTTTTAACACGTCTCCGGTTTCCCGTTCGACCGTCAGGTCGAGTAAATGTCCCAGCTTGTCGACTCCCGCCATTAAATCGTAATAACTTTCCAATTTCTTTTTTAATTGAGCGAACGAAACGAGTACGCCGGAAACGATCAATTCGGCCGCAACCAATTGCCCGAGACTGAGCTGTCCTTCCATGACTAATATCCCTCCAACGGCCAATAATGTCGTACTGGCTACGGCATATAAGGCGTAAAGACTGTATTGTTGATTCAAAAGAATACGGTAATGGCTTTTACGTGTATTTAAGTATTCATAAGCCAATTCATCGGTACGCTCTCGCGCGAGTTCCGGTCCGCCCGAAAACTTAAAAGTTTGGCCGTTGCGCGCTAAAGTTTCCAGCCAGGCGACCACTGCGTATTTGGCATAGGATTCCTCTATCGAGGTTTCAACGCCTTTGCGGCCCTGTACAAAAATAACGAAAGCAATCCATAAGACCACAAGCAAACCGAACAGTAACAGCAACGGATGATAAGCGGCCAATACCAGTAAGCCAATGATGCCCTGCAGGGCAATGGCGAAGCCGTCCAACAGCAAAAAGGCTCCGGCTTTTTGTACTGTAAGGATATCGAAAAAACGGTTAACCAATTCCTGACCGTTTTTATCGTCGTATTTCGACCATTCTACATTCGGTAGCCGGTTGCCGAGATCGGCCGCCATGCGGACAAACACGCGGCGCTGAATCAACTCGACCAAGTAAGACTGTACTATCGAAATCGCGCCGTAAAACACCAAAAAGATAAACAATAGCGTCGATAATACCGTCAACGGCTGCATCATGCCGCCCAAGGCCACCGTGTTGACGAGCGACTGTACCGCGGCAGGTGTTGCAAGGCTCAACAATCCGGAAGCGATGGCCAGCACAATGACATGCCACAGGTCTTTTTTCTCGACTTTGATCATTTCAAACAGCCGTTGTAAAGGCGGCATGTGTTCGTGACCATGTTCATCATGGGAAGAAGCATCCATCGACGCCTTTAATTCTACCAAATGCCATTCGAGTAAACGGTCGCTAGGGCAATCGAGCAACTTCATGAGTTCATTGAGTTTGAGCACCCGTGCCGTGACTACGTGACCATCGATCAATGTGGCTTTGATCCGGCCCCGGCTAAAGCCGGCCAACACCAGCCAGCGCCCGTCATCAAGGGGTTTGAGTAGTTGCGTTAAATGCCCGGAGGCGATCGCGGCTTGATCGATCGTCAGCATCAGCTCATGGCTAATCAATCCAAGCTTGTTGGCCGTTAAATGAAAGTTATCCGAAACGGCGCTGGACGGAACTTCATGTTGATGCAGGCCTTTATCATGTGCCGAACTGCCCATTTCCGACAGCAGGTAATCAAACAATGTCCTGAGTACGGTTTGACTGAATGCTTTTTGCGTCATTACTAAGAAAATAGAATAAGTGAGCTGAAAATGGAAAGTGTAAAACTAAAATTTTAATAGCTTATTAAAATTTGCTTACAAATATCTTACTTAATTCATGTGTTTAAATTTGGCTATGTTTGCGTTAATAGTAGGCGTTGATTCGGCATAAGCAACCTGCGCCTATTGGACTTTGCTGGGCGGGTTATTCAACCTGCTCGAAACGTTTTCATGGGCTTCAGTCGCAGTTGAAAGGTTCGGGACGGGGTACATGCTCCGCCCCGCTCAGGCAGTCTATCACTTAACTCATAGGCGCCAACTTAAGGAAATACCGCGTCATTTCGTCAGGGATTGGCGGAATCCAGTGCCGGGGATGGCAAAGGGTAGCTTTACATCCATATAGCCTTTATATCGGCAATTCACATGCCGATATGACGAATAATGCCGAAAATGCACCATAGAATACGCGCCAAGTCAGCGCTTATAAATGCTGACCTCCCTGTTAGCGTCGAACAAAATAGTATTGCCATAAAAGTCGCAATCATGACAGAGCGAAGTATAGTAACAGCTAAAAGAATGCAATAAGACGATTTTTGCAATGCCTATGATTTGTTAGAAATCGATTGTAATGCGAACCGGACTCTAAAATTTTAGCTAAGCTGTATAGACAATCCTTGAATTAAATAAGGCTTATGCGGGTAGAATTCAATACGGAAGACAAAAAACTAGATATCGACCGGGTTATCGATTGGCTTGATCGAGACGGTATGCTGTCGACTAAGGATCTTGAAAAATGCAGGCAATACGCCAATGCCTCAATCAACAAGCACAAACATCCGCTGAAAATATTGACCGAATGTGAAATCGGCGATAAGACCCGGCTCGGCAAATTGTTGACTCAGGAAGAGCTGACCCAATGGCTGGCCGACAAATTAGGGATGACTTATTACTATTTCGATCCCTTGCGAATCGATGTGCCGAGCGTTACCGCTATCTTTAGTAAGGCTTACGCCACTCATTACAACATACTTCCGATTAAAGTCAGTGATGATGAAGTCGTGATTGCAACGGCCGAACCCGATATCGGTTCTTGGCAAATCGATCTTGCCAAGATGCAGAGCGGCAATATTAGCTTGGTATTCGCTAACCCCGATGAAATCAAGCGTTATACCGAAGAATTTTATAATTTCTCGCGCTCGCTCAAAGGCGCAGGGGGCCAAACCAATGGCGATAGCCGTGCCGGAGGCCAAAATTTCGAACAATTAGTCGAACTTAGCAAGCAATCCGATTTCGATGTCAATAATCAGCATATCGTCAATTTGGTCAATTGGCTTTTGCAATACGCCTTCGACCAACGCGCCAGCGATATCCACATCGAACCGCGCCGCCTCCAAGGCAACGTCCGTTTTCGCATCGACGGCATTTTGCATCACGTTTATCAGTTGCCGATGCCGATTATGAATGCGGTTTTGAGTCGACTCAAGATTTTGGGGCGAATGAATATTGCCGAAAAGCGACTGCCTCAAGACGGTAGAGTCAAAACCCAAAATGTTAACGGTAAGGAGATTGAACTCAGGCTATCGACGATGCCGACTGCGTTCGGTGAGAAACTGGTGATGCGTATTTTCGATCCCGAAGTCTTGTTGCGCGATTACCGGCAACTGGGTTTCAACAAGCAGGAATTGGCGATATGGAACCGGATGACCTCGCAAACCCACGGCATCATTTTGGTTACAGGGCCAACCGGTTCCGGAAAAACGACCACTTTGTATTCAACCCTAAAGAGGCTTGCGACACCGGAAATCAATTTGTGCACAGTCGAAGACCCGATCGAGCAAATCGAGCCGTTATTCAATCAGATGCAAGTTCAACACAACATCGGACTCGATTTTGCGAGCGGCATACGCACCTTAATGCGACAAGACCCTGATATCATCATGGTCGGCGAGATTCGCGATCTGGAAACCGCCGAAATGGCCGTGCAAGCCGCATTGACCGGTCATTTGGTAATTTCGACGCTGCACACGAACAATGCGCCGGCTGCGGTCATTCGGTTGCTCAACTTGGGGGTGCCAGGCTATCTGATTCAACAGACCGTATTGGGTATCATGGCGCAGCGATTGATTCGGGTGCTATGTCGGCATTGCAAAGCGGCCGCGCCGGTCGATAGCCGGCAATGGCAAAACTTGGTCGCGCCGTTCAAAGTTGCACACCCTAAGCAAGTTTATCAGGCAGGAGGTTGTAAGGAATGCCACAATACCGGCTATGCCGGGCGCATCGGAATTTATGAGATCTTCGAAAACAGTTCCGGTATCCAGCCGCTCATTACCGAAGGATGCGATTTAACCGCATTGCAACATCAAGCGATTAAGGAAGGCATGAAGCCGCTTCGGCTCAGCGGTGCCGAAAAAGTCGCGTCGGGCCTGACGACGATAGGCGAGGTGTTGCGTGTAGCGCCGGAGAGAATCGATTTTTAATAACAGGTCGAAAGCGGTTGCATAAAACTCATATCGGAAGACGATTAGAAAAAGCGGCTCTTGCCTAGTCCGTCGAAAAAAGCCATTTTAGCTCATTTCTGTGTTTCCTCTTTTTAATCGCGGCGAATTCAAGCTCAATAAAGCGCATAGTTCCAAGAAGTTATTTATCGCAAAATCCTAAGCGCCAGATGTAGGGTGCTAGGGTGCGCATCGCGCACCTGGGTCGGGACTTCTCGTCAGTTCGGGCGCCGTGGAAAGGTTCGCGATGCGTACACTACGGTGCTGTTAGATAATACACTTCTTGGCAGCCGATTACGAAAGCGGCTCTTGCCTCGGTTTGAGTTTTCTACGCAAATTTCAAAGTCATCAAAATGTAATCTTGCTTATTTAGGATTGAAAAGGTCTGGCATCGACTTATTTAACCTTATGCGTATTTCCTTTCAACCCGCCAGGCTAGGAGTAATCGTGAATAAAACCATCCTTGCAAGTAGTTTGATCGGATTGGGTCTTGCCCTCAATGGACAAGCTGAAGCCGGTAAACCGTTTAAACTTGACTTAAACCCTATCGGTACTTACGCGACGGGAACTTTTGACAAGGCTGCCGCTGAGATCGTAGCACACGATCCAGAATCGCAACGTCTGTTTGTCGTCAATGCCGAAAGCGGTCAGATCAATGTATTGGATATTAAAGATCCGTCTAAACCGACCTTACTATTTAATATCAATTTATCCGGTTACGGTGCTGTGATAAATAGTGTTGCCGTTCATAAAGGTTTGGTAGCTGCAGCCGTTGAAGCGGCAGTCAAGACCGATCCGGGCAAGGCCGTTTTCCTCGATATCGAAGGTAATGTTTTGGCTAGCGTACAAGTCGGCGCTTTGCCTGATGCACTAACGTTTACTCCGGACGGCAAGCGTGTATTGGTCGCCAACGAAGGCGAACCGAACGACGATTATACGATCGACCCGGAAGGTTCGGTCAGCATCATCGACTTACCCAAGCAAATCGCACAATTGACGCAAAGCCATGTTCGTACGGCGGGCTTCGAAAGTTTCAAAGAAAGCGATCTCGATGATTCAGTTCGAATCTTCGGACCTGATGTCAATCCTGGTGACGGCAAACGCTTCGCAAGAAATATGGAGCCCGAATGGATAACCGTTTCCAAAGATTCGAAAACCGCACGGGTGTCGTTACAAGAAAACAACGCGATCGGTACTTTAGACATCAAAACCGGCAAATTCACCGCGGTAAAAGGCTTGGGATTTAAAGATCATATGCTGCCCGGTAACGAGCTCGACGTTAGCGATCGGGATGGCAAAATCAATATCACGAATTGGCCTATCTGGGGCATCTACATGCCGGACACAATCGCCAATTACGAATATCGTGGAAAATCGTTCATCGTAACGGCCAACGAAGGCGATGCTCGTGAGTGGGAGGGCAATCCGGGTTATGTCGAAGCCTCCCGGTTTCGCGCTTTGTCGGGTGAGATTCCCGTGTGTGAAGACTCGCCGCGTTTTCTGGATTTCTTTGCCAACAATGAAATGGGTGTCACCACTTTCTCTCAATTGCGCGACAATACTAATCTTGGCCGTCTGAATGTGACGACTGCAAACGGTTTAAGTGCGGATGGTTCGTGTTACGAAGACATTTATGCATTCGGTGCCCGCTCGTTTTCGATCTATGCCGCAGACAGCATGAAACAAGCCTATGACAGCGGTTCGGATTTTGAACGCATCACCGCTAAAGTTTACCCCGAAAATTTCAATTCCAATCACCGCGAAAACAGTTTCGAGACTCGCAGCGACGATAAAGGGCCAGAGCCTGAAGGTGTCGTAGTCGCTAAATTGTGGGGTAGCACTTATGCATTTATCGGCTTGGAGCGTATTGGCGGCGTGATGGTTTACGATATCAGCAATCCTTATCGCCCGACGTTCGTGCAATACATCAATAACCGCGATTTTGGCTTCGAGCCAGGAACACCTGACGCCGGTGACCTGGGGGCGGAAGGCTTAATCGTAATTGAAGCATCGAAAAGCCCGATTCCGGGCGTGCCGTTATTGGTCGTCGCAAATGAAGTCAGCGGCACGACCACGGTTTTCCGCATCGATCGGGGACAGTTGGTCGGTTCGAAGGCGCTAAAAGGATTCCAAAAATGGGAGCGTTTAGCCGGTCCAAAGGCAATCAAAAGATTCCGTAAATAGTTAATTACCTTCTGTTTTAATACGTTGTAAAAATTTACAAACGATTCCATATACTGCAAATCCATGCTGCCTCTCTTTTGTCTTCCGGCAGGGAGGCAGCTTGCCGATTTGGGCCGAGGCGATTAGCCTAAATGTTTTTTATTGTGTTATCGAAACAAACCATTTAAGAAAATTTATAAACAATTCCTCGACGTACTCGACAAGTTCTATTAGATTGGTACATTAATAGCAGCTGAGCATACAAAGCTCTCCCGCAGCGTAACCTTTTCGTTTTTAACTTCAGAACAAATTAGTAAATGAATACCAAACATAGAGCTCACCCCTGGCACGGTATACACCCGGGCGACGAGGCACCGAATATCGTTACCGCTTTTATCGAAATCGTCCCGTCGGACACCGTCAAATACGAGATCGATAAGGTAAGCGGCTTTCTTAAAATCGATAGGCCGCAAAAATTTTCCAATATGATTCCCACGCTTTACGGATTCATACCGCAAACCTTTTGTGCGGAAAAGGTGGCCGAATTCGCCGAACAGAAATCGGGTAGATCGGTAACCGGAGGCGACGGGGATCCGTTGGATATTTGTGTTTTGAGTGAGCGCAACGTGTCGCATGGCGACATTCTTTTACAAGCGATACCTATCGGAGGGTTTCGTATGTTAGACGGCGGCGAAGCCGATGATAAAATTATTGCCGTCATGAAAGGAGACACGTTTTACCGGCAATGGAATGACGTGTCCGATTGTCCGGTATCCTATATTGACCGCTTGAAACATTATTTTCTGACCTATAAACATCTCCCTAACGAAGCCAGTATTTGCGAAATCACACATGTTTATGGTCGAGAGGAAGCTCACGAAGTGATCAGAAGATCCTTAGCGGATTATCAAAACCATTTCGCTTGCGACTCATAAATTTTCCTGATTAGCAAGTTTCTTCAGCTAAAGCAGCAATTCCCAATTTGGGGATCAAAAAGGGTTTGGGGTGTGCTTGGCGAGGATGTCGGCAGCAGGGAGCTGCCGCCAAGCCCCCATGGATGGGTTTACGGCGTTCCTCGACAGGCATACCCCATACCCTAAGATCGGCGAAAATGCTCAAACTGGGAATTGCTGCAGCTAAAGCCTAAAGATCAGCATATCCCTAGCAGGGCGAGGTTCGTAAGCCATGCGCGCCAAGCTAAAAACGGCCAACCCGCATCACGCTCTTTCCCAAGCTCCAGCTCTCGCCGTTATACATAAGTCGTAGATATACCGTCTTGCTATCTTGGCAAATGTGACCCCGATACCCTTTATTGTTGTTTAGCGTAACCGACTTTCCCTCACCT
>Ga0180009_10000881_pt1 | contig 38299 bp, 34 predicted proteins | sample OS_PC_MetaG_FD_123537 | JGI IMG/M metagenome (GOLD analysis project Ga0180009, IMG submission 123537) | Groundwater microbial communities from the Aspo Hard Rock Laboratory (HRL) deep subsurface site, Sweden - OS_PC_MetaG | ecosystem: Environmental > Aquatic > Deep subsurface > Groundwater... | reverse complement strand
TTCCCTCACCTAACGCTAGGTGAGGGAAAGTCGGGAACGTTGGGCGACAAAAAATGGTATCGAAGCCTCATTAGCTAAGATTGCAAAACAGTAATTTTTGACTTATGTATAACGATGAGCGCTCCAGCGTGAGAACGCAGCCTGGATGCTCCAGCGTCCAGTAAGGCAGTGATGGGTAGGAGCGAAGCGGAAACCCATCATTGGTCTCCCGCAAACGGCAGGAAAATGTGACGGACGAGTTTATAAAACCTGTCTGGCGGGAGAGGGAAGTTCGGCGGGAGAAAAACGATGGGTTTCGGCTTCCGCCTCTACCCATCCTACGCAAGAACAAACGCAAGAACCACCCAATAGGATGGGGTATTACTACCGATTTCAGGCCAAGTAAATCCTCTCCAATGCGCTGCGCGAGACATTGCCGCAGTTATCTTCGGCTTCGATTAAATAACGTACGTCGCCTGCGCCGACCGGTAAGGACGCGGTGCAATAATCGGCCGATACCGAGGCGTTGGTGTGGCTTGGATATGGGCCGTGATTGTGGAGATCCAGGCGTTTCTCGCCGGATCCGGTGCGCAGCACCAATGTCGTGCGCTTCAGGCCGGATAGATCGTGGATGAAGGTATGCAATGTGGCTTGTCTCGGCGCGGCTTTAAGGCAACCCTGCCCCCAGCAATCGCCGCCCGGGTTTTCCGGCGTTACCCAGGGGGCGAAAATGGTCGGTCCTGTGCTGTCACCGACCTTCTTAACGGCGCCGCCCAGCAATTGCCAGCCTCTGTTGGCCGCTTCGGTGACTTGTTTATCCCAGACATCCTGACCGGTCCAGTACCAGTAACAGCTGGTCTCTGCCATAAGCATTAAGCGCGAGGCTTCTTGCAGCGCGGCATGTTCCGGCGCGCTGTCTTCGATCGTATGCACGAGGTTTTGTAGCGCCGTGAGCACGGCCCACGAGTTCAGGTCTGGCGAATAGGGCAGGTCGTAACGGCTGAACCATTTCATGAATTGCGGGTCGCCGTTGTCGGCCCCACTCCAGGAGCCGGGTTCGATATGCACGGCCTGAGCCGGGTCGGGAGGGAAACGCTGCAAATAATCCTCGCTGGTAGTCAGTTCGAAACGCGGGTCTTCATGCAGCCAGCGCACCAATTGGCTGGTGTTGTGATGATAATAGCTGTCGGCACCGCCGCCGTGGTTATCGCCGTCGGAATGCAGCAGAAAAAAAGGCGGGTGTTTCGGATCGAAGTTGCCGGTGTGAACGATTTGATCGTAGACTTGGCCGAGCACGTCGGGATATTGTAAGGCGCCGAAACCGCCCCGGGCATCTTCGTTGCCGATGTAGCGTTCGGCCGGAATGCCGATGATTTTATGAATCTTGCCGTCAGGGTCTTCGTAGGCGATATATTCGGGCCGCATTAGGCTCGGGGAAATTTTCGAGCCGGCCCAGATGTTGTGCAGTTGCAGCCAATCATCTAGCGGCGGGTTGACTTGTTCCGAAACGTTGGGCGGCAGCATGCCTTCGTTGATGCCGGCGTAGGGATAGTCGCGGCAAGCGCGATAGCGGTGAATGGAATCGTAGATGACCGCTTCGATGCCGGCTTCCCTCAGGGCCGGAATCATGCGGATATGGAAGGCGGTTTCCGGTGGGAACAAAACTTTGGAGGCTTCAGCGCCGAAGTGGGCGCGTATCGCGTCTTGATGCCATTGTATGTGGCGCACGATGTTGCGGGCCGGGATCAACGCCATCAACGGATGAAAGTAGCCGAACGCGGAAAAGGCCATGCGGGGATTGCCTAGAGCAGTTTTAGAGCCGGCAATGCCGCGCAGTTCGTTTTTCCAACCCGCGAAACGGCCGCCGCACAAGCCTTGTGCCTCGCAGCGATCGAGTTGTTCGATCAGCGAACCGCTCCAACTGGTCGATAGTCCGGCATGCGGCAAGTCGCCCTCGCCATATTGGCGGACTGCGGCCGGCAAAAAGCCAGTGTAATTGCCGACCCGAGAGCCGAAGATCTCGTCTTTTTCGCCATCCCAATAATCGGGGTCGGCCGCACGATAATAAGGTTGGTGCATATGCTTGTGAATACCGAAGTACACCTTGACGTCGCCTGTCATCTCTATTTTTTGTGCGGGACGGGACGGCGCGACGAGACGGAGGCCGCGATAGACTTTGATCCAGTCGTCTCCGCTTGCCCGGCTCAAGTCGGCTTGGCGGCAGCCTTCGATCTGTATATTGATGTGGTTTGATGCAAATAAACCGGCCGGTATCTTTGCGGTATAAATATAGCCGTCTTTGTCGTCGGCCCGGCTGCTGATCGCATCATCCTTTATGATTTTTTGCCGGCCTTCGCCATGCAATATCACTTGCGGAAACGGGATTTTGCCGTCGGCGCGAAAGCTGACCTCGAATGATGGGTTTTTTCCCGAGGCATCGCAAGCAAGCGATTCGGGGCAGTTAATATCCGATAGTTTGGAAAAAATACTCATCTTTATGTCCTATTGATTTCAACGAGTGAGAATGACAAAAGTGTATGTCTTCTCAATCAATCTGTCGACTTAGCTGGGCGCTTAAACGGATTGAAGGTCAATTGCTGTCTTTATTGATTTGCTAAGGATTTAGTCTTAAAGAACTTCCCTATTTAATGTAGGGTTCGGTTGCTCGATTGACAGGTGTCGGCGGCAGGGAGCCGCCGTCAAGCCTACACGGACGTATTCACGGCGTCCTGTCAAGCGAGTAACCGAATCCTAGACTATAAGTCCCATAGGTCCGGGAGGTTGTTTGTCGCGAAACCCTAAGAGACTACTTTCGTCGATCGTAAATCGTTCCGATACGTTTGTCTGTCGCTGGGTGACTAGACAGATAATCGAACTCGGGATTCAAACCATGGCTTTGTTCGAGTAGAGTGAGTATCCGGGTGAAATGTTCGATAGGGATGTTTTGCTTGTCGAGTAATTCGACGGCATAGCGGTCGGCTTCCAACTCGAACTGTCTCGAATAGCGAGTTTCGACTAAGACGGTTGGCAGTGCAACCGATAAGGAGGTGACCGAAGCGATGTCGCCCAGCAATCCTGCCATGAACAGTGCGGTCAACGAGTTTTGCAATAAGGATCGTAAGCCGTGTTTGTGTTCGATGTGGCCGATTTCATGCGCCAGTACTGCGAGGATTTGTTCATTGTTTTCGGCTAAGTCCAGCAAATCGTCGGTCAGGATGATATCGCCGCCCGGTATGGCCAACGCATTAGCGCCCATTTTTGTGCTGTTTCTGAACAGCAAACGGTAGAGGTGTTCGCGCAGGGTGTGAGCTGTCAATTGTTGTAATTGCCGGTTTAGTTCCGCCTGGGTGCCTTTGCCGATAGTTGACTCGCTGAATAGCCAGTCATCGAGCTTGATCAACGCTTCTTTGCCAATTTTGTGTTCGACATGAGCGGGTAAACTGTTTGCGACAGTCTTTGCGGCGAGTGGCACGCCGAATTCGATACCGGCCCAAATAGTCGCGGCAGTCAGTAGCAATGCCGCGAGTACGTAGGTTCGGTTTTTTTCCAGAGAATGTAATAGGGATTGCGGCCGGTTTTTGTTGAAATAGCGGCACACTCGGTCGATCGCTTCATTATCGTCGGTTTCAATCTTGCTTCCGTCCGACAGGAAAATATTGCGCCGGGTATTGCCGAGACGCGCCGCGATCGACAGCCGGTCGACTGTGCTGTCCCATTGCGACGCATCGCTCCGGATCAAGACCTTGCCGGATTCGTAAAAAACCAGTTCGACCGGTGTTTGCACCGATGATTTGCCGTCGTAATAAAGAGCTTTGACGCTGATCACAAGCCGATGTCGATATCTAAAAAGTCGCCGACTTCCTCGCCGATCCCTTCGGCTTGTTCGGCTTCCGCGGAGATGAACTGATCGAGATCGCCGGTCGAATTCAATGAGAGACAGGCGATGCGATAGCGTGCCATTCTGATCTTTGCCCAAGGAATCAACAAGCCCAATGAAACGATGATGGCTAGCGCATTCGTGAAATAAAGCCAGCAGATTTGGCCGGTTTCCAGGCGGCTTTCGAATTGTATGTGAGGCAGGAAAGTATGATTGATGGAAAGATTAGTGATTTGGGTATACACATAACCATAGACAAGCATCAAAAAGGGATAAAACAGCAAAAGCAGAATTGCCGGTAAGGCCGGATTTATAGAACCGTCAGTCAGCCCTATTCCTTGCCAAAGGGCATAAGAAAATCCCGCGACCGTAAGCAGAGTAGCCAACAATATGAGCAACGCCTTACCGTAAACGGCATAAAATTGATTAGTAGTTGCCGTTATTTCGAAGCGGCTGGTGCCGTAGGCGCTGTTGTCGATCACGAATTGTTTACGGGCTTTCACGAAATAGGGATAGGCTAAGCCGAACGTAAAAGCAATTAGAATAGGCAGTCCGATGAATACCCATAGCGCTTTAAGGTAATCGGCGTTGAAATGAAAAAGGATATTGCGGTAGGCCGAATTGTACCAATTAAATTTGAGCGCCTTGATGATGACCCATGGAAAAACCGGAATGAAAAGCAGAATCAAAACCGCCTCGGCTTCCGGGAACAGCGCCGCAATCGCCACATAAATGATCACGAAAGCCAATACCAGCAGACGGCCTTTCAGGATCTTGACCGGGTCGGCCAAGTAATCGAACGGCGCGTTCATTAGATAAGTATTATTGTAAAAATAACGGCGCGTTCTGACTTTGGCCCAGGCCGAGTAGATACCCAGCGTGATGATCGAAAGCAAGATATTGACGATCCAAATTTTAAAAAACTCGCCGGCTTTGCCGTGAAATTCGAATGGATGGTGGTTTGGTTGCATGGTTTTTCCTGTGTGCGATCGATATAGGCTATTCAGCCGGATTAAAGTCGTACTCAGGCTTAAAGATAGTCCTATTTCTTCAAAAGTGGAAAAACGCTTTGGTTAATCATCGTCTTCCAGCAATTCGACACCGATTCTGCTTCGATGCACGCAGTCGGCGTAGACATCGTCGGCATTCGACAAGCCGCGCGCTTCCAAATAACACTGGCGCGAAACCGTTAAATAGTCTTCTAAATCGACCTTAGGCGTTTTGTGTCCGGCAAAACGCATGCAGTTTGTAAAGGTGCCGGCATCGTAAAATATGGGGATTTCAACCTCGGTCATACCGCCCCCGGCCGGCACTTTTATGCGCTCCTTGTGCATCGAAGTTTTGAAGCAATTCGAGGCATCGATGAAATAACCTCGATTGTTTTCTAGGGGTTCGGTTTGGGTTAATGTACCAGAGCAACTTTGTAAAATAATCATCGCTATCGGCAAGGCGGCTTTTTTAAAACTGAGCATCATTATTAACTGGGGTAAAAGGGGCGACAGGTTATTATCGAGCCGAAATATGACAATTAAATGAATCGGCAATTTAGTTGGATCGAAACGATTTATGACTGACCATTCGAAGAGTTTCGTTGAGTTTTTGATTATCAAGGTAATCAATTTTATATACCTATCGTAGATGAAAATTCGGCACCGGGGGGGAGCAAAGCACGCCGTGAACCCAGCACCTAAATTATCCAAGATAATTAACCATAGCCAATGGGCTATGGAATTTAGGTGCTGGGTGAATACATCCATGTAGGCTCTATGCCAGCTCCATGCTGGCAAAGCCTTTGTCGCACATTCCGGCGCAGCCGAAGGGCTCAGGGCGAACGGTAGTTTGAGACTCTCAACTGCTCTTTTTAGGATAAAAGCTTATTTTATCGTTCGGTAATGTATGGTCTGTTATTAAATGGTTTTTTAAAATTTAACGGGGGCGAGGTATGAGTGAAGATATTCGAATGGGTCCGGTACGTTTGATTCAAGGTATTGAAGTCCCGAGTTTCTTTTATGGGACGGCCTGGAAGGAAGAGCTGACCGAGACATTGGTTTTGGCTGCGATCGAAGCCGGTTTTCGGGCCATCGATACTGCGAATCAGCGGCGGCATTATTACGAAGAGGGCGTCGGTCATGCGTTAAGCAAGTTGCTTGGGGAAGGCCGACTTAAACGCGGCGAGCTCTTTCTGCAAAGCAAGTTTACCTTTGCGGCGAGTCAAGATCATCGGCTTCCTTACGATCCCGGTGCGGATTACGCCACGCAGGTCGAGCAGTCGTTCAGCAATTCGCTGCAACACCTCGGCACCGATTATCTGGATTCCTATATTTTGCATGGACCTTCGCTAAGCCAAGGTCTGGCCGAAGCGGATCGAGAGGTATGGCGAGCGATGGAAAGTCTCTGCAAAGCCGGTTCGGTTCGATTGATCGGCGTTTCGAATATCGGCGAGGATCAGTTAAGGCTCTTGATTGAATTTGCCGAGATCAAACCGGCATTCGTGCAAAACCGATGCTTTGCGAGGACGCAATGGGATGCCAAGGTTCGCCGGTTGTGCACTGAGCACGGCATCGTTTACCAGGGTTTTTCGTTGTTGACGGCGAACGTTTCCGAATTGAACCGTCCTGTCATGGATCAAGTTATAAAGCGTCATGGCTGCACCAGGGCGCAGGCCGTGTTTCGTTTCGCGTTGCAGCTCGGTATGATTCCGTTGACCGGCACGAGCGATCCGGAGCACATGAAACAAGACTTATCGGTATAAGATTTCGAAATCACTGCAGACGAAATGGCAATGATTGAAAAAATTGCTGCTTAATGGATGGTTCGAGCCGATAATTAATGTTAGGAGGAATTTGTTATGCCTTATTTAAAACTCAATACCAATACGCCTATTGACGATGAAAAATCTTCGCCTTTAATGACTGAAATATCGCAACTGATGGCCAAAGAGACCGGTAAGCCGGAGCGCTATGTCATGGTTGAGCTGGCTTCCGGCAAGCCGATGTTGTTTGGCGGCAGCGATAAGCCCTTGGCTTATCTCGAATGTAAGAGTATCGGCTTGAGCGGCGCTCAGGCGCGTTCGTTGTCGGCGTCATTGAGCCGCTTGTTGGAGAAGGAATTGTCGATACCGCCCGATCGCGTCTATATCGAATTCAGTAATTGCCCGGCCGAATTATGGGGATGGAACGGATCGACATTCGGATGAGCGAGTGGTAGGATCGCCCAGCGTTCAGCCTTCGAAAATTGTGATCACCTAACTTACATGAAGATGCTATTATCACCCCGGCAAATGGAAGCGCGTGGCGTTGGTGGAGGGCGAGGCCACTCGCCCGACAGGGCGCCGTGAACCCAGCACCTAAATTATCAGTGGTAGTTAACCATAGCCAACGAGCTAGGAATTTAGGTGCTGGGTGAATACGTCCCTGTAGGCTTGACGGCGGTTGTCCCTGCCGCCGACGCCTGTCGATCGAGCAACCGCACCCTCTTCGAAGCCGGCATTTTCGTTGCTGAGTTTTTGTATTTCGAAAATTAGATAAAGAGTCTAAATCTAGGGTGTCGAAATTTATCGATTGTCCTGTCGGATAGAATGACTGCTTTATGGATTCTGAGAAAATAACTAGGACTTTATAGGCTATGATCATCAGTAAATTCGTAACTCTTCAGTCCCCCCGGCTATTATCGTTCCCATGCTCTGCGTGGGAATGCTTGAGTACCGCTCCAGCGGTACGAGACGCTAGAGCGTCTCGGGCTGCATTCCCACGCCGGAGCGTGGGAACGATAGCGGGATGTGAATAATTACACAAATTCCAAGACAGCTTGAACCCCGTTGGGTGCGCATCGGACGCCTTTTCAAAAATATTTTGAGTTTAAAAAGCGGGGACACGGCAATTAGCTAAAAGCGGCTTTTTTCGACAGCCTAGTCTAAATCTACGAATTTTCACAGTAAGAAAAAAGGAGGTTTTATGTTATTTAAATTGATTATGGTCTTTGTCGATGAGGACAAGGTTGAAGACGTTATGGACGCGTCGAGAAACGCCGGTGCGACCGGCGCGACGATCATCAGCAAGGCTCGTGGGCAAGGTCTCGAAAAAGTCGTCGGTATTTTGGGTTTCGAAATATTGAGCCCGCGCGCGGTCGTGCTGATACTGGCCGAGGCGAGGCGGGCCGAACGTATTTTGGAGGCGGTTACCGAAGCCGGTAATCTCGATGAAAGTCTCGGCACCGGCATCGCGATTCAGCTCGATGTCGACAAGGCCTTAGGGCTCAGCGAGCATGTCAAAGAACTGGAAAAAAAGAAGCCGTTCGTATGAGCGACTGCCGTTGCTTTGAGTTATTTAACATTTTATTCGAAAACAAGCGCACCGACCCATGATAGAACAAGTATTTGTGCAGATATTATTGATGCTCGGCACGTCCGTGGCCGCCGTCATCCTGTTTCAGAAACTGCACATTCCTTCAAGTCTCGGCTATCTGATAGTCGGCGTGCTGTTCGGCGCGCATACGCCGGGGCCGGTCATCGACGTTCAACAGATTCGGGAAGTCGCCGAATTCGGCATCGTGTTTTTGTTGTTCACGATCGGGCTGAGTTTTTCGTTGCCGCAGATTCATGCGTTGCGAGGCCAAGTGTTGAGCCTCGGCACCGGGCAAGTTGTGTTGACAACGGTGTTGATCGGGACGGGCTGTTGGCTGCTCGGCTTGCCGCCGGCGACTTCGTTCGTGATCGGCGCGGTGTTTGCGCAATCGTCGACGACGATCATCAGCAAACAACTCGCCGAGCAGGGCGAGGAAAATAGCCGGCACGGCCGATTGGGTGTCGCGATGTCGGTGTTTCAAGACGTGACCGCCGTGCCTTTGATTGTTGTCATTCCGGTGCTCGGCGTGCTCGATGATGATGCCGGCGTGTTGTTCGAATCGCTTGGCTGGGCAATGGCCAAGGCTATTGTCGCGTTTTTGCTGGTTTTCATACTGGGCAGATGGTTGCTTCGCCCGTTGTTTCATTGCGTCGCGGCCAGGCGTTCCACCGAGCTGTTCACGCTGACGGTGCTATTCGTATCGCTGTTGGCGTCGTGGACGACCAGCCAGCTGGGTTTGTCGATGGCGTTCGGTGCGTTTCTGGTCGGCATGATGCTCGGTGAGACCGAGTTTCGCCATCAGGTTGAATCGACGATCAGGCCGTTTCGCGATGTCTTGATCGGTTTGTTCTTCGTAAGCATCGGCATGCTGTTCGATCCTGCCGCGATTCCTCAGAATTGGCAATGGGCGTCGTTAGGCGCCGTCGCGATGCTGGTGTCGAAAACGCTGTTGGTGACGTTGATCGTGCGTTGGTCGGGGCTCGACGGTCTGACCGCATGGCGTACCGGGTTCTTGCTCGCGGTCGGCGGAGAGTTCGGTTTTGCGTTGCTCGCGATCGCGCTCGATGTGAATGCCATTGCCAATGAATATTCACAGATCGTCTTTACTTCGGTGTTGTTTTCGATGATCGCGGCGCCATTTTTGATTCGATACAACCATGTTCTGGCCGGCTTGTTGGTACGAAGGTCGATAAGGCGTCAAAATGATCCCGAAACTTTTCCAGTCAGTTCAGAGGCGACGCAACATTTGCACGATCATGCGATCATTTGCGGCTACGGTCGTATCGGACAGAGTGTCGGTCATTTTCTCGAAGAAGAAAAAATACCTTATGTTGCGGTCGATCTCGATTCAACGCGTATCAAAGAGGCTCATGTCGCCGGTGAGCCGGTCTATTACGGCGACTCGTCGGAGCGGGACATTCTGGAGGCCTTGGGCGTCGATAGCGCCAAATTGCTCGTGATCAGTTACGACGATGTGTTGTTGGCGAAAAAGATTCTGCATCATGTTCGTACATTGCGTCCGGATTTGCCTGTCATGGTGCGAACGCGTGACGAGGTTCATGTTGATGAATTGCGGCAGGCCGGCGCGACCGAAGTTGTGCCGGAGGTGCTCGAAGCCGGGTTGATGATCGCGTCTCATGCCTTGTTATTGCTGAATGTACCGTTTAATCGTGTCGTGCGCCGCATGCAACAGCAGCGGGCCGGCCGATACCGGCTGCTGCGCGAATTGTATCCCGGCGAGGATGCGTCTTTGGATACTCCGGATACTCTGACAGCAGACGGTTTACGGTCTATTTTAATCGTAGCGGGGAGCAAGGGGGTCGGTAAAAAACTGTCCGAGTTCGTTTTCGACGACGTGACGATTTCGTCGCTGGTCCGGCAAGGCAACAGAGAGGAGAACCCGCTTGATGTGGTCATCGCCGAGGGCGATGTCGTCGTGTTGTTCGGAGCGCCCGGCAACTTGGATAGCGCCGAGCGGCTGTTGCTCGGTTGATGAAGTAAGCGGTGGTAGTCGAACGTTTTGCCGTGGCTAATATCTGACAGAAAATTGGACACTCCGATATAATAGCGCGCTTTTAGGCTGAATCTGCCGGAACTTCGCTCGGCTTCTCATTTTTGATATGCAATTCGATTTACTCAATACCGATGGGCTTGCGCGGCGCGGCCGCCTGACTTTCGCGTGCGGCGTCGTCGAGACGCCGGTTTTCATGCCGGTCGGCACTTACGGTTCGGTCAAGGCGATGACGCCGGAGGAATTGAATGACGTCGGCGCGCAAATCATTCTCGGCAATACCTTTCATTTGATGTTGAGGCCGGGAATCGAGGTCATGAACGCGCACGGCGATTTGCACGATTTCATGCATTGGGATAAACCGATTTTGACCGATTCCGGCGGCTTTCAGGTGTTCAGTCTCGGCGCATTGCGCAAGATCACCGAGCAGGGCGTGACCTTCAAATCGCCGATCAACGGCAGCTCGATTTTCATGGGGCCGGAAGAATCGATGGCGGTGCAACGGCATTTAGGCTCGGATATCGTGATGATTTTCGACGAATGCACGCCTTATCCTGCCTCGGTCGACCAGGCCGCCGATTCGATGCGCCTGTCTTTGCGCTGGGCCGAGCGCAGCAAGAAGGCGCATGGCGAGAATCCTTCGGCCTTGTTCGGTATCGTGCAGGGCGGCATGTATGAACACTTAAGACGAGAATCGTTGGCCGGCTTGGTCGATATCGGTTTCGACGGTTATGCGATCGGCGGTTTGTCGGTCGGCGAACCGAAAGAAGAAATGCTGGCGATGCTCGATGCCGTGCAGCCGATGATGCCATCCGATAAACCGCGTTATTTAATGGGCGTCGGTACGCCCGAAGATTTGGTCGAGGCGGTCCGGCGCGGCGACGATATGTTCGATTGCGTGATGCCGACCCGCAACGCGCGCAACGGACATTTGTTTACGCGCAGCGGCGTCATTAAAATCCGCAACAGTCGTTATCAATTCGATACCGGGCCGCTCGATGAAAATTGCGGCTGTTATACCTGTCGGCATTATTCGCGTTCTTACCTTAGGCATTTGGACAAATGCGGCGAAATGCTCGGTTCGCGGCTCAATACGATTCATAATCTTTATTATTATTTGCAATTGATGCAGGAACTTCGGCAGGCGATCGAAACTCGGAGCTTGGATGATTATGTCAAGCAGTTTTATCAACAACGAGGTAAAAACGTTCCCGATGTGGCATAATGGCGGCCTTTTTGTATAACAACTACTATAAAAGAGGATAACAATGAGTTTCTTAATTTCCGATGCCATGGCGCAAGCCGCGCCGGCGGCTCAGCAACCCGGTTTTGAAGGATTGCTGTTTCCGCTAGGAATTCTGGTGTTTTTCTATTTTTTGTTTCTGCGGCCGCAATCTAAGCGCAGCAAGGAACACAAGCAGATGATCGACTCGTTGACTAAAGGCGTCGAAGTCGTGACGAATGGCGGCATTTTGGGTAAGGTCGCGGATTTAGACGATAATTTTGTCAAGCTTGAAATCAGCGAGAATGTCTTCATTCAGGTTCAACGCCATGCCATTGGCAGTTTAATGCCGAAAGGCACCTATAAAGCGATCGCCAAAAAACCGAAAGTTTGATCGCGGGTTTAAAGTCGGAATAATAAAATGCAAAATCGTTTCCCACTCTGGAAAAATCTATTAATCCTGATCGTCTTTTTGATTGGGTTTATTTATGCCTTACCCAATCTTTTCGGCGACGATCCGTCGGTTCAGGTGTCCTTCTCGAATGTCAGTACGGTCGAGACCGACCAGGTTCAGCAGATAGAAGAATTGGTCAAGCAAGCCGGAATGACCATTAAAGAAGTTGAAACCGGTAATGGAAGTATCTTGGTTCGTTTCAATGATACCAACGACCAATTGAAATCTGCGGATTTACTGAGGGATAAATTGGGGAACGATGCTACTGTCGCGCTTAACTTGGCGCCGGCAACACCCGGTTGGTTACGGACGCTTGGCGCAAGCCCTATGTATCTAGGTCTTGATTTGCGCGGCGGCGTTCATTTTATGCTTGAAGTCGATATGGATGCCGCGGTTAAGCAAGCCGAAGAACGTTATAATGATGACGTTCGTTCCGCCTTGCGCGATGCCAAAATCCGTTACCAGTCTGTGTCGCAAGAGACCGGCTATATCCGCGTTAAATTGAGAAGTGAAGAAGACACCAATTCCGCAGTCGCGGTGCTGGACAAGGATTTTTCGACACTGAATATCGAACGGCCGAATGTCGAGAACGAGCTTTGGCTCAGGATTACCGAGGCCGAGCAAAAAGAAGTCAAAAAATTCGCACTGGCGCAAAATATCACGACCTTGCGTAACCGGGTCAACGAGCTCGGGGTCGCCGAACCGGTCATCCAACAGCAAGGCGACAACCGTATCGTCGTGCAATTACCCGGCATTCAGGACACGACCCGTGCCAAGGATATTCTAGGTACGACGGCGACATTGGAATATCGCTTGGTCGACGTCGAACATGACGTTCAAAAAGCATTGAAAGGACGACCGCCGGTCGGCAGCCGTATCTATTACGAGAAAAACGGTAATCCGATTCTATTAGATAGACGCATCATCGTGACCGGCGATCAGATCGTCGACGCTTCGTCCGGTTTGGATCAAAACAGTTCGCCTTCGGTATTCGTGACCTTGAACGGTATCGGCGCGAAGAAAATGGGCAAGATGACCAGCGAGAATATCGGCCGGCCGATGGCGGTCGTGTTCGTCGAATATAAAGTCAAAACGCGTGAAGTTAACGGCGAAAAAGTTCGGACCAAGGAAAAGGTTGAAAAAGTGATCAGCGTCGCGACGATTCGCGATGCGTTTAGTAAGCGTTTCCAAACCACCGGTCTCGATAGTACGACCGAAGCCCGTAATTTGGCTTTATTGCTTAGAGCAGGCGCCTTGGCCGCGCCGGTCGATATTGTCGAAGAGCGCACTGTCGGTCCGAGCCTCGGTCAAGATAATATCGACCAAGGCATGAGATCGGTCATGGTCGGTTTTGTTCTGGTGTTGTTATTCATGGCGGCTTATTACCGCGTGTTCGGTCTGGTCGCGAATCTGGCGCTAGGTTTCAATCTGGTCGTTATCATTGCAATCTTGTCGATGTTGCAAGCCACGCTGACCATGCCGGGCATTGCCGGGATCGTGCTGACCATCGGTATGGCTGTCGATGCGAACGTGCTGATTTTCGAGCGCATTCGCGAAGAAATCAAAAACGGTAATACGCCGCAATCGAGTATCTTTGCCGGTTACGAAAAAGCCTTCGGGACGATTTTCGACGCCAACATTACAACGCTTTTGGTGGCCTTGGTCTTGTTCGGTTTCGGCACGGGGCCGGTTAAAGGTTTCGCGGTGACACTATCGATCGGTATTTTGTCGTCGATGTTCACGGCGATTTTAGGTACCCGGATGGTGATTAACTGGATTTACGGCAGTCGCCGTGTCGAGAAATTGTCGATTTAGGCGCGTTTCGGATTTAAGAAGACTGATTATGAATAATAAAACGATAGATTTTTTGGGAAAGCGTCAGTGGACCTATATTATTTCCGCGTTGCTGCTGCTGGTTTCGATCGGGTCGCTGGCGATTCAAGGTTTAAAGATGGGCATCGACTTTACCGGCGGTACACTAGTAGAGGTCGCTTATCAAGATGCGGCCGATTTGACGGTGATGCGCGCGGCGCTTGCCGATGAAGGGTTTGGAGACGCAATGGTGCAGCATTTCGGTAGCGCCAGGGATGTCTTGATTCGCTTGAAGCCAGATGAGACTGTGTCTAGTGCCGAGCTCAGCGCGCGGGTCGTTGCTGCGATCAATAAAAAAACGGCGGAACCGGCCGAATTGCGCCGTGTCGAATTCGTCGGACCGCAAGTCGGCGATGAATTGGCAGAAGACGGTGGTTTGGCGATGCTGTATTCGATGTTCGGGGTGTTGATTTATATCGCGTGGCGTTTCGAATATAAATTTGCATTGGGCTCGGTTGCGGCCTTGATTCACGATGTCATTATAACGCTTGGCTTTTTTTCGCTGTTCGGGCTTGAATTCGACTTGACGGTACTGGCTGCCGTTTTAGCGGTCATCGGTTATTCGCTAAACGATACGATCGTCGTATTCGATCGAATTCGCGACAATTTTAGGATTTTAAGGCAAGTCGGTTCCGAGGAAGTGATGAATACTTCCTTGAATGAAACCTTGAGCCGAACTCTGATGACCTCGTTCACAACGATTTTAGTGTTGATCGCATTGGCTGTTCTAGGCGGCGAAATCATTCATAATTTTTCGGTCGCTTTGTTGGTCGGTATTTTGATAGGGACTTATTCTTCCATCTATGTTGCGAGTCCGATCGTACTGGCGTTAGGTATCACGCAAAAAGATTTGATGGTGCCGGTCAAGGAAGGTACCGATGTCGATGATTTGCCTTAGCAGTTAGCAGTGAATAGTGAATAGGTCCTGGCATAGAAAAGGCTGTGTTTGCGTTTTTCTGGTTCCCACGGTCCTCCGTGGGAACCCATACCTTGTCAGCCGAGGCAAGATCGGTATGCATTCCCACGCTGGAGCGTGGGAACGATAGAATGATTACCAATCGGATGTAATTCGTTAGTTTAATTTTTTTTAATACAATTTGGAGTTATTTAAGAATGGCAATAGAACGTACTTTTTCAATCATTAAGCCTGATGCAGTCGCGAAAAACGTCATTGGCGAAATTTACAGCCGTTTCGAAAAAAACGGTTTGCAAATTATTGCCGCGAAAATGCTGCACATGACCCGTGATCAGGCCGAAGGTTTTTATGCCGTTCATAAAGAACGTCCTTTCTTCAAAGACTTGGTCGATTTTATGATTACGGGGCCTGTCATGATGCAGGTTTTGGAAGGCGAAGATGCGATTGCGAAAAACCGCGATTTAATGGGTGCGACCAATCCTAAAGAAGCAGCGCCCGGAACGATTCGTGCCGATTTCGCCGACAGCATCGACGCTAATGCCGTACACGGTTCCGATGCGCCTGAAACCGCTCAGCAAGAAATCGCTTTCTTTTTTACAGAAAATGAACTTTGCCCTCGCACCCGCTAAACTGAATAGAATCAATTTGCTCGATTTCGACAGAAAGGGCCTAGAAGCCTTTTTTATCGAGATCGGCGAAAAGCCTTTTCGCGCGACACAGTTGCTCAAATGGGTTTACCAGGAAGGCGTCGAGGATTTTTCGCAAATGAGCAATCTGAGTAAGGCCTTGCGCGCGCAGCTAGCCGAACAATGCTCGCTCGATACGCCCGAAATCGTGCTCGAACAAATCGCATCGGACGGCACATGTAAATGGGTCTTGGAGACTTCTTGCGGAAACCGGATCGAGACGGTATTTATACCGGAAGAAGGACGGGGTACCTTGTGCGTATCGTCGCAAATCGGCTGCGCATTGGCGTGTACCTTTTGTTCGACCGCCCAGCAAGGGTTTAATCGAAACCTGACGACGGCCGAGATTATCGGGCAGTTGTTCGCCGCGCAAAAGCGCTTGGGTTCGGCGCAAAAAATCACCAATGTCGTAATGATGGGCATGGGCGAGCCCTTGCTTAATTTCGACAATGTCGTGGCCGCAATGAATCTGATGATGGACGATTTCGCCTATGGTTTGTCGAAGCGGCGCGTGACGATCAGTACATCCGGCATCGTACCGGCGATGTACCGTTTGACCGAAGTTTGCGATGTTAGTCTGGCGGTGTCTTTACATGCCGTGACCGACGAGCTTCGTAACGAATTAGTGCCGATCAATAAGAAATACCCGTTAAAGGAATTACTGGCGGCTTGCCGCGACAATGTTATTCGTTCCCCGCGTCGTAGGATTACTTTCGAATATGTGATGCTCGAAGGCATTAATGATTCTGTTCAGGATGCCAAGGCAATGGTCAAGCTTTTGAAAACCGTGCCGTCGAAAATCAATTTAATCCCTTTCAATCCTTTTCCGAATTCGTCCTATCGTTGTTCGAGTAGCGATGCGATCGATCGTTTTCGCGCTGTTTTGCATAATGCGGGCATGGTCACGACGATCAGAAAGACGCGCGGCGATGATATCGATGCCGCCTGCGGGCAGTTGGTCGGCAAAGTTCAGGATAAAAGCCGCCGTCACTTAAAGTTACAGTTGGTGGGATCTGAACGTGCCGCATAGGACAGCTCTATTTTGCCGCTTGATTTCGGTACTCAGTGTGTTACTTGCAATGGCTGCATGTTCTTTGTTCGATTCTCGAACGGACAACGTGGAAGCTGCCGATACCCAGTTGCAATTGGGGGTTCGCTATATGAGCATGGATAAGCTGGCCATTGCTAAGCAGCATTTGGAGCGATCTATCGATTTAAATTCAAAAAATGTCGAGGCATATAATGCCTTGGCATTTTTATATGAAAAGCTTAATGAAGAGGAGTCGGCCCGGGAAAGTTACGAGTATGCCTTGAAATTGAATGCCGAAGATTTGAGCGTATTGAATAATTTCGGGCGTTTTCTGTGCGAACGCGGCGAGTACGAGGAAGGCATGGCTTATTTGGATAAAGCGGTGCGTAGTCCTTTGAATAACCGCCAGTGGCTTGCGGCCACGAATGCAAGGCGTTGTGCATTGGCGCAAAAGAAGTCTACGAAAGGCGAAGCCTATCTGAGGCAGGCCTTACAGCGGCAACCCGATTATGCGCCGGCGCTTCAAGCGATGCAAAAGCTCAGCTATCAAAATGGCGACTATTGGGCGGCAAAGGGTTTTTATGAGCGCTATAGTAGTGTTTCCCGGCAAACTGCCGAAGCGCTGTGGTATGCCTACCAAACCGAACGGGCGCTCGGCAATCGAGAGGTCGCCGAGCGATACAAAAGTCAATTGATGGAATCATTTCCGTTGGCGGAAGAGACTCAGCGGATTTATTCAACGCAAGAAAAATTAAAACATGGCAAATAATATTCAGGCAATCCGCGGAATGCATGACATTCTGCCGGATCAATCGCCGTTTTGGCAGTATGCCGAACGGATAATTTCGGAAGTATTAGGATCCTACGGGTACAGTGAAATAAGGCTGCCGATCGTCGAAAAAACCGAATTATTCAAGCGCTCGATCGGTGAAGTGACCGATATCGTCGAAAAAGAAATGTATACCTTCGATGACCGTAACGGCGATTCGTTGACGCTACGCCCCGAAGGCACGGCAGGTTGTTTGAGAGCCTCGCTCGAGCATGGCTTATTGCATAATCAAATGCATCGATTATGGTATTACGGGCCGATGTTTCGGCATGAACGTCCGCAGAAAGGCCGTTACCGCCAGTTTTACCAATTGGGCGTCGAAGCTTACGGTATGTCGGGGCCCGATATCGATGCGGAATTGATTCTACTGAGCCATCGTTTTTGGCAGCGTTTAGGGATTGCCGATAAAGTCGAATTACAGCTCAATACGCTCGGTACAATCGAGGAAAGGTTGGTATACCGCGAGAAGTTGATCGATTATTTCAGCGAGCATCTTGAATTACTCGACGAAGATAGTCGCCGGCGTTTGCACACGAATCCGCTACGGATTCTTGACAGTAAGAATGAAGGGATGCGCGAGTTGATCGCTAATGCGCCCGAACTGACCGACTTTTTGGGCAGCGACAGTCAAGCGCATTTCAAGGCGTTAACCGAGACTTTGAAGGTATTGGGTATCGACTTTGTCCTGAATACTCGTTTGGTGCGAGGCCTCGATTATTACAGTAAGACTGTTTTCGAATGGGTGACGACCGAATTAGGCGCGCAAGGCACGATCTGCGCGGGCGGTCGTTATGACGGCTTAATCGAGCAACTGGGCGGAAAAGCCAATCAAGCGGTCGGTTTTGCGATGGGAATGGAGCGTATTTTGGCTTTGATGGAAACTTTGCCGAGTTTGCCGATCAAACCGGTAGTCGACGTTTATATGATTCGAGTCGGCGAACAAGCAGAGCGAATTAGCATGGAATGGGCCGAGACTATTCGCAATGAGTTGCCCGGATTAAAATTGCAAATTAATTGCGGCGGCGGTAGTTTTAAAAGTCAATTCAAGAAAGCCGATAAAAGCGGCGCCGAATATGCTTTGATCATGGGTGACGATGAAGCGATGCGTGGCGAAGTGGGTATTAAAGCGCTGCGTCAGAATCAGGATCAGCAAAATCTGATGCTACTGCAAGCTTTGGAATTTTTAAAAAGTCGTTTTTGAATCGCCGGTAAGGCAGGAATTGAAATCGGATAAGACAAAGTTTATGGATCGGGTCTGCTGTCTCATTCCCAAGCTCCAGCTTGGGAATGCCTATCTTCAAGCTCTGCTTGACGAGGCTTGCAAGATGCGGTGAGGCGCGAACCGTATTGATCGCGGCCGATGCAGCGCACGTTGTTTACCGCATCCTACGCGCTTTCACAGGCTCTCTGGTTTGGGAAACCCTTTAGTTAAGCTCTTGCTTACCGTTTTCGAGAAGCTGGAGCTTCTTGTACTGCATTCCCAAACAAGAGCTTGGGAACGTACTAAATTTTTAGCAAAAGCACGATAGAGTATTTATGGCAATATACGAAACAGAAGAAGAACAGGTCGAAGCCCTTAAGCGTTGGTGGAAAGAAAATGGACGATCTACGATTACCGGCGTAATTGTCGGTATTGTGATTATCGTCGGCTGGAATATCTGGCAGGATTACAAGCAAAACCAGGCTTTGCAAGCATCGGCTTTGTATGCGCAATTATTGAATGCGCAAAACGAAGGTAATTTGGAGTCTGCCGAAAAAATCGCCGAACGGATACAGGACCAATTCGGTGGTACTGCTTACAACGATTACGCCGGTCTATTCGATGCGAAAATCAAAGTGCAGCAGGGTGATTTAGCCGCTGCGCAACAAAGTCTCGAAGCCGTTGCAAAAAAGGGCAGCGACGAAATTGCTCAAGTTGCAAGGCTCGGCTTGATTCGTATTTTGCTGGCAAAGGGCGAGTATGAACAAGGTTTACAAATGATTGCCGAAGCCAAGTACAGTGACGGATTCTCCGGGGCTTATGAAGAGCTGAAGGGCGATTTGTATGTTGCGCTCGATCGCTTGGGAGAAGCGCGGACGGCTTATCAAGCCGCATTGCGCACCGGGCATAAATCACCGTTATTGCAATTTAAGTTGGATGATATTACCGAAGCTGAAATCATTGTTAATCAATAAATGAGACTATTACTTGCCGTTCTGTTGGTCTTGAGCATGGTGGGTTGTACCGCGCTGGAATCGTTAAGCGGGATTACCGATTATTTTTTAGGTGGTGAGGACAACACCGACCCGCCGAGCGAACTTACCCAGTATGAGCCTGAAATTGAAGTGGAGTATCTCTGGAAAGAGTCGGTCGGGTCGGGAGCCGGCGAGAAATTTTTAAAGTTGATTCCGGCAGTTCATGACGGAAAAATCATTGCCGCCGATACTAAAGGACTGGCTTTGGCGTTGGATTTGAAAACCGGAGAAGAGATTTGGGAAGCCGATACCGAGGCTAAGTTTGCCGGCGGCCCAGGCGTTTCCGATTCGACCGTCGTGCTCGGTACTAGCGACGGCAATGTTGTGGCGCTGAACATGAGCAATGGCTCAGAGCGCTGGACCGTTCCGGTGTCGAGCGAAGTGATTTCGGTTCCGGTTGTGTCGCAAGGTATTGTTATAGTTAGAACTACGGACGGTAGAGTGATGGCTTTGAACGAAGCCGATGGCACCACGCTTTGGGAATACGAGCTGAGCGTCCCGGCATTGAGTATACGCGGTATCGGCGCACCAATCGTGCTCAATGAAAATGTCATCTGCGGGTTTGCGAACGGAAAATTATTGTCGTTGAGGCTAACCGACGGTAAGCATATTTGGGAAACCAGTATTGCAATTCCGGGCGGACGAACCGAAATTGAAAGACTGGTAGATTTAGTTGTTGACCCGGTCGCAACCGATGGCGTGATTTTTATTGCCAGTTATCGCGGTGGAACGAGTGGGGTACTGGAGCAAAATGGCGATGTTATTTGGCGTAATGCCGATGTTTCGTCTTATACCGGCATGAGTCATGATTGGCGTTATCTTTATATAAGCGATGTCAGCAGCGATGTATGGCAACTCGACCAACGTAACGGTGCTTCATTATGGAAGCAAAGCGATCTTCATCAACGAAAGCTAACGGCGCCGGTAGCCTACGCTAATTATGTCGTGGTCGGCGATTTCGAAGGGTATCTGCATTGGTTGTCTAAAAGCGACGGCAGGCAGATGGGGCGCATTCGGATTACCGATGCGGCGATCGACGCGCAGCCGGTCGTCGTTGACGACGTGCTGTATGTCTATGCAAAAAACGGCGTTCTTGCCGCATTAAAGGCACGGTTATTATAAATATGTTACCTGTGATTGCCCTAGTAGGGCGCCCCAATGTCGGTAAATCGACATTATTCAATTATTTAACAAGAAGCCGCGAGGCTTTAGTCGCCGATTATCCGGGGTTGACTCGCGACCGGCAATACGGTCGAGTCAAACGCGGTCAGCGTGATTGTCTGGTCGTCGATACCGGCGGGCTTGCCGATGATGCGGACGGTATCGACAGCTTTGCCAAAAAGCAAGTGCAAGTCGCGCTCGATGAGGCCGATGTGGTTTTTTTTATCGTCGATGCGCGCGAAGGGCTCAATGCCTCCGATCAAAGCATTGCCGAAAATCTTAGAAAACTCGATAAGCCGGTTGTCTTAGTCGTCAATAAAATCGACGGTGTCGACGCGAATGCGGCTGTCGCGGACTTTTATGGGCTGGCGCTTGGCGAGCCTTATAAAATCGCAGCGACACATGGACGCGGCGTTTTCGAGTTATTGGCGCATGTCGATGAATTGTTGCCTATGGCAGAGGCGGACGAAGCCGAGATCGATGCCGGAATCGGCATTGCAATCGTCGGGCGGCCAAATGTCGGTAAGTCGACGCTGGTCAATAGGTTATTAGGAGAAGAACGGGTCGTCGTTTTCGATGAGCCGGGTACGACTCGCGATAGTATCTATATTCCGTTTGAACGTAACGGTCAAAAATTTACGCTGATCGATACGGCCGGGATGCGTCGGAGGTCTAAGATTGCACTAACCGTTGAAAAGTTCAGTGTCATTAAATCATTGCAAGCGATCGAAAAAGCCAATGTGGTCATTTATTTGATCGATGCCGCCGAAGGCGTGACCGATCAGGATGCGCATTTGTTGGGGCTAGTCTTGGAAGCAGGGCGGGCATTGATTATCGGCTTGAATAAATGGGACGGCTTGGGCGTCGATCAAAAGGATCTGATCAAACGCCAGATGGACATTAAACTCTCTTTCGTCGATTTTGCGCAAAAGCATCCGATTTCCGCTTTGCACGGAAGTGGCGTCGGTAAATTGTTCGATGTCGTGCATGAGTTATACGATGCGGCGATGATCGACATGTCGACGCCGGTGCTGACCAACTTTTTGAAGGATGCGGTGACTACACACCAACCACCGCTAGTTCATGGAAGACGCATTAAGCTGAAATATGCGCATCAAGGCGGCAGAAATCCACCGGTTGTAGTGATACACGGTACGCAGACCGATGCCTTACCAGGATCGTATAAACGGTTTTTGATGAATTATTTCCGTGACCGTTTGGGTCTTAAAGGGACGCCGATCCGTCTCGAATTCAAGTCTCCGGTCAATCCGTTCGCCGGAATCAAGAATAAGTTGACCGATCGTCAAGTCAAGAAGAAGCAAAGACTGGTCAAGCATGCGAAAAAAAAATAGCCCCGCGTCATGGCTTTGCCCAAAACCTATGTTCAAGGACGCCGTGTACCCAGACTTAAATTATCTAAGATAGTTAAACATAGCCAATGGATTATGGAATTTAGGTGATGGGTGAACAGGTCCCTGTAAGGGCTGTGCCTGCATCCCTGCTGACAACGCCTTTGTCGAATACTCTGACGCCTCCATGTGCTAATGCCCAAAAATATCAATCATTGCTGGTTTTTATCTCGCCAAAAATGTACAAAGTGGCATTTGAAATAACCATGAGAATGCTGATCTAATTCATTTATGGACGACTTAAGCTCATTACGAGCGCTAGGCGATCAGGAGCTTTCCGATCGTCTAGAGCTTATCCAATTATCGACTCGCGATATCGAGTTGCTAAAAAACTTACATGCCCGGTTGAAAGACGTTCGCATGGACTTTCTCGATGACTTTTATGTGCAGATGTTAAAGTTCGAGGAAACGCGAAAGCTTTTATCGGATCCTGAGAAAGTCGAACGCCTGAAAAGCAAGCAAGTAGCCTACTTTCAACGTTTGATTGAAGGGAAATACGACCGCGATTATGCCAAGGATAGGGTGCAAATCGGCGCAACGCATCATCGAATCGGCTTAAAGCCGCAATGGTATATTGGCGCTTATCATTTTTACCTGGCTTGGCTTTTCGATCGAATGCAAAGCACTCCGCTTAAAGAAGACGCGGATTGCTTCGATACCTTATTGGCCGTTATTAAAGTTATTTTGTTTGATATCGAATTAGCGATCGATGCGTATTTTCAGGCCGATCACGATATGCTCAGACTCATGGCTCAAGTGTTCGAAAGCAATGTCGAGGGTGTGCTAATTAGCGATACTCGGGGGCGCATTTTGCATGCGAACCTTAAAGTATCATCGATAGCGGGCTATTCGCATGAGGAACTATTGCGTTTGTCGGTGACAAATTTATTGGCACCGCAAGAGCGGAACGTGTTTGTCGACTACTGGCAGGGCATTAAAGTCGGATCGCCTTGGCAAGGCGAAACGTATTTGCAAAAACGTGACGGAAAATCGTTTCCAGCCTGGGTTAATGTCAGTGCAGTGATGGATGATAATAATCAGGCGACTCATTTTGTCATCGAATTTTCCGATATTAGCGCCTATCGCGAAGCGCAAGAAGCCTTGCAGCATCGTACCGAGGAATTGGCAAGATCCAATAAAGAATTGGAGCAATTTGCCTATGTTGCATCGCATGACTTACAAGAACCGTTGCGAATGGTGGCCAGTTTTACGCAATTATTGGCGCGCCGATATGAGGGTAAGCTGGATGCCGATGCCGACGAGTTTATTCATTATGCGGTCGATGGCGCGACACGAATGCAAACCCTGATCAACGATTTGTTGGCATATTCCAGAGTCGGAACGCGTGTAAAACCGTTCGAGGCGGTGAGTCTCGAAATCGTGTTGCAAAAAGCCTTAGATAATTTACGGCTCGCTGTCGAGGAAAGCGGCGCGGAAATTGTTCGGCCAACCCTGCCCACCATCATGGGCGATACTGTCCAATTGACTCAATTGTTTCAAAACTTGATCGCCAATGCGATTAAATTCCGTAGTGAAGCATCACCGAAAATACATATTTCGGCATCATGCTCGGACGATTTTTGGCGAGTCGAATTAAACGATAACGGAATCGGAATAGCGCCTGAATTTTTTGAGCGTATTTTTGTGATTTTTCAACGCTTGCATACGAAGGAAGATTATCCCGGAACCGGAATCGGCCTTGCGATCTGCAAAAAGATCGTCGAGCGCCACGGAGGAACGCTTAGCGTCGAATCGGAGCCCGGTCGGGGCGCTACTTTTATTGTGGTATTACCAAAAATCAAAAGCGAGGAAATGAGTCAATGAGTCTGGAAGAGATCGGCCGTGCCGCGGAGTTTTTACTGGTAGAGGATAATCCGGGCGATGTACGCTTGACCAAAGAGGCTTTAACCGAGAGTAAAGTCAAAAACAATTTGAACGTGGTCGGCGATGGCGAGGAAGCCATGGCTTTTTTGAGACGGCGGGGAAGGTATGCCGAAGCCCCTCGGCCCGATGTTATTCTGCTCGACCTTAATCTCCCCAAGAAAAACGGGCGCGAAGTTTTGGAAGAAATTAAAGCCGACCCGAGTCTAAAGCGAATTCCGGTTGTCATTATTACCTCTTCCGAAGCCGAACAGGACGTTTTGAGAACCTATGATCTGCATGTCAATTGTTATGTCAACAAGCCGGTGGATTTAGAGCAATTTATCAAGGTGGTGCAATCTATCGAAACGTTTTGGTTGACCATCGTCAAGTTGCCTTCCGAAATAGCATAATAATGAACCAGGTTGCCGCTAAAGTCTTGCTGATCGAGGATAACCCTGGCGATGTCAAATTGGTTCAGGTATTGCTGGAGTCGAATGATGAGCGTCAGCAGCCTTTTGAATTGATTAGGGTTGGGCAGCTAAGCGATGCTTTTCCTATTTTGGCGAAAGGCGGCATTATGGCGATATTGCTCGATTTAGGGTTGCCCGACGGTAACGGGATCGATACCTTGATTCGAGTGCATGCTGCAGCCCCCATGGTTCCCATAGTCGTGCTCAGCGCCGAGGAAGATGAATTGCTGGCAATACGCTCCGTGCAATTGGGCGCACAGGATTTTCTGGTCAAGCATGGTATTTCAGGTATGTTACTGAGACGGGCAATCTGTTATGCGATCGAGCGAAAGCGCTTGATGGAACAATTGCAGTATTTGGCTCATTACGATGTATTGACCGGGCTAGCGAATCGAAAGTTGTTTTACGATAAGTTGAAACATGATGTGATCGGGGCAAGGCGTTCGAAAAAATCATTAGCATTGATCTTTCTCGATCTGAACGACTTTAAAAAAATCAATGATTCTTTGGGGCATCATGCCGGCGACGAATTACTCAAAAATGTTGCGAAACGTTTATCCGGTAGTGTAAGGGCTAGCGATTGCGTAGCCAGAATGGGTGGTGATGAGTTTACGATTATCCTCAATGGTTTGAATAACGCAGAGGAAGCGGCTTTGATTGCCGATAAGATTTTAAAGGCTTTGGTCGAGCCGTTTAAGTTTGGCGGTTCCGTGATGGCCGTTCGCGCCAGTTTAGGAATCGCAACTTATCCCGATGATAGCGATGAATTGGAAAAGCTAATCGGGGCGGCCGATTCGGCAATGTACAAAGCCAAAGCCTCGAGCAGTGAAGAAATTAGCCGGTATTGTTTTTATTCGGCGGCAATGACTGCCAAGGTTCAGCATGAGATAAAAAAGGTTCGTCAACTTGAACATGCCTTCGAAAACGGTGAGTTCGAATTGTATTATCAGCCGGAAGTCGACGTTCATAGCGGAAAGATCATTGGCATGGAGGCTTTGTTACGCTGGCGCCATCCCGATCGGGGAGTTTTGACGCCGTCCTCGTTTATGCAGGATTTAGAAGATACCGGTTTGATCGTTCCTGTCGGGGAATGGGTCATACGGAAAGCCTGCGAACAATGCAAAGTTTGGCAAGACCAAAATTTCCCGCCATTGACGGTGTCGATTAATATATCGGCAAAACAATTTCGTCATAATAGTTTTGCCGATGGTGTATTGGGTGCTATCGATCAGCTACGTGTGGATCCGTCTTTGGTTGAGTTGGATTTTAACGAAGATGCGCTATGGGAAGAAGAGGAGCGTTCCGTTCTCCTGCTGGACCGATTAAGCCGAGCCGGTGTGAAACTGTCGTTGGATCATTTCGGTAGCGGATCGATTTCATTTAAAACGTTGACGCGCTTTCCGATTCATGCCATTAAAATTGATTATACGATGATTGCTCAGGCGTCAACTGATTCGGCTGAGACGGCGATAGCCAAGGCCGCTATCGAAATTGCTCACGTATTCAGCATCAAAGGCTTGGCGGGAGGTATTGAAACCCAAGCGCAACTCGAGTGGGCTCGCCGAATTGCTTGCGATGAGGTGCAAGGGTATCTCTATAGCAAGCCTCTTCCGGTTGACGAGGCAACCGCATTAATTGCTCGGCATGATTTTTTGAGTCCGCAAGACTAAAATAGCTATCCGTTGAGATGAAAATATTAGTAATTGAGGATCATAAGCCGGATGCGATATTGCTGCGTGAATTATTGAGCGAAAATAGCTCCGATCCGATTGATTTATTTCATTTCAAGCGACTAGGAGATGCGCTTGAGGCTCTGAAAACTAGAGAATTCGATATCGCATTGCTCGACTTGTCGTTGCCGGATGCTTTTGGCCAGGAAACCTTTAGACGCTTGAATCGAGTTGCACCGAGTCTGCCGATCATTGTCTTGACCGGGATCGACGATCGAGACCTGGTAATGGATTTGGCGCAGGCGGGGGCTCAAGATTATCTAGTCAAGAGCGAATTGAGCAGCGGGCTTTTGCACCGTTCGCTGCATTATGCGATAGAACGTAAACGGACCGAATTAAAACTTCGTTTGGCGGCCACGGTATTCGAAAGTACGCTCGAAGGCATCATGATTACAGATGCCAAAACCAATATAATCAGCGTCAACGAGGCATTTTGCGAAATCACAGGCTATGGTACCGAGGAAATAATCGGCTGCACGCCTGCGATGTTCGAGTCGGAACGTCATAGTAAGGCTTTTTTTCGTCAATTATGGGATATTCTTAATAAAACGGGGCAATGGCGCGGAGAAATATGGAATCGCCGTAAAAGCGGAGAGGTGTTTCCTGCCTGGGTTAATATTAGCGCGGTACCTAATATAGCGGATGATAAAATCGGACATTATGTCGCGGTATTTACTGAAATTACCGAACTTAAATTATCCGAAGAAAGACTGAATTATCTGGCGCATCACGGTCCGTTAACCGGACTGCCTAATCGGCTGTTGTTTCAAGACCGGTTGGCGCAAGGCATTCTGCAAGCGCAGCGTGGAAAGAGCATGATTGCCGTCATGTTTCTGGACTTGGATCGGTTTAAATTAATCAACGATACGCTCGGTCATCCGATTGGCGACGAGCTTTTAGTCGCGGTTGCCGAGCGCCTACGTCGATGCGCGCGCGAAACCGATACGATTGCCCGTTTGGGCGGCGCTGAGTTTGCGGTTATTTTGTCGAGCATGACGCGTGAAGAAGATGTCGAGCATGTGGCGCAAAAGATTATTCAAGCCTTGTCTTCGGTGTTTTGCGTGGGCGGACATGAGGTCTTTGTCACCACGAGTATCGGAATTACGTTTTATCCGGGGCTCAATAACGATCGAAGTAAACTTTTGGAGCAGGCCGATGTCGCGATGTATCATGCGAAAAAGCACGGCCGCAATAACTATCAATATTATACGGCGGATATGAATGCCGCAGCATATGAGCGGTTAATGCTCGAAACGAATTTACGAAGAGCGTTGGAAAGGGAGGAGTTCAGACTGTATTATCAACCTCAGATTGATGTCCAAACCGGCGTCGTGACCGGTGTCGAGGCGTTGATTCGTTGGCAAAGTCCAGAGCTTGGTTTGGTTTCTCCAGGAGAATTCATTCCTTTGCTGGAAGAGACAGGTTTGATCGTTCCGGTTGGCGAATGGGTTATAGAAACCGCTTGCCGCCAAATGAAAGAATGGCTCGATGCCGGTTATGCGGCCATGACGATGGCGGTTAATTTATCAGCAAGACAGTTTCATCAAGTCGATTTAGTGGAAAAAATCGCGCAAATTTTACAAGAGCTTAGCTTACCACCTGAGTTGTTAGAGTTGGAATTGACCGAAAGCATGGTCATGGAGAGCGTCGATTCAGCAATTGAAATTCTACACAAGTTAAAGCGGATGGTCGTCAAGGTGGCAATCGACGATTTCGGGACGGGGGTTTCATCTCTGGGGTATTTAAAACATTTTCCGATCGATACCCTAAAAATCAGTCATGATTTCGTATTGAATCTGCCTCGCGATTCGGTGGATGCCTCAATCGCGTCGGCGGTCATTAATCTTGCGCGCAACATGCAGTTGAGTAGCGTCGCCGAAGGCGTGGAAAATTCCGAGCAAATGGACTTTTTGTGTGCCCAAGATTGCGAGCGTTTACAAGGATATTTATTCAGTCGACCGGTTCCGGCGGAAAAGATAGCTGAATTGCTGGGAACATGGCAGGCTATGCCGAAAAAATCGCGCTAAGTTGGATTAGGGGCTATTAAAAATTAATGCCGAGCGAGTAAACAAGTCATGTGGATCCAAAAGCAAATTAAAATAAGTTCAAAAAAACGCGGCTTTCATTTAATCACCCCTGAAATCCGTCAAGGTTTACCCGAGATAGGTGCGATCAAGTGCGGGTTACTACATCTATTTATCCAGCATACCTCGGCGTCTTTGGGGATTAATGAAAATGCCGACCCCGATGTCAGAATAGATATGGAGGCTTATTTTTCCAAAACGGTCCCGGAAAATGAACCATATTATCAACATACGCTCGAAGGAAGTGATGATATGCCAGCGCATATAAAAAACATTATGATCGGCTGTCAGTTGACAATACCGGTGGGTTCGGGGCGGTTGTTGTTGGGAACATGGCAAGGTGTTTATTTATGTGAACATAGAGAAAATGCCGGTGCTAGAAATATCATTGCGACGATGACGGGCGAGCCGCTTCACCATTAGCAAAAAAAGATAATCTTTGTTAATCGAATTTCGACACCTATCGGTCGAGTTCTCCGGTCATCGTGCAATTTCACAGTAACGATCATGAAGTCTGGTCACCGCCCCGGTAAATGACAGTGCGAGGCGTGGCGGAGGGGCTGTCACTCGCCCGATAGGGTCTTCGGTGCCGAATTTTGATCTGCGATAGGTATAGTCAAGGGCCCGGTGATGCTTTAACTATAAAATGAATTCATGTCGATTCCATAGGAGTAATGAATGAAAAAAATATTAACGATAATGATGATGGTGTCTTTGGTTTTTGCCGGTCGCTTAGCCTTGGCCGAGATTGGAGTGGCCAAGGATGTTGTGGTTTATCGAAGCCCTTCATGTGGATGTTGTGGAAAATGGGTCAAACATCTTAAGGATAATAACTTTAATGTGATTGATAATGTTGTTCACGATGTGGACTCGGTTAAGCGTAAATATGGGGTTCCCAGCGAACTGGCTTCCTGTCATACGGCAATAGTGGGCGATTATGTGATCGAAGGTCATGTGCCTGTCGAAGATATCGAAAAACTCTTGAGTTTAAAGGCCGATGTTTTAGGTATTGCTGTGCCGGGGATGCCTGTCGGGACGCCCGGTATGGAAATGGGCGATCGCAAAGACGCCTATAAAGTCATTGCGTTCGATAAGGAAGGCCGCAAGCAGGTCTTTAGTGCGCATGCTCCTTAGCTAAATTATGACTATAATGTAGGCGAGGGTCGGCAAGTCTAAGAGAGTTGCCCCGATGTCGCATGTGTCAATGCCGAAATTTGACGTGCAATAGGCATGATTTAAAGTCACCTTAAAAAGCTATGTTCGCGTTAGAAGTTGAAACGGTTATCTTTCCTGCTAAATAAACCATTTAGGAAATAGTCAATGATTGCTTTTCAATATTGAGCGAATTGTTGAAAGGAGGGTACGGTTGCTCGATTGACAGGTGTCGTCGGCGGCAGGGAAAGCCGCCGTCAAGCCTACATGGACGTATTTACGGCGTCCTATCAGGCGAGTAATCGTACCGTATTACCCGTTCAATATTGAAAAAAGCAAGTTATTTAGAGCTATATCCTTTGGTTTCTGCTGACTTTGAGTTCAAATGGGTATCAATTATTAACGCGAACATAGTCTTAAAAAATGCCCTTTATTAAAAGGGCATTTTTTTGCAGCGAATAGGGTTCTAGAAGGCGCTAATACAAAATTCGGCTGTTTAACCATGAAACGCATGAAGTCCGTGAAGGATTTCAAGAAATTACCTAAACATTCCAGCAAATCTTTCGGGCGAGGGATGGTTTTTTCTAGGCTAATCGGTTTATAACTCGTCAATGCCGGATAATCCGTCAACCGACCAATTGTCAGTATTCAAAATGCCCGATTTATCATCGCCTTTTTTGTATTTAATCCGGCAGGCATATCTTCGAGTGATGCTTGCCGTTTCGGGGCCTGCTATTTCAACCTCTGCGTTAATGACGTATTGGTGGTTGCCGATACCCCATGCGTTAAGCGGCTGTGCCGAAAAGAATACCGAATACTTATTATCAAGCTCTTCCTTGATGTAGTTGTTACAGAAGGTAAATGCCAGGTCGGTCATTTCATTGGAAATACTTTCTAGATCACCGATATCTTCTGAGTCAACGAGAAAAAGATCGGAGCTGGCTACTTTATGCACAAATGGCATGATGGCTTCGCGCTGAAATAATATAAGTCCGATGAAGCCGATGATAATAAACAAGAATTTAAAATTTTTCATTGTTGTTATTTGTGTAGTATGGGGTTGTGAACACAAATGAGATTCTAACAGAATTCAGGATGCAGGAAACTCAATTTGTTAAATTGAAAAGTATTGTAATTTTAGATTGTTAGCTCAAAAGAGGCTTTTGTTGTTAAGTCGTTTGGCAAGGTCAGTCGGTTGATGTAGGTCGATCGACGACAGTATTGTAATAACACCTAGCAGCCATTGTATATGTATCAGCCGTGATGCTTGAGTCAATAGTTAATGACTTGCTTATAATGATAGTCTTGAATATGGTGGGACTTAACAGGTATCGGTACTAGGCCGATCAGCATCGAAGCCAGTATGGTGAGATTCGCATCCATGCCGGCACCTCCTTAGGTACTGCCGAAATTTGAAATGCTAAAGGTATATTTCAGAAAATTACCTAAACATTCTTGCAAGCCTCTTGGGTGAGCGAAAGTTCAATGCAAGCGCAAAGTAAGCTGTTAAATGAAGGTCTTATTTTTTTAATCTAAAATGCTTTATTCTAGGACGATGCGTCCCGCTTGCTGGTCCACTGTACATCTTGTACCTGCGAGGACATTGGCTATAGAAGGGGCTAAAAAAGTAAGGGCGGATCAATCGGCCCTGTATCTCATCAAATCGGGTGGGTGTAATAGATGTTCCAGTATCCGCCAACCATATCGAATATACCGTGAAGTGAATTGTAATAAGGCTAGAGTCGGTGGCGGAGAGAGAGGGATTCGAACCCTCGATACGTTGCCGTATACACACTTTCCAGGCGTGCGCCTTCGACCACTCGGCCATCTCTCCGGTATTTAATCCATCAGCGAATGGAAACAGGCAATGATAAGGTAGTATTGCTTTTGATGCAATGAATTTTAATATTTAATGAGTCATGGCTTCGAGATCATGCCAGCGTTGAAAGGCGTGTTCCATCTCTTTATCAATGGTTTTCAGTTTCTCAAGGGTATCGGCGATCAAAGTAGGGTTACTTTTATAAAAATCAGGGGAATTGATTTTTTCATTAATGGCTGTTTGTTCAGATTCAAGACGGTCGATCAGGTCCGGAAGTTCATCTAATTCTTTTTGTTCTTTATAAGAGAGTTTTTTCTTTTTCGGCGTGTCATTGCTGGTTTTTTTTTTAATGCTTTCGGTTTTTTTGACAGCAATGTCGGCGGCTTTGGTGTTTTGATAGTTTGCAAACCAGTCGCTATAGCCGCCGATATGCTCGCTTATGACGCCGCCGCCTTCGAAAACCAGTACACTGGTAACGACATTATCCAGGAAGCTCCGGTCATGGCTGACTAATAATAAAGTGCCGTCATAATCGACCAGTTTTTCTTCCAATAACTCAAGGGTTTCCAGATCCAGATCATTGGTGGGTTCGTCCATGATGATCAGGTTGGCCGGTTTCGTGAACAATCGCGCAAGGAGTAAGCGATTTTTTTCCCCGCCGGACAGGCTTTTGACCGGCGAGCGTGCTCGCGCCGGCGCGAATAAAAAGTCGCCGAGGTATGACATGACATGGCGTTTGTTTCCGGCAATTTCGACATAATCATTGCCGTCGGCAATCGAATCGGCGACAGTCATTTCCGGATCGAGTTGTTCTCTCAGTTGGTCGAAGTAGGCGACTTGCAGGCGAGTGCCTTGTTCGACGGTGCCGCTGTCCGGTTCTAATTGCTTGAGTAAAAGTTTCAACAGTGTCGATTTTCCTGCGCCATTGGGACCGATCAAGCCGATTTTGTCGCCGCGTTGAATGAGTGTTGAAAAATCTTTTACCACCGGTTTTCCGTCGAAAGCTTTGCAAAGATCGGTTGCTTCGATGACTTTTTTACCCGATGTGTCGCCGCGATCCAAAGATAATTTGGTCGTTCCTTGAACATTGCGGCGTTGCGCGCGTTCGTCGCGTAATTTCTTGAGTGCTCGAACACGTCCTTCGTTACGGGTACGCCGCGCTTTTACGCCTTGGCGAATCCAAACCTCCTCTTGGGCCAGTTTTTTGTCGAATTCGGCATTTTGATTGGCTTCATCTTCCAGTGAGGATGCCTTTCTGCGAAGGTAGTCGTCATAGGTGCCTTGCCAGGATGTTAAATTGCCGCGATCGAGATCGACAATACGGGTAGCCAATTTTTGTAGAAAGAATCTATCATGAGTCACGAATAAAACGGCCCCTTGAAAATTTAATAATTGCTCTTCCAGCCATGTGATGCTCTCCAAATCCAGATGGTTGGTCGGTTCGTCTAAAAGCAGCAATTCAGGTTCGAGGACTAAAGCCCTCGCCAAGGCGACTCGACGTTTCCAGCCGCCCGATAAGCTTTTAACCGGGAGTTCTCCCGGCAGATTGAGCCGGCTTAACGTAGATTCGACTTGTTGTTGAAAATGCCAGCCGTTTTTGGATTCCAGTTTATGCTGTAGATCGCCGAGTTCCTGCAGTGTTTTGTCGTCAGCATTATCTAACTGTGTAGACAGAGCATGGTAACGGGTTATCCATTGGCCTAATTCGCCCAGTCCGGCGGCTACGGCATCGTAAATGGTAGATTCGCCAACCAATTCCGGAGCCTGTTCTAACCAGGCGAGTTTCAATTCGGGTTGAAGCCAGATTTCGCCGTGATCGGGTTGGATGTTTCCTGCGATAATTTTCATTAACGTGGATTTTCCCTCGCCGTTTCTGCCAAGAAGTCCGACGCGCTCCCCCGGGTCCAGTTGAAAATCGGCATTATTCAGCAATGCATGGGTTCCGTAGGCGATTGAAACATTGGTTAGTCGAATTAAAGGCATGATATTAATTTGTGTTTTGTAAATAGCGTCGTAATAAATCCAATGCCAGCAACGCGGCTTGGTTTTGTTTTCGTTTAACGGAGCCGCCGATCGTATGAGTCGAATGTCGCAAGCCTTCGGGGCTTAACAAAGCGTTGTAAATCGTAATGGTGCGGTCGTCCGGGTTGTCGGTTGCATTGTTTTCGCGGTAGAGCTGTATGAGCGCAAGATCCGCGCCGCTTTGATCTTTTGCCGCATTCGCGATGATTTTCGCTTGGCTTGGCAAGTCCATATCGTCAATAGCGACGGAAAATCGGTCGGCGAAATGTGCGGGGTTTCTTTGGTAATGGGTTTCTAAAAGCCATTCATTGGCAATCGCGCATTTCGCTGCCATGAGTCCCTGGCTTATGGTTTCAATGAAAATCGCCGTTCGTTGTTGGTCCCGCATCATTTTATCGATCGTGCTAGGTAAATCATCGCAATGGTTGCGATCGTCAGCGATTCCGAAAATAAAATCACCTAGACGGCTTTTTATTGTATCAATATATAGGTCGAGTTTCTGGCGAGGATATTGAGCGGGGGCGAGTAATTTTGTTTCGATATGATCCGGACCGGCACGAAAGCCGAGTTGAATTTCCTGAGGTATTGTAATATCTGCGATGGCCGTCTGTATGTCGGATTCGCCGATACCGATAGTTTTTAGAGTGACTAATTGCTTAGGGTTAAGGGCGTAGTGCCGTTCGAAAAAACATTTAACAAATTCATTGAATAGGTGTTGCATTTCGAACGGAACGCCAGGTAAAAAGACGAATCGACAACGATTGTATTGTAGGGTAAATCCTGGGGCGGTTCCCCATTGATTATCAATGCGTAAGGCTCCGCTAGGAAGATAGGCTTGCTTTCGATTGCTTTCAGGCATGGTTCTGCTTCTGTTTTTAAAAAAGCCGGCAATCTGCTCGAAAGCTATCGTGTCGAATTGCAAGGGCATAGAGAAAGCCAAAGAGACTGCTTGAGCGGTTAAATCATCGGATGTAGGGCCCAGCCCCCCGGTACAGATACAGCAATCGGCGCGAGACGAGATTTCTTTTAAGAGCGTTATGAGTTCATCGAGTCGGTCGCCGACGGCGGTATGTCTGGAAACTGTAAAGCCCATATTTACGCAGGCTTGAGAAAGCCAGGCCGCATTGGTATCGACAGTTTGTCCGGTGACGATCTCTTCGCCTTGCGAGAAAATTTCTAGGGTCGGATTCATAAATGTACTTACGTTGTAGTAATGATGCGGTACCAAAAAGGTAGAGTAACCATGCTTAAGGCGGTGGTGAGCGTTACCGCCATGGCATAGAGAGCGCTGTCTAGCCGGTAGCGGTCGCAAAAAACAATGCCCAATACCATGCTGGGCATGGCCATTTCCAAGACAGCTGCGGCCTTATGCGCCTCATCCAACGTTGAAAATACCGATACTTGCAAGGCAAACCACGGCATTAAAAATAGTTTAATCAAAATAATCGGCAGAGCATAAGGTAGATTACGCAAAGTGATGCTTTGCCAGCTCAATGCCAAACCCAATGAAAAAAGCATGATCGGCACGACGCTGGCCGAAAGTTTCTGCAAAACCCCCAGTAACCACTCGGGAGCAGCAATCTGGTTCATATTTAAAATCACCGCCAATAAGGCTGCCCAAAAAGGCGGAGCGTTGAGATTGAGCCAGATCGGTTTGTGTTTTTGGCTATGGTCTTCGCCAAAATGCCGGGCAGTCATGATGCCGGCAGTAAATAAAAAAGGCGCGGTAGCAAATAAGTCGATCTGTATGGCGACCGAACGAGCCCAATGACCGAAAGTTTCTTCTAAAACGGGCAGTCCAAGATAGGTGACATTGGGGAATGCGGTGACCAGAATAATCGCGCCAAGTTTTTTATCTTGAATGTTAAGGGCTCGCCCAATTAACCAGATGCAAGTCATTGCAAAAGTTATGCTTAATGTACACAGCAACGTATACTGCAGCGATTTTACGCCAATATCCGAACGCCACAGGACTTCCAGTACCATTGCAGGTAAAAACAAATAATAGACCACCGATGTCAAAACCGGTCGAGCTTGTTCGGAGCTAATTCCGCCTGGGCGAAGCCAGCGCCAACCGATACCGCAGGCGATTAATCCGGCCATTTGAAGCAGAGTGAAGATCATAAATGCATTAAATGCTTGGTTGTCATGCAGTTAAGGCGCATTTGATATGCGACTTTGGTAGGGTGGAATAGTTGAACGCTATTTTAACATTCACTGTTGAATTAAGTTTCGGTAATATAGAGGGCTTTTCTTATTGCATATCAATACTTGCTCATGACCGAAACTTTTATTTCTGAAAAATCCATTCCTGTCCGCGAGCGCTTAATCATGGCGTTGGATGTACCGAGTATCTCTGAAGCCCAAGCCTTGGTCGAAGAATTGGGCGATTCGGTGATTTTCTATAAAGTCGGCATGGAGCTATTCATGTCCGGGGATTATTTTGGCTTTATCGAATGGTTGAAACTACAGAACAAAAAGGTTTTCGTCGATTTAAAATTTTTTGATGTGCCGGCCACGGTCGGACGGGCAATTCGCGCGCTGAGTAGCAAAGGCGTCGACCTGGCGACTATTCACGGTAACGATGCCATTATGGAGGCGGCCGCGAAGGAAAAAGGGCAATTAAAAGTACTGGCGGTGACCGCTTTAACTAGCTTGGATAGGGGGGATCTCGATGATTTGGGGTTTCAATGTGATATACGAGATTTAGTTTTATCGCGCGCCAAGCGTGCCTTGCAAATCGGCTGCGACGGTATTGTTTCATCAGGGTTGGAAGCGTCTATGTTAAGGGAGGAATTAGATCATCGTTTGTTGGTTGTCACTCCGGGTATTAGGCCGGTCGATAATAGAGAAGAGGACGATCAGAAGCGTGTGGTCAGTGTCGAGCAAGCTTTCCGTAACGGAGCCGACTATATTGTCGTCGGTCGTCCGATTCGAGATGCCGAAGACCGTAAGTCGATGGCGGAAAAAATCCAGATGCAAATTCAGTCGGTTTTTAATTGAGTTTTTATCTATTTATTCATTTATGCGGCATAAGTAATTGATCTGTGTTATTTCACGTAAAAAGATGAGTCAAAATCCTCATTTTTTCAAAACTAAATATTGTTTAAGTTAATAAATATGCTAATGTTCTCCCTCTATGGAACATACTATCGCCTTTAATGCCTCCTATTTTGTCGCTTTTGCGATGGGGTTGTTTAGTAGCATGCATTGCATCGGCATGTGCGGGTCGATTATCGGAACGCTTACGCTGAGTCTTAAGCCCGAGGTCCGTACTTCTAAGGCTAAGCTTTTTCCTTATGTGCTGAACTATAATTTGGGCCGTATCAGTAGTTATGCTTTGGCCGGGATGTTGGTAGGCTTTATTGAGGCGATATTAACGATGCCTTTTGGCGAAGGTCACGGTCATAGGGTGTTACAGGTACTTTCGGCCGTGGTAATGACCAGTGCCGGACTTTATATCGCGGGGTGGTTTCCGCGTTTTGCTTATATCGAAAAAGCCGGATCCCGTTTTTGGAAGTTAATCGAGCCGTATGGCCGCCGCTTAATTCCGGTGAAAACGCACAAGCAAGCTTTTTTATTTGGTATGATTTGGGGTTGGTTGCCCTGCGGCCTTGTCTATGCTGCATTGGCACTTGCGGCGACGACCGGTGATATTATTCGTAGCGGGTTGACGATGTTGGCTTTCGGTTTTGGGACTTTACCCGCCGTGATAAGTGTCGGTATAATAACCAGCACACTAACAAGGTTATCCAGAATGCAGTACTTTAAGCAGATGGTCGGCTTATTGATGATTGCACTCGCATTATTGGCCGCTCTGCCATGGCTTAATCCCATGCGATTACAACACTTATAATTTTAGGAGAGGCTCCTGTGGATCATTTTAATTCGATAATTGGGAAATCTCCCGCACTCGATTCTCTAATTCGTAGCGCTAGAATGGTTGCTTGTACCGATGTAACAGTCTTCATCAAAGGAGAAACCGGTACAGGTAAGGAAGTGCTAGCTTCCGCTATTCAAAAAGAAAGCGCGCGTGCTAATAAGCCGTTTATCAAGTTGAATTGTGCCGCCTTGCCTGAGAGCTTAGTGGAGTCTGAGTTATTCGGGCATAAAAAAGGTGCATTTACCGGAGCCAACATTAACAAGCAAGGCATCTTTCAAGCCGCTGATGGCGGGACCTTATTTTTGGATGAAATTAATTCGTTACCTCTGTCGATTCAAGCAAAATTATTGCGTTTTTTAGAGCTTGGTGAATGTTTAGCTGTTGGAGAAACCAAGCCTTATCGCGTCGATGTGAGAATCATCGCGGCCAGTAACCAAGACTTGGTTAAGCAAATCGACGCAGGACAGTTTAGGCAGGATTTGTACTTTCGTTTAAATGTCGTACCGTTAGAGTTGCCGCCACTATCGAAAAGAACCGAAGACATCGAGCCGCTGATTACTCATTTTGTTCGGCATTTTGCGCAGGCTCATTCGCTCGAAGCCCCGAAATTCAGTAAAAAGTCGATTCGAGTTTTAACTCGCTATCGATGGCCTGGTAATATAAGAGAACTCCGCAATTTATGTGAAAGACTGTCGATTTTGTTGGCGGGAAAAGTTATTGAGCCCGATAATTTACCGCATGAATTTGCTGAATATATTGATGAAAAGGCTCCTTCGGCAGATGCAGGTGATATTCCGAATTTTAAACTGCCTGATTTCGGTATCCAATTGGACTCTCTAGAGGCGGACTTGATCAATCAAGCGCTTACTAGAACCAACGGCAATCGCAGCAAGTCAGCCCGCTTATTAGGCATTACCCGAGATACCTTGCTATACCGTATACAAAAACACGGCTTGGCCGCCTAGTTTTAATTCAGAGCAAATCTGCTCTAAGTACTGATATATTCCCTTTCGCGCATCATATATCTTTCGCACTTCAAATTTCGGTACCGCCGAAATTTGAAGTGCGATGAGTATATTCGGTGCCGCGCCTAATGTATACCCATCGCAGATCAAAATTCGGCACCAGGGTGTCCGTCAAAGGACGCCGTGAATACATCCCTGTAGGCTCTATGCCAGCTCCATGCTGGCAAAGCCTTTGCCGCACACCCTGGCGCCTCCTCAGGCACTGCCGAAATTTGAAGTGCGAAAGG
>Ga0180009_10000880_pt1 | contig 38323 bp, 24 predicted proteins | sample OS_PC_MetaG_FD_123537 | JGI IMG/M metagenome (GOLD analysis project Ga0180009, IMG submission 123537) | Groundwater microbial communities from the Aspo Hard Rock Laboratory (HRL) deep subsurface site, Sweden - OS_PC_MetaG | ecosystem: Environmental > Aquatic > Deep subsurface > Groundwater... | reverse complement strand
ACTCTGAACTTCCTCATCAAGCAGGGTGTGGCGCGCGGTCGGTTGAGTGCCATCGGCGCGGGAGGATCGAGCCCGAAGTGCAAGAGTCGCTCCCGCCGCTGTCGCCGCAAAAACCGCCGTGTTGAGTTCTTCATCACGGAAATCAGAAAGTAGAAGCGGAGCTCCGCTTTCGTGTCACGCTTCACAACAAACCACTGCGCTTTTGCGAACACAGGTGCACCGTGGGGCCTTGTGTTGATGATTGTTATGCTGAGCGCAGGAGGTTGTGGCGGTGACACCCTCGGCAGGTTGCAGGTGACCATCCATCTGGAGAGTGCCTCTGGGATTTCCAGAGCGTGTGCGGATCTGGGCGCAGACACTCTAGAACTGTCGTTTTTCGCAGAAACGGGGGACGTGGTCCCACACGATATTGCTACGGTAGACTGCGAAGCCACACCCACCGGGTGGGCAACCTTTGCCCTCGCGGTCACGGCGCAAACCTACACTCGCGTGGTGCTACGTTTCGTAACATCAACCGGGACCACGGTCCGCGTGTGTGACGATACCGGGCGCGTGGACGCGGTGTTGGAACAAACCGATGTGAAAGTTGAAGCGGGAGTGTTGGGGAGTCTGGACTTTGTTCTGGTGGGGGATTCCCAGCCATGTTCGGAGTAGAATTCCGCGCTTTCGGGTCCTCCACGGCTGGATCACCGCGCTTTTCTGCACCGCCCTATGGGGCACTGCGGAGATCGCACCGCCTGTTGTTGTGATGCAGTGTGAGGGTTTGCCGCCATTTGATATGATATCCGCGTAATACTCGTCAGTCTGGTAGGAGCCAAGTGTGTCGTCGCCTGAAATAGAACTTCAAGAAAAGCTCGGAGAATTGGTCGAGCGATGTAAGGACGTGGCAAAGATGGTCGGCGAGGGTCGAGATGTGTTTGCTGAATGCTCCTATTGTCACGGTTCGGTGCCGCTGTGGGAGGCTCTTTTTACTCAACAATTATCAGGGTTTCTGGCACATCTATCCTGCCCGGATGACGCCTTTGCCGAGGTGGCCGGAGAGGCCGCTCCGCTGGCGGAATTTGACTATGAGGGGTTTGTTTCCGCGGTGGAAAAGCGCATGGAGCGCCCCAGTATCGTTGCGGACGCCGGCACCATCGAAATCCAGGTGGACGAGAAAGATACCGTGCCGACATCGGAATAGACGATCTGTTCGCAACCTGTAATTCCGCGGATAGTCATCAAGTTTGAAGTGGAGGGGTACGGATACGGAACCGCGAGCGGGGCCTAAGGTGGCAATGCACGGAAGAAGCCCCATGCGAGAGCCGTTTATTTTGTTGTTTTCATGGGTTGTGCAGTTCGGCGGGGAAGTGGTATTATCCGAGTCTGTGAGTGCGTGGAAGCGCAGTGTAACTCAAAAATCGCGGAAGAAAGCGTTTGTAATCAGATGGTTAAAGAGATCTCCCGACGTGGATTTTTGGAATGTTCCATGTCCCTGGGAGTGGTCGGTCTGGCGGCAGCGGGCCTCTGTGTCTGCATGCTGTCCGGATGTCTGAAGAAGGACACGACGACCGACATTCCGGCGAAAGCGCTTATAATTAAACCAGATAGAGTGGTTGTGGACGTTCGTCAGGTCAGCGTGCTTCAGAAAGTGGGCAGCGCGGCCAAGTTCGTCCATCCCGGGCTGAAAGAGCGGATCATCATCGTCCATCCCTCCGACGTGCGCTACCTCGCGCTGTCGGGATTGTGTACTCATCGCGGCAAGGCGTTGGTGTATCACCACCAGTCTCAGGAGCTGCGCTGTATCAATTTTGGACATTCCAGGTTCGGAATGGATGGAGTACCGATTAGTGGGCCGGCGAAGCGGCCCCTGAAGGTATATCGAACGCTCTATCTCGGCGGTAAGCTAGAGGTTTTCTTGTAGAGCGCAGTCGACCCACAGGGCCTTGGGCATCGGTAGGGGAAATTCAGTTTTCTCACGAAAAGGGAAGCTGCAGGGGTGTATTTTTTTAATGGGACTTGACATCCCGTAGAGGAATGAGTATAAAATTCTACAGACGCGCCGGGAAAGCATCTGGTCCGGCGACCTGAAATAAAGCCTTCAGCGCACGGGGCGGAGGACAAAGAGGACAAAAAAGCGACCTCACACATTTAGCACTTACCTTCTAGTGGCTGCGGGCCAAAGAAATCATGGGCGGCCTGGCCCCTTTAGGGGGGTTGACAGGAGTTTGAGGCGGCGGCGGTTGTGGGCAGGCTCATGGTAACCGAGGAAACCCAGTCACCGGTGGAAACAGACGCAAACTGGTCGCTTCGGCGTCCCAGAGCGCGATTGCTTCAGTGTTCGTGCGGTGTTTGAATAGGCCCTCCATTCGGTTGCTACGGCGCTGAATCGGGGGCTTTTTTTTGTCCTGGTCCTTGGCCCGCGCCACTTCTTGACATACGTTCCTAGGGGCAGGCGCTTTGTGCGTCTTTGGGACCGCGCTCGCCTGTGACTAGATTTGTCTTGGGAAACGCTGGGTGGTACGCGAGGTGTAGAGGATGACGGATGGCAAGCTCCTGTCCAACAAGGACGTAGTCCGGTTGGTCAAAAAGGGTGAGAAGCAGGGGTATCTCACCTATACCGAGATATTTGCCTTCCTGCAGACCGATCTGGTGGAGGAGCTCGACGACCTGTTGGTGCAGTTGCAGCGCCGTGAGGTCCCCGTTGTCGACACGATCGTCGAAGGTCAGCGTTCGTCACGTGACCGGAAATCTGTCGCAGGAGCCGCCGCTGCGGCGTCTGACTCCCTTTCGTCATACCTGCGCGAAATCAACAACCTGGTCTCCCTGGATCGGGAAGAGGAGATTCGTTTTGCCCGCTCCTATCGCGCCGGCGCGGTGCGCGCCATGCGCGCGGTGGTGGATGCGCGGCTCTTTGTCGGTCAGGTGCTCCTGGCTGCGTCACGGATCCGGACCGCCCCCAAGAAGGTTTGGGAGGTTGTGGATCGGTTGCGGATCACGGACGAGAGGACCCAGGAAGAGGCAGCAGCGGATCTCCTCGAAATGGCCAAAGAGCTCGCGAAGCGGCAGCAGGAAGAAAAAAGGGTGCTATCCCGACTGGAGCGCAAGGGCGTCACCAACGATCAAGCCGTGGTTCTCTCGGTCCAGCTCAAGGGTGTGCGCTCGGAGATCACCGGGCTGCTGATGCAGATCCCATTTGAGCAGAAGTTCCTGGCGTCCATCGCCACCAATATGATGACTTTGCACGGGCGGCTTGAGGAAGCCAAGACCCAGCGTGAGGCCATTGCGGACAAGCTCGGAGTGTTGGTTGGTGAGATCGATCGCGCGGTGCGGAAGATCCGCCGCGGAACGGTCAAAGCTCCGGCCCGATTGGATCTGGACGCGTTGGATCGGGAGCACAAAAACGTCAAGCGGCGGATCCGTCGGATGGAGAAGCAGGCCGGCATGGATTTCGGCTCCCTGCACCGGGCCGTGCAGCGGTATCGGGCGGGCATGCTCAAATGCCAGCACTCCCGTGACGCGCTGATTCTCAGCGCCCAGCGACTGGTGCTTTCATCGGCGCGGTACTACGGACGTCGACTGGGGGGATCCGGCATGGAGGTGGCAGATCTGATTTCGGCCGGAAATCTCGGTTTGATGCGCGCTGTGGAGCTTTTTGACCCGGACCGGGGGAACCGCTTCAGCACGTTCGCCGGGCACTGGGTACGCCACGCCATGATCCGCACGATCCACACCCAGAGCCGCACGGTGTACGTGCCGCCGCACATTCGGCAGCAGATGAGCAAGATCCTGGCTGTGGAAAACGAGCTGCTCCAGCAGCATGGTCGCGTGCCGACCAAAGAAGAGCTCGCCGATGCCAGTGGCATCGACATCCCCAAGCTCCGGCACACCCTGCAATCCTTCGGTCGGGTGTCGAGCATCGACCGGCCGCTGGATCCCGACGACTCGGGCTCGGCCACCTATGGAGACATCCTGGCCGACGACGGGCTCACTCCGGACCAGGAGCTCGAGAGTGCCGAGCGAAGGGATCTCGTGCGGAAGCTCGCGGAGCGGCTCGAGGGACGGGAGCGCACCATTGTGTTTATGCGCATGGGTTGGGACAACGATGATCCCATGACCCTGGCCGAGATCGGAACACGATTCGGGATCTCCCGGCAACGCGTGGAGCAGCTCGAAAAGCGAGCTCTGAGCAAGCTCCGACGGTGGGCGCGGGCCTCGGGACTTGGAGATCCCCTACTCGGCCACTAACGCCTGTGATTATTGGTTTTCTTCGCTGCTTATTCGCCGCATGAGGCGATCCACGGCGCGGATCAGAAGGGCGTAGCAGTCCCGGTAGCTGGCGATGCCCTGGCCCATGGGATCCGGTACGTCGAGACCAATACTGCTTGTCGCGGGATCATTGGCCAGTGAGTGCATCATCAGCTCCAGGTGGGAACCGCCCGGCCCCCTGACCTCGGACAGGGGCGCGCCGAGGGTGCTCGCCAGGGAGCCATAGACAAATCGATCCATGGCAATGACCCAATCCTCGGGTCCGGGATGAATCTCCTCGGTGTGCTTAGCCAGGTGGGAGGAGAGATCCACGTCCACCTCCCTGGCCGCGGCGATGGCCGGTTTGGGGCAGGGATGGCCGCGGGTGGCGCCGATTCCTGCCCCGTCAAATCGCCAATCGGCGTGGGCCGGCTCCGAAGCCGACAGGGCCGCATACTTCTCGGCAAAGGGGCTGCGGCAGAGGTTTCCGTAGCAGATGAAGTACAGGGTCGGCATGGGCGGCTCGCTCCGAATCGATGGTGTTGTAGTGTAACCGCAGTCGGCTCTTTTTACGAGGCTAGCAGTTGCTCAGCGGCGACATCGGGGATAGGTTTGTACGTTCCGAATGATCGACTCTCGTAAGAGGTTGCAGACCCATGTCCACCGAATTCGAGTTGCGCAGCTCTTTTCAGCCCACCGGGGATCAGCCCCGCGCCATCGAGGAGCTCGCCGCTCGATTGCGGAGCGGGGAAAAGGACTCGGTGTTGCTGGGCATCACCGGTTCCGGCAAGACCTTCACCATCGCCAACATCATCGCGCAGCTCCAGCGCCCGACGTTGATCCTGGCTCACAACAAGACCCTCGCCGCGCAGCTCTACGGCGAGTTCCGCGACCTCTTTCCGAAGAGCTCTGTTCAGTACTTTGTCAGCTACTACGACTACTACCAACCCGAGGCCTACATGCCCACCTCGGATACGTACATCGAAAAAGATGCCATCGTGAACGAGGAAATTGACCGCATGCGCCACTCGGCCACCCAGGCGTTGCTCACCCGCCGGGACGTCATCATCGTGGCCTCGGTCAGCTGCATCTTTGGCATCGGATCTTCGGAGCACTACGATTCCATGACGGTGGATCTGGCCCGGGGAGTGGAAGTGGATCGGGACAAGGTCCTGCGCCGGCTCGTGGAGATTCGCTACGAGAGAAACGACTTCGATTTTCACCGCGGAACGTTCCGGGTGAGAGGGGATGTGGTCGAGATATTCCCTAGTTACGAGCACGAGCGGGCCATCCGGGTGGAGTGGTTCGGGGACGAGATCGAGGCCATCGGATACATCGATCCGCTCCGTGGCCAGGCGCTCGAGGAACTGGAGGAGATTCGAATCCATCCGGGCAGCCACTATGTGACCAACTCCGTACAGCTGGTCAAGGCCATGGAGGGCATCAAGGTGGAGCTCCGGCAGCGACTCGGAGAGCTGGAGCGTGAGGGCAAGCTGCTCGAGATGCAGCGCCTGGAGCAGCGCGCTATGTTCGATCTGGAGATGATGGACCAGATGGGGTACTGCACCGGCATCGAAAACTACTCCCGGCACCTGTCCGGTCGATCGCCCGGCGAGCCGCCGCCCACCTTGCTGGATTATTTCCCCAAAGACTATCTCATGGTTTTGGACGAGAGCCACCAGACCGTACCGCAGGTCCGCTCCATGTACCGCGGAGACCGCTCCCGTAAGGAGACCCTGGTGGAGTTTGGTTTTCGGCTGCCATCGGCCTTGGATAACCGGCCCTTGCGGTTCGAGGAGTTCCGAGAGCGGCTTGTGCAGTGTGTCTACGTGTCTGCCACCCCGGGGGACTACGAGTTGGAGCTCACCCACGGAGAGGTGGTGGAGCAGCTCATCCGTCCCACGGGTCTTCTGGATCCGGTGATCGAGGTGCGTCCGGTGGGCAGCCAGGTGGACGATCTGCTGGCAGAAATCCGGGCCCGTGTGGGGGTCGGGGAGCGGGTGCTGGTGACGACCTTGACCAAGCGCATGGCCGAGGATCTCACCGAGTACTATCAGGAGGTGGGGGTGGCAGCCCGCTATCTGCACAGCGAGATCAAAACACTGGAACGCGTTGATATCATACGTGATCTAAGAAAAGGTGTGTTTGACGTCCTGGTTGGGATCAACCTGCTGCGCGAGGGGCTCGACCTGCCGGAGGTCTCCCTGGTGGCGATCCTGGACGCCGATAAGGAGGGGTTCCTCCGCTCGGACCGTTCCCTGATCCAGACCTCCGGGCGGGCCGCGCGTAATCTGCACGGGAGGGTGATCATGTACGCTGACAAGATCACCCGCTCCATGAAGCGCGCCATCGATGAAACCGATCGGCGTCGGACCATTCAGGCGGAGTACAACGAAGTCCACGGTATTACTCCTGCGACCATTCAGCGGGCCATTCTCGATCTGTCGGGGAGCCCCTTCGAGGCCGAGTACCATGATGTCGCCCTGCCTTCCGCGGATGCACCGGAGGAGAAGATCATCGTGGGGAGCGAGCTGATGGCAAGGGTCATCGAGCTGCGGGCTGAGATGAGGAGCGCCGCGGACAAGCTGGAGTTTGAGAAGGCCGCGGACCTGCGGGACCTCATCCACCGGTTGGAGCAGCGCGAGATCCTGAGCCGCTGATACACGACTGAATGGCCGGCTTTTGGGGCGGGTCAGCGGGGGTCAGGAGGGTTTTGCGAAATCGCAGCCTCCAGACTTTGAGGTCGTGCTTCAGGCAGCCCGCCTCCCGCTGGGTGAGGGCCCCGTAGATGTTCTCCGGCGCGAAGGTCCATTCACCGAGCTCATTTGTGAAATCGTCGCTGAGCTCCAGGATCTCCAGGGCCTCCAAGCCCAGATCCCAGATGTCCGTCTGCACGGCCAAGACGCCCTCGGGGGTAAGCACGCGGGCGATGGCCCCGGCCAATTCTGACGTGAAAAAACGCCGCTTGTGTTGGCTCTTTTTGAAGCAGGGGTCCGGGAAGTTCACGTGGCACAGGTCCACCGACCCGGGCGCGAACAGCCGTTCGAGGTCGCAGTTCAGGTTGGCGTAGACGGCCTGTACCGGGGCCGATTCCCGGACCGCCTTGGCGTTGATGCGCCCCACGAGGGCCTCGCGGATCTCCACACCCACGTAGCAGCGGTCCGGCACCACCAGGGCCCTGGCAAAAAGAAAGGCCCCCTCGGCGCAACCAAGCTCCACCTCCACCGACCGATCCGGGGGCAGCGGAACGCGGCCTGCCCCGGTGTCCAGGTGGTGGACCGACAGGGGGTTGACGTGATTGCGGATCCGGCGTCTACGACGCATCGGTTGTTGGCTGACGGAAAGGCCGCTAGGTGGGCACTTTCTCCCAGTCCTTCATAAAGGCTTCGATGCCGCGGTCCGTGAGCGGGTGCTTGACGAGCTGCAACATGACCTTGAGGGGGATGGTGGCCACGTGGGCGCCCATGCGCGCCGACTCCAGTACGTGCAAGGGGCTCCGGATGGAGGCCACCAGCACCTGGGTGTCAAAGTCGTAGCTCGAGTAGATCTCGAGGATCTCGCCGATGAGGTCCATGCCTTGGTACGAGATGTCGTCCAGCCGACCCACAAAGGGGCTGATATAGGTGGCCCCGGCCTTGGCCGCCAGGAGCGCCTGGGTGGCAGAGAAGCAGAGGGTGACGTTGGTCTTGATACCCTCGGCGGTGCAGGTGCGCACGCACTTGAGGCCGTCGGCAACCAACGGGATTTTCACCACGATGTTCTCGTGGATCTTCGCCAGATCGCGGGCCTCTGCGAGCATCTCGTCGTAGGTCAGACTGACCGCCTCGGCGCTGATGGGGCCGTCCACGATTTCACAGATGTCGTGGATGACCTGCTTAAAAGGCCGCCCGGTTTTGGCAATCAAAGAGGGGTTGGTCGTGACGCCGTCCACCAGACCCATGTCGTTGGCTTGCCGGATTTCTTCCACGTCCGCTGTATCGATGAAAAACTGCATTTGCGCCTCCTGTGGGTCACCATTGCCGCGACGGCCGGTCCTGTCAAGAGCGGGATTCGAATTCGGGCACCCGCGGAGCGGAAGACGATGAGGTGCCAGGGGACCAGCGAGGGCGCGACGAGCCGGTGAGACTTGCGGGCTTGTAATCAGCGGCAATAGCGCGAGACGGTGAGAAGTCGACGCACCCGGATAAGCAGCTGGCGAGCGGCGGGAGTCACCTCGGCGTGGGGGAACAGGTGCACGAGCCGAGCCAGAATGCGGATGGAGGTCTGGCATCGCTTGAGCTCGAAATAGCTCTTGGCGGAGAGCAGCCGTCCCCGGGCCGCGAATTTGCCTGTGGAGTGTTTTTTGAGCTGCCGGGACACGGCCACCACGGCGTTGCGATAGTCAAAAGCGTCGAAGTAGGTTTTGGCCGTGAAATAGTAGGCCGCCTCGACCCGCGGATGTCTGCTGTGGCTCCGGATGAGCGTGGCGTAGAGCTGACGGGCCTCGGCGCCGCGCCCGGTCAGGCGAGCCACGTTGGCCGCCGCCCAGAGCTCATTCGCGGTCTTGGGGCCGGGTCTGGGTTTTTTCCTCACCTCGGCTATGAGCCGGGTGACCTCGGTTTTGATGCGCGCCACAGACTCCGCAACCTTGGCCAGTCGCTGCTGGACACCTTTGTCCCGCTTGTTGACGCCGCCCTGGTCGGTTTCCACGTTCTCCAGGCGGCCCTGCATCTTGGCGACGTTGGAGGCGAGCTCGTCCAGCCGGGCGCCGAACCGGGCGGAGTTGCGCAGCAGGATGGCCCGCGCCCGGGGCAGCAGACCCTTGAGCTCGAGGAGCTCACTTTTTGCCTTTTTCAAGGCGATCAGGGTGTCCTGTTCGCGCTTTTTCATGCCCGAGACGTGGTCGCGAAGGGCCTTGACCTCTTCGCGGAGCCGGGTGCCCTCGGCCCTGGTGGTGAAAAACATGCACCCCGGCGCGGCCAGGGTTAGCAGCAGGATCGCCAGCAGCGTCGGCAGCCATCGCCGGAACAGGATCGATTGAACCATGGATAAACTCTCTTAGTACCAGACGAATTCGACTTTGCGGTCCTTGAGCCAGCTTTCCTCATTGGTACCCGTGGCTTCGAGCTCCCCCTTGGGAACGATGTGCAGCCGGCTGGCGGGAACCCCCAGGGACATCAGGTAGCGTTTGACCGCCTGGGCGCGCTGGTTGGACAGGGCGAGATTGTACTCCTCTGTTCCGCGGGGGTCGCAGTGGCCGTTCAAGTGTATCTTGCGCTCCTTGACGCTCAGGATGCATTTGGCGTTGGCCTCGAGGGATTTCTGATCCTGGCGCCTCACCACGGCCTTGTTAAAGCCGAAGTACACCGTTGCCAGGGCGCACAGGTTCGGTCCGCCGTAGGGCTTGGGCGCCGCGACACAGCGGCCGTCTTTGCAGACTTCTTCGTCCTTGCAGTCGTCGTCTTGCTTGCAGGATCCGGACATGGCCTCGGCGCAGAGACCCTTGACACACTTGCCGCTGGGGCACTCGGTGTCCTTGGCGCAGCCCTGGCACGTGTGCTCCTTGCAGATCTTGCCCTTGGGACAGTCCGCGTTGGTGTCGCAGTAGCCTGCCTTTTTCCGGCAGACGCCGTTGATACACTGCTTGCCGGGCCCACAGTCTTTGTCCGTGGCGCATTGCTGACACTTGCCGTTGACGCACTTCTCACCCTTTTTGCAGTCGGAGTCCTTGGTGCAGCTGCCGGGCTTTTTGGTGGGACATCCGGAGAGACTGAAGCTCATGGCCACGAGGCCCAGAATCAGCGTGAAACGTGTCATGTGAAAACCTCCTGGCGACAGGGGCATTTGCTCCTGACCACCCGTTGGGGCGAACGCTATTCCTCCTCTTGGGTGCTGTCAAGCGAGGCGCGTGCCGGACTATGTCTCCCCATGAACGGTTTGGGGGCGGCGGATCTTCCCTGCGTGGCCCGCTGGGACGGCCGGTTGGCCCAGCGGGCTTCGCGGTACGGGTGACCCTTGCCTTTTGTTCGGAGGTGCGGTTCTCTTTTTGGGCCATGCATACCATTCTCATCGCCGACGACGAGCCCAATATCCGCAAATCCCTCGACCGGGTGCTCTCCATGGAGGGCTATAAGGTCATTCAAGCCACCAACGGGAAGGAGGCCCTGGACGTCGTGCGTCGCCGGGCCGTGGATCTGGTGCTCATGGATGTGCTCATGCCGGAGCTGGACGGCCTGGGCGCCCTGGGGTCCATGCGCGAGGAGCTGGTCGAGCTGCCCGTGGTGATGATGAGCGGCAACGCCACCATCGAGAGCGCGGTGCAGGCCACCCGGCTCGGGGCCCTGGATTTCCTGGAGAAACCCCTCTCCACGGACAAGCTGCTGATCACCGTGTCCAACGCCTTGCGGTTCGCCCGCCTCACCCGGGAGCACGCCGAGCTCGCCCGGCGGGCCCGGGACGATGGGGAGATGATCGGGTCCAGCCCCCGCATGCGCGCCATCTCGGCCATGATTGACAAGATCGCGCCCAGCCAGGGGCGGGTGCTCATCACCGGCGCCAACGGCACCGGCAAGGAGCTTGTGGCGCGGGCCATCCATGAGGGATCGGGTCGGGCCGGGGCGCCCTTTGTGAAGCTCAACTGCGCGGCCATCCCCTCGGAGCTCATCGAGAGCGAGCTGTTCGGTCACGAGAAGGGCGCCTTTTCCGGGGCCGTGCGCATGCGGCGGGGCAAGTTTGAGCTGGCGGACACGGGCACGCTCTTTCTGGATGAGATCGGCGACATGAGCTTGTCGGCCCAGGCCAAGGTGCTGCGGGTGCTCCAGGAAAGCGAGCTCGAGCGGGTGGGCGGCGCCGAGACCCTGCGCGTGGACGTGCGGGTGGTGGCCGCCACCAACAAGGATCTGCTTGCCGAAATCGAGCGGGGCACCTTCCGGGAGGATCTGTACTACCGGCTCGCCGTGGTGCCCATCGAGCTGCCGACCCTGGAGGAGCGCAAGGATGACATCCCGGCCCTGTGTCGACACTTTCTGCACCTGGTGTGTCGACAGAACGGTTTTCGGGAGGTGTCTATCACCGAGGGCGCCATCGGACTGCTGATGCAGCGCCGCTGGCCGGGGAACGTGCGGGAGCTGCGCAATGTCATCGAGCGGCTGGCCATCCTGTCCACCGAGCCCGAGATCACCGAGGAGGGGGCACGGCTGGTATTGCCCCAGGCGAGCGCGCCCCGCCAGCGGCGGGCCCTGGCGGGGTTGAGCCTCAGGGAGCAGCTCGCCGCGGCGGAGCGGCAGCTCCTGGTGGACGCGCTGTCGGACGAAGACGGCAACGTGGCGGCCACGGCCCGTTCGCTGGGTCTGGAGCGCAGCCACCTGTACAAAAAGATGCGCGCCTTTGGCATCTCCCCCGGCACGGGCAAAATCGACGAAGACGAGGAGTGAGCCATCCAGGCATCGGGTCCGGTGGCCCCCCGGGCGGAGTTTTGTTGCCTTCGTGGTTGCCTTCCGGGGGGCGCGTCTGTGATAATCCTACCGGGTAATATTAGTCCTCAGTAGTGGAGGTTTGCTGTGAAGCGTATTGTCACGATCGTCGTCACGTCGCTGTTTCTGATCGCCTCGACCGCGGCCCTCGCGGCGCCGGGTGACTCCGAGGCCCCGCCGAGCACCGGGGCCGGCGGCGCCACGCCCCCGGCGGACGAGCCGCCGGCGGCCGACAAACCCCCGCCGGATACCACGGTTCCGGCCCGGGACGGCGGGCAGCTGCCCGGCGCGGACGATCCCTTCAAACCCGGCCCCAAAAAGTGGCCCACGGTGATGTACGGCCTCGGCGCCAGCTTCATGATGAACATCGTGCCGCAGTTCATGCTCGGGGCCTTCACCGAGGCGGCCGTGAACAAGAAATATAGCGTCTACCCCTGGGCCGCGGGCATCCACTTCGTGCGGCGGAAAAAGCTGTTGGACATGACCGTGCGGGTGATGTTCGGCCACTACGGTATCCGCGACGGAAACTGGCTGGGGGCCAACCACGATTTCTCCGAGACGGACTACACCGAGTTCCACAACATGAACTTCCTGTGGGCCGACGTCACCTGGACCTGGCATACCAAGCTCGCCAAGAACTTCTATCTCGCCTACGGCGTGGGAATCGGCATCGGCTGGGTCATGGGCAAGGTCTACACCACGCCGTCCCTTGGTTGCACATCCAGCAACTACAGTGACACCCGCGCCTGCAAGCCCGACTTGGCGGTTTGCGACGGCAGATCCTGCACCCGTGCGTCCCTAGCGGGCAATCTGCTGCGAGAGCAGGAGAAGAGCGTACCCCCGGTGTTGCCCGCCATCAACGGCCACATCGGCCTGCGCTACGACATCTTCCGTCACATGTCCATCAAGCTCGATACGGGCCTCTTTCTCCCCGGCTTCTTCTTCTTCCAGTTCTCCACCACCTTCTTCTTCTAGTTTCAGTAAGTTCGACTTTTGAGCCTGTGATCCGTTCGCTTCGCCCCCGTGAAGCAGCTTCGCCTAGGCCGCTAGGAGCGCGAAGACGCGCTCTGATAGCGGCTACGGCGAACTACTCCACGGAGGCTACGCTCACTGCTACGTTGCCCGGACGAACTCAACTACTCCCCGGGGGCTTCGCTCACTACTACGTTGCCCGATCGTTCGCTCACTTCTGAGCTGCGCGAAAATCCCCTCGCAGCCCCCAAGCACTTGGCCTCATTGTCGGAGCTTAAATGTTGCGTCATCCGATGAACGGGCTAGGTAGTAGTGAGCGTAGCCCCCGGGGAGGAGTTCCCGGCAGCCGCTCTCTCAGCGTCCTGCTGGAGCGGCAGAGGGAAGCTCCTTCCCGGGGGCGAAGCGAGCGGGTCACGGGCTCCTCTGTGGTTGGGAGCAAAAGGGGTCGTGGCGGTGTGAGGAAAAAAAGGGGGAGAGGGGGGGTTATTCTTCTTCGGTGGATTGGGCGGTTACGCCGAGGGCTTGGCGGGCTTGGAAGTACTCTTCGCTGACGGCGAAGGCGCAGAGCTCGCGGAGCTGGGCGGAGCGGTCGAGGTAGCCGGCGAACTCTTCGGCGGTCCACTCGGACTGGGCGACGCCTTCCAGATTGAGCTCCTCGGCCAGGATGGTGCGGCAGGCGGCGCGGAGGTCGCCGGACACCAGGAGGCCGGCGCGGTTGCCGCTGTGCTGCACGGCCTGACGCCACAGGGCGCTGTTGAACTCCACGTGGGCCTTGGCCCCAAAGAGGTCCACCAGCTTGCGACTGACCCGGTAGGGCAGGTCCTTTTTGAGCTGGGCGGCGCGCTGGGCGTGGGGATCGGCGTCGTCGCTGCGCCGCCGGGTGTGGCGGGGATGGAAGGCCCGCAGCACCGCGGCGAAGAGCTGGCTGAACTCTCCCCGCTCCAGACCCGACACGATGATGTACTCGGGCCGGGTGAGCTCCAGGGCGCGCCCCAGATAAAACCGCAGCTCGCCCAGGGTGCGCTGCTCCACGTCTGGTCCGCAGATGATCACCGGCGGCGCGTGGCAGGCGATGCGCACCTCCGAGGCGTCGCCCTCCCAGTCCATGTACAGGCCGGTGTGACGGTTGCCGAGTACCCGGGCCGCGGCGCCGTAAACCCGCGCCAGGTCCATGTCCGCCACGGGGGAGATCCGGTCCTGGGCCGAAATGCCGAGGGCCTCCAGACCTTGACCGAAGAGCGCCGGAGCGCCCTCCCACAGGGTCATGAAGACCTCCACCATGATCCGGGTATCGGGGTGGGCGAGCCACTCCTGCCGGTCCTCCTCCCGGAGGGCCCCCGGGGGGATCTCGTCCGCGGCCAGCTCCGGGGGCGCGTTCTGGGCGATGAGGCCCAGCTCCTCCAGGTCGGCCTGGCCCATGACATCCAGCAGGCGATGCACGCTGTAGGCCCGGTCCACCTCGCCCCGGCGGCCATACACCGTGGCCAGAGAGCGCAAGGCCAGAGGGCGCTTCACGTCCGTGGAAACCAGGTAGAGGTTGTTCAGGAAGGCCTTGTCCTCATGCTCGGGGGAGTCGCCGTACAGCTCGGCCAGGATCTCCCGGCAGGAGGTGCGGGTGGGATCGAGCTCCAAGGCCTTCTCCAAGGCGGTGATGGCACCCTGGGGGTGCTCCAGCCCGTGGCGGTAGGTCTCTGCCAACCGCTCAAAAAGGGCCGCCCGCCGGGACCACTCGGCCTGCTCGGAGGCCTCCTCCAGACTGTCGAGGTAGCCGCTCAGCAGATCCGCCAGCTCTTTGTACTGGCCCGTTTGATCATAGAGATCCACCAGCGCCACGGTGGCCTGCTCGTTGGAGGGATCGATGCGCAGCGCCGATTGCAGATGTGCCTGGGACCGCTCCACCTCTCCGAGGGCGAGGTAGGCGTCAGCGGCCTGGATCTCCCTGGGCATGCGCAGATCGTCGTCTTCGGTGAAGGCCAGCGTGAGCCCGATGACCCGGGCGGCCTCCACGTCGTCTCCCAGGGAGCGGCACAGGGGAAAGAGCTTTTCCAGGATGTGCATGTGCCGGGACTCCACGGGCGTGGCCGCCTCCAGGGCTTCCCGGAAACAGGTCATGGCTGCGGCGTCGTCCTCGAGCTTGTCCATGTACAGGTCGCCCAGGGAGTCCAGCAGCTGGACCTTGGCCCCAGAATCCTCCGTGGCGTCTGCCTGGGCCCGGAGATATCGCGCCGCGTCCGGAATCGCTCCCCGCTCGGTGTGATAGCTCACCAGGGCATCGATGGCGGGCATGTGATCGGGCTTGTGCCGCAAGGCCGCCTCCCACAGGGGCGGGGCTTTGGCGGGGCGGCGCTGCTTGACCTCGGCCTCGGCCGCGATGCAGCATGCTTCGGCCACCTCCAGGGGGAACTGATCGGCGCTGTCGTGCTCGGGCAGGGCCGATAGGACCCGGGCGGCCTCGCGCCAACGGCGGGCATCGAACCGGTTCAGCCCCAGGGCGAGCTTGATCAGGAGCTGGTTCGGGTATTTGCGATCAATGTCCGAGAGGATCTTTTTCCCCTCCTCCACCTTGTCCAGACGCAGATAGATGCCGCCCAGGCGATGGGCCAGGCGGGCGGCCATGTCCGGTTGGCCCTCGAGTCGCGGAAGAGCGGTGGTGAGCAGCTCTTCGGCCTCGTCCCATCGCTCATGACGGTAGGAGATGTCGGCCAGGGCGATGACGGCCGGAACGTCGTCGTTTTTCTCTTCCAGGGCCTGGCGGAACAGGGTGGCGGCCTGCTCTTCATCCTTGCCGTCGGTGAGGGTCAAGGTTCCCATGGCGGTCAGGAGGGAGGCGCGCTCGGCTGGTTCCTCCACGAACTCAAGTTGCCGCCGATGCAGCTTGACGGCCTGTTGCCAATCGCCCGCGTGCGCCGCGAGCTCGGCGAGCCCACCCAAAGCACCGTAGTGGTTTGGCTCGAGGGACATCACCTTGTCGAGGCAGGCCTTGGCCTCCTCGCGGCTGTCCAGCTTGTCGGTGTAGACCTGGGCCGCCTCCATCAGGGCCGCCACCTTGGTCTGGCGGTCCGGAGCCGCCTCGGCCTCGCGCATGCGCGCCTCGCCATAGCTCTCCCAGTCCTCATCGTGCTTGTGCAATCGGGCGAGCTCCCCCAGCGCGGAAGGATAGTCCGGCACCGTCTCCAAGGCGCGCTCCAAGGCGTTGCGAGCCGCCTCGGTCTCACCCAGGTCGGTGGACTGGATCACCGCCAGCCGCACCAGCAGGGCGGCGATCTCTCCGGGAGGGGCGCCTCCACCTTCGCTGGTTTCGATGCGCTCGCGCAGCAGGGCGGCGGCTTCGGGGTATTGCTCGGCGGCCCGAAGCAGGCGGATCAGCTCCGAGGCGAGCTCTTCGTCGTGGGCCTGCTCTTCGTAAAGTTGGCGTAGGCACTCGGCGGCTGCGGCCGGGGAGCTCAGGTGCGCGTCCAGCACCCGCGCCCGGTGTCGAATGAGGTCGATCCAATCCTGGCCCGCGGCCAGCTCGGTCCGCCGGGACAGCACGTCCTGCAGTTCCTCCCAGCTCTCGTGCTCTTCGAGCAGCTCCGAGAGGGCGAGCAGGGCCTCGTCGTCCGTGGGGTCTTCCTCGGCCAGGATCCGATAGCAGTCGATGGCGCGGTCCGGAAGCTCCAGATCATTGCGATAGATGGCGGCCACGCGCTGTCGCACTGCGTGTGCTTCGTCGGTGTCGTCGGTGTACTCTTCCACCTTGCCCATGGCCTCGACGGCCTTGGCCCAACCCTCGGTGTGTGCGGCCAATCGGGCCACGGCGCGCCAGCAATCGAGGTCCTCGGGCAGCTCGGCCAGGAGCCGCTGGATCACCGACAACGCTTCGTAGGGCTGGTCGAGCTTCTCCTCGTACAGGGTGGCCAGCTCCCGCAGCTTAGCCTGCCGCTCCGCGCCGGCGGGCAGCTGGTCGAGCATGTCGTCCATCTGCCGCTCGTCCAGCTCGGCCAGCTCGGACCACCGCTCTTGTTCGCGGTACATCTGCTGGAGATGCTCGAAGGAGTCCTTGTGGTCCGGTTTGATGGAGAGGATCTCCTTGTACCGGGTCTCGGCCCGCCTGGGCTTGTCCGATTTGGAAAACAGGTCGGCCGTCAGCAGGTTCAGCGCGACAATGAGGTCCACGCCGTGGGAGTTGCCGAGGATCTGCAAATACGTCTCGGCGAGCTGTTCCAGGGCGCCGGCCTCCTGGGCCACCTCTTCGATGATCTGCTGGGTGCCCTCGTGCAGGGGCTCGAGCTCCAGGGATTTGCGCAGGGCCCAGAAGGCGCGGTCCAGATCGCCCGGACCTTCACGCCAGATGCGGGCAATCTCGTGGCAGTGCTGGATCTTGGTGATCACGTCCGGCGCCGGGAGCATGGCCCACGCCCGGGAGAACTCCTCCCAGGCCGATTTGGGCGGCGGCAGGTCGTAGTCGCTGGCCGGGGCCGCCGCCTCCCGCCGGGACTCGGGCTGCTCGGCCCGGGGATTGGTCAGCGGGCGGTCGTCGGAGATGTCCATGAGGTCCACGAGTTGGATCTCCAGGGTGGCGTCCAGCCGCTCCACGCGGCCCGTGCGCACGGACTGGATGTCCACCAGATCAGAGAGCCGCAACTCCATGGTGGGATCCTGGCGCTGGGGGGGCAGGGGCCCGTCGTCCACGAACTCCAGCTCCTCGATGTTCAGCTCCTGAGTGACGTCCGGTCGCAGCTCGTCCAGGGCGAGGCGAGGGACCTGCTCGGAGAATTCAGCGCGACCCAGCCGGGAGATGGGCCCTGTGCGCTCCCGACGCTGTGCAGCCACGGCGGCTTCGGCCGCTCGGCGTTCGGCCAGCTGTGACGCCTTGCGGGCGTTTTCATCGCTGGCGCGCACGTCGTCGTCATAATCCCCCACATCCCGCGCCAGCCGCCACACCTCGGCGAGGATATTCTCGTCCTCGTGGGCCATCAAAAAGGCGTGCAGCCAGGCCCGGAAGGCCTTGACCTTGTTGCCGACGCGATCTTCCACCACCGGCGCGGACAACCGCACGAGCTCCAGCTTCTCTTCGATGGTGGCGGCCCCGGTGTACTGCGCGGCGTAGACGTCCAGCACGTCCTGCCAGGACGCCTGCTCCTCGGCCACCCGGAGCAGCCAGGTCTGGGTGGCGTCGTCGTTGGGGTCAAGCTGGAAGGCCCGTCGCAGACGGAGCATGGCGCCCTTCTGATCGCCGAGGTGGTCCTCCAGGACCCTGGCGCAGCGGTGCAGAATCGACAGGGCAATGCCAGGCTCCCGCTGGTGCTTGAGCACCCGCTCGTAGACCTCTACGATACCGTCCCAGAGGTCCACCTCCTCGGCCAGCCGCTCCAACTCCGGCAGGAGCTCCACCCCGGTGAGGTCCACGACCAGGGCCCCCCGAAGCACGTCGAAGGCGCGCTTGGGGTCGGTCAGCTTCTGCTCGCAGATCTCCGCGATGCGGCCCGCAGCCTCCAGGTGATCCGTGGGCTGCTGGGCCTGGGCCCGCACCTCCTCGTACACCTCGATGAGCTCCTCCCAGAGGCCGTGCTCGGCCGCGGCCCGGGACAGGCTGGTCAAGGTCCCCCGGTCCTGTGGGTACAGCTGGTAGGCTTTGCGATACCAGGAGAACGCTAGCGCCGGCTCGTCCAACCGCTCCTCGTAGACCTCGGCGATCTGATACAGCAGCCGGAGCCGCTCCCGATCGTTGTCCGCGAAGTCGAAGAGCAGCTGGTTGGTGGAGATGAGCTCCTGCCACCGCCCGCTGCGGGTGTACAACACCACCAGGGCTGACAGGGCGTCGGGGTTGGAGGGGTCGATCTCCAGCACGTTCTCGTACGCCTTGATGGCTTGCTTGTCGTCCCCTACGTCGTCCCGCCAGGCCGCGGCGATGTCCAGGGAGAGCCTGATCTTGTCGTCCCCCTCCACCAGCAGGAGTTGCCGCTCGGCGATGCGCACGGACTTGGCCGTCTCCCCGATGGCGGCGTAGAGCTGTCGGAGGCGCTCGAGGGCCTCGACGTTGCCCGGGTCGTAGCCATCCAACACGCCTTGCAGGGTGTCGATGGCGTCCTTGGGCTGTTCCAGCTTGCCGTGCAGGATCTCGGCGAGACGGAAGCTGAGGTTCACCGCCTTCTGGTCGTCTTCGGTGAGCGGGATCTGCCGCCCCATGACCTCGGCAAGGTTGACCCAGTCTTCCTGCGTGTAGTAGAGGCGAGCCAGGGCGGCCAGGGCCTCGGTGTCCTGCGGGATCATCTCGGACACGGACCGCCAGGCCTCCAGGGCCCGGTTGGCGTCCCCCAGCCGGGTGTCAGCCACGCGGGCGAGGCGGCGCAGGTGCGCCTGGTGCGCCTGTTCGTCGCCCCGGGCCAGGTCTCCGGCCATGACCTCCAACAGGTCGGCCAGATCTTCCCAGCGCCCCAGTCGCTCGTACAGGGAGAGCAGCTGACGCAGGGCCTCGGTGTCTTCGGGATACAGGCTGCGGATGCCTTCCCAGGACTCGGCCGCGAGGGCGGGATCCTGGATCTCATCCGTGGCGATGCCGGCCATGCGCCGGTAGCTCTCGGCGCGATCCTCGCGGGTTTCGGCGGTCTGGGCGTGGTAGCGCAGGGTCTTGATCAGCTTGGGCCAATCCTCCATGGCTTGCAGCACGTCCGTGAGCCGCCGGAGGGCTTCTTGATCTCCGGGCACCATGTCCAGGATCTGGGTGCACGCCCAGCCGGTCTCGCGCAGCTGCTTGAGCCGCTCATGGTACAGCTGTGCCAGGTCCCGCAGGATGGTCAGCTGCTCGCTGGGGTCGAGCACTATGTCCAGCTGACGTCGGTACACCGAGGCCAGCCCCTCGAGGTTCCCCTCCCGATCGTACAGGTCGCGCAGCAGGGCCAGGGCCGTGGGCTCTCCCGCATAACTGCGCAGCACCTCCTCGAGGATCTCGATGCCCCGCAGGGGGTCGATGCCTTTGTCATGGTACGCCTGGCCCATGCGGAGCAGGGCGTGCACCTGCTGTTCGTGGGTCTGGGCCATCTGCAGATCCCGCTCCAGGGCGGCCAGGAGGGAGGCCCACATGCGCTCCTTCTTGGCCAGGCGGCGCATGGCGTCCCGGGCCTCGAGCTGCGTGGGGTCCACCTCCTGGATGCGGCGCCAGGCGTCCATGGCCCGCGGCAGGTCCCCCAGGGGTCGCTCCACGATCTCCGCCAACTCCTTGAGCTGGGTGACGATGATCGACCGTCGCACCCGGGTCTCGATGGCGCCCTCGATGGAGAAAGCGATGAGCTCCGCCAGGCCGCGGTAGTCCCCGCGATTGCGGAAGTGCTCCCGGTAATAGTCCAGGGCCTCGGGGTTGTTGGGATCCATCTGCAGCACACCGTGCAGCATGATGCCCGTCTTGTCGTCGTCCCCGAGCTCGTCCCGGTAGATCAGCGCCAGCTCCATCATCCGGGCGATGCGCTGGGTGACGTCGTCCACCGACTCGAGCTCGCTCTCCTTGAGGGCGGCGAGCTTCTTCCACTCTCCCTGCTCATGGTACAGCTCGGCGAGCATGGCCGCCGCGGCTCCCCCCGGGGGCTCGTGGGGCAGAATGGACTCATAGCAACGCACGGCCTCGACGCGGTCCCCCAGGTGCTCTTCGAGCAGCGCCGCGCGCTTCATGAGCAGGTCGATGATCTCCGCCCCGGCGGCGATGGTCAGGCGCTCGGCGTACAGCTGCTCGAGCTCCCGATACTTGTGGGTGCGCTGATAGAGATCTTCGATGAGCCGGAAGGCCTCCCGGTTCGCCGGATCCGCACGCATGGCGCGCTGCAGGTTGGCCGTGGACTCCTCGAGCTGTTTGCTGGCGCGATGAATCTGCGCGATCTGCACAAAGATCTTCGCCGCCTGTTGCAGGCCTCCCTCCTGAGGCCAGTCCGGGTTCGCGAACACGTTGGCCAATGCTTCCAGGGCGCGGACCTCCCCCGGTCGCGCGGCGAGGGCCTCCTGCAGGCTGCGTCCGGCTCCGGCCAGGTCGTGCAGGCGCCCGGACTGGATCTGCGCCATGGAGAGCAGCAGCTCGAACCTCGGCTTGGCCCCGGTGGTGACGGTGAGCTCGGCGTCCATGAGCTGGCACACCATGGGCCAGTCGCCCGTCTGCCGGTAGATGCGACGGGCGGCCTGCAGCGCCGGCACCAGGGAGGCGTCCATGCGGCAGGCCATCTGGTAGTGGTACATGGCCTTGTCGGTACGTGCGAAGTGCTCCTCGTACAGGGTCCCCATCTCCAGGTTGAGGCGGGCCACGTTGCGGTCCTGGGCGGGATCCCCGGCCCGGGCCTCAGCCAGGGTGGCCAGCAGCCCGAGGTACTCCTCCCAGCGGTTTTGCTCCTTGAGGATCGCCTTGAGCTTCTCCACCGGGCGGCGTTGGGAGCTGTCGGCGCGTACAGCGAGGCCGAGGCAGCGGGTGCCCCCCTCCTCGTCCCCGAGCTTTTCGAAGTGAATGTCCGCCGCGCGGTTGTACAGCTCTGCTGCCTTGAGGCCTTCGGCCATGACGGCGGCTCGGGTCTCGTACAGTTGCGCCAGAGCGTCGAAGCGCTTCTCCTGTTGAAAGATCCGCCGGAGGGCGATAAAGGCGTCCACCTGGGCGGGGTCTTTTTGGAAGGCGTCTTTGAGTTCCGCTTCGCTCCGTGCCACGGCAGTTCTCCCTGAGTCGAGCACCCCAAAACGGGGCGCGTCGCCGTTCCCCAGCGCACTCACTCAAGACGGTTGCCCTCCCCGGTCCCTGGCGGGCCGAGCCTGAGGCAAGCCCTTGAGCTAAGGGCATAAATTGGCAGCGGGACAGTAGCATTTCCCAAGGGACGCAGCAATCATTTCCGCCCGACATCAACCCCCGACATACCCCTTAGTCCTCAGGCTCAGGGAGATTTGCGGGCCAGCCGTTGACCGATGCCGCCGGGCTGTGGCACTTTAGGGCCCGTAGCCACAGGCCGCTCGTGTATCGGTTCCCGGCATGACCGCTTCCCCAACAGCTTCGGAGGCTCCCTTTGCAGAAACATGTGCTGTCCAATGGTCTGACGGTTTATCTGGTGCCTTGCAAAGAGGTTCCGGTGGTGGCGCTGCAGGCTTGGATCCGTGTGGGGAGCGCGCTGGAAAGCGAGTCCGAGGCGGGCATCTCGCACGTGGTGGAGCACATGCTCTTCAAGGGGACCCGCCGGCGCGGCGTGGGAGAAATAGCCCTGGAAATCGAGGCCGCTGGAGGGGACATCAACGCCTGGACCGACTTCAACAATACGGGCTACCACGTGGTCATCGCCAGCCGCTACTTCCAGACCGGGCTGGACGTGCTGGCCGACGCCCTGCAGCACCCGAGCTTCGACGCGGCGGAGCTGGATCGTGAGCGACAGGTCGTCCTGGAGGAGATGCAACAGGGAGAGGACAGCCCCCACCGCGTCAACTTCCAGCAGCTGTTTGAGCTGGCGTTTAGCAAACACCCTTACGGTCGACCGGTGATCGGACGCCGGGACTCCGTGCTCGCCATCACGCGTAAAGATCTGCAGGACTTTCATCGGCGATGGTACGCCCCGAACAACCTGCGCTTCATCGTCGTGGGCGATTTCGAGCCCTCCGAGGCCTTGAAGAAAATTCGCCAGGCCTTTCGATCCAAGCGCCGCAATGTGCCCCGGCGGCCCCACTTTGTGGAGCCGCCCCAGGAGCGACCGCGCCTGGCCATCGGTGCGGCCGCCATCCGGGACGCGTACCTGTTGCTGGGGTTCCACGTGCCTGGCATCGGTCACCCCGATGCCGCGACGTTGGATCTCGCGGCCACAATCTTGGGCCAGGGGGAGAGCTCTCGGCTGAATCAGCGCGTGCTCCGGGATCGCCAGGTGGTGACGGACGTCTCGGCCTACGCCTACACGCCCCACGATGAGGGCCTGATGGTCGTGGGGGCGACGGCCTCTCCCGATCGCCTGTGCGAGGCCACAGACGCGCTGCTCGGAGAGACCTACCGGCTCGCCTTCGAGGAGGTCAGCGACGAGGAGGTCCGCAAAGCCTTTGTGCTGCTCGAGGGCGCTACCGTGCTGCAGCGCGAGACGGTACAGGGTCAAGCCCGCAGAGTTGGCTACTACGCCTACGCCGTGGGCGATCCGAGCTATGAGGAGGAGTACCTCAGGCAGCTCGCCGAGGTCACCCCCGCCGGGCTCCGGCGGGTCATGGCAAAGTACCTGACCCCGCACAACCTCTGTCTGTCTTCGGTGGTCCCCGAGGGCGCCGCCCAACCCGGGGCGCTGCGCAAGAAATTGATGCCCGTGCTGCGGGCCAGCTATCACCGGCTGGGGCATCAGCAGAAGGTGCGGTCCTACCGACCTGGACGGGGAGGGGTGGTCCGGGCGACCCTCGACTCCGGACTGACCTTGCTGGTAAAACAGGAGTCCAGCGTGCCCCTGGTGGCGATGCGCGGGGTCTGGTGTGGCGGGTTGCGTTATGAGACCCCTCGCACCAATGGCATCAACAACCTGGTGGCCAGCCTCCTTTCCCGGGGCACCCAGACCCGCACGGGCGACGAGATCGCCACCACCATCGAATCCCTCGCCGGCTCCCTGGGGGGATTCACGGGCAGAAACAGCCTGGGCCTGCGGCTCGAGGCGTCCTCCCGACACTTCAGCACCTGCCTGGAAGTGGCGGCGGACTGTCTGCTGCGTCCAGACTTTCCTGCGATGGAGTTGGAGCGCGAGCGTTCCCTGGCCCTGCAGGAGATCGCCACCCGGGACGACAACCTCACCGGGGTCGTATTCCGCCTGTTTCAACAGAACCTCTTTTTGCGTCACCCCTACCGGTTCAACACACTGGGCGAGGCCGCCTCGGTGGAGGGGATCACCCGGGAACAGCTGGTGCGATACTGGCGGAAGCACTATCGGGTGGACGGTTTGACCCTCTCCATCGTGGGCGATGTGGACCCGTCCCAGGCGGTGCGGGAAGTGGAGCGGCTGTTCCCGGCGGGGCGCCCGGCGTCCGTACCGCCCCGGGTGGCCGCCGAGCCGCTCCGGAAAAAGCCGGTGCGGGTTACCCAGGACCTGGACAAACAACAGGCCCACGTATTGGTGGGATTCCCGGGCCTGAACGTGCGTCACGCCGACCGCCACTGCCTGGAGGTGCTCGCGGCGGTGCTGGGGGGCCAGGGGGGGCGGCTGTTTCTGTCGATTCGAGATCGACAGGGGCTCGTCTACCGCATCTCGGCATTCTCCCTGGAGGGGCTGGATCCCGGTTACTTCGCGGTGTATGGTGCGACCTCCCCGGACAAGGTGGACCGGCTCGTGGGGTCCATTCGCACGGAGCTCCGGCGGCTGCGCACGACCCCCGTTGATCCGGCGGAGCTCGCCCGGGCCAAACGGTACCTGGTGGGGAGCCACGACATCGCCCTGCAACAGCGATCGACAGTGTCTTCCAGCCTGGCCTTCAACGACCTGTATGGTCTAGGATATGATGAGTACCTGAGGTATCCTCGAAGTGTCCGGGCGGTAACGGTCCGGGATCTGCAGCGGGTCTCGCGGAGCATCCTGGCACCGCGGAAAGAGGTGGTTGCCATCGTGTCTCCCATGGCGCATCCTGAGGGGCAGTAGGAAGGTCGTCTGGGGTGGTGGGGTAGGCGTGTTGCTGTATCGCTATTTATCATCCTGGTTCGGTAGACCAAAAGCAAGATGACCGCGGATCGAGATTCCATGAGCCCGTCAGAGAACCCCACCCCGGAGCGGGTACAGGCGACAACCAAGGACGCCATCGGCACCTCGAATGAGGCGGCGGGCGATTCCGCCGGCGAGGGCTCGCTCTCTCCAGCCGACCTGGTCGCCGAATTCGACCTCGAGTCCGTGCCCATCGATCGCCGGGGCCCTTTGACCGGGAAGCTGCTGGAGCAGCGCTACCTGATCAAGGAGAAGCTCGGAGTGGGCGGCATGGGTGTGGTGTACCGGGCTGAGCACACCCTCATGCGCAAGGAGATGGCCGTCAAGGTGCTGTTGCCCCAGTACGGCAACTTCGAAGGCATCAAGAAGCGCTTCCACCGGGAGGCGCAGTCCTCCAGCCGGTTGGATCACCCCGGCATCACGCACATCAACGACTTTGGCGAGACCGAGGACGGGCTGCTCTTCATCGCCATGGAGTTTTTGTCCGGCCGGTCCCTCACCGAGGTCATCAAGCGGGACGCACCTCTGGAGCTTGAGCGGGCGGTGCGCATCTCCATGCAGCTGTGCCTGGCCCTGGACCACGCGCACTCCGAAGGCGTGGTGCACCGGGACCTGAAACCCGACAACGTGATGATCGTCGAAAAGGGGGAGCGGGACGATCTGGTGAAGGTGCTCGATTTCGGCATCGCCAAGATCACCCAGGGGGACGGGTCGGCCGATGCGCTCACCGAGGTGGGCATGGTTTTCGGCACGCCGGAGTACCTGTCTCCGGAGCAGGCCGCGGGGCAGACCGCCGACGCCCGGGCAGACCTGTATTCCCTGGGTGTCATCATGTACGAGATGCTCGCCGGCGTGCGCCCCTTCTACGGGCCCACCAAGCTCGAGCTCATCGGCAAGCACATCAACGAAGAGCCGCAGTCCATGCGCAAGCGGGCGCCGGAACAGAAGATCCCGGGGGAGCTGGACGACGTGGTGCTGCACCTGTTGGCCAAGCGGCCCCAGGATCGCATCCAGAGCGCTGCCGAGCTGTTCCAAATCGTGTCCGGCCTGGAATCCGTGCAGACGAGCCCCCTGGCGCTGTGGCCGTCGAACACCCTCACCTTGACCAACATTAAACCCGTGTCGTTGCGGCGTCCCCGCCGGGGCCGCCGGTCCCTGTTTCTTGGCACCATGGTGGGTTTCCTCGCGGCCCTGGCCGCCGTGGCGGTGCTGGTATTCACCGGGCGCTGGGGCGGTAGCTCGGGCATCGCCGGGGCGCCCGAGACCGTGCCCGAAACCGTGGGCAAGCGGGTGCCCAACGAGCAGCTCCAGATGATCCAGGCCAAGCTCGTGGCGGGCAACCTCAAAGACGCCAAGCTCCTGTTGGACCGGCTGACGGATCAGTACCCCAACGATGCCCGGGTCCACCTGCTCATGAGCCGCGTGCACTTCCTGGCCAAACTGCCCGAGGAGTGTCTGCGCAGCCTTCAGGAGGCGGTGCGCCAGGACAAGGCCATGCGGTCCAACGAGCAGCTGCTAAACGTCCTGTACGTCTACCTGTCATCGATCAAGGGAAAGGGCTTCGGCTGGAAGCTGCGACGCCAGTGCATGGACTTCGTGGAACGCCACCTGGACGCCGGTGCCAAGGCCATGCTCACGCGATTTGTGAACGAATGGTGGGAGCGCACGATCGTGTGGCGAGCCATCGCCTTTCTGACCAAGCACAGCGCCGCTGACCAGGTGGATTATCCGCACGCCTACGAGCTGGTGTTCCGCCATGAAATCAGCTGCAGTAAGCGCAAGCGGCATCTCAAAGACGTGCTGACGCGCAGGGATCCGTCGTTCCTACCCCTGTTGCGGAAGATTGTCTCCACCCCCCAGTGGGGCCCCAAACACGGCCGGCGCCGGGTGGCCAACAAGTGCATTGCAGCCGAGGCCCAGGCCGCCGTCACCGTGCTCGAGGCCATCGACACCGAGGGGAAGTACCGGGTCGTAGACGCGGGCATCACGCCCCCCACCATGGGGACCACGCCGAGAAAAGCGCCCATGAAAAAAGCTCCGCGCCGCCGTCGTCGACGCTGAGCTCATTCGCCCCAGATCAGCCGCCTAACGTTGGCGTTGCCAGATGCGGTCGACGATGTTGGCCGGGTTCACAAAGACCGGATAGAGCTCGGACGAGTCGTAGTGCACGTCCATGGAGTCGAGGCCGGCGCAGATGGGATCGAGGCGGCACCAGGTACAGGCGTCGCCCTTGCCCCGCAGCCAGGCGCCGCGCTCGTGCTGGCAGACCCGGCGCTTGTCGTCCAGAAAGTGGATCACCCGCGACTCTTCCTTGACGATTTTCCGGGTCTCGGTGGAGACGTGGGCAAACTCGACCATGTAGCACAGGGGAACCCGCTCCACGCGGAAGGTGAGACCCGCCGCGTCCAGGGACCGCAGCGCCCTGTGCAGTGACACCTCGAGCTCCCAGAGCTTCGGGATGGTGTCGGGAAACTCGGCCGTGCGGTTCATGGACGGGTCCAGGTGGTTGAACACCAGATGACGCACAAATGGAAACCGGCGGATCACAAAACGGGCGAGCGCGTCGAGGTGGTCGGCGTTGTAGTGGTTGATGACCACGTTCAGATCCACCGCGAGACCGGCCCCATGGGCCCCGAGGCGCGCAAGCGCGGTCATCACTTTGCGCCAGCCCCCGGGGTTGCGCGTGAGCATGTCCTGGATCGGCTCCCGGTGAGAGTACAGCGACAGATGCAGGTGGCGCAGGCCGGCCTCTACGAGCCGCTCGAGCAGCGGTCCTTCGGCCAGTTGCTGGCCGTTGGTGATGATCCGGCAGGGTGCCCCACGTTCCGTGACGTAGGCGACCAGGTCGGTCAGATCCGGAGAGAGGGTGGGCTCTCCGCCGGTCAGGATCACGCCGTCGGAGCCTCCGTCGAGGAGGTCGTCGACCTGGGCCCGGAGGTCGGCCGTGGACACGGTTTGTCCCGACGGCGGGTTGGAGCAGAACCGGCAGAGCTGGTTGCACTCCCGGGTGATCTGAATGTAGCCAAGGCTCGCCATGGTCGTCTTCCCAGTTAGGCCTGTGGCCAGGGTCTGTCAAGGGAGACCCGCCGGGAAAGGCCATTGTTCTTGACAGGCCCCGAGACGCCGCGTTATTGGAAAGGTCCGGGTAGTTGAGGCCGTTAACAGGTACAGGTGGGCCCGAAGTCGGCGCCCCGACACATTCGCCCCGTGGGGCACATAGGAGGAATTCGGGTATGAAAAATCTTAGACTTCTGGTCGTGTGTATGGCGATGTTCGCACTTCTCTTCGGCGTGAGCTGTGGCGATGACGACAGCAATCCTGCCACCGAAACCAACTGTACTGACGGTCAGGACAACGACCAGGACGGGTACGCCGACTGCGCTGACTCCGACTGCGCTGGTCACGCGAATTGCCAGACGGTCTGTAACTTCAACAGCCTGTGTGAGCCAGCGTCCGGTGAGAACGCCACAAATTGCACCGACTGTGCCACGAACCCCTGTAACAACAACGGCACCTGCGAGCTCGGCGAGAATCAGACGAACTGTCCGGCGGATTGTTCCACCAATCCCTGCAATGACGACGGCACCTGCGATGCCGGCGAGACCACCGCGAACTGCCCGAATGACTGCCCCGCCACCGGCACGTGCGATAGCCCTGCAGCGCTGATCGACCAGGTCGGCTGTGGGCTCAATGAGATGTGCACCATCGTGGACCAGAATGGCAACATCGGGTGCGGTGCCGAGGGCGTCGTCGCTGACTACGGCGAGTGCAACGGGACCATCGGCGACTGCACGGCGGGCGCCTTCTGTGGTGCCGATGGTGCCACCGGAATGTGCATGCCCTACTGCGATCTCACCGCGCGCGTCTGCCCCGGCTCTGGTGTTTGCGCCTACTCCTTCACCACGACCGCCGGCCCGGTTGGCCTCTGCGCGGCCCCCGATGGCTGTGATCTCGTCGACGCCACGGGCTGCGATGCGGGTGAAGGCTGCTACATCGCCAGCGGGGCCGGCGATACCCTGTGCATCGAGGCCGGCACCATTGGTATCGGCGCCGCTTGTGTGTACTCCAACGACTGCGGCATCGGTGTGGGCTGTCTGGGGGACGTATGCGTCGAGCTGTGCAAAGCCACTGGTGACTGCACCACGGGCACCTGCCTGAACATCGGCCAGGTGGCGACCGGCCACCCCGACGTTGGCAGCTGCGGCTAGCCATCCGTCGTCGTCCCTCCCTCCCGGCGCGGTAGAGCGCTCAGAACCTTAGAACTTCCAATTGTTTAAGCCATCGGTCCCATCAGCCTCCTTGACGAGGGGCGGGATTTCGCGGTATTCGCCAATCTAGAATTGTGGTTTTGGAGCGAAGGTATATGCACCCGATTGCGAAGTGGATTGTGGTGGCGGCCCTGGGGGTTGCACTAGGGCTGGTGACTGGCTGTGCCAAGAGCAGCGGCAGCGACTGCGGCAACGGACGCATCGATGGCGCCGAGCAGTGCGATGGCGCCGAGCTGACCGCGCCGGACTGTGCGGCCCTCAACCTGGGCTTTGGCCCGCTCAAGTGCAACTTCGACTGCTCCTTCGACCTGAGCGCCTGCTCCAACGCTAACGTGTGTGGCAACGGCACCGTGGAGGGCTCCGAGTCCTGTGACGGCTTTGATCTGGGCGGCGAGACCTGCGACACGCTCAATCTGGGCGCGGGTACGCTGTCCTGTCAGCCCGATTGCTCCTTCAACACCGCCGGCTGCGCCAACAGCGCGGTCTGCGGCAATGGCGTGGTGGAAGGGCCCGAACAGTGCGACGGGTTCAACTTGAACGGCCGGTCCTGCGCCACCCTCGGTCAGGGGTTCAACGGCGGAACCCTGGCCTGCGACACGGCCAGCTGCCTATACAACACCACGGCCTGCACTGAGGGGACCCTGTGCGGCAACGGGATCCGGGAGGCGTCCGAGCTGTGCGACGGCGCCGACCTCGCCGGCGTCACCTGCGTGACCCTGTCCTACGCCGGCGGGATCCTCGGCTGCGCTGCCGATTGCACCCACGACACCTCGGGCTGCACCCAGACGGCGGAGAACTGCAGTAACGGCATCGACGACGACGGTGATCTGGCCGTCGACTGCGACGACATCGACTGCGCCGGGGACCCGATCTGCGGCGGCGCGCCGGAGAACTGCACCAACGGCATCGACGACGATCAGGACGGGTATACCGATTGCGACGACCAGGCGGACTGCAGCAGCCATCCCTCCTGCCAAACATCCTCTACGGAGATCTGCGACAACGGCATCGACGACGACGGGGTTTTTGGCTGTGACTGCGGTGACCTGATCTCCTGTGGCTTGAATTTCACGTGCCTGTTTCTGACGCCCTACACGGAGACCAATTGCACCGACGGCCTGGATGACGACCGGGACTGCGATATTGACTGTGATGACTCCGACTGCGCGGATGATCCGGCCTGTACCGGTCTGGTGGAGATCTGCGGAAACGGCATTGATGATGACAACGACGGTGACACCGACTGCGACGACACCGACTGCGCCGGCCACCCGAGCTGTCCCGTGTGTACGCCCACCACGGCGATTCACTGCGGCGACAATCTCGCCGGGAACACCACAGGGGGCATTAACAACTTCGAGGGCTGGAATGGCTGGTGCACCTCTGGTTACACTGCCACGGGCCCGGAGGATTATTACGTCTTCACGCCCACCACCAGCGGTTCGGTGGAGATCGTGCTCAATATCGGAGGCAGCGAAGATCTCGAGCTGTTGCTGGTGGGCACGTCGGGCGGCGACTGCGACCCGGCGGGCGCCTGCCTCGACGGCAGCCAGACTGTGGGCAATCCCGAAACCATCACCTTCAACGCCACCGCCGGCACCACTTACTACATCATCATCGACGGCTGGAACGGCGCCGCCGGCTCCTACACCCTGGCCCTCACCTGCTCCTGATTCCAACCCTCCCCCTTCCCCCCTAATCCCCGTCTACTTCCCTGCCCCCGTCCCCGTCCCCGTCCCCCGTCAAACCCAGGTCGTTACTCCGTACCAGCGAGCGCAGGCCCCGGGAGGGGGTCGCCGCAGCCGATCTCAGCTTACTGGAGCGGCCAAGGCGACCCCCTCCCGGGGCCGAAGCGAGCGGCACAAAGGCTCCGTAACTGAATCCTGAAGGGTTCGAAAAGAAAAAAGGGCATCTGAATCGCTTCAGACGCCCTTAGGGGTGAGTGATGGGGTTCGAACCCACGACAACCGGGGCCACAACCCGGTGCTCTACCAACTGAGCTACACCCACCGCAATAGCCCCTTGGGGCGGTTACGCCCGGCAGGACTCGAACCTGCGTCCCACGGCTTAGAAGGCCGTTGCTCTATCCAACTGAGCTACGGGCGCTCAAAGTGCCCTGAGAAGCACCAGTCGGGGCGAGAGGATTCGAACCTCCGACATCCTGCTCCCAAAGCAGGCGCGCTAACCAGACTGCGCTACGCCCCGCTGACCAAGACGCTTGTCTATATGACAATCCACCCTCGGCGATCAAGAGAAAAAAGCCTGAAGATCAGCGAAAGTACCGCCGGAGGAAGGACTGCATCCGGCCCATGGCCATGGCGCGATGGCTGATTGTGTTCTTCACCGACGCGCCGAGCTCGGCAAAGGTCCGGCCCTGGTCCGGAACCCAGAAGAGCGGATCGTAGCCAAAGCCACCCTCGCCCCGGGGAGCCTCCAAGATGACCCCGTGGCATTCACCCCGGGCCACCTCCACGGCCTGACCCTGGGCGCCACCAGGATCCGCGAAGGCCATGGCGCAGACAAAGTGCGCCCCGCGGAGGTCTTTGGCCACGCCTTGGAGGCGCTCGAGCAGCAGTCGGTTGTTGTCCGCGTCGGTGGCCTCCGGGCCGGCAAAGCGGGCGGAGTGCACGCCGGGAGCGCCGGCCAGGGCGTTTACCACCAGCCCGCTGTCGTCAGCCAGGGCCGGGAGACCCACGGCGGCGGACACTTCCCGGGCCTTTTTTGCCGCGTTCTGCTCGAAAGTGGCGCCGTCTTCTTCCACGTCCGGCGCGCCGAGCTCCGCCGCGGAGATCACCTCCAGTCCCAGGGGCTCCACCAGCTCCGACAGCTCAGCGAGCTTGCCCCGGTTCCGGGTGGCAAAGACCAGCCGGCTCAAGCGGTTTTCTCCAGCGCGGCAAGCTGCAGGGCCGTGAGTGCTGCGATTCCCCGGGTGGCCAGGTCCAGCATCTGATTGAGCTGTGCGCGGTTGAAGGTGGCGCCCTCGGCCGTGCCTTGCAGCTCCACCAGGGATCCGGAGGCCGTCATGGCGACGTTCAGGTCCACATCCGCCTGGCTGTCCTCCTCGTAGGGCAGATCCAGCAGGATCTGGCCGCCGAGCAGGCCCACGCTGACCGCGGCGGTGGGCTCTCCCAGGGCCGCTGCGGGCACCTTGTCCGCCCGGATCAACCCCCGCACGGCCAACGCCAGGGCCAACCAGCCACCGGTAATGGCGGCGGTACGTGTGCCACCGTCGGCCTGCAGCACGTCGCAGTCCACGGTGATGGTGTATCCCTTCAGGGCGCCGAGATCCACGGCCTGTCGAAGGGTGCGACCCACCAGGCGGGATATTTCTTTGGCGCGGCTGTTCTGGCCCCGTTGGCCGCGCGTGTTTGTGGCCCGGGGCAGCATGGCGTACTCGGCGGTCACCCAGCCCTGATCCCGGGCAGCGGCAAAGGGTGGCGCACCCTCCTCCACCGAGGCCGTGCAGAGCACCCGGGTGCGGCCGAAGGTGCATTCGGCGGAGCCCTCCGGATGCAGGAGCACGTTGGTGGTCAGGTTGACGGGTCGCATGGCGTCCGGGGCCCGGTCGGTTCGTTGGTAGTTGCTCATGGTGAAGCTCTCGGGGACCAAAGGGGCCGCGACGCGATCTCGCCGGGGGCCCAGGGTTGTGAACCGGGGGATCATGCCCACAATCCCAAGCAGTGACAAGGGGCCCGGATCCGGACGGATCGTTTTCCTGTGTTGACAGGCTCGGCTGTCAGCGGTAAGAGAATGGCCCCCAGACCCTAGTCCAGGGTCCGCAGGGGAATGTCGGTTTGGTGAGACGAAAGGAATTCGATGTCGCTACACAATCCGGAACCGGTCCTGGGTCGGCCCCTCGAGGTCAAAGTCGACGATCGCGGCGTGGAACGAGCGATCCGCAAGCTGCGTCGGCTCACCGCGGGCGAGGGCGTGCTGCGCGAGATGAAGCGCCGCCGTCACTACGAGAAGCCGAGCCAGCGCAAGAAGCGTAAGAGCCGGGAAGCCGCCCGCCGCCGTAAGCGTCGTGTGCGTCGTCAAGAGGGACGGTAGGCCGGCGCGCCCACCGTGCGCCCCTCCCCTTCGAACATTCCCCCTCCCTTGTACAAGCCGATCCGTCTCCATGTGACCCTCGGTGATCCCACCGGCATCGGGCCGGAGGTCGTTGTGCGCGCCCTCACCGGGTGGCGCGGTCCCCCTCCGGTGGTGCATGGCCACGAGGAGGTGCTTGACCGCGCCTGCGCGCTTCTGGGGGTGGCCCGCCCCGACCTGGAGCTGCGCGAGCCCGCCACCACCGCGCCCTTCGAGCGGCCCGGCCCGGCCCAGCGGGCGGCCCTTGACCAAGCCGTTTCGGCGGCCGTGGCCGGTGAGGTGGACGGCCTGGTCACTGCGCCCATCCAAAAGGAGACCATCCGCGGGGCGGGTTTCGCTTTTCAGGGTCACACTGACTACCTGGCCCACCGCACCGGCTCCGAGGTGGCCATGATGTTTGTGTCGCCCGGCCTCAAAGTCTCTCTGGTGACGATCCACCTCCCCCTCTCTGAAGTGCCCGCCGCGCTGACCGCCGAGCGTCTCACGTCCGTGCTACGCCTCACTGTGCAGGCGTTGGTGCGGGACTTTGGCGTGGTTGCCCCCCGCGTTGCGGTGGCGGGACTCAACCCCCACGCGGGCGAAAACGGCATGTTGGGTCACGAGGAATTGCGTGTCATGCAGCCGGCCATCGCCGCGGCCCTGCCCGGGCTTCGCCGGGGCCTGGAACAGATCCCCGGCGGCGGGCTCCGTGTGCACGGTCCCTTGCCCGCCGACACGATCTTCCGCCACGCCGTGGACGGCCGCTACGACGCCGTGATCGCCGCCTATCACGACCAGGCCCTGATCCCCCTGAAGCTGCTGGCGTTCGACCGGGCGGTGAATCTCACCCTCGGCCTGCCCTTCGTTCGGACCTCTCCAGCCCATGGCACGGCGCACGACATTGCCTGGACGGGTCAGGCCGATGGCCGCTCCATGGCCGCTGCTCTGGACTTGGCCGACACCCTGGCCCGCAGCCGTCTCTCCAGTGGAACCCCGCCCCGCCCCGGGCTCAGTTGACAAGACGCGTCAAGCTGGTATTTTGCAGGCTTCCAATTTCAGATCGCGGCTACAGGCTCCCTAGAGGATGGAGCCGTTGGTGGCCCTTCGGAAGGCGGTACAGCGTTGTCGGTGGCGAAAAATATTGTGGTCAAGGGTGCCCGTACCCACAACCTGAAAAACGTCGACATCGTTCTGCCGCGGGACCAACTTGTCGTGATTACAGGTGTTTCCGGGTCTGGTAAGTCCAGTCTCGCCTTTGACACCATCTATGCCGAGGGGCAGCGCCGCTACACCGAGAGCCTGTCCACCTACGCCCGGCAGTTCCTGCCGCGCATGGCCAAGCCGGACGTGGACTCCATTGACGGCCTCAGCCCCGCGGTCTCCATCGAGCAGCGCAATTCTTCGAAGAACCCGCGATCCACCGTGGGCACGGTCACCGAGATCTACGACTACATCCGGTTGTTGTATGCACGACTGGGGATCCCCTACTGCCCGGACTGCAAGCTGCCCATCAGCTCCCAGTCGGTGCAGCAGATCGTGGACACGGTGCTGCGGTTCCCCAAGGGGGCGCGCTTCTCCGTGGTGGCGCCGGTGCTCCGGCAGCGTAAGGGCCAGTTCAAGGCCGAGCTGAACGCCTTGCGTCGCGAGGGGTTCACCCGGGTGGCCATCGATGGTGAGCTGTGCGACCTGAGCGACGAGGTGGAGCTGGACAAGCGCCGGCTGCACGACGTGGACGTGTATGTCGACCGGCTGGTCATGAAAGACGGGCTGCGGCGCCGGCTGACCGACTCGGTGGAGATCGCCCTGCGGCTGGCGGCGGGGCAAGTCAAGATCTCGCGGTTGGACAGCGACGAGGACTTGATCTTTTCCCAGAGCTTTGCCTGTGCGAAGTGCGGGTTCTCCATGCCCGACCTCAGCCCGCGCATGTTCTCCTTTAACAACCCCCAGGGCGCCTGTGGCCGATGTGATGGTCTCGGGCGGCTGTACCAGTTCGACTCCGAGCGGATCGTGCACGAGCCGGAGCTCTCCCTGCGGGAGGGCGCCGTGGAGCCCTGGGCCCGGCGGTCGGCGGCCTACTTCCAGCAGATCCTGGAGGTGGTGGCCGAGCGCTACGGCTTTGATATGTACACGCCGTACCGTCTTTTGGGCGCCGAGGCCCAAAAGGTGCTGCTATACGGGTCGGGTGAGGACAAGCTCGTCTTTCCCACGGGACGGGGCAACGACAACGTGACGCGTCCCTTCGAAGGCGTGGTGCCGAACCTGGAGCGGCGCCTCCGGGAGATGGAGCGCAGGCGTCGGGACGGCGGCCGGGCCGAGGATGGGGTGGATGACGCCCTGGAGGAGTTCCATCGCTACATGCGGGAGGTGCTCTGCCCCGACTGCGGCGGTACCCGCTTGCGGCGGGATTCCCGCCATGTGTTGCTCGGGGGCACCCCTGTGCACAAGGTCACCAGCCTGAACATCACCGAGTGTCTGAGATTCTTCCGGGGGCTTTCCCTGGAGCCGCAGGAGCTGGCCATTGGCGAGCGCGTGCTCAAGGAGGTCACCGATCGCCTCAGCTTCCTGGTGGACGTGGGCGTGGGTTACCTGACCGTGGACCGGTCCGTGGCGACCCTGTCGGGGGGCGAGGCCCAGCGCATTCGCCTCGCCACGCAGATCGGATCGGCCCTCACCGGAGTGCTCTATATTTTGGATGAGCCGTCCATCGGTCTGCACCAGCGGGACAACGAACGGCTCTTGACCACGCTCAAGACGCTCCGGGATCTCGGCAACACGGTGCTGGTGGTGGAGCATGACGAGGACACCATCCGGGCGGCAGACTACGTCGTAGACATGGGCCCCGGCGCGGGGCAGACGGGCGGCCGCGTGGTGGGTGCCGGCACCCCCGAGGAGCTCGAGGGGCACCCCAGCTCCCTGACCGGCGCCTACCTGTCCCGGCGGCGCACCATCGATGTGCCCCGCTTCCGACGCAAATCCTCCCACGGACACCTGGTGGTCAAGGGCGCCACAAACAACAACCTGAAGAACATCACGGCGCGGTTCCCCATCGGGCTGTTCACCTGCGTCACGGGGGTCTCTGGCTCGGGCAAGTCGTCCCTCGTGGTGGACACCCTGCTGCGGGCCTTGCAGGAGCGCCTCTACCGGTCCAGCAAGATGGTGGGCCCCCACGAAGAGCTCACTGGCGTGCACCTCATCGACAAGGTTGTGGCCATCGACCAGAGCCCCATCGGCCGCACACCGCGGTCCAATCCCGCCACCTACACGGGGGTGTTCACCCACATCCGGGATCTTTTTGCGCAGCTGCCCGAGTCCAAGATGCGGGGCTATAAGGCCGGACGGTTTTCTTTCAACGTCAAGGGTGGACGTTGTGAGGCCTGCGAAGGCGATGGCGTACTCCGCATCGAGATGAACTTTTTGCCGGATGTGTTTGTCACCTGTGAAGAGTGTGAGGGGCGGCGGCTGAACCGTGAGACCCTGGAGGTGCGGTTCAAGGGCAAGTCAGTGGCCGACGTGCTGGACATGACCGTGCGTCAGGCCGGGGCGTTCATGGGGCACGTGCCCAAGATCCGGCAGAAGCTCGAGACCCTCGAAGACGTTGGGCTCGGCTATTTGCGCCTCGGTCAGCCAGCGAACACGCTGTCGGGGGGCGAGGCCCAGCGCATCAAGTTGTCGCGGGAGCTGTCCAAGAAATCAGCCGGCATGACCCTCTACATCCTCGACGAGCCCACCACGGGGCTTCACTTCGAGGACATCAATCGGCTGCTGGAGGTGCTCAATCGCCTGGTGGAGGTGGGCAACACGATCGTCGTCATCGAGCACAACCTCGATGTCATCAAGTGTGCCGATTACATCATCGATCTGGGGCCCGAGGGCGGCGACAAGGGGGGTGAAATGCTCGCGGCGGGCTCGCCCGAGGATGTGGCCAAGGTGGCCCGCTCCTTTACGGGCGCATATCTCAAGGACGCGTTGAGCGTGCGGGGATTCAGCAGCCGCAACAGCGGGCGTTCCGCGACTGTCGCATCCCCGGGGACCGCCGTGTCCAGAAAGTCGCCGACGGCCAAAAAAGCCGCCGCAAAGGCCACCCTGCCCGCAAAGGCCACCCTGCCCGCAAAGGCCGCCCGGGCCAAAAAGGCGGCAAAGCCAAAGAAGACCGGCCGGACGAAAACGGTCACCCCGGACGCAGGCCAGTAGCCGTCTTTCCGCCCCTTTGCCCTCGCCATCTCTGTGAGGTTACCGATGCGAAAAAAGCGGTAACCTCCGTCGCAATGCACGAACCCATGAAGTGGAGATAAGTGTGTTTTCTATTACTTTACCCAAACGATTTATGATATCTATTACTCATTGCGAGCCGGGTTACCCTTAACTGAGCTGGCCGGCTGGCGCGGGAGGCTGCGGTGCAAGAAGAACGACGACTGCTGTGGTACCTCAAAAAAATTCCGCTCCTGGAGGGGCTGCCCGGGGATGTGCTTGGGGAGTTGGTCAAGAGTGTGGAGATGAGGGAAGTCCGGCGGAGGCAGGTCATCTACATCCCTGGCGATCCGGGGCAGTCGATCTTTTTCTTGAACGGCGGCCGGGTGAAGATCTCCAAGGTCACCCGGGATGGCCGGGAGCTGACGCTCGCCTATCGCGTGCCGGGGCAGGTTTTTGGTGAGTTGTGCCTCGGCGACGGCGGTCCGCGGGAGGAGATGGCCGAGGCCATGGAGAACGCGCTCATCACCGAGCTTGATCGCGGGCTCTTCGAGACCGTGGTAGAGCACAACCCGTCCCTGGCGGTGGCGCTCATGCGTATTTCGAACCAGCGGCGTCAAGACGTGGAGAACAAGGTGGCCCGGCTCATCTTCCGCGACGTGAACGCCAAGCTGGCCGATCTGCTCATCAGCCTCGGGCAGGAGTACGGGGTGGAGGACGCTCGTGGCACACTGGTGGCCATCAAGATCACCCACCAGGAGATGGCCAACCTCATCGGCTCCACCCGGGAGACGGTCAGCCTCACCCTGTCGCAATTTAAAAAGACGGGCCTCATCACCATGGACGGCCGCAAAGTCATCATCACCAACTTCGACGGCCTCAAAGCCCTGGCCTAGTCCCCCTCCCCCCTTTCCCCCACCCGCTCGCCCATACGCCGTCTGCTTCAAACAACCCACGTTGTCCCTGATCCGCTCGCTTCGCCCCCGTGAAGCAGCTTCGCCTAGGCCGCTAGGAGCGCGAGGACGCGCTCTGATAGCGGCTACGGCGAACTACCCCACGGGGGCTGCGCTCACTACTACGTGCCCGATCTTTTGCTCACTTCTTTACGGCGAAAAAAAGCCCTCGCACACTTCTGCACTCAGCTTTGCTGCCGGGGCGAATGTCACGTCATCTGACGAACAGACAGCGTAGTAGCGAGCGCAGCCCGGGTGGCGGAGTTCACGGCAGCCGCTCTCGCAGCGTCGACCGAAGGGAGGCGCTGGAGCGGCAGAGTGAAGCTCCGCCGCCCGGGCGAAGCGAGCGGATCAGGGGCAACGCGGGTTGTTTGAAGCAGACGGCGCGGGGAGAGGGGGTGGGGTTATTCGCTCCAGCCGGCTTGGTGTTCTTTGTCGGCGGGGGAGTAGGCGACGACGCGGTAGGTGCCCACGGCGGCGGCCAGCGGGATGGTCGTGATCAGCGTGTACCGACCGCCGGTGGTGCTGACCGTTTCGCCGAGGATGATCAGGTCCTT
>Ga0180009_10000879_pt1 | contig 38334 bp, 30 predicted proteins | sample OS_PC_MetaG_FD_123537 | JGI IMG/M metagenome (GOLD analysis project Ga0180009, IMG submission 123537) | Groundwater microbial communities from the Aspo Hard Rock Laboratory (HRL) deep subsurface site, Sweden - OS_PC_MetaG | ecosystem: Environmental > Aquatic > Deep subsurface > Groundwater... | reverse complement strand
TGTCCAGAAGGACAGTGGGCCAAAACAGGTCATTGGGTAACCAGTTTTTATGCATCTGCTCAATAAGGGCTTGATTGGTCCTGATGAAAGCCGCGCCTTTAACATTGCTATCCAATTCGATAAACGTGATCCGGGAAGGCTTCACGGAGTTAATGATCATGACTACAACCACAAAAATAATGAGGGCGAGGAGTACGAGGGAGATAAAGAGCTTTCCAGGCCACCATCTTTTTTCTTTGGATTGTGATTTCATTTTTTACCGCCTTTGAGACTAAGCTGAGATAATAACCGTTTATTTTAAGAACAGTCAGGCCTAATTGTCAATACATAATACGTAATGTTCAGCAATTCTCATTATGACCCCGCGGTCCTGCCGGTTGAAAGCCATAATTAGAATTGCTGACGTAATGTCAGTAATCCTTTTGGCTCATGATGCTCTCACTTTAACGGAAGGGAAAAGCGATCTGTCCGTATGGGGGATGAACTTTGCGGCACTAAAGGCGTTCATGAATTCCTGATTGACGTTCAGTTCAAGGTAGGTGGTCAGGATGGTGTACATGGCGGCTTTCGATCGCATTAGAGCGTCAATGTCCGGTTGGCTGAGGGTAAGGGCGTGACCCGTTTTGGAATCTTCAGGGGGTACAATGACAAGATGATTGATATCGTCAATCTCCATGAGGCGATCGCCGCATTTTCTTATGACGTACTTCCCTCTTTCATCAATCATTCCTGCCAGGAAAAGTTCCGCTATCAGGTCTATGAGGCCAGATCCGCATATGCCAACCGCTGGATTGTTGCATAGCCCATAAGTATTTGTCATATCATAACAAAACGGAGGTGGTTTTGGTGTTAAGGTGGAAAGGGAAGAGATATTTAGTGTCTGAACGAAAACCCTGTTCAGGCACGATTTTGGATTTTGGATTGCGGATTTTGGGTTCACAAAAAAAAACAATTTCATTGGGTTTGAAATTTTCGAGTAAAACTGGAAAACCATATTTCGAGGTCTTCGTTCAGGCATTATTTAAGAGAAAGTGCAGAACCCGGGAATGGAATTATACGAAAAAAAGGGCTTAGATTATCATCTAAGCCCCTTAATATCGATGGTAGCGGGGGCTGGATTCGAACCAACGACCTCCGGGTTATGAGCCCGACGAGCTACCAGACTGCTCCACCCCGCGAAACTTTTAATAAGATAGCAACTGATAATTGATTTGTCAATTGGAAATTACCATGGCCAGCAATTCTCATTATGGCTTCCACCCGGCAGGCCCGTGGGATCTCTTTTTAAAGACCGCAACAAAAATTCTTCTGAGGTAGTCGAACGCCCCCGTGGCCCTGAATATTGGCTCATTGCAGGCAGGCAAGGCTACCGTTTAAGCTGCGACTGTCTTATGGGGCTGTGCTGAGATAGAATTTCAAAACTAACCTGCCGTTCAATGGAATGAGGCGGGATTGCGGCCTTTAAAAAGAGACCCCACGGCCCTGCATTAGCAACGTCAAAAGGTCATAATTAAAAGTGCTGTCCCATGGCCAGCAATTCTAATTTTGGCCCTCAATAGCCTTAGGGCTGGGGCGGAAAACGCACAACGGTGAATGGTATTGTCGAATTCTATCCGGCGGGAAGCCTGATGACAAAGGTCGTTCCTTCTCCAGGCGTGCTTACAGCCCATATATCACCCTTGTGTGCGGCAACAATCTTGTAGGATATTGATAGGCCAAGGCCAGACCCCCTTTCCCGGGTCGTGTAAAATGGTTCGAAGATGCGAAGCAGGTCTTCGTCACTGATACCGATACCTTCGTCAGTTATGCGAATTTCTACACCATTATGCCATTCCTGAGTGTTAATGGTGATTGTTCCACCATCTTCCATGGCTTCGATCCCATTGGCGATTATGTTCATGAAGACCTGTTTCAATTTATCAGGATCACAAATAACTTCCTTTAGATTTGGGTGCAAGTCTGCTGTAAGCTCATGCTTCTCGGAAGAATAAATTTCACCCATGATTTTCAAGGCATCCCGGATTACCGAATTGATGTCTGCCAGTCTCTTGACAAGCTTGTACTCTTTGGTAAAATCACCAATATTGGCAACAAGTTTTTCAAGCCGGCTTACCTCGTCAAGAATCATATCCAACTTTCGTATCGCCTTGTAGTCTGTCAGGCTCTCTCTTATCTGGTTAGAAAAACCGCCAATAATCATGAGCGGATTTCTGATTTCGTGAGCCACGTGAGCCACAGTCTGGCCCACTGCGGCGAGACGCTCTGATTGCAAGAGCTTTCTTTCCAATTGTTTTTGCATGGAGACATCCCTGATGATGGCCGTGAATGTGATTCCATCTTTCATTTGATGATGGGACAGTCCAAGTTCTATTGGAAATTCTTCACCGTTTTTTCTCAGGGCTGTAAGTGACAGGGTCCCTCCAATGGCCTTCGGCGTTCTTGTGTCTAAAAATCTTTTCACAAATCTGTGGTGGTCACCGTATTGGGGGGGAATCAGTATATTAAGGTCTTTGCCTAACACCTCGACCATGGAATATCCGAATATTTGTTGGGCCGCATTGTTAAAAAGAACGATTTTCTGCCCTTCATCAATGCTTAGAATCGCATCGGTTGCTGTGTCAAGTATAGCCTTAAACTTTTTCTCAGAGGCCTTAAGTTTTCTGATCAGATTTTGATACTCTGTGACATCCCAGGTTATTTCCAAGAAGCATGCAGGTGCCTTTCCTTCCGGAGACAAGGGGTACATGATGTGGATCAGTTCTTCTAACTCGCCTCCTTTAGACTCACGATAATGGGTAACCTCCACCCTCTGGCCTGTTTTTTTCGCCTTTTCAAGAGGACATATTTGTCTCCCGAAATCACAGGGGACATCCGATTGGTATGCGATTTTATGGCATTTTTTTTCAAGCACATCTTCTTTTTTTAAACCATGGCGCTCGAGAAAAACCTTGTTCACATCCTGGATCAGGAAATTTTGATTGATGACCAGAATCTCTTCGCTGATTCCGTCAAAAAGGGTCTCCAGAAAGAGATTGCTCGCTTTCAGTTTCACTATTTCCTGCTCGCCTTGAGCCAGACTGTCTTTTAGCCGGTCAATCTCTTGCATGAGATCCTTTAATCTTTCCGTCACCATGATCATCCCCCCGCCCCTGGACAATAAAAGACATATTCCAGGGAAAAAATATCAAACATTTCATCTGTTCCTGTCCTTATGGCCCGGTAGAGCTCTTTCATTGTGCAGGCACTTGTCAGTGAAGACCGGTATTCGAATTCATTGTAAAACTGAGATTCAACGGGAAGTAAAACCTGGTCGAGAGGCCCGTACCAGTGGATATTGAGCTCTTTTTTCATTGCGAAAACCTTATTGTACATTGCCTTTAGGAGGTCTGTCCTCAAAACTGAATTGACCTGGTTAATCAAACAGTCCATGAGTCCAGTGAGGTAATAGATTTCCCTCATTCTATACTCGTTGTCCCGGGAGGCATACATGGCACGTATTGTATAGGATATGCCTCCCTTTAAGGAAAAGTGTGAGGGGATGTGCCACACGCCCTCCCCCCCTTTTTTGCGGATCTCGTCACGATGGCATTCCAGCCTGGCAGACTGAGATCTTAACATTTGGATAAAATGGCGGCATTCCCAGTCTGCCCTCCGGAACTCCCATGGGCTTAAACAAATCAGGTTATCCGGCGGCTTTTGGAATTTCTCCTGCAGGTGTATGATCTTCCCCATCGTCAATTTTTGTGGCCCATCGCGGATTAGTGTGAAAGCCTTTGTTCACATCATGTAGGGTGGCATTTTATATGCCACCGCAACCTCGGTCGGGTATAAAACCCGACCCTACAATGTTTTTGTGCTATGTTCCCGACCTGGTTTCCACACTAATCCGCAATAGCGCCTCAATGTTGATGTTAGTGCCACAATTATTATTCCATCCCTAAGCACTTTGCATGGCAGGCGGGTATTCGACATTTTAGATACAACTGATTGTGGTTTTTATGGAAAATTCGGTGCATTAATCAATCGCCAATCGAAAATAGTCAATAGTCAATTTTTATCAGCGGACAAATACCGTTAAATTGCACATTTTTGCCGATAGACCCGCAGTACTCACCCAACCTACCAGTCACGGTCTCGGGTGACATTTTTCGTGGACTTCCTTCAACCGTTCTCTTGTGATGTGAGTGTATATTTGGGTAGTGGCGATATCTGCATGGCCCAGCATGACCTGTACTGATCTCAAATCGGCACCAGCTTCCAGAAGATGGCTTGCAAAGGAATGCCGAATACCGTGCGGGGTGATCTTCTTGTTGATAGCCGCTTCTTTGCCGTATTTCTTTATAATTTTCCAGAAGCCCTGTCGCGTCAAAGGATACCCCCTGGAATTCAGAAATAAGTATGCCGAATTTGTGCGTTTTGCCAGTTGAAGGCGCCCGTTTGCAAGGTATTCTTTAACAGCCCTAATGGCTTTTTCTCCTATGGGAACGGCTCTTTCTTTTGAACCCTTGCCCAAGGTTCTTACGTAACCCGCCTCCAGATTAACGCCTAACACTTTTAATCCCACCAGTTCTGAAACCCTTAGCCCTGTGGCATATAGGATTTCCAACATGGCCCGATCCCGCTGACCCATGGCGTTGGACGAATCAGGCTGGGATATGAGCCGTTCCACTTCCCCCTGGTTTAAGATCTTCGGGAGCCGCCTTGCAAGCCGTGGGGTTTCCAGGAGTCTTGCCGGGCTACTCTTGATTTTTCCTTCGGCCGCAAGAAACCGGAAAAATGTCTTTATAGTAGATATGTTTCTGGCCACACTTCTGGCAGAGAGACCTCTTCCTATCAAGCTCACATACTCCATGATTTGATCCTGGGATATTATAAGAGGGGAGAGGGCTCGTGCTTCCAGGAATTGAAAAAAGCGGTTTAAATCCCTGCTGTAGCTTTGAATGGTGTTATCTGCAAGGCCCCGTTCGACCCTGAGATAGTTGATAAATTGATCTGCAAGGTTGTCCATGAAAAAACCAAACCCCCGCTCATCAGGATTTAAAGTCATAGAAGTGGTTATTCTTGGTCAGGATCCTCGGACCATCAGCCTCAATAACTACCATTTCCTCGAGCCTCACGCCTCCTTTTCCTGGAATATAAATCCCTGGTTCCACTGTAACGACCATCCCTTTTTTAAGTTTTACTGGTTTTTGCGGTGCGAGCCTTGGTCGCTCATGGGTTGCCAGACCCACACCGTGCCCGAGGCCATGACCGAAGTATTCTCCGAATCCCGCATCATTGATAATCTGCCTGGCGATCGCGTCCGGGTGACAGCTGTCAACTCCCGGTCGGACCTCTTTCAATGCGGCAAGCTGGGCCTGCCGGACAGTCATGTAAATATTTTTCAAAGCCGGTTCAGGCTCGCCTAAAAAGACCGTTCTAGTCATGTCAGAGCGATAAGTGTCCAATCTAACGCCTACATCCAGAATAATCGGCTCTTTCGTCTTCAGCGTGCGGTCTGTGGGCACAGCATGGGGTAACGCACTATTTGGGCCAGAGGCCACGATGGTGGGAAATGCCAGGCTTTCAGCCCCCGCTTCACGTGCCAGGGCCTCAATCTGCCACGCCACTTCCCTTTCTGTAAGGCCGGGCTTGAGTCCGCGGATAACCGTGTCAAGGATTTCAGACATCACATCCGCTGAGGCCTCCAAAGCTTTGACTTCCAGGTTATCCTTTATCTCTCTCATTTCTTCCACTAACCCTTTTAAGGGTTTGAGAGAAACTGGAGGGGAAAGCGCACCAAGTGCCTCTGTCAGTTGCCGATGGAGGCCCCAGGTAAGATGATCCTCTTCAAAGCCCAATTTTTCCGTTCCCATCCGTTTCAGCATCTCCGGGAAGCCCTCAATAAGGCCTTGTTTTATGGTGTGAACTTCAAAGTCGATGACCTCCTTTTCGGCTTCTAAGCTGTATCGTGAGTCCGTCACTAAAACGGCCTGAGTTTTGTTTATAAGAAGAGACCCGGATAACTCGGTAAGTTGATTATCTTCAGCCTTGAAGCCTGACAGATATCTTCGGTTTTCAGGCTGAATGATCCAGGCAGTGTCACAGGGCAGCTTCTTTAGGCGTTCCCTTAAAGCGGCCACCCGTTTGCTAAATGCCGATTTATTCATTGTTTTCTCGACGATGCAGGTTCAGAAAAAAGGTATTGATGGATAACACCTTAGCAGAGTGATCAGGCGATTGCAATTCTTGTGCTTACTTATCAGCAATTCTCATTATGACTTCCACCTGGCAGGGCCGCGGGGTCTCTTTTTAAAGGCCGCAATCCCGCCACGGCCCTGCATTAGCAAGGGCTAAAGTTTATGATTAGAATTGCTGCTTCCTTATCTCGTTGTTGACAGAAAATATGCCAACTGTTAGTAGTCGTTGAAAGAAACAGATATGAAAAGCCACAGAATCTCAAAATGAATCAGGGAAAAATTATAGAATACATAGATCAGGGCAGGTTTGTCTGCACCATTTGCCTACAGGATAAAGGCAACAGGCTGCATCTGCTTACACCATCAAATCGAGAAGTCAATCTTTCACCAAAAAGGGCCATACTCGTTTCAGGCGCTACCATTGATATTGAAAGGCCCAGAGAAGAATTATTGGAAAGGCTGAAGGATACAGAAGAGATAAGAAAACGTCTTAAAGGCCAGATTGACGCAATAGAGATTTGGGAGCTAATCAGCGAAGAGAAGGAAAGCTTTCATCACAAGTATCTCGCCCAGTTAGTCTTTGGAGAAATAGTCACGGATGACCATATCTCAGCGCTGGTAAGGGCGCTTTTCGAAGATCACCTCTATTTCAGGTTGAAAGATGGGCAGTTTTTGCCTAACTCCGCGAAAAAAATCAATTCTATTATAGAACAAAGAGAAGAAGAAGCCCTGAGAGAAAAAAAGCTCACGCAGGGAAGCGCATGGCTGAAGGACACATTGCAGGGTAGAGAAAAAGAGGATTCTGCCTCTAAGGTGTATGTTATTCAGTTGCTGACCCAACTGGCCCTTTACGGGAATGAGGCACCTGATTTTAAGAGCGGCAAAGAACTCCTTCTGAGGGCGGACATATCCCATATTGGGGAGGCCAGGAAGTTATTAGTCAAGCTGGGGGTTTGGGATGAGGATGAGAACCTTGAACTTCACAAGGCTGGCATTGAAACTTCCTTTGACGAAAAACAGTTGGATGAGGCGGCCCGGCTGGCCATGGAAGGTATTGAAGAGCAGGGTCGCGAGGATTTGAGGCATTTGACCCTCCTGACCATAGACGGCCCGTTGACCCGTGATTTCGACGATGCCATAAGCCTTGAAATTGATGGTGACACCTTCTATTTGGGTGTTCATATTGCAGATGTGGCCTCGTTCATCTTACCGGACAGCATCCTTGATGAGGGCTCGGCGCAAAGGGCATCTTCCATATATATGCCACGTAGACAGATCGCCATGATTCCCCAAAACCTTTCTGAGGACAGCCTGAGTTTGAAACAAGGGTGCGACCGACGGGCTATTTCCCTTTTGACCCGATTTGAAAAGACCGGAAACCTTGTGGATTACCGGTTTGTGCCAAGTGTTGTCCGCGTACAGCAAAACCTCACCTACGATACGGTCAATGAAAACCTGGACTCAGAGAGCGTGTTTCGAGAAATGCATAAGATAAGCCACCGTCTGCGTGAAAACAGAAACAAAGAAGGGGCCCTTGGCCTGTCTCTCCCAGAACTGCAAATAAAATTCGATGCCGATTCTGCCCTGGCCCTTGAACTGGTTCCTCAAGATACGCCCTCCCGTATGATCGTGGCTGAATTAATGATTCTTTACAACTGGCTGGCAGCCAGATTTTGCAGGGATGAGCAAATCCCAGCTCTGTTCAGAACACAGTCTGAACCGAGTGAAAGACTGTCCATCGATGATAACGGCTATCTTTACTATGTCTTTAAGCAGCGCCGGAAGCTTCGTCCACTTGTGATTGATACTTCCCCGAAGCCCCACAGCGGTTTAGGGCTGGAGGCCTATACCCAGGTTACATCTCCCATACGGAGGTATCTTGATATTGTGATGCAGCGTCAGATTGGAAATGTTCTTATGAAAAGAGGGCCTTTTTATGATGAAAAAGGCCTGGATGAAATACGGATTTCTGTTGAGCCGCTGATAAAAGAGTTCGGCAGGATAAACCGAAACCGCATTCGTTATTGGGTGCTGAGGTTTCTTCGCCAGCATAGGGGCGAAAGCTATCCTGCGCTGGTCCTTGATGAACTGAAAAGCAAATATCGCATCCTCTTGAAAGATTTTCTTTTAGTTGCTGATTTAAAGCGAGAACCCCGTGTGACATTGCATCCGGCCGATCAAATTCGGGTGCAGGTCAAAAACGCTGATCCCTGGCAAGATACGCTCGAGCTGGCATATGGGTAAAGGCTGAATCATGATATGTTTTCCACCTCAAAATCTCTTTGGAGAAGCTGGTTTCCCGATTGATTATATATAAGGATTTTCAATGACAGTGCCGACCCTTCGTGTGAGTCCAGGAAAAACTCGCCTTGTATGGTCCTGAAATTCTTGATAACAAAAAGTCGACCACGTTTATAATCTATGGGAACACCGTCTCGAAGCGCTACTTTTGGGTATGTCCACAATTGCAGTGGATCGGACTCTTTGTCAGTGACAATGATATGTACATATCCTCGAAGAGGCGTATCGCCCTGATCTGTGTTGACAATCTTAAAGCTAACCGTTAATTTGCCTTCTTCTTTCCGGGTAGCCAGATCCTTGATCTCCACCGTAGCTTCCTGAGGGGCTTCCTCTAATGCGACCTCGGCTTCGATGTCGCCGGCCTCTTCAGCCTTTTTTAACTCTATCTTTTCTGGCCGAACCGGTTCCAGCGATATTGCAACATCAGATTTGGAGTTTTTATCATGCTTCTTCAGAAGAATCACGCGCTGTTCAGATTGATAGAGTAATTTTCTGGCATTTTCTACCTGCTTCTGAAGGCGGTCAATTTTTATTAGTTGGGCCTTGTTTGTCCTGAGTTTGTCAAAGTAGCCGTTAATGACAAACAAAGAGACTATGATGTAACACGCGAAGAACAGGAGCGATATAAGGAGAATACGAGGGGAAAGACTAAAACTCCGTACCTTTCCTACTCCTCTTGAGACCATGACATGAAAGGCAGATTCATGGGGTCGTTTTTCTTTCACTGGCTTGGATCTCTGATTTTGGCGCGTTATCTTTTTCGCTGAATTTTCCAATGATTCTCCTTATTTTCAAAACTCCAGACTGTTACGAGATACGGATCAGTCTTCTTTGACCAACGTATCGAATTTTAGGCGGTATTTCTCAATCTTGGAGTGAAGGGTGGGTCTTGAAAGGCCGAGGAGTTTTGCAGCGCGGGAACGGTTCCCACCCGTAAGATTAAGGGCTTCGCTAATAAGCATGCTGGCAAATCGGTCCATGCACTTATCAAATATGTTTTCCGTGGTTTTGGAGGCCAGAGATTTGCGTATCCACTGGCGGATTACCTTATCATCGGTCTTGGCGGACCCCTTTTTGCTAAGGATCCTGCCGCTAATGGCCTGGGTTATGTCTTCCGGACAGATGGGGGCTCCGCGGTTGAATATCAGGGTTTTCTGTATTGTATTGGAAAGCTCACGAACGTTGCCCGGCCACGGGTGGCTTTTGAGTGTTTTCACGGCTTCTTCAGTTATGCCCGGGTTATCCATTTGCACCTCTACCGCATACCTGGACAGGAAATATGCTGTAAGAAGAGGAATATCAGCCCGTCGCTCGCGGAGCGGGGGAAGCCAGATCGTTACCACCTTCAGCCGGTAATAAAGGTCCTCGCGGAAACGGCCTTCAGAAAGGGCTGATTCCAGGTTACGATTCGTGGCCGCAATAATTCGCACATTTACTGGAATGGTCTCCCGTCCTCCAAGCCGCTCAATACTTTTCTCCTGGAGCAGCCTTAATATCTTGGCCTGTATACTGGAGGGCATGTCGCCGACCTCGTCGAGAAAAATGGTTCCATCATTGGCCTGTTCAGTTTTTCCCACACGTCGATGAAATGCCCCGGTAAACGCCCCTTTCTCGTACCCAAACAGTTCACTTTCAAGCAGATTCTCCGGGATTGCTACACAGTTGATTACAAGAAACGGCTTACTTGCCCGGGGGCTGTGTTGATAGATGGCCCGGGCTACGAGCTCCTTGCCGGTGCCTGATTCACCCCGTATAAGAACCGTGGCATCGGTAGGAGACACTCGGCCTATCGCTTTGTACATATTTTGCATGGCCTTACTTCGGCCAATTATGGCCTCGTGGGATGCCTTATCAGGCGCGGCGTTCATGTCTACGGGCGATCTCATAAAACGGCCCGCCTCTAAGGCCTGCCTTATTACGGCAAGCATGTCGGGGACCTCAAATGGCTTGAGTATATAGTCGAAGGCCCCCATCTTGGTTGCTTCGATGGCAGTTTCAGTGGTGCCATACGCGGTCATTATAATTACAGGAAGCCTGGGCTCGATTTTGTGTATGCCATGGAAGGTCTCTAACCCGTTCATTCCAGGCAGCCGCATATCGAGGATAACCAGGTCCGGCAACTTCTCAGTAACAAGATCGAGGCCCAGTTCTCCAGAGGGAGCGCTTTCAACGGAATAGTCTTCTTCCATCAAAAGCCTTTCAAAACTTTTTCTCAACTGGTCGTCATCATCAATGATCAGGATGGTGCTCAAGGTTTCACTCCTTATACGGGAAGTGTGATAACAAATGTGGCTCCCTTTCCTTCCTCGGATGTGAGGTCCAGCCAGCCGCCATGCTCTTCTATGATTCGTGTGGCTATGCTCAGACCCAAGCCTGTCCCTTCGTCTTTAGTGGTGAAAAAGGGCTGAAGGACTTTATCCTGGATCGATTCTGGAATACCAGGGCCGTTGTCAGACAGTCGAATCACCACCACCCGTTCTAATGGCTCTGCGAAGCCTTCTTCCTCATGGATTATGATTGAACCGCCCCCCTCCATGGCCTCGCATGCATTTACAACGAGATTGACAAGCACTTCCTTCAATTGTTCGGGATCAGCCTGTATTTTAGGGAGAGACCGTTGCCGGATGAGCTTGATTTGCACATCATAGGATTGAAGGCGGTGTTGTAACAACTGAATTGTTAAATCCACCACGTCTGATGGGCTGACCCTTTGCATCTTGAGTTTGGGTGGCCGTGAGAACTCAAGGAAGTTTTCAACAATGGTATCAATATGACGAATTTCCTCGGTGATTACCTCAAAGTCCTCTTTCTGGGGAGCAGACAGGTCGAATGCCCGGCTAAGAGAGAACATTCGCATTTTCACAGATGTAAGTGGATTACGAATACTGTGGGCCATGCCAGCGGCCAGCTTTCCCACCATTGCCATCTTCTCTGCCTGTAGAAGGGTCCCACGGCTTTTTTCCAGTTCGAAGTATGTGTGGTCTACATCTTCAATCAGGCCCCTAACGCTACGATGAAGCGCTTTGACTTCATCCCCTGATTGGTGGGAATCTCCTTCCCGGTCTGCCTCCAGTGCCAACCTGCGCACAGGACTTAAGACGTGGACTATCAACACAAAGGCGAGAAGTACGGCCAGGGACAAGGCAGCCAACACAGCCGTACCCGCAATGATCCTTAGATTTTTCGCTTCTGCATGGCTGTTGTACCGGACTCTCGCAATGCCCTCAGTATGGATATTCTTATATTCCTCACACAAATCAAGGATCTTGAAAAATCGGTTGCGCATTTTCTGGTGAAGCCTGGCACCATCTTCACGCTCACCCCTCTTGTAATATGCAATGACCTGATCTTTTAAGGTAATGTACGGGTTGTATTCGGATTCGATCAGGGCAATGGCCTCTTTTTCGCGCTTGTTTTCGGCGAAGGAACGGGCATCATTAAGGCGTTCCCTGAAAATCTGTCGATACTCTCCAAGCTGCCTGAGCCAGTCTGGATCCCCGTCTAAAAAATAATAAGAAACGAAGCCCTTCTGGTTGACAAGCGCTATTTCAAGGGCCTCGGCCGCCTGAAAAGCGGCCACATTTTTGTCAATCATGTGATTCAAAAGACTTTGCATTCGGTATGTGTACCATACCATAACAAAACCGCCCACCATGGTAATGCACACAAGGGCAGTTAAGATCACGTATATGCGGGCGCGGAGGTTGATTTTATTCCACATCTTTCTGTGTTCTTGGCGTTAAGGTCGAATCTCGATTGTAGGATAGAGACCTTTGAGCCTGCCTTTGGGGTAGGGTTGAATTGTATTAAAAGAAATGTCTTGATCCTCTTGGGCATGGCCACGGTTTTTCTTACCGTCAAAATAGGCCCCATTGGCCTCTAAAATATGCTCGATTCGATGTTGGAAGGCTTTTACAAAGTCCAGGCCACTGCCCTGGAAATGCATAGGCCCAAGACTGAATTTACCTTGGATCTCAGAAAAGGATTTAAGAGAAAGCGTATGTGTCTCAAGGTCCCGCCTGTTTCTTATGTAGCCCCAAATTAGATGTCTGGCAGGAATGTCTAAAGGCTCGTCAAGGTCGATAATTGTGTGGGGCATAATGATACTTTCTTTTCCTATTGTCAGGGGGCAATCCCGTTTCCCATAAAGGAAAGCATTAAAACCTACAAACACCTTTTCCCCCAACCGGCCATGGATGATTTTACCGCCATGGGCCGTGACATTGTTCCCTTCCAGACGGGAATCAATGATGTAACAGTTCTCCTGGGCATTGGCCCCTTTTCCTAACCAGGCATTTTCCAAAAATGCCCTTTGTGCCACAAGCACATTTTCATTGATCCGGGTTTTTCCCTTGACAACGGCATAACGATTAAGGGCTGCCCCGCCGGCAACAGAGCCATAAGGCTCAAGATTGACCACTTGGAAGATCCTTTGAAAATCTCCTTTGCGGCTCTCAATAAAATCCATAAAGAGTCCCCGGGGCGATTTACCCGTCTCAAAACGGATGTATTTGTCTAAAACTTCCTTAGAGAATTGATAACTGAAGTCAAATGCATTTTCACTTCGGATCCATATCTTTCCGGGTTCTATCAGGTGATGAAAGAGTTCCCCTACCTGCAGATATGAAAATGTTCCAATGACACAGTCATGGAGTGTGGTGAGGTCCACTGTGCTGAATGGCCCGAGAAAACATCCCTCAATCGGGGAACCATGAATATTGGCATAATGGGTAGAGGCTGTATTCTGGATCAAGAACTCTTCCGGATTCTCAGGATCATGAGAAAAATTATGCACCAGGGTCTTTATGAGGTAACTATCTTTAATGTGGATGGCTTCATCTTCATGAAGGGAAATATCCCAATCCTGAAATTCAAACATGTCCCCTTTACGCTTCAGTTCGTCCCCACGAACGTCGCTTTTGTAAAGGATGGAGTGATCAACATTACATTTGCCTAAAAAATAGCTCCCTGCCAGGCTGGACTGGCTGAAACGAAAATGGAGGGGGTGGTAGGGTGTGAGTCCGTAAAAGGCGTAGAATTTACTGAATTGTATTAATGGAATGATCTTTCGAACATACGGGTCCACATTAAATGCGAATTCCCGCAGATTTATGTTCACCCGGCTGATAATTCGGTCAATGAGTCTTTCAAGCTGTTTCATCCCACCTTCCTTAGCCTCCCCATAAGCGCTAAGTTATTTTGTAAACGTTCACAGGTTGCATTTATGCCATACGGAGTTGTTTTGAAAGATGAACATCGAACATCGAACATCGAACGTCCAACATCGAATAAAAAAAAGAACATCCAACACCTAACATTCAACGACTATTTCTATTTCTTTTCAGCCGTTTTGATACTCGTAACGAAAATCTTAATTAATTCTTCTGTTTCCTCTAAAATATCATCTAAATAGTTCAGGTTTTTTAATTAGTGGTACACTCTGAATAAGTTTTAGCCATCTCTGAGTCTCCCTAAGTTCCTTTAATGAGATTCTTGCCCTTGTTTTTATCTTTCATTCAACATTCGATGTTGGGCGTTCGATGTTCGATGTTCATCTTTTTCAGCCCCCCATGGGCAAAAACAACTTAGCGCTTATGTCCTTAGCCTCCCGTTATCACGGGCATGCCCATCAAGGGCCAGAGGACATAAACAGCAAATCCTGTCACAATCATTAGAAGAATACTCGCCGGTATTCCATAGAGGAAAAATTCGCCGGTGGAAAACTGCCTCGAATCATAGGCGATGGCATTGGGTGCTGCACCCACGATCAAGAGAAAAGGCATTCCTGCTGTTACCAGGGAGGCGAAGAGAATAACCTCAGGCGCTACCCCCAGATATGGGGCTATAACCAGGGCCACAGGCAGAGAAATGGCAATGGCAGCCACGTTCATAATGAAATTGGTCATCATCATGACGAAGAAGGCAATTCCCATGACAAATACAAACCAGGTGGATTCCTTGAACATAACAAGCCAGTTTACGGCCATCCACTTGGCTGCCCCGGTTTCCCACAGGCAGAAGCCAATACTCATAGCCCCTGCAAACAGGAGAATGATATTCCAGGGGATTTCCTCGAGATCATTAAGATCCAGGATGCCGGTGATGAAAAAAAGGATTGTGGAGATCAAGATAATGGCTGTTTTGTCAATAGGTTGAAGCGCCGGGATGAAAGAGCGCAGAGACATGGCAATAATACACCCGAAGACAATGACTGCGGCAGTTATCTCTTTTCGCGTGAGCGGGCCCAGTTCGGCACTGAGTTGCCTGGCCTTTTCTCTCAGGCCGGGGATAACTTTCTTCTCAGGCTTGAGAAAAACCATGAAGAATCCCCACAGGAGTAAGGTCATAATCCACCCTATGGGGAACATGTAATAGGTTAGCTGAAAAAATGATATGTTTTGGCCCACAATGTCATTGTAGAAGCCAATCGCTACGGCACCACGCGCGGCTCCCAGAAGGGTCACGATGCTGCCGGCCCCTGCTACATAGGCCATGCCCATGAAGAGTCCTTTTCCGAATTTAGTTTGTTTATCACCTTCTCCATAGAGCGCGTAAATGGAGAGAAGTAGAGGGTAAATGGTTGCTGCCACGGCAGTATGGGCCATGATATGAGCGAGGGCTGAGGTCACAAGAAAGCAGCCCAGGTATATCATGCTTGTTTTTTCCCCGACGATCACCAGCATCTTGTAGGCCAGGCGCTTTGTGAGCCCTGTCTTGGTAAAGACCAGTCCGATTACAATGGATGCAAAAATGAACATGACCGAAGGGTCCATAAAATCCTTAAAGGCCTCCTTGGCCGGACGAATCAGATACAGGGCCTGGAGCACACCGATGGCCAGGCTGGTTACTCCGATGGGGACCACTTCAAAGACCCACCAGGTCCCTGCCAACAGGAATATTGCCAGTGCCCCTTTTCCTTCCCTGGTTAACGTAAAATGCTGTCCCATGGGGTCGACAGCATCGGACCATTGGGGGGCATAGTAGACCAGCGCAAAAAGCAGGATGCCCAAGGAAAGAAAAAAGATGCGTTTCCACTCGATTGTCCTATTTATTGTTCCGCCTCCAAAGTCATCTACCATAAAACCTTCTCCTGTTGCTTTAACTAATGTGTCGAAAATTCTTTACCGCGATGGCGGTAAAATTATGAGCCAATATTGACGGCCATGTAAAAAGTCCTTTTTACATGGATTGAGGAATTCAGGAATTTAGGGATTGTGAATTATTATAACTAGTTAGCATTGGGGACATTACCCCAACCCCCGAACTTCGTGACTTTTTACGAGATCATCAATATTGAGGCTTGGTGTTTCTGCCCTAAGCCATCCTGCCCCTCCCCCCTTAAAGTTCGCAGCCCTTCATGGTCTGAAAGATTTCGGCAAATACATCAGTGAGCTTTAATATTCCCACAATTTTTTTACCTCTGGTGACAAGCAAAGATTGATGGTGACCCATGACGAGGCGGTGTATGGCAACATCGAGAGTGGCATCTTCTTCGACGTATTCGCCTTCAGTGGGTGAATACATGAATTTTTTCACCTTTACCTGGGCTGCTTTTCTGCAGGCTTCATCAAAGGGTCTGTCAAGAAGACTGAATTGTTCGTGCAAGGACTGTAAAAATTTTTGACTGAAACCGAAACGGGCTATTGCTTTCTGATCCCCCATTTCTCCGTATTTCGGCTCCAGGGCCCTCAGCACATCCAACTGGCTTATCTTACCCACAATATTATTGTTTTTATCGTATACTAATATCGCCCTATGCAGGTATTTAAACCGGCTTCGATCAAGTTTTTCTTGAGCCTTCTCAAGGGCTACGACTGCCTCGAACAGGGTAGCCTCTTCCGAGACGGTTGCATATTCATCAAGAGGTACCATCAAGTCTTTTACATAGATCGTTTTCATTTTAACCCTCCTAATTTATTGTATTCACAAATATTTCACTCACCCGTTTACCAACCGAACCAATGTGGAATCCGGAAAGTAGTCAATAATGTTAAGGCACCCATAATCCTGGTGTAAGTTGAATAAGCGTGAGAGATCCAAACCGAGTGCCTTACAAAGGATGACACGGTTTACGCCACCGTGAGCGACTATGACAAAATCGTTATCCTTTTGCTCCGCGAGGATGCGCTCAAAACAGTGCAGGATCCTCTCGGAGAAACGTCCAATGGATTCCCCGTCTCCGGGAATCTCGTATTGCACCAGGTCTGCCTGGCGTTTTTGCAGTTCTTCAGGGAAGCGCTTCCGGATTTGTGACAGGGTCAGGCCTTCCCAGTCGCCGAAATACATCTCCCGTAGTTCAGGGAGAAAATAGACAGGGACGTCGTGAGACCGGGCTATCAGGCGTGCCCCGGTTGCCGATCTCTTAAGATCGCTCGAGTAAATGGCCTTAACCTCCACCAGGCGAAGGCGCTCGGCCATTTGCTCCATCTGCAGTATCCCTGTCTCGGTCAAGTCCACATCAGTGTGCCCAAAGATTGGAAAATTTTCATACCCGTTTATCTGGCCGTGCCTGATAAGATAAATCCTGTTCATCCGTTTCATGACGGCAGATCATAGATAGTCATGGTTGCAATGTCAATGAATTTGGGCTTTATTGAAGTGCCCGAATATTGTATAAGCGGATCAATTCGTAATTGTAGTTAGTGCCCGACCGAAAACTGTTATTTTTCCTCCCGCTAATAGCGGGACGTCAGGCTCAAATTATAATCCTCGAAATACTCAATGTATTCCTGTGGTTATAATTTTCGCCTTCCTTGATCTTGGAAAAAATTCCTAGTTTTCGCTCAGACACTAGTTATCCAGTAAATCAGGAAATATTGTATGCCAGGCTCTCAAAAGGATTGTTTTGGTGATTTTGATAGGGTTTTCCCTATGGGAAAGGAGGGGCTGAGAGAAGTTCCCCCGAATTGTTTTGCCTGCCCTGATAAAAAGGCCTGCCTGCAAACGGCCTTGACGACGAAAAAAGGTATCGGCTTAAGGAGTGAGATACTTGATAGAGCCCCCGCTAATGGAATGGTTGGGTGGCTTAGGCGGTGGTCTGAAAAAAAAGCGCTCACTCAGCTCAAAAAACAGAAGGAAGGGGAGAGAAAATGAGCGTAGAATTGATATGCCCTTATTGCCAGTTCTCAAAAAAAGTTCCTAATGAAAAGATCCCTGTTGGGGCCAAATGGGTGACCTGCCCTCGTTGTCATCAGCGATTTGAATTTTCTTTGGTAGAAAAAGATGTTGGAATGGTCACCAGAGAAACTGATCGAAAGACAGAGTTTGAGAGGCTGGAAGAGGAGCCTGAAGAGGGATATACGCGCAATGGGGCGCCCTGGGAGAACCGTTCAGAACTTGGCCTCTGGCAAGGTATTTATAAGACCTTTAAAGCGGTTCTCTTTTCTCCCGAAATCTTCTTCAGGTCCTTAACTTTCAAGGCTGGGATCGTAGAGCCCCTTGCCTTTGGAACACTGGTAGGTTCCATTGGATCCATGGTTGGTCTTTTCTGGCAGTTGTTGATGTGGTCAGGGTTAGTGCTCACTTACGGTGAATCCATCTTTGGACAGTTTACAATAGGGGTGATTCTGCTCATTATTATGGTTATTATCCCTATTTTATGGGTAGCCTGGATATTCGTTTCGAGCGGTATTACGCATCTGTTATTGCTCATTGTCAGAGGCGGCGAAAACGGGTATGAAGCTACTTTGAGGGTGGTGTCCTACTCCCAGGCCACCCAGGTATGGAGTTTAATCCCCTTTGTTGGCGGTACAATAGGCTGGATCTGGCAGCTTGTTGTTCAGATCATAGGGCTGCGACACATTCACCGAATGTCTTATTTAAGGGTCATTGTGGCGTTTTTGATCCCAGTGGCCATTATTTTTCTCCTGGGGATTGTGGTCGTGATTGGCCTGGTCCTGTTTTTCCGTTGAAGGGTTGGTTAGATCTGTTATGGCAAATAAAATCGATTATAAAACAGTCTTGAATCCGGCCCAGTTGGAGGCAGTCATGACCCTTGATGGCCCAATTCTGGTCATTGCCGGTGCCGGGAGTGGCAAGACCCGAACCCTGGTCTATCGGGTGGCCCGGCTTGTGGAGACAGGCGTACCTCCTGAGGCTATATTGCTTCTTACATTTACCAGAAAGGCCTCCCAGGAAATGCTGGAAAGGGCGGCCGGTCTTTCAGATTCAAGGTGCAGGTTTGTTTCCGGTGGCACTTTTCACGCCCTTGCCAACAGGGTGTTGAGGACCCATGCAGATCTCCTGGGATTTTCAAACTCATTCACTATCCTGGACCGGCCCGATATGGAGGAAGTCATCCGGTCCCTCATCCCTGAGCTCGGAATACCCAAAGGTATACCCAGATTTCCGAAAAGGGGGACGCTTGCCAACATTTTGAGCAAGGCTGCCAACCTCCGAAAACCTATTGATGAGTTTATGCCGGAAGAATACGGGCAATTCCTGGAATTTCTACCGCAGGTTGAAATATTGGAAAGGCTTTATGGTGACTACAAAAAAACCCATCAAATGATGGATTATGATGATCTAATCCTGTATTTCCGAAGGCTTTTGACGGAAAGGGAAGAAGTCCGAAAAAGCCTTAGCCAGCAATACCGCTATGTCATGGTGGATGAGTATCAGGATACCAATGGCATCCAGGCGGATATAGTTAAATGGCTGGCTCATGAACACAGAAATATTATGGTGGTGGGCGACGATTCCCAGGCCATCTATTCCTTTAGAGGGGCCAGTTATCGCAATATGTTCGATTTCCCGGTACAGTTCCCCGACACCAAACTTATCAAGCTGGAGGAAAACTACCGGTCTGTACAGCCTATTCTTACATTGACCAATGCCTTAATGGATCATGCCAATGAAAAATATACAAAGTGCCTCTTTACTGAACGAAAAGGGGGTGAAAAACCCAGGGTTGTTGATACGAGAAGTGAGCCGGAACAGGCCATGTTCGTTTGTCGGTATATCAAAGAGCAGGTGAAAAAGGGCCAGTCCATCACTGATTTTGCTGTTCTCTTCCGGGCCGGTTATCATTCCTTTGAGCTGGAAGCAGAGCTTACCCGCCAGGGAGTACGTTACGTGAAATACGGGGGCTTCAAGTTTTTAGAGTCTGCCCATATCAAGGATTTTCTGGCGCATCTCAGGGTGGTGGTAAACAGGGATGAGGCTGTAAGCTGGGTTCGTATACTGAGGCTTATAAAGAACGTGGGGCCGGGGAAAAGCAACGCAATTATTCAGTGGATGAAAGCACATGAAATTCCTCCTGAGCGGGTCGGGGAATGGCCTGGGGCACGTAAAGTGGACCGCGGTTTGAAAGTGCTCACCAAGCTTATCGCACACCTGGTGCGCAAAAACGGGAAGCCAGAAAAGGCAGTCGAACAGGTTATGGAGTATTATGTGCCTATCTTAAAGGAGAGATTCGATGACTATCCAAGGCGCCAGAAAGAACTGGAACAGCTGATCCCAATGGCCAGCCGCTACAAAAAGCTCAGGAGCTTTCTGGACGACCTGGTTTTGGAGCCCCCAACAAGTTCTGTGGACCTCGACTCCGGGGAAAAGGCTGAGACGCTCACTCTGTCTACGGTCCATTCGGCTAAAGGACTTGAATGGCCGGTTGTTTTTATTATCTGGGTCATGGAGGGACGTTTTCCCCCTGCAAGGGCATATAGCGATCCCCTAAGTTTAGAAGAAGAACGGCGCCTGATGTACGTTGCAGCCACACGGGCTAAGGACCAGTTGATTATGTGTTATCCTGGACAAGAGTCGGTGCCTGTGTGGCAGCTTTCAGACATCGGCTATCGAAACGGGCTTTCCTCCTTTATTAAAGATCTCCCCGAAGACGTGGCATCCCGCGAATCAGCGGGAATCCGGAAAATATCTTTCGGTCGCCAGTTATACGAAAAGGATTCATTTGACAATCACCTGGATCAACGGGAATCGACAGGATTTTCCCAGGGTGACAGGGTCAGACATCCGGCCTTTGGCCCCGGCGTTGTGTCAAAGTTTGTCTCCAATGATAAAGTGGAAGTGTTTTTCAGGAACGCGGGCCGTAAACTCCTGCACCTGGAGTACACTACTCTGGAGAAGATCTGACAGGATGAGGTCCCCTTCAGCTATTCCTTCAATGCCTGTTCAAAATCCTCAATGAGATCCTCGGTGGCTTCTATGCCAACCGATAAGCGGATGAGGCTGTCTGAAATTCCCAGCTTTTTTAGGTCTTCAGGGGAAACACTGGAGTGAGACGTAGTGACCGGCCGGGTAATGAGCGTTTCGACGCCGCCGAGACTGGGCGCAACAATTGGCAGGGTGATTTTTTCCATAAAATGCTCGGCCGCATCAACACCACCTTTTAGTTCAAAACTCAACATGCCGCTGAAACCATCAAATAATTCCTTAGCCCGCTGATGTGCAGGATGGCTTTCAAGACCAGGATAATTCACTTTAGTAACTGCAGGATAGGCTTCTAAAAATTGTGCAATCTTGAGCGCACTCTCATTATGATATTTCATCCTGACCGCCAGGGTTTTCATGCCCCGGTGCAGCAGGAAACATGCGTGGGGATCGAGCGAGCCTCCCAGGTGATTGAGCTTGTGCGTGATCTGCTCGATCAAATCAGTACAGCCAATTACAGCCCCTGCCACAATATCGGAATGGCCATTTAAGTATTTCGTGCAACTATGGAGCGAAAGGTCAAAGCCCCATTCAGGCGGCCGGAAATTGATAGGGGTTGCAAAGGTGTTGTCTATAATGGAGACGATGCCATGGGCCTTTGCGAATTCAGCCGCTTCCTTTAGATTGGCAACCTGGAGCAGCGGATTGGTCATGGTTTCCACATAGATGGCTTTGGTGCCGGGTCGTATTTTGCCCTTCCAGGAATCCGGATCATCACCGTTGATAAAATCAAACGAAATTCCCAATTTCGGAAGATCTTTGGTAAAGAAATCATGCGTCCCGCCATACAGGCATTCTTGTGCAAGCAAATGGTCCCCGGAGGAGAACAAAGTTAAGATGGTCGCTGAAATTGCCGCCATTCCGCTGGCCGTTACAAGCGCAGCCTCAGCATTTTCGAGTGCTGCCAACTTTTGATGGAGGGCTACGTGGTTGGGGGTATTGTTCAAACGAATGTATTTGAGGTCATTGTAGCTGGAAGCACCCGTGTATTCAAATGTGGAAGACTGAAAAACGGGCATACTGACAGCCCCGCAAATAAGTGGTTCCGGTTCACCGGCGTGGATGAGTTTGGTCTCGAGATTCTTGTATCGTTTGGCCATGGATTTCTGAATCTGATTAAAGGAGGTGCTGCTCATAGACCTTACGGAAATGATGTCCATAAATCGCAAGTGTGATAGCCAGCGGCATTAACTTAGGGCGGCGAAAACGCGTCCATATCAAGAGCTTCCAATAATGGAATCGCTCCTTGCCAATGATGCCAAGATGGTAAGCGGAACGAAAGAACGCCAGAAAGCGCTGAAAATCCAGTGATGTCTTGATCGTCGGCGCCTTATATTCGCGTAAAAAGGTCTTAAGGCGCTTATAGTAGTGCTCGGGTGAATAAATATTTGCCAGAATATCTTTGTATCCTTCGCGCAGTGTATCGAGGTTCATTATCGGAATAATGTTGGTTGTGCCGTCTACGTTGTCTCCCGTTAATGGACCGCGCAGGCGGCCCTCTTGTTTCAGGCGTTCATACAGCCGTGTGCCAAGGGGAGCTTGAAGCAGCCCGACCATAGCCGTTACGATCCCGCTTTTCTGGATAAAATCAATCTGCCGCTGGAAAATAGAAGGCGTATCGTTGTCAAATCCCACGATAAAGCCTCCCTGGACCTGCAAACCGGCTCGCTGTATGTTTTTCACGTCTTCAACCAGGTTGCGGTTCTTATTTTGACTTTTGTTGCATTCGGTAAGGCTTCTCTCATCCGGTGTCTCAATGCCGATAAAGACCTGATCAAATCCTGCTGCGACCATCAAGTTCATTAATGGCTTATCATCGACCAGATTGATGGAGGCCTCAGTATTAAATGTTATACCTTTTTTGGTTTTCTGCCACTCGATGAGTGCCGGTAACAACTCGTTCTTGAGGCCCTTCTTGTTCCCAATGAAGTTGTCGTCCACGAAGAAAACACCCCCACGCCACCCACGGTCATAAAGAGCATCCAGCTCGGAAATGATCTGCTCGGCGCTTTTTATTCGCGGCCTGTGACCAAGCAGTGCGGTGACGTTACAGAACTCGCAATTGAAAGGACAGCCCCGGGAGAATTGAATGCTCATTGAAGCGTATTTTTTTAGAGCAATCAGCTCCCACTGGGGTATCGGGGTCTTCTTTATGTCAGGAAACTCGGATGTGGAGTATATCCGGCCGGCGTGCCCCTGCTCCAGGTCTTTCAAAAAGTGTGGCAGGGTCACCTCGGCTTCATTGAGCACAAAATGATCGACATCACCAAATTCCTCGTATTCCTGGGTAAAGAGCGGCCCGCCGGCCACGATTTTGACGCCTACCCCTTTGCACCTTGAAATGACTTGATGTACTGACTCTCTTTGCACAGCCATGGCGCTTAAAAAGACATAATCCGCCCACGCGATGTCTTTGTCAGTGAGTTTTGTCACATTTAGGTCCACTAAGCGTTTTTCCCACTCTAACGGCAACATTGCCGCAACTGTCAGCAGGCCCAGGGGTGGAGACGAGGCCTTTTTGTGTATAAACCTAAGTGCGTGCTTGAAACTCCAAAATGTGTCCGGGAATTCAGGATAGATAAATAGAATTTTCATTTTGCTTTTCCTTATGTTTTTGTTAGCGAAATAAAAAGAAGGGTGATACCTATGGAGCATTAAATGTACTCTTGTATGGATTTGTATGCAAGGAGAATATTTACCTGGAGGGAGATCTATGAAAATTACAATTGGTTCTGACCACGCTGGATACCATTACAAGGAAGAAATCAAGCAATTTCTTAAAAAAAATGGCCATGAGTTTCACGATTTCGGCACTGATTCTGACGATTCCGTTGATTATCCTCTTTTTGTCCGCCCAGTGGCCAGGGCCGTGGCAAAGGGAGAATATGATCGGGGCATCGTGCTTGGTGGGTCAGGAAACGGCGAAGCCATGGTGGCGAACAGAATCGTTGGAATTCGATGTGCCCTCTGTTGGAGCCCTGAAACAGCCAGGTTTGCCCGAAAACACAATGATGCAAATATGCTGTCACTTGGCGCGAGGATGATTTCACTAAAGGAAGCCCTTGAAATTGTAAAGGTATGGCTTGAGACTCCTTTTGACGGCGGACGGCATTTGCGGAGGATTAAACAAATCGATCAGAAACAAACTTTAGCTGGTCGTCCGAGCCGGCCAAAGAAAGATGAGAAACTCGTTGATAAAAAAAAGCAAAGTGCCCCGGAGGAGGAATCGAAAAAGGCACGCAATGACAAATATGATCTATTAATCACTTTTAGATATATCAAGTATATGGAGGGAAAAGACTCCATTGAATTCCAGGTTGCTCCAGGGCTCAAAAGACCTTCAATCATCCATATTCTTTCTCCTGAAAGATGGAATGCGGAACTACCTGAGTGGGCTCAAAACCGGAGAGATGAAATACTCGATAGGGTAAAATCAAAATGCGCCCATATGGACTGTGAATGGAAAGAGTATTGATTCTAAAAAATTGCGGTAGCAATTTTATAACTTGATAGGTTATGGTGTGGCGAAATTACTCTAAGGAGAAAGACATGAAACAGATTTCAGAAGGAGTCTTTTATATCCCGGGCCAGGACGAATTTATCCCCGACTCCCACGTATACGTGATAGGGAAACCCACTTCCGGAGATCTTACCCTTGTTGATGCAGGGCTGATGGGGAAAGGTGCGTACAAAATCGAGTCAATCCAAAAGCTTGGTCTTTCGCTTTCAGACATAAAAAGGGTGATCATGACCCACACGCACCTGGATCACATTGGCTGTCTAAAGGAGATCCTGGATGAAATTCCGCACGCTAAACTCTGGGTGCATACTAAGGAGGCAGAACCCCTGGAACAAGGCGATGAAAGAATCATCTATGGGATGGATATGTTCAAGAGCATGTGCCAGGCCCAGTATAATATTAAAGAGGATGCGTTTAAATTCGAAATTGATCGCAAGCTTGAGGGAGGCGAAACACTAAAGATGGGGGATATGACCTGGGAGGTGATTCATATTCCAGGGCATTCTCAAGGTAGCATTGCGCTATATAATCGACCTGGAAAAATCCTCATCCCGGGAGATGTGGTTTATGCGGATTATGCCATTGGCCGTTTCGATCTCCATGGGGCAAATGGCCCTACACTCAGGGACTCACTTCTTACCCTTGCCGAACTGGAAGTGTATGTCCTGTTACCGGGTCATAACCGTATCGCGGAACATGTCCAGTCCGGGTATATTCTGGAGACAGCAAATCAGTGGGCGCCCTATCTCACTTAGACTAAAGGTTGCTTTTCAATAAACAATGTACGTGTTTGGGGAACGTCCATAAAATTATAAATTGACGTATGCTCAGTTCATTGGTATTAAGCCTGCATGCCACGCAAAGCCCGAATTGACGCGCCCGGAGCGCTCCATCATATCATTATAAGGGGTATAGAGCGCAGGAAGATATTCAGGGACAATACTGACAGGAACAACTTCCTGGATCGTCTCGGAAATATACGGACCGAGTCCTCCACTTCCTGCTACGCCTGGGCCCTGCTTTCAAATCATTCCATCTTTTGCTCAGAACCGGCACTGCTCCCATAGCCACTGTTATGAGAAGGCTTCTAACTGAGTATACCTTGACATATAATCGCCGTCACCATCGTTACGGCCCTTACTTTTAGGAGGGAAATCATGACAGAAAATTTTGTGATTGTGAGTGCCAAAAGGAGCCCATTTGGTAAATATCTGGGTTCTCTGTCGGAAACGGAACCACTTGATGCGGCCGTCCATGTGGCAAAGGCAGTGCTTAAAGCTCCCGGAAAGGATATAAGCAGAGATATTGATCAGGTTTTCGTTGGGAATTGTATCCCCAGCGCCTTTGAAGCAGGTTCTGTGGTTGGGAGGCAGATAGGTCTCAAACTGGGACTCAATGTCTTTACAACAACCCTGGATACTGCCTGTTGTTCCCCCCTTACTGCACTACGCATGGCCATTTGGGGAATGCGGCTCGGCGAACTTGATTCGGCCCTGGTAATCGGAGTGGAGGCCATGAGCAGGGTCCCGCACTTGAGTCGGCAATTAAGAACTGGAGTGAGGATCGGTGAGGTGAAGCTGTCTGACCCAATATTTCCTATTTTCTATCCCGGGTATAATTCAGTGGCAGTAGACGCCTCTGACGGAGCAGAGAAATACGGCATTTCAAAAAGGATGCTGGATACCTTTGCAATGGGCTCACACCTGAAATGGGCAGATGCCATGAAGGCGGGAAAATTTGAAGATGAAATCGTTCCAATAAAGGTCAGGAAAGGACGAAAGGAATATTTGTTTTCTGTTGATGAAATGCCCAGGCCCAATGGAAGCATCGCCATGATTGAGAAACTCCCTGCTGTATTTGGGTCAAAAACCACTACTGCCGGAAATGCCCCGGGACTAAATGATGGCGCGTCAGCCATGGTGGTTATGACTGAGAAAAAGGCAAGATCCTTAGGCCTTTCGACCCTTGGTACAATAGTTGATCTGGCCGGCGAAACCGATATGCCCTATGGCATTTCCTGGATACCGGCTATGACAATAAAAAAGGTACTTAAGAAGAACGGTATGGCCATCGATGACATGGATCTTATCGAGATAAACGAGGCATTTGCCGCCATGCCCCTTGTGAGCACCAAGATTTTAGCCGGGGAAGATGAACGGAAATGGTACGGGCTACTCAGAAAGACCAATGTTAATGGCGGGGCCGTAGCAATCGGTCATCCCGTGGGTGCCTCGGGCCTCAGGATAGCGATGACTCTAATGTATGAACTAAGACGACGTGGTGGGGGTCAAGGCGTGGCTGCCATTTGCGGTGGATTGACCCAGGGTGAGGCGGTTATCATTCAGGTTAAATGAACAGGAGCGAAATGCAAGTCACAAGGAGATAATCAGATGCAGGAGATTACATATAAAATCGATCGAGAAAAGGGCATTGCTGTTTTTGAGATTGACACGGCCGGACCTGTCAACACCATTGGTGAGCAATTTATTGTAGCCCTGGGAAATGCCACACGGAGGGCATGCAGCGACGGGGTTAACGGTGTTATTATGACCTCGGCAAAGGCAAAAAGTTTCCTGGATGGGGCGAACCTCATGGAGATCATGCAGGACCCATCTCCCCTTGCCCTAAAACATCTGGTTCTAAAACTTCAGGAAACCCTGGAGTCACTGGCAAAAAGCCCATTTCCTGTGGTAGCCGTCCTTCAGGGCCAGACAGCACTTGGGGGCGGTTTTGAGTCTCTTCTATGGGCCTGTGATTATATTTTTGCCACAACCGGATCCAGATTGGGACTCCCTGAAGTAAACGTAGGCCTCTTTCCTGCTGGTGGTGGGCCTGAGACCCTCAGGCGGGTTGTGGGTCTTAAAACCGCCATGGATGTGATTATGGGTGGAAAGATTCTGCCTGCGGAATTTTATGAAAACTCAGGTATATTGACTATGGTCTCTGAGGACAAGGTTTTCCTGGAGGCAAGTAAATGGATAGAAAGTAATAAAGGCATTACAAACAGAAACTACGATCCTGGGTGGAAGGAACCTGATCAGTTGAGCAGTGATGAGCGGGAAAAGCTTATTAAAATGGCCAGGGATCGCTATACCATATGCCCGGAGAAGCCATATTTCAAGGCAGCAATAGATGCCATTGAAGAGGGCCTTGCCTTGCCATTTGAGGAGGCCGTTAAAAACGAAGTGAGGCATTTTGCACCGCTGATCGCAGAACCCAATGTCAAAAACAAGATTGATCTGTTCTTTTCTATAACCAGCCTTGGCCCCAAGCTGGCCAGGGTTGATCAAAAAAAAGCCATTCCAATGCAGGACATAGCAATCATCGGCGCCGGGTTGATGGGTCAGGGTGTGGCCCAGGTATGTGCCGATAATGGCATGAAAGTGCTCCTTATTGATTTAAATGAAGAGACCGCACTGGAAGGTAGAGAGAAAATCGCCAAAGGGCTGGAGTCGTTGGTCAATAAGGGCCGGTGGCTGCCAGAGCGGAAAGATCGAGTCATGAATAACATCCGGGCTACCGCGGATTACGCAGAACTTAAAGGCGTTCCCCTGGTGATAGAGGCCGTCTTTGAAGACCTGGATCTGAAGCAGAAGATTCTCAAGCAGGTACAGGATATCAATCCTGATATCGTTTTTGCCTCAAACACATCAACCATACCAATGGAGGACATCTCAGCAAAGTCAGAACGCCCCCAGCAGGTGGTTGGGATGCATTACTTTTCACCTGTACCACTTATGCCTCTCTTGGAGGTGATTCAAGGACCTAAGACCTCAGAGACTGCCCTTGCCACAGCAGTGGTCTTAGGTCGTCGACAGAAAAAGACCTGTATCGTTGTGGGTGATGGGCCAGGGTTTTACACCAGCCGCACATTTGGCGTTTTGGTGATGACTGGTTTTTATCTTGCAGAGATGGGGCTCGACCCGTGGGAAGTGGACCGGCTGGCTTTAGAGGCAGGCTTTCCTCAAGGGCCTTTGCATGTGTATGGTACTGCCGGGGGAAACGTGGTGTATCATGCAGGGCTTTTTTTGCAATCCCGAATGCCTGACCTGATACCAGTTCCAGAAACCCTGATCAAGATGTATAACGCGGGATATGTTGGAGCCGGGAAACCCTGCTTTTACAAGAACGGCCTTGAGCCTGATGAATCGGCCCTGGAATTTATCGTTCGCAATACATCTCTTCCCAATCCAGAGAGGGATGAGGCCAAGGAGCTGCTTTTGCTCGCTATGGTAAACCAGGCGTTTCTCTGCCTTGATGAGGGTGTTTTGAGAGACTACTTCAGTATGGATATCGGGGCCATACTGGGGATCGGCTTCCCAGATTGCTGGCACGGGCCTGCTCGCTATGTAAGCCAGAAGGGGGTAAAGGCCACTCAGGAGAGGCTTCAAGGGCTCTATGACAAATACGGTCTCCCGTTTTACAAACCTTCTAAGGAGTTTGAGAGGTTGGTTGCCTGTGGTGTGGACAGGGGCCTGGTTTAGTGTATAGGGAATCTTATGAAAACTGCCGTCTTTGTCCCCGTTACTGCGGCGTGAACAGGGTCATGGACGATGGAGCGGGTCATTCAGGGTTTTGCGGAGAAACGGATCAGCTAAGGGTGGCCTACGTGGGGCCCCATTTCGGGGAGGAACCTCCTATCACGGGCGCGAATGGTTCAGGAACAATTTTTTTTACGGGCTGCTCTCTTAGATGTTCTTTCTGCCAGAATTATCAGATTTCGCACAAAGGCCTGGGCGTAGAAATAAGTGCAGGAGAATTGCTCGAAAAGATAGAAGATATGATCCGGAATCATCGTGTCCACAATATCAATTTTGTGACTCCGGACCATTTCTTCCCGCATGTTTTCCGCCTTGTTGCTCTGTTGCGTAAAGAAAATTTTGATCTTCCAGTGCTTTATAATCTCTCCGGATATCAGTCCGTAGAAATGTTAAAAGCCGCTGAAGATTACGCTGACATCTACCTTCCCGACTTCAAATATTCGGAGTCATCTTTGGCCGTGAAACTCTCAAAATGCCGGAATTACCCTGAAGTGGCGCTTGAGGCGATCGGGGAGATGGTCAAACAGAAAGGGTTTTTAGACACATTCTTGAAAGGGTCAGAGATTGCAAAAAAAGGTGTTCTTGTCAGGCATCTGATTCTGCCCGGGAATGTGGGGAATTCCATGGACGCCTTGACCAGCCTTTTTGTAGAGTTTGGCAAGGGCCTGCCCCTAAGCCTTATGTCACAGTACCAACCAATAGCACAGCAAAAAGATGAGGCTTTAAACCGGCTTCTTTCCCACGAAGAGTTTGATAAAGTTTACTCCCATGCCATGGAACTTGGCTTTGAAAATCTTTTTGTTCAGTTCCCAGAAAAAGGGCCAAGGCTCCAGACCGCACGCTCTCCCTTTTTGCCCGATTTTCAGCAGGCCGAGCCATTCAATTCACTGTGAGGAACCACGTCTTTTGGGCTCTGTCATGTAATTTCAGTGTATGCCTGTATTTTGTTTTTTCTGGTAGGAAAAGCCGGGGTCTGTGTCCTTGGTATGACAACTCAGGCAAGTTTGCTTTCCAGACAACCGGGCAGACACATTTTCCGGGTCTTGGGCATGCAGTCCGCCAGGACCATGGCACTGCTCACACTGAACATTCACCATGTGAGGTGTTAGATTAAGGGATATGAACCCACCGCCATGGGACTTGTCATTCATGCCGGTTACATGGCATGGAAGGCATTGGGGATCATATTCTTTCCCCTTTCTTATCAACGAATCCAGGGCCCTTGCATGCGCGGTTTTTGCCCAGGAAACGACTGTTTCTTCATGACATTCCATACAACGGTCTTTACCAACATAGATGTTTTCAATATCAGGCGGTGCCTTGGCCAAATGCTGATTTTTGCTCTTTGCGTAATGATATTCCCTGCTCCAGACCTCATATTCCTCGATCAGCTTAGCAACAGACCTGTCTTCTGCTATTGTTTTTGCCTGTAGCCCTGTGTTATGCGGTCCAGAAACAGCATAGCGTCCATCCTTTGGCACAAGATCGACATGGGAGACGAACTGGCCCCGGTCATTGTTAAACGCTACAATTGCCCCGTTTATTTCCAGTTTTTTCTCACTAACACCAGGTTGGCGCGCCAGAATCACCAGGTCAATGCCGCTTACCTGGGTTAGCCATTTTTCCGCGCTGACAGCATCCGCATGGCAGATAACGATGAAAATGTCATGGCTGATGGTTTTCTTTATCCTTTTTAGGGCCGTAACCGGATCGGTGAAGGCTATTTTCTCATGGGTCGATTTCAATACCTGTGGGTCTATCACAGAAGAAATCAACACCTGTTTCATCCCCTTATCCAACCGTAAGTAGGGAACAAGATATGGTGACACGCGGCGGATATCTTTTACGTTAGCACACCCCAAATGCACCTGCGAGTTCTTTGTCAGATTGCCTATCAACGGAACTCCGAAAATGAACTCCTGCTCACCCAGGCCGACAAAATCGATCCCTATCCTGTCCAAGGCTTTAAATATCACTTCGGCTTTCTTATGTTCCAGTTCCAGTTCGCCGGTTTGGAAAAGGTTATCTCCCGTATTGATAACGATGGTATTTTCCCGACCCGCTTCGGCAATTAATCGATCTGTCACTGTTTTCTGGCGAGAAAGCCCCCCCGCCTGTAACTCATGTCAGCCGCACGGTTTGAGTCTACCGAACAGACTTCCTCCATAGATTACACGGATAGATGGTTTCCTATCCACATCTTCACTGCTAACAATGCTTGATGGGGCAAAGAGCGCAAAGTTTGTCAGGCACACAAGAAAAAATGTTCGCTTAAGTCCACACAACAGGCTCATTGAAAACCTCGAAAAAACTGGTTATTATGTCTATAATCGTTTCTGCAACAAAGTCAATGATAAGGACATGCCAGGCTTTTCCTTTATTGACATTAAAAGGATGTTTTGTTAAAAAAATCAAAATGTTCTGATAGAATGCCTTGCGTGTTCGGCAAGGTTTTTTGTGGTTTCTGTTTTTTACAGGGAGCCGTTACATGAAAATAGCCTACCTCGACTGTTTCTCTGGTATTAGCGGGGATATGTTTATAGGTGCCCTGCTGGATGCGGGCCTTTCCTTTGAAGACTTGGATCAAAAAATTCAGGCCCTCCCGTTCGATAGTTTTCATCTGGAAATGAAGCGGGAGGCGCGAAGCCAGATCTTCGGGACGCGGTTTGTGGTCAAAACGGAAGGGCAGGAACAGGTTCCGAGGAACCTGGAAGTCATCAGGAATATCATCCGGAAGGGAAGCTTGAGCAGTGGGGTTAAGGACAAAAGTATCGGAATATTTGAAGAGCTTGCCAGTGTGGAAGGAAAAATCCATAACAAGCCGCCAGAGGAGGTTCATTTCCACGAGGTTGGTGCCGTGGATTCGATCATTGATATAGTCGGAACTGTGTACGGTCTTGAACGGTTAGGAGTCACTTCGCTTTTTGTGTCTCCCCTCCCTCTTGGTTCTGGCTTTGTAGAGACTGCACACGGCAAGATACCGATTCCGGCGCCTGCCACCACTGCCCTCCTTGAGGGCGTTCCGGTCTATGATTCGGGGACGTATCATGAAATGGTGACCCCAACCGGAGCTGCCCTGGTGAAAGAGCTTGCCACTTCTTTTGGACCCATGCCTCCCATGGTGGTAGAGAAGATCGGATATGGGGTGGGAAAAAGAGATCTGTCAGATAGGCCCAACCTGGTTCGGATTCTCATCGGGAATATGCAGACTGAGGGCCAGGTAGATACCGTTGTTATACTTGAGGCAAATATAGACGACACAAGCCCTGAGTGGCTGGGATTTCTTATGGACCGGCTGTTTGATGCCGGGGCTTTGGATGTGGTTTTCTGTCCTGTTCAGATGAAAAAAAATCGACCTGGGATCCAGATCCAGGTCATGGGCCGTCCTGATCAAAAGGATATGTTGATGGAGATCTTTTTCAGGGAGAGCAGCACCCTGGGCATTCGATTCCGATACACCCAGCGTATGGTACTGCAACGCTCTGTGGCAGAAGTTGAGAGCCCCTGGGGTAAGATCAAGGTCAAGAAGGTCCTCGAAAGAGACGGATCCCCCTTTTTTCTACCGGAATATGAGGCCTGTCGTGAGGTCGCATTGAAAACCAATCGCCCCCTGAGGGAGATCTTTTACTGGGTGATAGGGTTAAACAAAGGAAAATGAGAATAGATCCGACGCACCAATACCTGCTTGATGTCAAAATCTCAATCTGATAAATTTACAATATGGAGCATTTTCAGGAAAGCTGATTTTTCCGGAAAGATCTCCTTAACATTATCCACCTGGTTTGGCACAGGCCTTCTGCCGGTGGCCCCGGGAACCTTTGGGACATTAGGCGCTGTTCCCCTCGTATTTGGCCTGGCCTGTCTTGGAACCGTCCCCGGCGTTTTTATCATCGCCATGGTGGTAGCAGTCGCCATCTGGACCTCGGACCGGAGCCAGGAGTTGCTTGGCAATGGCGACCCTTCAGAGGTGGTGATTGACGAGGTAGCGGGCTTTTTACTGACCATGTTCCTTTTGCCCCTCTCCTGGTTGACCTTAGGGTTAGGCTTTGTTTTGTTCCGGGTTTTCGATATTTTTAAGCCCTGTCCCATAAAACAGGCGGAAAAGCTCAGGGGTGGCCTGGGCATCGTCATGGATGACCTGGTGGCAGGTATTTATGCCCATTTATGTGTCAGGCTGATCCTGTTTTTTGTTAAATAATTGGAAGGCATTCATTAAGATCTTGATCCATATATACTGATAGAGATGATGTACGGCGAGATTATCACCATAGGCAATGAACTTTCTTCCGGCAGGACACTTGATCTGAATTCATGGTATGCTGCAGGGAGACTAACGGCTTCGGGATTGAGGGTGACCCGGATTACATCTGTAGGGGATGACCACAAGATGGTCTCCGATGCCCTCAAAAGGGCTGTGGAGGCATCCCGTTTTGTAATTGTAACCGGTGGTCTCGGCTCCACCGATGATGACATAACCAACGAGATCGTGGCCCAGGCTTTGAACAGGCCACTTTGCCTTGATCAACAGATGTTAAAACAAATAAAGGATCACGCCAGGGCAAGGAAAATCAAGATTACGTCATCTCTCGAGAAGATGGCGTGGATGCCCGAAGGTTCGAGGATGCTGAATCCTGAAGGCACTGCCTGCGGCTTTTCCCTCATAGAAAAGGAGGTGCACCTTTATTTTCTGCCCGGGGTGCCGGATCAAATGCGCTATCTCATGGACAAGATTGTACTCCCTGAGATATTGAGTCGCTACAAGACTCTTCCCATAATGAGGCAACGGATTTTAAAGTTGTACGGGCTTAATGAGCCCGGCATCGCCGAGATTTTCAAGAAGATACAGGGGAAAACAGGAAATATCGTTTTTGGATTTTACCCCCGTTTTCCCGAGAACCACATTACTATCAGCCTGCGGGGGCAGGACGAGCCAACAGTTACAAAAGAACTGGACAGAGTTGAAATGGAAGTAAGGCGCCTTGTGGGATCCTATATCTTTGCCGCTGGCGATCAAAATATGGAAGAGGTGGTTGGGCACTTACTCCTGGAGAAAAACCTGTCCATCTCGGTTGCTGAATCGTGTACCGGAGGACTGATCGGGCACAGGCTGACGAGTGTGCCGGGCAGTTCCAGCTACTTCCATGGTGGGGTAGTTGTATACAGCAATCAATCCAAGGTCGATCTTCTCCGCGTAGACCCCAGGACACTTGAGACACACGGGGCGGTCAGTGAAAGGACGGTGGAGGAGATGGCCCGCGGTGTGAAGGACCGGATCAAAACGGATTTGGGCCTTGCGGTTACGGGCATTGCCGGGCCTGACGGGGGCACCAGACAAAAACCAGTGGGAACAGTCCATGTTGGGCTGGCAGCGAGGGAAAAAACTTTTTCAAGGGAATACCGCTTCTGGGGCAACAGGGGGCAGGTCAAATTGAATTCCTCAATGATGGCCCTGGACTGGGTGAGAAGGTATCTAAATGGAAATCCGTTCCTTCCTGGCATTTGAGCTGCCTCCTGAGATCAAAAAAACCCTTTCTCATATTTCACAGGAGATGAGAAAAACTTCCCTGGATGTGCGATGGGTCAAAGCGGGTAACATTCACCTTACTATGGTTTTTATGGGTAATGTGCCTGTGGGGCATGTTGAGCCGATTGGTGAGGCAGCAGAAAAGGTTTGCCAGCTATATGGCCCTTTTGCTATTTCACTCAAGGGTGCCGGAGTATTTTCCAGCAGACGGAATCCGAGGGTTTTGTGGACCGGCATGGAGGGGGATCTTGACCGGATGTCCTGTTTCAGAGATACATTGCAAAAGCACCTGAAGCCCTTTGGGATCAAACAGGAGAAGCGGCCATTTAGACCCCACCTGACCATCGGAAGATTTCGGAAGGGTGCGAAGCCCGGGACCCATCTTGATGACCTTCTGTTAAAGTATCAGGATCTGACCAGTCCGGTGTGTACCCTTAAAGAACTGGCTTTATTTAAAAGTGACTTGAAGCCAGGCGGCGCTGTATACTCTGAGTTGAAGGCATGGCCGCTGATTGGAAAAATTTAGGGATTGAAGAATTTGTGGATTTTAAACGGATGGAGCGAAGCGACTCATTAACTTTAGTTAACTTTAGTCATTTTAGGCGCTTTAGCGCACTTGTTTAGGGAGGCAAAACCTATGGATAGTATGGATAGAGAAAGAGCCGTGGAACAGGCCATTTCTCAGATAGAGAAACAATTTGGTAGGGGTTCCATCATGAAGATGGGGGAGGAGAGGGTCATCGACATACCTGCTATTTCTACAGGGTCCCTCGCGTTGGATATAGCGCTTGGTATTGGTGGTGTCCCAAGGGGAAGGGTTTTGGAGGTTTTCGGGCCCGAATCCTCAGGAAAGACCACTTTAGCCCTTCATATTGCTGCCGAGGCCCAGGCAAAGGGCGGGATGGTGGCCTTTGTGGATGCCGAGCATGCCCTTGACGTGGGTTACGCCAGGAAGCTCGGGGTGGAAGTGGATAGCCTGTTGGTATCCCAGCCTGATACCGGCGAACAGGCACTTGATATTGTGGAGATCCTTGTGAGAAGCGGCGGCATCGATGTCCTGATCGTTGATTCTGTAGCCGCCCTTGTGCCCAGGGCTGAGATTGAGGGGGATATGGGTGACCACCATATGGGGTTGCAGGCCAGGCTCATGTCCCAGGCACTAAGGAAGCTTACGGCAGCCATCAGCAAATCAAAAACATGTGTCATATTCATTAACCAGATACGTATGAAAATTGGTGTCATGTTCGGTAACCCGGAAACCACGACTGGCGGCAATGCCTTGAAGTTCTATGCTACGCTACGGCTGGATATCAGGCGGATCGGAGCCATCAAAGAAGGAGACGAGGTGGTGGGAAACCGGACCAGGGTAAAAGTAGTCAAAAATAAAATTGCGCCCCCGTTCAAGGAAGCGGAGTTTGATCTCCTTTATGGGCACGGGATCTCCAAGGAGGGTGATATCCTTGACCTGGGTGTTTCCCTGGGGATTGTGGAGAAAAACGGGGCCTGGTTCTCCTTTGGCGAAGAAAGGATTGGTCAGGGCCGGCAAAATGTTAAACGCTTTTTGGAGGAAAACACAGATATCAGGGACAAAATCAGACAGCTTGTCATAGAAAAGTCGGGACTTGTAAAGATAAAGGAAGAGATTGACACCAAGAAGGAGAAAAAGGTCGACAAGTAAATTATATGGATACGACAATGAATTTTAGAGAAATACGACAAAAGTTTCTTGACTACTTCAAGTCACATGGACACGAGATTGTAGAAAGTTCTTCACTGGTCCCGCTGGATGATCCCTCCCTGCTTTTTATTAATTCAGGGATGGCGCCTTTCAAGAGGCTCTTTCTTGGAGAGGAGAAAAGAGGCTACACCAGAGCGGCTGATTCCCAGAAGTGCGTACGTGCAGGGGGAAAACACAATGATCTTGAAAATGTGGGCTACACGCCCCGACACCATACCTTCTTTGAAATGCTTGGGAATTTTTCCTTCGGGGATTACTTCAAGGAAGAGGCCATAGAATGGGCATGGGAACTTTTGACGGAAGGCTATAAATTGCCCGCAGACCTCTTGTATGTCTCCGTGTACCGGGACGATCATGAGGCTTACAGAATATGGGAGGGCAAAATAGGTATTCCCCCGGAGAGAATCGTCCGTCTGGGCGAGAAAGACAACTTCTGGACCATGGGCGATACCGGTCCATGCGGTCCATGCTCTGAGATATTGATTGACCAGGGCGAGTCTTTGAGCTGCGGCCGACCGGATTGCGCGCCAGGGTGCGACTGTGATCGTTACCTGGAAATCTGGAACCTGGTATTCACACAATTTGATAGAAGTGCCGATGGCAAGCTCTCCCCACTCCCGAAACCGAACATCGACACGGGTATGGGACTGGAGCGTTTGACAGCAGTGGTTCAAGGGGTGACTTCCAATTACGATACCGATCTGTTCAGAGGCCTTATCTCCCGGACAGAGGACCTCTGCGAAAAGCGGTATGGTGAGGACAATAAACAGGATGTATCTTTCCGCGTCATTTCTGACCATGCCCGCGCAGCCACGTTCCTGATAGGGGACGGGATCATGCCCTCCAATGAAGGCCGGGGCTATGTCTTAAGACGCATTATCCGCAGGGCTATTCGATTCGGGCAGGTCCTTGGCCTGAAAGATGCTTTTCTCCACATCATTTGCAGCAAAGTGATCGAAATGATGGGCAGGGATTACGGGGAAATTGTCCAGTCAAAGGGCCTTATTGAAGGGATAGTGAGTAATGAAGAAAGGCGATTTGCGGACACCTTCCAATACAGTATGAATGTCCTAAATGAAGAGATTAATAAACTGAAGGCCAAAGGAAGAGACACCATTCCCGGTGACGTGGCCTTTAAACTCTACGATACATATGGCCTTTCTGTGGATATTGTGGAGGATGTGGCCCGGGATGAAAATCTCTCTGTAGATCTGCCCGGTTATGAAAAGGCCATGGCCAGACAAAGGACCCTTTCTCAGGAGTCATGGAAAGGCAGTGGGGAGGAAGAAATCCCAAAGGCCTATGGAGGCCTCCTGGCGCGTGGCCTCACCAGTCGTTTTTTAGGGTATCAAACCCTTATTTCAAAAGCCAAGGTGGCTGCATTGCTGGTAGACGGAAAAGAAACTACCTCAGCCCATGAGGGGAGCCGGGCTGAGGTAGTATTGGACCAAACGCCTTTCTATGGCAAAGCCGGCGGGCAGGCCGGGGATATTGGCTGGCTATCAGATGGGAAAGTGAGATTTCATGTCACAGATACCCTCAAGTTCAACCAGGATCTCGTTGTTCACAAAGGGCATCTGGAAGCTGGGAGGCTTTCCGTTGGTGACGAGGTGAAAGCACAGGTTGATGAGATAACAAGAAATGCCACGATCCGGAACCACTCTGCCACCCACTTACTCCATGCTGCCCTCAGGGAGATCCTGGGTGACCATGTAAAACAAGCCGGGTCTCTGGTCGCATCCCATAGGCTTCGGTTTGATTTTAGCCATTTCACTCAAGTGTCTACGGAAAAGTTAGCTGAGGTCGAACGTGTTGTTAACGAGCATATCCGCGAAAACCTGCCACTTCATACCACTGAAATGTCCAAAGAAGAGGCAATGAAAACCGGGGCCATGGCCATTTTTGAAGAGCGATATGGTAAAACAGTAAGGCTTGTGTCCATTGGGGATGGTGTCAGCATGGAGTTGTGTGGCGGCATACACACCAAACGTACCGGTGATATTGGGCTTTTTCGGATCATAAGTGAAAGCGCGGTCGCAGCCAATGTGCGCCGGATCGAAGCCCTCACCGGGGAGGCGGCCCTTAGATATGATCAGAAGCTGGAAAGAGATCTGAGAACTGTGGCTTCGTTACTCAAGGCAGCCCCGGATCAATTGGAAGAGCGAGTTGAGCGGCTTTTAAAGGAGCATAAGGAAAAAGACAGAGAGGTCCAATCCCTGAAATCGAAACTCCTTTCCACAAATTCCCGGGACGTTCTCTCCGAGGCCAGGGAAATCGGGGGCATCAAGGTCATTGCACGGAAAATGGAGGCCGATTCTCCGAAAGAGCTTCGTGAATCAGCAGACAGAATAAAGGACAGGTTAGTC
>Ga0180009_10000878_pt1 | contig 38398 bp, 31 predicted proteins | sample OS_PC_MetaG_FD_123537 | JGI IMG/M metagenome (GOLD analysis project Ga0180009, IMG submission 123537) | Groundwater microbial communities from the Aspo Hard Rock Laboratory (HRL) deep subsurface site, Sweden - OS_PC_MetaG | ecosystem: Environmental > Aquatic > Deep subsurface > Groundwater... | reverse complement strand
CTCCTTCAATTTCCCAGAGGTAGGTATTGCCGGCGATCGCCTCGGCAGCATATACTTCTTCGGTGAAATCGCAGGTTGTTGCCGGGCCTGAAATTACTGGTTCAGGTGTGTCGGAGAGCAAAACAGCCAACTCTTCAGAATAATCTCCCATACCACATTGGTTTTCACCAGCTACCTTCAACAAGGCCTCCCCTGCAAATGCAAGCGACCACGTAATGTTTACCTCGGCACCGTTGGGTGTCAGAACTCCTGCCTCAGTGGGTGAGAGCTCCCAGTTGTATCCATCAGCATTGTCGAGGATATTGGTAGTATACAGGTTTTCACCTGTATTGCATGTCACCTGTTCACCGACAGGTTGTGTGGCCTGTGCAGGAGCAGTCATGCTGTATATCCAGGGTGTTCCCCACATCTGGAGGGCACAGGAAGGAGTTTCAGCAAAAGCGTTGTAAACGCCCTCCTGGTTTTGAAAACCGTAGTTAAAGGGTTCACCAGTGCCGGCTATCGTTGTTCCGGTATACACCCCATCGAGGTATAACAGGTAATTAATCCCTGCTTCTGACCCATCCTGAGTGATTTCAAGGCCAGAGCTGCCTTCGCAGAATCCACCTCCGTCTGATAACAGATAAGCTTGTGGTGTGTAATTTAGGGTCGCTGTCATTGGGGCTGACCATGTTCCATTGCCACAGAAGTTGTCGGCGCGAACAGAGATGTCGTAGTTGCCAACATAGCTGTCGTCGCTCACAAAAGTGGCTGTAAGCCCTGATCCGCTGATTGTTCCGGCAGCTGCGGGTTCCACTTTCCAGGTGTAGGAATCGGCGTCAGGCACAGGCAGGGCTGTATATTCGTAGCTTGTGCTGGCACAGGCTTGTGTAGGACCAGTTGGCGAGGCCGGCTGAACCGGTGGGACGATGGCAACAATATAATCGGGGATAGACAAGGTACTTACGGTTACTCCATCGGTTACTTCAAGCGTCACATCGTATGTTCCTTGCGTGGCATAGGTCACTACAGGGTTTTGGTCGGTTGAGGTAGCAGGTGTGCCGCCTTCAAAAATCCAGTTCCATGAGGTTATGGCTCCTGTCGACAAATCGGTAAAATTGACCGAAGACCCTTCGCAGGTTGTCGGGTCACTCACCACAAAATTGGCATTGGCTACATCGGGTTCCAGATCAGGCAAGCCAACTTTGGTGGCATACAACACCACTTTGCTCGCGTCATCCTGAATCCAGGCAATCAGTTCGCAATTGGCAGCAACCCAGGTGTTGTTGTATACAAAAGTCAGGTTTACATCTTGCACATCACCTATACCGGCAAAGGTAACGGCCGTGCCATTTTCGTCGGGAGCCATCAGGCGCTCAGTAAAATCAATCTCCGACATGCCTTGCCAGCTGTAAGGGATGTCCGATTCGGTAAGTGCGAAGCGCACCTTGAGGTTAGTTCCGGCATAGGCTGACTCTTTGGTTACGCGCACCACGATATCGTAGTTATTGCCTATGTTGTCGCCAAAAATCTCAACCGAAAACTCGCTCTGGATGGCCATACGTGCAGTTACTTTGGGTAAATAAGTAGAATACAAACTCGAAGAGGCACTCCCTCCAACGTGTTCATCGTATTCGCCATCGAACTGGGCTGTCGGATAACCTGAAATCCCGTAATAAGAGGTGCGGGCAGCCGCTTCAGGTGTATTAAACGGATCGCCTGAGTTGTAAGAATGGTATTCAATACCCGCTACAGGGTCACCATTGTCGTACAAATCTTCAAGTGCCATCGCGGCTCCGGGACAATAAGGGCAACCTGTTCCTGTGCCCACTTCAATCAGCACCAGCTCGCGTGCGACCTGGGCAAAAATGCTTACGAAAGCGAAAAGCATTAACGAGAGTAAAAGTGTTTTCTTCATAGAATATTTGGTTTAGAATTCTTTAGTACAAAGCTAACCTGATAATGTGTTTAACAGGAGCATTTTTCGGTTTCGTAAAGGAGTTGAGGGGTGCAAACATCCGTAAATAGCACAAAATAAACAAGACAAATGCAGTGTATACCTCTGTTTTAATGACACTTAAACAAGCATAACAAACTATTTAAAAACCTTCTTAATAGCAAATTGTAGAGTAATTTGAAAGGTTTAACAGACTTAACTTATAAAAAAACACACTATCCAAATGCCTTGTCAAGACCTTTATCAAGCGTGAATTCATGACAAATTGAGTCGTAAGAATTATCGGATAGTAACAGGTTGAGCTGTTGCATATCGAACAATTAATTACTGAAAAAAACTAATAACTCCGAAGCAATCATTAGGCAGGCAGTGGACAACAGGAAGAAACAAAAACCGACAACCTCCCTTTTCTTGCAGAACATGAGCTCGGGTAAAAAAACAAAAGGCTACCCCTTGCGAGACAGCCTTTTTTTAACTTTATTAGAAATCAAGATCAGAAATCAAGCAACTCCCTCATGGCTGTTTCAATTTTAACGGCATCGGGCAGAATGGCCTTTTCTAAAATGCGGTTAAACCCGACAGGTGTGAAGGTTGCGCCTACACGCCTGACAGGGGCATCCAGCGATTTAAAGGCTTTTTCGGTGATCAGGGCGGCTACTTCGCCACCAAACCCGGCAAAAACCTTGTCCTCATGCACTACCAAAGCGCGACTGGTTTTGGTTACAGAGTTAATGATAGCCTCTTCATCCAGCGGCAGCAGCGACCTCAGGTCAACTACTTCGATGGATTTCCCGGTTTCTTTTTCTATGTTTTCAGCCGCCTTTAAACACATCGGAAGGGTGTTTCCATAAGTGAAAACGCTCATGTCTTTCCCCTCTCTTCTCACGCGGGCCTTTCCGAATGGCACTTCAAAATCGTCAGGAACAACAGCTTCCGAAACAGGGTCGTTATACATCGCCTTGGGTTCAAGAAACAGGGTGAGCCCCCGTGATCGCATGGCCGTGCGCAGTAATCCGGCTGCGTCGTCGGCAAAGGAAGGGTAAACTACCCGCAAACCAGGGAAGGTAGTAAGGGTTCCTTCGATGGTTTGGCTGTGGTATAAACCGCCACCGATATAGCCCCCTGAGGCCAACCGGATGGTCACATTCGGTGCGAATTTCCCGTTGCTGCGCCAGTAATCGTGCGAGCTATCGACAAGCTGCTCCATGGCAGGCCAGAAATAGTCAGCAAATTCAGCCCCTTCTACTACCACGCGAATTTTGTCGTTGTAGCGGGTCATGCCGTTGGCTGTACCGAGTATAAAATCTTCAGCAATAGGGGCATTGAACACACGACCTTCACCAAACTCTTGCTGCATACCTTTGCTCACATTAAAAATCCCTCCCTTGTCTTTGTTGGCCATATCCTGTCCAAAAATATAGGTGTCCGGGTTGTGACGGAATTCCGCTTTTAAAGTCTGGTTTAAAGCCTGGATGAGTTTTAGTTTTTCACCTACAGATCCATCGTGGAGTCCTTCGGGGTATTTTTCAGATACATATGGCTCTGGTGAAACAAAGTCGAAAATAGATTTAGGATCGGGATCGGCAGCGGCAAGAGCCACTTTGTGGGCAGCACTGATGGCTTTTTTGGTCTCCTTATCTATTCCGTCAAGTTCTTCTTCGGTAAATTTACGTGAATGCAGGAGTTGGATGCGAAAACGGGTCAACGGGTCACTCATCTTGACACAATGTCTCTCGTTGTCGTCGCGGTAGAGTTCATGTTTGTCGCTGTTGCTGTGCGAATGAATACGAACACAGTTGGCGTGAACAATCACCGGTTCAGCGTGTTCGGCGGCATGGCGTTTGGCTTCATCCATGGTATTCATCGAGTCGAAGACGTTTTTGCCATCGCAATACATGATGCGCAGGTTGGCAATACCTCTGTAGTTCTCCGCGGCACGGCGGTTGGCCGTCTGATCCTTTTGCGGAACGGAAATGCCATATTGGTTGTCCTGAAAAACGAAGACCACCGGCAGTTTTTCTTTTGAAGCTCCATTAATGGCCTCAAAAACATAGCCTTCTGAGGTAGAAGATTCGCCTTGAGAGCTGATAGCGACTCCTTTCCCTTTATAAATTTTTATTGACCGCGCCACCCCGGCAGCGTGTAACGTATGGTTTCCGGTAGCCGAGCTCACGTTTTGAATATTCCATTCAGGTTTTGCAAAATGGTTCGACATATGTCGCCCGCCTGAGCTGGGGTCTGCAGCTTTCGAGATACCGTTTAAAATGATCTCTTCGGCTGTCATGCCGGCTGAAATGGCCGTCAGCATATCGCGGTAGTAAGGGAATAAAAAATCTGTTTCCCTGTCAAAAACCTGGCCGATGGCCAGCTGGATGCCATCATGACCGGCATAAGGAGCGTGGTACGACCATCCCAGTGCCTGCTTGAGGTAATTGGGGGCTTTTTCATCGAGCTGCCTGCCCAAAGTCATCAGCTGATACCATTTTTTTAAGGTCTCTTTGTCTGTGTTGTCGAGTGTATATTTTCTCTTTTGAGCCATCGCGTAAACTATTTGTAATTGAGGCTGCAAAATTAAGCATTGTTTTTTATTTTTATCAAATCTAAATTATTAAAAAACTTAAATGCCCTGTCTTACATCATTTCTAACGCCAAAAATCGACCTCTTTGAGCATAACCTGTTAATTTTTAGGCAAAAAAGAGGAAATCATGTCTTTTTGATTACTATTTTTATTACTTTTGCCGCCGATTACGACAGACGGTATTAGCCGGAAATTTTCGGCATTGAATGATTGCAATTACCTGTTTGTGTGTACTTTTCATTTACAAAGATACTTAATGACCACTTTTAAATCGCTCGGATTGTCGGATGAAATACTCCAATCAATTGAAAAACTGGGCTTCGAGACCCCAACCCCAATCCAGGAAAAAACAATCCCTGTCTTGCTTGAAAACGAAAACGACCTGATCGGGTTGGCTCAAACAGGTACAGGAAAAACAGCCGCGTTTGGATTACCAATTATCCAACATATCGTCACCGAATCAAAAGACACACAGGCGCTTATCCTTAGTCCAACGCGTGAACTTTGCCTTCAGATCACCAAAGACCTGAAATCGTATGCTACCTCATCACAACAGATAAACATTGTGGCTGTGTATGGAGGAGCGAGCGCCGAAACACAAATTGCCGAACTGCGCAGAGGAGCACAAATTGTTGTGGGCACTCCGGGCAGAACCCTTGATCTGATAAACCGCAAAAAGCTGGTGGTGAAAAACATCCGGTTTCTGGTGTTAGACGAAGCCGATGAAATGCTATCGATGGGCTTTAAAGACGAACTCGACGGAATTCTGGAAACCACTCCCAAAACGAGACAGACCTTGCTTTTTTCGGCTACCATGCCGCAGGAAATCGTGCGCATCTCAAAAACCTACATGAACAACCCCATCGAGATTTCGGTAGGTAAACGCAACGAAGGGGCAGCCAACATCGAGCATATTTATTATGAAGTGCACGCCAAAGACAGATATGAAGTACTGAAACGTGTGGCCGACATGAATCCCCGCATCTACGGCATCGTTTTTTGCCGTACACGTCACGAAACCAAAGAGGTAGCCGACAAACTGATGCAGGATGGTTACAACGCCGACGCCCTGCATGGCGATTTAAGTCAGGCACAACGCGATCATGTGATGAACCGCTTCAGATCGGGACATCTGCAACTGCTCGTGGCTACCGACGTGGCAGCCCGCGGACTTGATGTTAACGATCTAAGCCACATCATCAACTACAACCTTCCTGATGAGGATGAAGTGTATATTCACCGCAGTGGACGAACAGGACGGGCCGGAAAGAGTGGCGTGTCGTTGTCAATTTTGCACATGCGCGAAAAACATAAACTGCGTGCCATCGAAAAGAAAATCGGCAAGTCGTTTGTTAAAAAGCAAATACCTACAGGCAAAGAAATCTGTGAGAAGCAACTCTTTAACCTGATTGACAAGGTAGAAACGGTAGAAGTAAACGAATCGCAGATAAATCCCTTTCTGGATGTTATTTTTCAAAAACTTAACTGGCTCGACCGCGAAGAATTGATTAAGCGTTTTGTGTCGGTTGAATTCAATCGCTTCCTGGATTACTACAAAAATGCCCACGACCTCAACCTGTCGGCAGGAAAAGGCGACACCAGTTTCCGCGATGATTTCAAAGGACGAAAAGACAGACGTGACCGCAACGACCGTGAGGATCGAGGCGACCGCGGTGGCAGAAGACGTGATAACCAGGATGATCTTTCCGGAAAACGTGAGCGCAGTCAGGATATCGAGTTTTCAAGGTTTTTTATCAACAAAGGAAGCAAAGACAACCTGAACCCGGCTTCGCTCATTGGATTGATTAATAAATACACCCGTGAACGCAACATTGAGATCGGGAAAATTGAAATCATGAAAAGCTTTTCCTTTTTTGAAGTTGACAAAAAATCAGAGCGCCTTATCGTAAGTAGTTTTCAAGAGGCTGAATTCGACAAAACTCCGGTTATGCTCGAGGTAGCCAACCCAAAGAGCGGCAGTGGTTTTCGGGGTGAAAACGAGAAGAAACGCAAGAAAAAGTCAGAATCAAGGTTTAACGACGAAAGACCCAGAGGAGGCGAAAAAACCAAACGAAAAGACTTCAAAAGCAATCCCGACAAAGGCAAAAGAAAGCCAAGGAACTAAAACTAAATGAGCCCTTTAAGACCAACATCGAGCGGCTCACCTGTTTTAAACAGGAACCTTACACATCTACGTTAAAATCACGCAGGGCTTCGTTCAGCGAGGTTTTCATGTCGGTGGAGGCTCTACGCTTTCCAATAATCAACGCGCAACTTACCTGATACACTCCGGCTGCAAAAGTTTTGGGGAAAGTACCGGGAATAACCACCGATCCGGGTGGCACATAGCCCTTGTATTCAATAGCTTCAGGGCTGCTTACGTCGATTATCCGGGTGGATTGTGTGAGGACGACATTTGCGCCCAAAACTGCGGCCTTGCCTATCCTCACGCCTTCAACTACGATGCAGCGCGAGCCAATAAAACAATTGTCTTCAATAATCACAGGAGCAGCCTGCACGGGCTCGAGAACGCCCCCGATGCCGACTCCGCCGCTCAAATGCACCTCACGGCCTATTTGGGCGCATGAGCCTACAGTAGCCCAGGTGTCGACCATCGTGTTTTGGCCAATGTAAGCGCCAATGTTAACGTACGATGGCATCATGACCACACCTTTATCGAGGAATGAACCATATCGGGCGATGGCATGAGGCACAACGCGCACCTGCTGTCCGGCAAAGTCATGCTTTAATGGAATTTTGTCGTGAAACTCAAACATGCCCACTTCGGTAGTTTCCATTTTCCGGATGGGGAAGTATAAAATAACCGCCTTTTTCACCCAGTCGTTTACGCGCCAGCCGCCGTTTTCAGGCTCTGCCACACGCAACTTACCCTTGTCGAGCGCTTCCACAACAGCTTCAATCGCCTCAATGGTAGTGGTTTCTGTTAGCAGACTTCTGTCATCCCAGGCCGCCTCGACAATTGTTTTTAATGCTTCCATCTTATCACTTTTGCTGCGAAAATACTGATTTTAGACAAGTGAAAAAATTGTAATTTTGCCGCGATATTACTATGGGAAGAATTTTAGCTATCGATTATGGTCAAAAACGCGCAGGTATTGCCGTTACCGACCCCTTACAACTGGTTGCCAATGGGCTGACTACAGTGCATGTAAAGGATATCTGGAGCTTTTTGTCGACATACATTACTACCGAGTCGGTAGACTGTATCGTGGTGGGTGAGCCCAGAACCATGCAAAACCTGCCTTCAGATGCCGCCCGTTTTATCGATCCATTCGTGGTGAAGTTAAAAAAAACCTTCCCCGACATGAAAATAGTCAGAGTGGATGAGCGTTTTACCAGCAAAATGGCACACGACACCATGCTTTCGGCAGGATTATCAAAAACACAACGCCGGAACAAGGAACTCGTCGATACCATCAGTGCTACCCTCATCCTGCAATCGTACATGAATACTACCATCCATTAAAAGAAAAAAAAACTCATGATATTACCAGTTACTGCCTACGGACATCCCACGCTAAAGATTGTGGGAGAGGATATTGACGCCAACTATCCCGATCTGGAAAAACTCATCGACGACATGTTCGAAACCATGGAAGTGGCCGATGGCGTTGGGCTTGCCGCACATCAGATAAACAAAGCCATCCGACTGTTCGTCATCGATACCACCTTGCTTAAACTCGAGAACAGCCCCTATACCGATCAACGCCATACCTTTATTAACGCGCATATATCGCACGAAGAAGGGGAAGAATGGGGCTACGAAGAAGGCTGCCTCAGCGTTCCGGGCATTCATGAAATGGTAAAACGCAAACCAGTTATCACCATCAGCTATTACGACCGGGAATGGAATTATCATGAAAATGTAAAAATCGACGGCATGTTGGCACGCGTTATCCAACACGAATACGATCACATCGAAGGCAAACTTTTTGTCGAACGCCTGCCAAATATACGCCGGGTACTGCTTAAAGGTAAGCTCCGCGACATCAGCATGGGAAAAACAGAAGCCAGTTACAGGATGCTTTTCCCCAAAAAAACCACCAAGAAAAAAGCCTGACTACCAAAAACCTGAGATAGTAATTGTGTTCACCCATAAATAAATAGAAAAATGAAAAACTACGTCTTGATTTTGATACTGGCCCTGATTGCAGCTTCATGCGGGCAAAACAAAGAAAACCAGGAAGCTAAAACCACCGAGGAAAGCATTCAAGAACTCGAAAAAGCTTTGTTCGACACAGAATCGCTTACCTTAGACCGAAAGAAAGCGAATGAGCTGTCGTATTTATATGAAAAATGGGCACACGAAAACGCGCAGCATGCGGAAGCACCGGCACATTTGCTAAAAGCCGCCGACTTATCGATGAACCTGAACAACCCGCGTCGCAGCATCGGGATTTATGACCAAATCCTAAAAAACTACCCCGATTCCAAACAAGCTTCCTCTGCCCTGTTTTTAATGGCCTTTGTTTACGACGACCAGCTGAAAGATTACGTGAATGCAGGGAAATACTACACCGAGTTTCTGGCTAAATATCCTGAAAGCCCGTTTGCCAATGATGCCGCTGCTTCATTGAAAAACCTGGGCAAAACACCGGAAGAACTGGTGAAGGAATTTGAATTAAACCAATCCAACCAGAGCGAATAGTTGTCCGAAGACAAATAGTCGCGCAACATCTTTCTACACGAAAGCCAGGTAATGGGGTAAGTACCTTTTAAGCAAAGGGTTATATTTTTCAATGCTTCCCACGGACCTTGAAAAAACATGTCATTCGCGTAAAAAGGCTTCCAATAAGTCTCCGATGGCGACCGGAGCACATAGTATGATTGCAAACCCCAAGGAAACGAAAATTTCCTTTTTGCTAATTGCATTTTTTTATAAATAATTATTACTTTTACAGCTTATTAGTAGGTTGTTTTACATTTTGATAAACAAGATAGTTCCCTTATTAATAACATAAACAAAGTAAGATGAAAACAAATGCAATTACCCTTCCCTCCAACAAAAAATGGCATCTAACCGAAAAACAAGTGCGTGATCACATTATGCACATCATGAAGTTATGCTTAACGCTGATGCTCGCATTATTCAGTATTTATGGTTATACGCAATCAGAGTTTCTTGCTGAAAGCAACCAAAACCGGGCATACTACGACTCGCTTGTGGTTATACTTGGCTCAGATAGCATGCAAGGCACGGGTTACACACAATTTCAACGCAGATACCGGTATTGGGCACCAAAATTAAATCCGAATTTTGATTATGCTGATTACCAAATGGATTTATTGAGCTACTGCAATAACTACAGAAAAACAGAGCTGGAGAACACTCCGACATGGCGTTTTATCGGGCCAAATGATGTACCGGTGAATGGAACCGCAGCAAGGGGCACCGGCCAAATTCATTACATTTATAAAGATCCGCACGACAATACAGGTAAAACAGTTTTCGCCTGCTCGCCCGTGGGCGGTTTATTCAGAAGCACAAACGATGGTAATACATGGGAAAATGCAGGGACAGACAAGGGATTACCCAGGTCAGGAGTCTCCAGCATACTAATTGATAGCCGATCGAATTCAACCTGGTACGTGAGTACCGGAAACGGTGAGGGATTTTCAGGTGAGAAAGCATGGCAAACGACTATTGGCGTTTACAGAACCAATGACAATGGAGAAAATTGGAAATTTATAGGTTTAGACAGAACAATACAAGGGTTTCCAATTTTCCACATGCGAAAAATTATTGAAATACCCAACAACACAGATAGCACCCACCTTGTTGTTACTACAACAGCTGGGCTCTACTACTCAAGAAATGCGAACAGCGAAACCCCCACCTGGGACTCGCTTAAAATGGGTGAGTTTTATGATGTAGTCCAGGATGTTAACAACCCTGATATCTTGTATGCATCGGGATCGAATAACACAGGCATTTATCAGTTTAACCTTGTCACCAACGCATACTCCAAAATATTTGATATTGATACCATAACTTTTCCGTATGACACAATGGAAGTCATAAATCCGGCATTAAGAAGAATATCGCTGAAAATACCTCAGGTAAACTCCAATTTTTTATTCGCGGTTGTCTCCATGCGCGACTATGATTATACGGCCATCTACCGCTACAATACTAATACTGGGATCTGGCACAGATTTTTTACCCAGGCCAACTTCAATGGGTATGGAAGAAAATTGGGATGGGCAATTAGGCCGGATACCATTGGAAAACTTCAGATTTTAGGGCGCAATGTTGAGCAACTGTTTCAATTTAGTAATGGTTTAAGTAACGATTCATCCGTGATACTTAGTGTGATTAAAGCCGAGAACGAAATTCCACACCATGACACACATTATTTGTGGGTTGAGGACAACAATCAGACCATTTGGGCAGGAACTGACGGAGGAGTCTATAAGGGTCGGTTTCTTAACGACACCACCATTGATTGGGAATCAAAAAATTACGGGCTTGGAGTTGCCACCATTGAGTATATTGATGCAAGCGAAACCGACAAATTTGTAACCAGCGGGCAGTTTGATTGTGGCAGCAACACATACAGGAGTGAAAACGGAATAGAATGGACTGTCGAGGAGCAATCGCATGGCGATGGATATCAGAACATTATCCGAAACGACAATTTTTATTACCTGAGTGCACACGAAGGAATGGTGCATAAATATCACCAAAATAATGAGGATAATATTTTCATGGGAAGCTATACATCATGCGATACTACCATAAAAAATTCTGTTAGTTACGCGAACTTCGACACCTATTATGTTAATGCAGATGATAATTTATATGCAGCAGGCACAAAAGAAGTATTAAAATATTATGATACTACATGGTATGAATGGTCCAAACTGGAAGAGCAAATCGGATGTGGCATATCAGGCACATGGAGGGTGGCAGCAAAGAAAAAAAGCAACGGCGTTCACCAAATTTACGCCAGTGCCCGACAGGAAGACTCTTCATATCATTATATATATAAATCAATTGACGGAGGTGGCCCACAGGTTTCAAAGTGGGTCAAGGTAGCCAACACCCCTAATAGCGGTTGGATTTCTGATATCGCTATCACTGCAAACACCGATTCTATTGTTGTGTCCATCAGAAACCAATTGTTTTGTGCTAATACAACAAACCCGGGTAATCCGGTTTGGTATAATATCACCCACGATTTGCAGGCAGGAAGTATTAGTAAAATATTTATTGAGTCGGGAATTCCCGGAAGAATATGGCTGGCCACCGAGCATGGGGTTTTTTACAAGAACAACGGCACTACCACATGGGTTGACTACACCAATAACCTGCCCAATTGTGAAGTAAAAGCCGTAAAAGCGGTAAATAAAAAAGTGTACGTTGGCACCTATGGCCGTGGGGTTTGGTATGCTGCTACGCCTGAGTGTGGAAATGTTGCTGGGGCACACTATACGGCTCCGGGCGAATCTGTTAATCCCACCTCCACAAACACCTATTACGGAAACGTTATTGTTCCAACCGGCAATACCTACACCATTTACGGCACCTTAAAAATGGCCGCCGATTGCAAAATAATTGTTGAACCGGGAGCCAAGCTCATTGTTGATGGTGGCACCATTACCAAAGCCTGTCCTGATTTGTGGGATGGAATTGAGGTTTGGGGAAACTCAAACGCCGTGCAGGACACAATAAATCAAGGGTGGGTTATCCTAAAAAATCAGGCTACCATACAATACGCCAAACAAGGCATTACCGCGGGCAAACTCGGGTATGCCATCGTTGACCTGAATTTTACCGGAGGTGTAATTCAAGCCGATGATGCCCAATTTAAAAACAACACCACCTCAATTGCCTTACTACCCTACCCACACGTGGAATACAGGTTTGCCCTGGTTGATAACAAGAGCTACTTTAAGAACTGTACCTTCACCTACGACAGCACCTATTACTTTTTTAACGACAGACCCACAGCACACGTTCAGTTAACCGATGTAAAGGGAGTACTGTTTGAAGGCAATGTGTTTGAAAACACCGTATCGCCATCGTTTGCCGCCGGTGACAAAAGGGGCACAGGCATTGCCGCCTCCCAATCGGGGTTTAAGGTAGTGAACCTGACAGGTGAAAAACGCAATGCCTTTAACAACCTGAATTATGGTATTAGCGCATGGGATATTTTCCTGAGCAACAAGCCCGTCATCATCGATCAGGCCGATTTTAACAAAAACCGCACCGGGTGCTATATGGGTGCCTCCACCTTTGTAAGTGTGACCAATTGCGTGTTTAACGCCAGTTTATTTTATGAAGCCTTACCCGGCGATATTTATTCAGGCCTTTATTTGGACAATTGCACCGGGTATCAGGTAGAAGAAAATACCTTCTCATCCAATTATAATCCGGGTTGGGCTTATGGTTATAAATCCGTTGGTTTGGTAGTAAACAATTCAGGGCCGGAGGATAATTTTATCTACAAAAATAATTTCCATAACTTGCTGTTTGCCACCCTGGCCCAAAACCACAACCGCAGCTACAACACACAAGGAACGGGTCTGCAATACAAGTGCAATGTATTTGAGAATAACTACCAGGATATTTCAGTTACCTGGGATGGACCGCCTAGTGAGCTAAATGGGATTGCTTTAAATCAGGGAAGTAAGGCCAGTGAAATTACTGCACCGGCAGGTAATTTTTTTAGTCAAAAGGGCACATGGAGTTATAGTGATTTTGATAATCAGGGAGAAAATATTTGGTATCATTTACCTAGCTGGCAAGTGGTCATGCAAAATTACCGTAAACTACGACCACAGTACTATAGCGATAATACAATTACATTGATATACAATGATTCAATTGAGCTTTGGAATGTGATAAATGGTTGTTCTTCAAATCTGGTGGGTAAAACAAAATCAGAATTATTATCATTGATTGTAAACAATGAGTTAAATAGGACAATATATGCTGATTCACTTGGCTCAATGGTTGACCAAGGCAATACTACGGGACTAAACCTCGATGTAATCACCAGTGTACCCCCGGAAACAATGATACTTAGGGATCAACTACTTTCGGCATCACCCTATTTAAGTGATACGGTTATGGTAAGTGCTGCTGAAAAAGAGGACGTGTTACCCAACTCTATTATTACCGAAGTACTTGCTGCCAATCCTCAATCGGTTAGAGTTGAGAATGTACTCAACACCTTGGATGCGCGCCTCAATCCACCGAGTGAAAACGAAATGGCAAGCCTCCATGCCAATGATACGATTATAGGTGCCAAGGAAATACTGGAGTCAAAACAGGCCTATTACGCTTCAAACATGCAGGAGGCGATTAACGGACTTTCAAGGTTGTACATGAGCGATAGTTTACTTATTGACATAAACGACAGCATCAAGGTAGCTCTATCTGTCATTAATTCGCCGGATTCGTATTATAAACAAGCTTTCTGCAATTATAATTCGGGTGACAGTACAGAGGTGCTAAATATGCTTGTGCAAATTCCGTATAGCTTCGAGTTATCCACCTACCAAACTGAAATACACAGCGGATATGAAAGTTATTTCGATTTATTATTGGAATTGAGTTCACAGGGTAAAAGACCAACAGAAGTTGATAGCACACAAAAAAGTCAGCTCTATTCCATCATGCAAAACACCAATGAGATATTACAGGCCTATTGCCGCAACATGCTTATCGTTACCGATGGGTTAACTTATAACGAGCCTTATATATTTCCTGATACTGCATCAACTAAATCCACTCAGGTAAAGAAGCCTGATTTTGGAGATTTATTTTTTACATCTTCTGATTTTCTCAGGCTCTACCCAAATCCTGCAAGTGATTATATTACCATTGAGTATCAATTACCCTATGAATCTAAAGAGGGTACTATTGAAATTATTACTTTAAACGGTCAAAAGATTGAAGTAATTCCTTTAAGCAATAATTGGGATCAGAAAACAATCGACCTGCGCAAATACAATAGCGGTTCTTATGTTATTCGTTTATGGACAGGCAGGAAGGTGTTGGAAAGCGAGAAATTTATAAAATATTAAAGATATGAAACGTATATTTTTATCAATATTTTTATCAATATTTTCATTTTATGCTTTTTCTCAGGTAAGGTGGGAGGAAATCATTAGCGATGAAAATAACGACTTGGCCCCATTTCATACAGTTAGAACGTATGATAACGGACAAATATTTCATGCTAAATTAAATTGGTTAGAGAATATTATAATAAAAACAGATGTAAATGGCCAGGAGTTGTGGAGAAAACATGAGATTTTTAACAATGCACAATCGACATATGGCATTAAGCAAAATTCAAATGGCGAGATAATAGTTTATGGAACAATGAATAATCATGCCTTTATAAATTATTTTGATGCTTGTTATAATTTATTGTGGTGCAGCGAATTTTTAGATGATGAGAGTTTTTCAAAAATTGAATTTAATGATGCCATATTTCTTAGCAATGGTAACATTATTGCACTAACTTGGCTCAGAGGGTTTGATAACGGTTATGATGTGGGTCTAACCTCATTTGATAATAACGGAAACCTGATGTGGTTTAATAATTTTCTGCTAAGGGAAAAATATCCCTTGCTTAGCAAAAATATTTTACCAGTTGCTCTGAGTTTATTTAATGACTTTCTTATCATATCTGGAGACTGTTATTATGCAAATCCTGAAAACCCTACTTTTTTTATACTTAGACCTATGTTTATTAAAACAACCGACAATTTTGAAGTGGATTGGTTTCTCCCTTATGGTTTGAATGATACGATCGTTGGTAGTGCGGTGGGTACAGTAACATTTAATGGTAATGAATTTGGCGGGTATGGTTCTTACTTCAAACCTAATACAAACATTCTGAATTCCATATTAATGAATTTTGATATAGATGGTAATGAAACTGATTACTTTGTTGTTGAAAATTCTAACATTGGTTCAAATATAAATGATAACTTTTTAAATATGATGATCCAAAGGGATGACACATCATTCATGGCTTCTGCCACATTCGGAGAATATCCCATTGAAAATCCTAAAGGTGAATGGATAATGGATTCGGTGGGAAAAATTTATAATCCTCAAAATCACCCGAATACATATTATGGATACAATACATTAAGTAAGACTTCAAATGATAAGTTTTATGTCTCGTATAATTATTACTCAGGCAATTTCAGTATCATTCTTTTTAAATTTAATAATGATTTAAGCAGCGCATTAATTGATAATGAAATAATTGAATATGACAGCCTGTGCAACAATCTTCCCATTGTTTCTGATACGATCCACATAAATAACTGCAAAATTGTTACTGATATAAGCGAAATGCCATCCCCTCAGGAATACTATTCGTTTATGAGAACAATCCCCCTCCACATTTCGCCCAACCCTGCAACGGGAATCCTCAGGTTTGAAATGGAGAATACGGTATATCACAAAAACATTGTTTTACAGGTATTTGACATCAATGGCAACCGGGTTTTTGAGCAAAGCCTTGCCTCTGGTCAGTCTGCAATATCCACCTCTGTTGCCGCATGGCCCGACGGACTATATATTGCGGTGGTGAGTAGCAGCACGGGTGGGTCGGGCAGTGCAAAATTTGTGGTGAAGAAATGAAAAAATTGAATATCGAATATCGATTAACAGCCTGTCCGCCAACGGCGTGAAATGATGATTTTAGAAGTGGGGGCAATCCTTCGACATTCGTAAATCGTTGATCGGTGTTCGGCGTTCAAAAGAGAAATAAAATGGAATATCGAATATCGATTAACGAATGATGATTTTAGAAGGGGGGTTCCACTTCGACGTTCGTAAATCGTTGATCGGTGTTCAGCGTTCAAAAAAAGACAAAGAAATAAAAACTAATCAATACCCCATGAAAAAGATATTCAGCATTTTTAGTCTGCTTTTATTCGTTTCCTCCTGGTCGGTTGCCCAGCAACAAACCCCTGAGGATTGGCTTACACCCTATGCCAATGCAGCATTTAAGGACGGTAAAATCGCTTATTCCGTTTCAAATGTGCAACAGAGCATGGAAATACGGCTGTTGCCTGTGATGTACCCGCGTGATTTGGTTCGCCTGTCCATGGACCAGCGCCACACTCCCGTAAACGGGAAATACATCGGCGAAAGCCAGACGAAGATCAGGGATTACCTGGCTACCGAACCCGTCAGTCTGTACAATGCCGAAAAACAAAACGAGTACCTGCGTCTGGCAGCCATGGTATTGCTGTGGGATCGGGATTTGCCAAAGTATTGTGTTGATGAAATCAAAAAAATAAAAACCACCAAAAGCCCGGAATTAAAAGCAAATGCTGCAACGGTGCTTGCGGTTTGGGAGGTGTTTCAGGAGAATAAGGTGAAAAGATGAAAATTGAATACGCATGAAACGATTTGTTTTATTTTCAGTTATGTTACACTTCTTGTTGTGCCTTTCAGCACAACAAGAAGTGTATTTTAATAAACGGATTGACCTGTCAAATGGATATGATAAAGGCCTGTCGCTTTTAGAAGTTAACAATAACTATGTTATCGGAACAATCACGGATGATTCAACGTATCATTACTTCTGGCAACTTGCCTTTGTTACCATTGATTCTGTCGGAAATAAAATAAACACAAAAGTTTATGGTGATACAATAAGCCACCACATGTTGGGTAATCCCGGCGCATTGATAGATTATGGGAACAATAAGTATTATGCTGTTGGTAACATAATATCACCCGCTGGCGATTGGGTTTTTAACCGTGGTTGGATGCTGTGCCTTGATAATAACTTTGATACTCTCTGGACCAGAACTTATGGTGAGACTGCTGAGCCCTATGATACAACTTTTGTTATTTTTCAAATAAAAAAAACATTAAATGGAAATCTTATTACTACCGGGGTCCGACTACCAAAACTAACCCCCAGCAGCCTGTGGTTAATGGAAACTGACAGCATGGGCAATAAGCTGTGGGAAAAATTTATTGGTGGTGAGGTTGAATATTATTATCAGGGGCACAGCGTTGTACAGACAAATGACGGGGGATATGCCATTGGAGGATTTAAGTTTAAAATTGGAAGTATTAGCCGGGGAGATCCACTTATTATAAAAACAGACAGCCTTGGCAATGAGCAATGGCGTATTAATCCGGGGAACCCGGATGTTGATGACAATAAAGTAATGCTAACAACAGACAGTGACGGGAATATCATTGCAGGCACAAACTATGGTACGCAAGAATCAGGCGACAACCAGTGGATGGTTGTAAAAATAATGAAAGTTACACCCGAAGGGGAATTCATATGGGATTACAATTATGGTGTTCCTGGTTATGATAAGTTTTTACTGAATACAAATGTTTTGCAAAACGGTAATATAATTACTAATGGAGCGGTTTCGCTTTTTGGTGATAGCGACCCTGCTAAAACGTCGTGGATATTATCTGTTGAAAGTCTGGGTAATCAACTTTGGTATAAAGAATACTATCTTTTACCTGGCACAAATAGTTTTAACTATTTATATGATGTTAAACAAGACGTTTTTAACGGTTTGGTGGGTTGCGGTGTTGTTATGCCAGGTTTGCCTTATGATACCGGAACCGTTGATATTTGGGTAATGAAAATGGACAGTGTAGGCTGTCTGGAAGCAGGATGTGATACCATTGTGGGCCTTGCCGAAATTAATAAAACCCCAATGCATGGGTTTCGTGTTTTTCCTAATCCAGCCAGCAGTGAGCTCACGATTGCCCTTGATGAAGATTCCTCATATAATAGTGATGTGAAAATTGTAAATATCTATGGCATTAAAACAAAGGAAATAACTATTCCCGCTGGCAGCAAGAGTGTGAGTATTGATATCAGTAGTTGGAAAACAGGTGTTTATTTTGCTGCTTTTAACAATGGCAAAAAGGTGACTTCTGTTAAGTTTGTTGTTAGTAGATAATATTTCAGCATTCGCCTTACACAGTTCTCAATGTCCCTAATTTTCCTATTCCTTTAAAACTGCCCGTGCAGCAGGCCTCAACTTCATTCCTGTCATTGTCCGGTTTGATATGCTATATATCACATTATGATGATTATACCTCCTTGTTTGTTGAGGTTATTTTTAATTAGTCTAAATTAGCCGCCGGAAATTATAGGAACTATTTAATGACACCTTATTGATTATGAAAGATATAGAAATAAAAACGCTTTGGCGCTCTCTTTTTATATTCGCTATATTCCTCAACTCGTGGTCGGTTACGGCACAGGATGAGTTAGGGGTATACGAACATTTAGACGATACCCTCTCCTCTGAGCTGATCTTTACTGATGAATTATACAACAAGGTAAACCTGAAGCAAGCCATCGACAAGCCCACCATTTTATCCCTCGTATATTATGAATGTCCGGGTATATGCTCTCCCCTGCTCAATGGGCTGGCCGAAGCCATGGAGAAAAGCGATCTGACCCTGGGCAAAGATTATCAGGTGTTTACCGTGAGTTTTAGCCACGCTGAAAAACCTCCCTTGGCCTTAAAAAAGAAAAGCACCTACACCAAACTGGTTACACATGGCGACACCGATAAGGGCTGGCATTTTTTTACCGGTGACAGTGTTTCCATAGCACAGCTACTAGATGAAGTTGGTTTTAAAGTTAAAAAGGAAGGAAAGGAATACATCCACCCGGGCACTTTGATTGTACTTAGTCCAAGTGGAAAAATAACCAGATACCTTTACGGAAGCACATATTTCCTTCCCTTCGACCTTAAAATGGCCGTGGTGGAAGCCGCCGCCGAACGATCAGGGCCTACCATCAACAAAATGCTTAAATTCTGTTTCAGCTACGACCCTGAAGGAAAAAAATACGTATTCAACGTAACCAAGATTTCAGGCACGATCATCCTGCTTGCCGCCTTGATGTTACTGGGCGCATTAACAATAAAAGGAAGAAAAACCAAAAAAACACCCCTCACCTAAATATGAGCTCTATGTCAGAAACAGCAGCTATGCCATTAAACTACCTGAATGTAAAAAAAGGCATCTGGTCGTGGTTATTCACCCTCGATCATAAACGCATTGCCTTACTCTACCTCTATTCTATCGGTGCATTTTTTCTCGTGGGCGTGGCCTTAGGCGTGGTCATGCGACTCGAGCTGTTCAATCCGGGTCGGGATATTATTGAACCACAGACCTACAACCAGGTTTTCACGCTTCACGGGGTCATCATGATATTTTTGTTTATCATCCCCAGCATTCCGGCAGTTTTCGGCAACTTTTTCCTGCCCATCATGCTTGGTACCGATGACGTGGCTTTTCCCCGGCTCAACCTGTTTTCGTGGTATCTTTACATTATCGGTGCACTCTTCGCCTTGTCGACACTCATCTACGGCAACGGCCCTGCCGACACCGGCTGGACTTTTTATGCGCCCTACAGTGTAAAAACAGGAACCAACGTCAGCATGTCGGTTCTGGCGGCTTTCATCCTGGGGTTTTCTTCCATTCTCACAGGGCTTAACTTCATTGTTACCATACACAGGCTGCGCACACCGGGCATGACTTTCAACAAAATGCCATTGTTTTCGTGGGCACTCTACGCCACCTCGTGGATTCAAGTGCTGGCCACCCCGGTTATCGGCATCACCTTGATGATGATCATCGCTGAGCGCATGTTCGGGGTTGGCTTGTTCGATCCCTCCATCGGTGGCGACCCCATCCTGTATCAGCATTTGTTCTGGATATACTCACATCCTGCGGTTTACATCATGGCGTTGCCTGCCATGGGTGTGGTTTCAGAGATCATCCCTACCTTCGCCCAGCGCAGCATTTTTGGCTATAAACCTATAGCCTACTCCAGCATGGCCATCGCTTTTGTCGGCTACTTTGTCTGGGGACACCACATGTTTACCTCGGGCATGAGCGGAGCCGCAGCGATAGTTTTCTCCATCCTCACCTTTTTGGTCGCTATTCCTACCGCCATCAAAGTATTTAACTGGGTAGCCACACTTTACAAAGGCTCTATCGACATACAAGTGCCCTTGCTTTACGCCCTGGCCTTCATCTTCAACTTCCTTATCGGTGGCCTTACCGGACTGGTGCTTGGCGCGCTGGTGGTGGATGTGCATGTGCACGACACGTATTTTGTGGTCGGGCACTTCCATTACGTGATGTTTGGCGGAACAGGGTTTGCCTTTTTCGGGGCATTGCATTATTGGTTTCCGAAAATCTGGGGAAAGATGTACAACAAAACCCGCGCAAACCTGGCTTTTGCGCTGCTGTTTATCGGATTCAACACCCTGTATTTCCCCATGCTCGTGTTGGGAATCATGGGTATGCCGCGCCGTTACTACGATTATCTGCCCGAATTTCACTCCCTCAACCAGATATCAACCGTAGGCTCATGGATTTTGGTGGTTGGGTTGCTGTTGATGATTTTCAATTTGGTAGCTGGTTATCTAAAAGGCCAAAAAGTTGGTGGCAACCCATGGAACGGGATCACGTTGGAATGGCAAACCGACTCACCGCCACCCTTGCACAATTTCGACAAAATGCCTGAGCTACCCGTCGGTGGTCCTTACAATTATCCTAACGCCAAATCAGAATAAATCAGCTTATGAACCACACCTTCACACTGCCTAATTCCGGTCATAACTACGATGCCAAAGCCTCGAAGCTGGGCATGTGGTTGTTTTTATACACCGAACTCCTGTTGTTTGGCGGCCTGTTTCTCGTTTACATGGTGTATCGGTCGCTTAACGAAGAAGCCTTTTTGCTGGCCTCATTCAACCTCGATGTTTGGATGGGAACCTTCAACACCGTGGTATTGCTCACCAGCAGCATGACGGTGGCCATGTCGATAACAGCCCTGCAACTGGGTGATGCAAAAAAGTCGATCATGCTCCTCTGGCTTACCATCGCCGCTGCCCTGATCTTTTTGGTGGTGAAATACTTTGAGTGGGGCGCTAAATTCGAGCATGGTCTTTTCCCCGGCATGGACCACTTTAACACCCTGCCCCCCGGCGAGCGTCTCTATTTCTACCTTTACTTTTTTATGACCGGACTCCATGGCCTCCACGTGATTGTTGGTGGTATTTTCATTGGCGTGGTGATACATAAAATAAAGAACAAATCGGTGAACAAAAACCGTTACCAGCTCCTCGAAAACTCGGGACTTTACTGGCATCTTGTCGACTTAATCTGGATTTACCTCTTTCCTCTGTTCTATTTAATACACTAATTATGAGCAATAAAGACCACAACAGCGAACCACACGCTGAACATATCAGCAGCTACCGCGAACATTTCGGAACATGGGTGGGCTTGATATTACTTACCATGATGACGGTTTTTATCTCCGTTTTTGGAGCTGATTTACGCACACTTTCGGTGGCCACAGCCCTGCTTATCGCCTCTGTTAAGGCGCTGGTAGTGGGATATTATTTTATGCACTTAAAATATGATCCGGCCATTTACCGCATCATGATGGGCATTGTCATGGCTTTGTTTACCGTATTTTTAGTGATGGTTATTTTCGATTATTTAACACGAAATTAAAATATGAATGCTTCCAACTTCGTAGAAAGTGTTGATTTCACGCTCTATCTCATCCTTGGTATCGCTGTTTTTTTCCTCGTCGGGATTACCGCTACCATGATCTATTTCCTTTTCCGTTACCGGAAGAAAAGAAATCCTGTAGCCACCAATATTGAAGGCCACGTAGGTTTGGAAATCCTTTGGACTGTGATCCCTACCATCCTGGTTTTAATCATGTTTTACTTCGGATGGAGCGGCTACAAACCCATGTTGTCGCCACCAGACGACGCCATGGAAATTGAAGCCATTGGGCAGATGTGGAAATGGACTTTCATCTATCCCGACGGCAAAACCGTTGACTCACTGGTTCTTCCTGTCGACAAGCCCGTAAAGCTCAACCTAAAAAGTCCAGATGTACTCCACAGCCTGTATATACCGGCCTTCAGAATAAAACAAGACGTAGTGCCCGGCGGCTCTAACAGAATGTGGTTTATTCCCCAAAAACTGGGAAAATACGATATCCTCTGCGCCGAGTATTGCGGGCAACTTCACTCGTACATGCTGAGTAGCCTGACCGTTGTGGATGAAGCCACGTACCAAACCTGGCTAAAAAGTGCGCCTGACCTGAGCAATGAGCACCCCGGCCTCACCTTGCTAAAAAAGAACGCCTGCATTTCGTGCCACACGTTGGACGGAAACCGACTTGTAGGCCCTAGTTTTAAAGGACTGATGGGACGTACCGAAACAGTGATTGTGGATGGCCAGGAAAAGGAAATCACCGTGGACCGTGCTTACCTCATCGAGTCGATAAAAGAGCCCAATGCCGCCATCACGGCCACCTACCAACCCGGGCTGATGACGCCCTACAAAGACATCCTGAGTGATGCCGACATCGATCAAATAATTGCTTACATCGAAACCCTTAAATAAAAACGCTATGGGTGAACGGATAAAACTCCTGCTCGAGATCAACAAAGTCAGAATTACGTTTGCCGTAACGCTGACCATGATTGCCGGATATGCATTGGCCAAAAACACCCTCGACGCGGGCGTTTTGCTGCCCATGTTCGGGATATTTGTTCTGGCCTGCGGATCGGCAGCACTCAATCATTACCAGGATAAAGACCGGGATGCCCTGATGAAACGGACGATGAACAGGCCCATTCCTTCCGGAAAGATCAGCAGCAACCAGGTGCTTGTCATTTCCTTTGTGGAGATCGCGCTGGGCACTTACCTGATTTACCTGGGAAGCAATTTTCTGGCCGCACAGTTGGGACTTCTGGCCTTGATCTGGTACAACGGCATTTACACCCCATTGAAAAGGAAAACCGCTGTGGCTGTCATTCCGGGAAGCATCATTGGCTCAATCCCTCCGATGGTAGGATGGGTAGCCGGTGGAGGAGCTCTGGCCGATCCGCGCTTGCTGGTGCTGGCTTTTTTCTTTTTCGTATGGCAGGTTCCACATTTTTGGTTGCTCATGCTCAATTACGGCAAAGAATATGAAACCGCTGGCTATCCCTCCATTACAGCCAAAATAAGCAAACAACAAATAAAAAATGCCACCTTCGTCTGGACAGCCGCCACAGCCATTGCCGCGTTGATGTTGCCCGTCTTCGGACTTGTAAGCACCCTGTTTTTCAAGGTGATCGTACTGCTGGCAGCCGTTTGGTTGGTCACTGTTTTTGCCCCGCTGCTTCAAGCAAAGAAGAAAGAATTCAACCCGTTTTTTTACTTCATGCGCATCAATTACTTCGTGTTGGTCATGATCATCACCCTGAGCATCGATCCAATCATCAAAGGGTGGCTTGTATTTTAAACAAAACTCCCCCCTCTCCTTCCAATCTCTTGCCATCAGGCTACTGCTTCACACGACAAAAAATGTGTTGAGAGTCAAATGATGCCCTGTCGGCTAATGCACTAATGATCAGCATTTCTGAGTCGTTTAGCAACTTTTTTGCAAAAAAAACAACGGCATTAAGTTTTAATTATACAATAAATCATATATTTGGATACTTAAAATTTAATTACTGCCAGATGACTATTTTTCACCGCATATTCTACTTTTATCGGGATGGATTCAGGCGCATGACTGTAGGTAAACAGTTGTGGCTGATCATATTCATCAAATTATTTATCATGTTTGCCATTTTGAAGCTATTCTTCTTCCCCAATTTTTTACAAACCAATTTTTCCACCGATGAAGAACGCAGCGACTATGTATTGGAACAATTAATTAATAAAAAGTAACTCTATGGAACAATTTGACCTTGCGCTTATCGATTGGTCGCGGGCGCAATTTGCCCTGACGGCTATGTATCACTGGATTTTTGTCCCGCTCACGCTGGGGCTCAGTTTTATCGTAGCCATCATGATGACCATTTACGTAAAAACCGGAGACGAACTCTGGAAAAAGATTACCAAATTCTGGATGACCCTCTTTGGCATCAATTTCGCTATTGGCGTGGCCACAGGCATTATTCTGGAATTTGAATTCGGAACCAACTGGTCGAACTACAGTTGGTTTGTTGGCGACATTTTTGGAGCACCGCTGGCCATCGAAGGCATCATGGCCTTTTTCCTCGAATCCACTTTTATCGCCATTTTGTTTTTTGGATGGGGACGTGTAAAACCCGGATTCCACCTGCTTTCGGCGTGGTTGGTAGCCATCGGGTCGAACCTGTCGGCGCTGTGGATTTTAGTAGCCAACGCCTGGATGCAAAACCCTGTGGGCATGCAGTTTAATCCGGATACCGCCCGCAACGAGATGCTCAACTTTTGGGACGTGCTCTTCTCCCCCACCGCCATCAACAAATTCCTCCACACCATCTCCTCAGGTTATGTGCTGTCGGCTGTATTTGTGGTAGGCGTAAGCGCCTGGTTTTTAATCAAAAAAAGAAATGTAATCTTCGCCAAGAGAAGCATGGTGATCGGTGCTGTATTTGGCCTCTTGTCGTCTTTTTACCTGATCCTCACCGGTGACGAATCGGCCAGAGAAGTATTCCGCACCCAACCCATGAAGTTTGCAGCCATGGAAGGCCTGTACGATGGCGAAACCAATGCCCCGCTGGTGGTTATCGGGCTGATGAAACAACTCCCCGACCCACAGAACCCCAACTTAGAGCGCTTTGCCTTTAAACTGGAAATACCTAACCTCCTTTCGTATATGGCAGCTTTAAACCCCAACGCTTTTGTTCCGGGCATTCGCGACCTGATACATGGCAATGAAGAACACGGGCTGATGTCGTACTACGAAAAAATTGAAAAAGGCAAAATTGCGATACAAGCCCTCAGCGAATACAAGACTGCCCTTGAAGCAAAAGACCAAGCCACTGCCGATGAAAACCTGAAACTGTTCAAGGCCAATTACGCCTATTTCGGTTACGGCTATTACGATGACCCGCACAGTCTGATTCCACATGTGCCACTCACGTTTTACTCGTTTCATCTCATGGTTGGTCTGGGCATGCATTTTCTGATCCTGTTTATCGTCATTTTGGTGTTAATCTTCCGCAAGAAAATAGAAAAAGTGAGGTGGGTGCTTTATGTGGCCTTGTGGACGATCCCCCTGGCTTACATCGCTTCGCAAGCCGGGTGGATAGTGGCCGAGTTAGGTCGCCAACCATGGGTAGTTCAGGATTTGATGCCTACCTTGAGTGCCGTCTCAAATATCGACAAAGGGGCCGTCATGACCACTTTCTGGATCTTCGCCATCACCTTTACGGTACTGCTCATCGCAGAAATAAAAATTATGGTTTCACAGATTGTTTCGCAATCAAAAAATGAAGGAGGACACTAATCATGTTTGAAAACTTATCATATCTGGCATTACAGCAATATTGGTGGGCCATCGTTTCGCTATTGGGCGCACTGCTGGTGTTCATGTTTTTTGTCCAGGGCGGCCAAACCATGATTCGCTGTCTGGGGAAAACCGACAACGAAATCAAGATGCTCGTTAACTCACTCGGACGCAAATGGGATCTCACCTTTACCACGCTGGTCACCTTTGGCGGAGCTGCCTTTGCCTCCTTCCCTTTGTTCTATTCCACCAGCTTTGGCGGAGCTTACTGGGTTTGGATGCTAATCCTCTTTGCTTTTATTATTCAGGCTGTTTCGTACGAATACCGTACCAAGAAGAATAATTTTCTGGGAACAAAAACCTATGAAACTTTTCTTTTCCTCAATGGATTTCTTGGAACAATCCTTATTGGAACAGCAGTAGCCACCTTTTTTACCGGTTCCGATTTCATGGTCAACAACATGAACCAATCGCATTGGATGAGCCCGTGGCGTGGATTAGAGCTTGCTTTCGATTTTACCCGTTATGCCACCTTCATCAACTTATCGTTGGGGTTGGGTGTATTTTTCCTCTCGCGGGTGTTGGGTATCCTCTACTTTTTTAACAGCATCGACGACACTACCCTCCTCGAAAGAGCCCACAAAAAATTGCTTACCAACGCCGCTTTGTTTTTGGTGTTCTTTCTTTTCTTCCTCGTCAACATCCTGTTGATAGATGGGTTTGGATACGATCCTGTTACAAAAGAGGTGAGCCTGGTTCCTTACAAATACTTCAACAACCTGATTGAAATGCCTGTAAACACGATCATCCTGCTGTTAGGAGTCATCATGGTGTTGCTTGGCATTTACAGGGCAGGATTTCATTTCAAGGAATGTGGCAGCAAGGGCATCTGGATCACAGGATTGGGAACGGTGCTTACCGTGTTTGCCCTCTTTCTGTTGGTGGGCCTCAACAACACCTGCTTTTATCCCAGCATCAGCGACTTACAAAGCTCGCTCACCATCGAAAACGCTTCGAGCAGCAAGTATACGCTGGTAGCCATGAGTTATGTGTCGTTGCTGGTTCCATTCGTTCTGGCCTATATCTGGTACGCATGGCGTTCGCTCAACAAAAAATCCATCACCGCCAAGGAAATGGAAGACGATACCCATGCTTATTAACAACTAACAACTTAAAAGAAGAAAACTATGTATACATCAGAAATAATTTGGTTCATTAGCTGGCCCGTTTTCATCTGGGTTAACTACAAAATAACCGTTTGGGCACTGCAACGCCTTGAAAAACGGGGAAGTCTTGGAGAAGGCTAAAATAGTCAGGTCTCCTTAATCACAAATCCACTCATCGGAAAGGAAGCTCTTTTCGGTGAGTGGATTTTTTATAAGCACCTCTTTTACATCACATTAATTTAATCCACACTTTACCTTCTGCTAATATTAAACGCCGAGCTTAGCCGATTAATTAAACACATCGGTAAATGGATTATCATTTCTTTCATCAGCGCAGCTTTTCAGCAGAACTTCAAACCGAATTCGCGGATTTTGTACAAAAACAGCAAGCACGATTTCCGGCCAACGAAATTTTGCGCATGGACCTGCATTGCCATGACTACAACAGCGATGTGCCGGATGAAATTCTCGGCAGGATTATGAAAGTCCCCGAAACGTGGACGCCCACTGAAACAGTAATTCAAACCCTGAAGCAAAACGGTTGTGATGCCTTTACCATCACCAACCACAACAACGCCCGCTCGTGCTATGCCATGCAGGACAAAGGGTTCGACCTGCTTACAGCGGCTGAGTTCAGCTGCACCGTACCCGATTTCAACATCGGCATACATGTGCTGGCTTATGGATTTACTCCTGAGCAGGAGGTGCAGCTCAACAAAAAAAGGAAAAATGTGTACGCCTTTCAGGAATTCGCTGTGGCAAATGATATACCAACCGTATGGGCACACCCGCTGTATCACTACAGCCCGCAGCACATTCCCGACATGGCCTTTTTCGACAAGATGTCGCTTATATTCAGCCGATTTGAAGTGATCAACGGACAACGCGACACCTGGCAAAACATGTTGGTGAAATCCTGGATCGAAGGACTTACGCCGGACTACCTGGATGAGAGTGCCGGCATTTTTGGTATCAACCCATACAACTACAGCGAAAAGCCCTACAATAAATTCTTAACAGGAGGTTCCGACAGCCACATGGGCATCTTTACCGGACTTTCGGGAACACTATTACATGTGCCTGATCTGGCTGAAAGAAGACGGCACACGCCCACTTCTGTGCTGGCTTTAGAGGCCATAAAAAACGGGCTCACAGCACCCTATGGCTCGCACAACAACCACGAGAAGCTAAACATCGCCTTTTTAGACTACGTTTGCCAGATTGCCCTCAACTACCAAGATCCGGGACTGCTAAGGATGATGCTGCACAAAGGTACCAACCAGGATAAAATGCTTGGACTGTTTATCTCCAATGCCTTTTTAGAGCTTAAACGCCATAAAACCACCATGCGGTTTATCGAGCTTTTCCACCAGGCCTTCTCAGGACATAAACCAGGCAAGATACAACGGGCACTGGTAACAAAAGACTACAAACCCATTTTCGATCAGGCCACCCACATTGCCCAATCAAAAATATCCAACCCACATGTGTCGGATGTAGAGTACACCAAAGCACTCCACACCATTCAAAGTCAACTCGACAGCCTGGTTTGGAAACGCACACAGAAAAAACTAAAAAAGTGGAATCCCGAAAAGAACCTGAACGATTTGACACTAAACCAGATCATTGAAAAATTTGAAATTCCCGTCACCTTGCGCTCCTATCTTCCACAGAAAGAAAGCAAACCGAAGAATAAAAGCCACCAAACCAACATGGTTGGTCTTTGGGACATGCTCGACGGGCTTTCGTTTCCTTTTCTGGCCTCTTCCCTCCTGCTCGCGGCACATTTCACCAGTTTAAAAGTACTGTACAATGCCCGTCCGATGTTGGACAATTTTTCACGCAAACTGAATAAATACAAACATCCCAAGCGAATGCTCTGGCTCACCGACACCTATGAGGATAAAAACGGGGTGTCGATGGTACTCCAAAGCATGGTAGAACACATCAGGATGCACGACCTGCCCATCGACTTGCTGGTGTGTAGCGACATGCTGGAAAGCGCCGAAAACCTGATCGTTATAAAACCGGACGCAGTGTTTACCCTGCCGTTTTATCAACAACAGCCCATCCGCATGCCAAACCTGAGTACCATCACCAAAATATTTCAAAAAGGCGAGTATGACCGGATTATGACTTCCACCGAGCTGCCAATGGGACTGGTGGCGCTCTTCCTGAAACACGCCTACACCGTTCCGGCCTACTTTTACATGCATACCGACTGGATGACTTTTGCGCGCAAAAACCTTAAACTCGATGAGCAGGCCACCAGCCGCATGAAACGCTTGCTCAGAAGCTACTACGGGATGTTCGACCAGATATTCGTACTGAACAACGACCACAAAAAATGGCTTTCAGGTGAGCAAATGAACATCAACGCGAAAAAAATCAAACTTACCGCCCATTGGGCTGATCCCGTATTCACGCCGACAAAAGCAACTGAAAACAAAGCAGAAACGAACAAGACCAGAACAAACACCATCGTTTATGCAGGGAGATTAAGCAAGGAAAAAGGCGTGCTGGAGATTCCGGATATCGCGGAGAGCATAAAACAAGCCGGCATAACATTCAAACTGATTTTTGCAGGGGCAGGCCCGGAAGAAGAAACCCTGAGGCAACGTCTTCCCGAAGCCACTTTTTTGGGATGGGTTGACCACACCCGTTTACCCGATATATATTCCAATGCCGATATACTCCTGCTGCCCAGCCGTTTCGACACCTTCAGCTGTGTTGTGCTCGAAGCCATGAGCTGCGGACTTCCCGTAGTGGCCTACAAAACCAAAGGACCAAAAGACATCATACAGCACAATAAAAACGGATTTCTGGTAAAAACAAAAGAAGAGTTCGCATTCGCTGCCGCCGAATACCTAAATACCCCTGAACACCATACCAAAATGAGAGCCTCAGCCATAAAACGCGCCGGCGACTACAACGCTGAGCTCATTATGAACAAGTTACTTACCGACACCGGATTATCCTCTGAATGATGAATACAGACACCCTAATCAGGCAGGCCTGGTGGAAGCAAGGCATCATCTACCAGATTTACACCCGAAGCTATTGCGACTCCAACAGCGATGGCATTGGTGATATCAGAGGAATAATTACCAAACTCGATTACCTGAAACAACTCGGCATCAACGCCATCTGGCTCACTCCCATTTTTGAAACACCAAATTACGATTTTGGCTATGATGTGCGCGACTACCTCGACATCGACCCGTCGCTTGGTACGATGGATGACTTTTGCGCACTGCTCGACGAAGCCCACGACCGGGGGATCAAAGTAATTCTCGACATGGTACTGAACCACACCTCACACCTGCATCCCTGGTTTCTTGAGTCGCGCTCTTCATCGAAAAACGAGAAACGCGATTGGTATATCTGGAAAGACAAAGTCGACGGCGGACCGCCTAACAACTGGAAGAATAGTTTCGGTGGCAGTGCATGGGAGTGGGACGAAAAAACGGAACAGTATTATTTCCATTCGTTCCTAAAAGAGCAACCCGACCTGAACTGGCGTAACAACGAAGTGCAGGAAGCCTTTTTTGGCATCATGCACCACTGGTTCAGGTTGGGGGTCGATGGTTTTCGCCTCGACGTGATCAACATGATCATAAAAGACAAGAAATTCCGTGACAATCCACGTACCTTCAGGCTGCCATTTTTCCAGGACCTGAAATACAATGCCAACCAACAGCGGTCGCATAAAATTGTGCGGAAACTACGGGCCATCGCCGACCAATACGACGACAGGATGCTGGTTGGCGAAGTATACACCCTGCCTCCCGGTGATGCGGCCGGAGCGGCGGCTTACCTGGGAAACGGAAACAATGCCCTGCACATGGCCTTCGATTTTTCGTTGCTTTTTTCGCGGTGGAACGCCCGCAGCTACTACCTGAGTATAAAAAAATGGCTCAACCAAATACCCAAAGACGGCTGGCCATGCCATGTGTTGTCAAACCACGATCTGCACCGCAAATTCAGCCAAAACGTGCTGTTCAGCGAAACCGAAAGAAAAGCCAGGGTAGCTGCCGTGCTCATGCTCACCCTCAAAGGAACCCCCTTTATTTATTACGGTGAAGAAATCGGTATGGAGAACGAAAGAGTGCCCAAAGAACACATAAACGACCCCTTGGGCAAAAAGTACTGGCCGTTTTATTCCGGACGCGATCAGGCACGTCGCCCCATGATGTGGGAGAACAAACCCTTTGCAGGCTTTTCCGACATCCATCCCTGGCTGCCCGTAAACAAAAACTACCCCGATAAAAATGTGGAAAGTCAGATAAAAGACGAGAAATCCATCTACCACCTCTACAAAAACCTGATCCGCATCAGGTGGAAAAAAGAAGCCCTGCGCAGCGGTCAGATTAAATTTATAGAAAAAGGAAAAAACGGCCTCCTGGCCTATACCCGCACACTGCAAAACGAAAAAATTCTTGTCGTGCTGAACTTCAGCAGCAGAAACAAGGAAATGCATCTGTCAGGACAAACTTCGTACAAGGTGCTGCTCGACACCTACATCAGCTACAACGATCGTGTAAAAAGTGGCAACCTGTCGCTGGCAGGCTATGAAGCCATCGTGCTGGAAGCCATCTCCTAATGCAAAATCAATTCGGTAATTCTTTCTGAAATTCAACTTTTTTTAGTTATTTAGCGTACTAAACAAAAAAAAGATGGCAAAAAGAAATAAGGCAAAAGTTGTGCCCATGGAAAGTCCTGAGAGTTATATCCGTCACAGGGCACGTAGTCTGCCTATCGCGGAGTGTTGGGTTTCAGAAAATTGGGAAAGTCAAGGAATGGCCTACGTTTATGTGGCCAGAAAACACAAAAGCGGCAACCTCACCGTTGGAGGCTATCTTGTCGATTTGTATTGCTTTGGACTGAAAGACACAATGTACTTTTTTAATATCAACCCAAAGGAATTTAAGGAAATACTCGATATCATTAATGAAGATTTTCTAATGGAAAAGGTGGAATACGTGCTGGCCCACAACATCATCTATGCCGGAATAGAGTATGCCGATGACCTGGGCTTTAAACCTGCTAAGGAATTCCGTTTAACGCATTACATCCTCGAAGAAGACAACGAGGAGATTGAGATGCTTGATATTGAATGCGGATACAACGGCAAGCCTTTAATTGACGTGACGATGGAAGAAGACCCGGTAAAAGCCGCCAAACTGATTTCGATGCTGGAAAAAAAAGTCGGGAAGGGTAATTTTTATACCAATGTTGATCTCCCTGAAAATTTTCTTGATGATGATTTTGATGATGAATTTGACGATGAGTTTGATGAAGAGTTTGATGAAGAGTTTCTAAGCGAGTTGCTTTTAAATACAAAAACCTTTCAATTTAAAATAAAGCTAAGAAATGTCACCAATCCAATGGTCTGGAGACGTATACTTGTGCCTTCATTTTTGACCTTTACTGACTTCCACTATGTATTACAAATCGCCTTCGGGTGGGAGAATGTCCATTTATTTCAGTTCTCGCCCAAGGGCTATGGCTCGTCACCTATCATCAAAAACATTGATGAATACGATGAGGGTGATAGGCGCAACAAATACATGGAAAGTGATGAAACCCGATTGTTTGATATTTTTGTGAAGGAAAAACAGAAATTTGTATACATCTATGATTTTGGTGACGACTGGACACATGAAATCACCCTGGAAAAAATTCACCCGGAGATCACAATAGCTCCGTTGGTTAAAAAAGGCCAAGGCCAATCTCCGCCCGAAGACTGCGGAGGACCGTGGGGATTTCAAACATTCAAGGAGGCCATTTCCGACCGCAAACACCCTGAGCATAAGCACTACAAAGAATGGTTCGGCGTTAACCACTTCGATGCCGATGCATTTGATTTAAATAAGGTAAATGAAGCCCTATCCAAATTCATAAAACAGCTTGAATGATTTTTCCGGAAAGACGGAAATGCTGGAAAGTTTTAAATATTGAAATTGGGGATTTATTTCGGGTTATCATGATCCGCCTCGGGCGGAGAAGAGTCTCAACAACAATTCCTCCATTTCCTACCATTCGAGAGTCAGCTAATCAAGTTAGGGTCATCCCATCTGTCGCACCAACCGCTTCGGCATCAAACCAAATTTAGATAGTTTCCTCCGCTCCTATCGTCGGTCGGAAGGACACAAACCCGGAAGGACACAAACCCGCCCGCTCTACAATGCCAATCCACTCACCAGCAAAATAAAAGAGATCTTTCATTCCCCTGATGGCCATCGGGGCTGCATTTTGGAGGACAACCCGTTTAGTTCCGTTTCCTGACAATTTTAACAACTCGATTATAGATGATTTCAGCTAAATTCCAGTCGTATCCATCAAAGTTGGTGGTGTTGTTGAATTGAATCACAACAGCCTCGATGTCTTGGTGGTATTTGGCAATACTCTGGTAACCAACGAGCAGACCAGTATGTTCGTACACGTAAATGGAGGAATAGATTTCCTGCTCCCCTTCATCGAACACTGAACCATCGCTTAATGCCCTCAGGAATTTTCCCACATCCTCAGCTGTAGCCAACATTAAACCTGTGTTTTCATACTTAAAATCTTTTTCAACACCAACATAATAGCCACTCATCACATCGTCGATATTCACTTCACTTAGCGAACCATAAGTGTTCTTCAGTCCAAGAGGAATTAAAATTTCCTCCTTTATATATTGTTGGTGGGGATAGCCTAACGTACTATCCATGAGGTCTTCAATCAACATATAATTGGTATTCGAATAGCCATAATCTTTACCTGGTTTAAAATCGGCTGGCAAATCCAGGGCATACTCAAGCGTTTCTTGTCGGTTTGTTGGCGGTTTTATCCAAAAATCCGGATGATCTACAAAGTTGGGAATACCGCTTCGGTGTTGCAGCATCATGCGCAAGGTGATCTGGTCAGCGTATTCAATTCTTGAGGCCAGTTCCGGAAAATAATACGCAAGGGTACTGTCTAACGACAAGCGCCCATCGACTACCAATTTTGTTGTGGCTACGGCAATATACAATTTGGTAATGCTGGCAATCTTAAACAGGGCTTGGGGGTATGCAGGAATCTTGTTTTTTCGGTCGTGCCAGCCTGCGGCGTAAAACTCCGGTGGCTTCCCGGCCTGATCCACGTAAACAATCATGCCATCAAATCCATATCCAATGGCTTCGTTTAGTTGTTCCTGAACGGTATCCGGCAGGGGCATTATCCATGCTCTAACCAATATCCACGGGACAAACCACAAGGAGGCAATACTCGCCATGATAAATGCTATTCTGAGTATTCCCCGCAAGTTTAGGGCTGGTAGTTTATTTTTTTTCTTCGTCATCGCGTTATATTTTTACAACCACATGTTAACTGTTTTAGGTTTATTTATAATCTTTTCCACCTTTAAAAATTAACCAAACGGCAAGTCCCAGTTCTCCAATTGCCATAGGTAGAGCTAAAATCATTTCCAAAATTCTTGTAAAATCTGATTGGGAAAATGTCAATTTCAGGAAGTGGACAACTACGTATGAAGCTCCGGCGGTTAATGCCAAATACCATAAAATCTTTGGTATTCGGGTATGAAATTTCATTAAAATTCCAACCAATAAAAGATGGATTCCAAATATGATTAGCCCGGCACTCCAAATCGAGTGGAACAATTGAAAATTATTAATAATAATCTCGTTACTTGTTTCAGTAGGATGAAGATTTTTTGTCAGATAAAATGCTGCAATTCCAAATATTACGGTGTAAACAATTCTCAAAATACTGGATAGAAGTGCAATCTTCTTATTGTCATTTTTAAAGTAACGATAAAGCGTCCAGGAAACCAATAGATCAAGCAGAAGCACGATTAGAATTGCTAATAACATCAGCTTATAAAGTTGCAAATTGCCGGCAAGGTTGCTTTGGACTATATCAAGTTGACCGGGGTTAAAAATTTTTGGGAATGCATATCCAAATGCAAATCCTGCTATTATTGCCATCAACAAAAGTGAGTATCCGGTAATTTTTGCGAAAATTCGATTCTTAATCATTTTATATTTCAATTAGTTTAACTGGTTTAAATCCTACTTATCGGTCATTGATTCTGGATTTACCCATTTCAACGCGAGCCACACAATAGCAAGGGTAGTTGCTATTTCGATCATACTACAGAATAAGTAATATCTTGTAGGTACAACCGCAAAAAGTGTTGCTGTTTGTACCAGCGTCATGATTGTTCCGGCAATAATGTTTGCCCACCGGTTGTACTTATAATTTAATATTCTCGATAGCAGAACCATTGCAATCGGAATTTCCATCAGGATTGCAGCACCTAATAAGATATTCTCATTCATCTCCATTCCGTTTACAGTTCCTGTCAGATATTGTTTTAACAGGTTTACATCCATTAAGCCCATGATATCGCAATACAAATAATTTAAAATTGCGAATATCCATAGCGTGGAAAGCAATATTTTCCGGTCTATTTCTTTAGTTTTCATTTTTCAATAGTGGTAATATTTCGTTTCAATGTATTTTTCTCAAAAGGTTAGCCTCAGTTATTTCTTTTGTTTAAGTCCTTCAATTCTTTTCTTATAGTAATCGCTACCATTTATTTCAGAAGCTTTGTTTACATATTTTATAGCATTAATAAAGTCACCTTGTGCTTCATAATAATCGGCCATTGAATCAAAGGCATTCGCACTTTCAGGATAATACTCCATGGCAAGTTCAAAGTACATTTTCGCCTTTCCTTGTTGCTGCATATCCATATTCATATAACCTGACATATTTAAAATTTCTTCCGGATAAGGTGGTTCAGCATATCCAAAATGGTCTTTGAGTTTCTTTTCTCTGTATTTTATGATGCAGAGAAGCTCTTCTTTTGGTGTATCAGGTGAATTGAATTTATCTGTATTTTCCCATTGATACCATTCGAAAAGTGAAATTAACCCATCCATAATTGATGGAAATGGAATGGTGCCGTGTAAATCTCTTGGGTAAAATTTCCAATTAAAAGACAATCCGTTTTTAGCGTTTTGCCTTACCATGTTTGAAAACGCAATATTGGAACGGGCAAACATTGTGAATTCTGTTGTATCCTGCATCACATTATCGATAGTTAACTTCGAGTCCTGCATATTCAATTGCCCACTTAAAGACACAAATAAAGATTTGTTTTCGAATTTTTGAGTGGCAAGTACTTCTTCCGCCTCTTTCAATAATTTTTGGTTGTCCCAATCCAGACTTGGGTCGATGGCTAAGTAATTGGCAAATAAATGCGGGTGTTTTAGAAGTGAATAAATTGTGAACAAGCCACCGTATGAATGACCGATTAATGTTCTGTAATTGGTCACAGGATATTTGTTTTCAATATAGGGTATGAGTTCTTTCTCTATGAAATTACTGAAATTTTCAGCCTTCCCGCTTTCATCGTTAAATGGCATTCCATAATTTGTAGTTATGGTCGAGGTAGTTAAATCTCTTATCCTGTTTTTATCATTTGAAATTCCGATCAGAACCATTTCGGGCGTAAAGCCACCGCTGTAATAATTTTGCACATCAATAACCGTAGGCACAAATATTTCTCCATCTAAAACAAAAACTACCGGGTATTTCTGATTTTTCTCAGGGGTGTAGCTTGGAGGTAGTTGTATATAAATCTTTCTTGACTCGTTTAGTATTTGGGAATAAAGACTATCCATCATACCAACTTTTTGTAAAAACTGTTGGTTTTGATTTGCCTGAGCGTTTCCAAACTGTTGAATGAAGATGATGAGTCCAATGGTTAGTATAATACTTAATCTATTTTTCATGCTATAATAGTTAATTTTCGTCAGAGGTTAGTTAACTGAACTGTGATTTTGCTCCAAGAATACAAATAATATAAACGCCATGATGTTAAAGTTCATATACAAAGCACCGGAATGAACTGACAGATAATTCTGGCTCTTCCATATATCCTTCATTAGATCAGGTCTTCCTGGCGGGTGTTTTTAACCGGCTTCAACTGTGCTATTGTCTGGCCGTGGCATTGACCCGGTACGATCAAGAAAAATGCTGCAAAAATCATTTTTACTTTTTTCATTACCATAATTTTTAATTGTGAATGACCTGAATAACCACATTTCCCTTTTTGTGACCTGCCTCCACGTACTTGTGGGCCTCCACCATTTGCTCCAAAGAATAGATTCTGTCGATTACAGGTTTGAACCTTCCTGACTGAGTAAGATCCAATAACAACGCAAGGTCGTCATGGCTTACCTTGGCCAATCCATCATCTATTGAGATGTACTTTCCATCAGGAGTGAGAGCGTTCCTGGCCTGTGATTTCAGGGATTTCCTGTCGGCCACTTGCCCCGGAACTGCATCAAGTATCAAATCAAATCGTTCGCTGCGTTTGGAATAATCCTCTTTGGTATAGTCAATTACCGTTTCTGCTCCAAGCGACCTTACCAATTCCAGGTTCGCCGTGCTGCAAACCCCGGTAACTTTTACTCCAAAATGTCTGGCGATTTGTACCGCAGTTGTACCGATAGATCCTGAAGCTCCAACGACAAGAACATTTTTCCTTTTTTGGATATTCCCCTTTTTCAGGAAGTGCATGGCCAACAACCCTGCATACGGAATGGCAACAGCTTCGCTGAAGCTGATGGTTGGCGGTATGGGAAACACTAACCAGTCTTCCGGAATACACATGTATTCGGCATAGGTTCCAAATCGCGACTTGAAGGGCGACAAAACAGTATAAACCAGGACTTGTTCGTTTATTTTAAACTTTTTGGCATCGCTTCCGATGGACTCGACAATACCGGCAGCTACCATACCGAGAATGGGATTCCTCGGCTTTCCAAAACCTATGGCAATGCCCATCATCAACCCCATGGGATGCCACCAGGGCAGATTGAAACTCCTGATGATACAGTCGCTTGAGGTAACAGTTGTGGTATGTATTTTTATGCAAATCTCATTTTTTTTCGGAGCGGGTTTTTCCACTTCTTTGAGTTGGAGAACTTCCGGCGATCCATATTTTGTGCAAACAATTGCTTTCATTCGTATATAGATTTTTGTGTTTGTAGTAATGAGGCAAAAATAGTCAGGAGTACAAAGGCAACCGTTCTGAATAACAAAAAGGACGTGCGGAATTATAATTCTGCACAAACCTGGTTTTGAATTCTATTGAAAACCTGAAACGCTTCCACTCACTGTTTAAGAAATTGCTTGGGTGTTAAACCGGTTTCTTTCTTGAAATAGTTGTTAAACACCGTTTTTGAATTAAACCCACTTTCGTAGGCTAGTCCCTCAATGGTCAGGTGCGCGTTATCGGGGTCTTTGGCAATGGTTTTAAAGTATTCGATTCTGTAATGGTTGATAAACTCGTTAAAGTTTTTCCCGATGCTGTTATTCAGTAACCACGACAGCTGATTCGGATGT
>Ga0180009_10000877_pt1 | contig 38403 bp, 38 predicted proteins | sample OS_PC_MetaG_FD_123537 | JGI IMG/M metagenome (GOLD analysis project Ga0180009, IMG submission 123537) | Groundwater microbial communities from the Aspo Hard Rock Laboratory (HRL) deep subsurface site, Sweden - OS_PC_MetaG | ecosystem: Environmental > Aquatic > Deep subsurface > Groundwater... | reverse complement strand
TGGGCAATAAATTTTTGGCGAACATTAAAGAAACGGACGCGATTTTATACATTCTGCGATGTTTTAAAAACGAAAAAATTATTAACACCCAAACGGAAATTAATGTTTTGGACGATAAAGAAATTTTAGACACAGAAATGGCGTTGAAGGACTTGGCGATGGCGGATAAAATCATTTTTGGGCTGGAAAAGAAAATCAGAGCGAACGATAAAGAGGCAGAGAAAGAAGGCGGTGTTTTAAAAAAAGCGCGCGATTTTTTAGAAAAAGGACTTGTTTTAATTGACCAAAACTGGGAAGAAGAGGAAGCGAAAATATTAAACAGTCATCAATTTTTAACAATGAAGCCGAGGTTGTATTTATTAAACGGAGGCGCGGATGAAATTCCAGAAAATATTAAGGATTTATTTAAAAAGAATGAATGGCGTTTTTTGACAATGGATACTTTAATAGAATTGGAGGCGATTGATTTTAGCGGAGAGGAAAGAATATCTTTAGGGTTAGAGAAAGAACCGCAAATCAACGCCCTTATCAGGGAATCGTATCAATTGCTTAATTTAATAACTTTTTTAACGACTGGCGAGGACGAGACGCGCGCTTGGACGCTTAAAAAAGGAAAAACAATCCGAGAGGCGGCGGGCGTAATCCATAGTGATTTTGAAGAACGGTTTATTAGGGCTGATGTAATTAACTGGCAGGATTTACTTGAAGCGGGCGGATACGAAAAAGCCCGCGAAAAGGGGCTTATTAAAACAGAAGGGAAGGAATATATCGCGCAAGACGGCGATGTAGTTGTGATAAAGAGTGACGCTTAGCCCTTTGCTAAGAAGTTAGGGGCGAAGAATTTTTTAATTTTAACGAAACGGACCGGTTTTATTTGGAACGCCCCGTAAACGGTTTGGGCTACTTGCGTTGCCCAGGGGTTTAATTTTTTGTAATCTGTCTCGTCTAATAACGAGTTAAGAGTTAAGACGCGACAGAGGCGGCGATTGGGACTGAAATGAGATTTTTTTAACGGAACGCCGTCCGCTAATAAAAACTCTTCATTGTTTTCTAAGTGGCATAAATCATAGCCCGGCCTCAAATATTTCAAAGAATTTTCTTTTGTTAGTTTATAAACACCCGCTTTTAGTTGACGATGGTTTTTTGCCCAGCGGCCGGTTAAGTTGCGGACAAACATATGGGCGCCTCTTTTTTCTTGACGCATTGATTGGTTGACCGCTTCAATGTCTATTTGATAGTCAACGCCTAAAAATTCCAAAACATGGCAAGCAAGAATAGGAACTTCGTTATTCAGGAGTTGCGCCATATTAACCGTTGGAAGCGTCCCAACGAGTCGCGGGTTGCATTCAACGACATAAAGTTTGTCGGTTTTTTTATTTAAAACAAAATCCAAGCCAAAAATTCCCTGATAGCCAAGTTTTTTGAAATATTCCCCAATCTTTTCCGTATACTCAAACGCTTGTTTTGAAACTGATTCCGAAAAATGCGAGCTTGTCCAATCGTGCCCGCAAAAAAGCCCAGAGCCTTTTTCTGGGTTGTAGAGTTCGGGAATATCCAAAACCTGATACTGGAGAGATGTTGTTAAAATACCATATTTAGTCACGCATCCGGCGATGCTTGGCGAAGGGCCGTCAATAAATTTTGCGACAACGACTTCGTCCGCCTCTTTAACTTTTTGTTCGTCGTCTTCGTTCCAGACGCTCTCTAAATTTTCAATTGCTTTCTCAAAGTCGGCGCGGTTATTGATAAAAAAAGTTCCTTTGCCTCCGCCTCTTGTTGGGTGCTGAATCACAAAAGGCAGGCCGTATTTATTGATTAAATGACCATAGTGAAGTTTATCAATGGAAGCGATTTTGCCCGATGGAACAGGGATGCCAATTTCTTGAAGAATTTCTCTAAACTTAATTTTATTCTCCAAAAGTTCTTTCCCAAAACCAAAAGGATTGGCTATTAATTTCCAGCCGTTTTTTTCGCAAGTTTCCTCCATTTTTTTAGATGGTTTATAAACAAGAACAAAAGGTCCGAGTTGGTTTGGGTTTTTGGTGGCGATTTTTTCGATATATTCTTTTGTTTTTGGAATTCTGCTAATAACGGTCGTGGCGTTGCGCGCCTCTTGGATGTGCTTTGTTCCCATACCCTTTTCCAAAGAGAGGATTTTAACATCTTCTTCAATTAATTTTGTGTCCAAACTATGCCGCAAGGCGATAATCCGGTAATCAGGAATAATTTTTTCCATCCCCAGTCGGTCAAAAGCGTAAACGCCCGCCCCAAAAATGAGCGGCTGATGCTGGTTAAAAAATTCTTTTAATGTTTGAAGGTCTTTAATAATCATTTTTGTCCTCTCATAAAAACATTTTTCGCGGGGTCAACCAAAAATCTTTTCAGGTCGCGACGGCCGATAATAATGTCGTATTTCATTTCCGAACGGTCGGCGACGAACGCCTCGGCGGCGACTAACCGTTTGTCTAAAATAAAAGAAAGATTAATAATGGGCCTTTCCGCGGCGCCTAAAACACTTCTTACTTTTTTATATCCAACAATCTGGCTCATAACGCCTAATTGTTCGGCTAAATTCTTGCAAATAGTTGTTCGGTACGCTCCCGTGTCAATTTTCGCCATGGTTGGGTATTTGTTTTTTCGCGCGTCAAGAATTTCAATCGGTTCGTTGATGCCGATGACTTTGCGACCTGAAATTTCTTCAAGTCCTTCTTCCACATCGCCGCCGAAAAGATCTTGGGCTATTTTGACGCCCTTGCTCGCGTTTTTAATTTTCAAGCCCTTGACTCTTTTAAGCCGTTCATTAAGCGGCGACATATTGGCTAATTGAATAGATAATCCAGGGCGGACATTGAGCTCTAAGACAACAGGACCCTTTTCTCGGTCAAGGGCAATATCTATTCCAAGAAAACCAATTTTAGTTACCTCCTGAGCATGAATTGCCAGCCGTAAGACATCCTTCCAATCAGGGATTTGAATTCCGCTTAAGGGCAACCTTGTTCCTGGCGCGTATTCAATCAGACGGTCTCGATGGATAGCTGTGGTTGTAACGCCCGCGCCCATATCTATTCCGACGCCAACTCCCCCTAAATGAAGATTCGCTTTTCCGCCGGATTCCCTTGTCGGTAAACGCATTTCCGCCATAATGGGAACGGAATTATAGACGATAATTCTTATATCCGGGATGCCGCGATAAGAATATGGCTTAAGAAGTTTGAGAAGTTTAACTCTTTCCTCAAAAAAGGCGATGTCGGGCAATCCTGTTCGCGAAAAAGTTCCCTCTAAAATATTTAAGGCGTGGCTTTCTAAATCCCTGTTGTCTAATTGACTTCGGTCCGCCTTGACCCACGAATAAGGGAATTTCTTTTTTCTTCCGTAAACAATCAAAATACCTTCGCCGCCCAGACCTTGGTTTGGTTTAAGAACAAACGATGATGGAAGAGCCGCCCAGTCAAAGTCCCTCAAATCCTTAATTTGGCGGACGACCGAAAATGTTTCAGGAACGGGCAAGCCCGCTTTTTTGAGAATTCTCTTTGTCGTGAGTTTATTGTCCGCAATACGAACAGCCCTCAAATTATTAGAGGGCCGAAGGTAAGTCAAGTTGCGGGCGTTTAAGCCCAGGATATGCTTACTTTTTCCGAGAGGATTCAACATATTTAATTAACTCTCTAAAGCGGAAATATTCATAAAAACGCAAGCCAGTCCATTTTCCGAGAAATATGTTTATGATAATCGCCGCGAAAAAAACCAAAACAGGATAAGCGAAAACTGTGTTTTGCAGCCAGAGCCAACTGGCGACCCAATAGCAGACAATAGAAAGAATGAGCGTTTCAGATGTTAGAATAACCGCTTTTCTCGCTCCTCTTTCTATTTGGGCGGAGACAAATTTTTCAACCAAAGTAATCATAATTAAGATGGCGAAAACAGAAGACGATATTAGTCCGGTTTTTTCAGTATACGCCCCCAACCAAAAAATAGTTAAAATCGCCAAAGCGACAGAAGACAAAACAATCGCGATGCGAGGTAAATAGAGGAGACGCAAACGGCTTTTTTTAACAAGATATCTTGTGACAGTGCCGACTAAAAGAATGGCCACAAAAAAAGCCAAACCATATTTGAGGCCGGTGCTTAAAAAAGCGAAGGAGAGAATCAAGGGAGTATAAATACCAAACCCCTTGATACCGATAATTTGGCGCGCGAAAGCGATAACCGTCGCGACAATCGGGAGCATCAAAAGAAGGATGACCGTCTCTTGAGGAACTCCTTGGCTGACCATGTATTGGGTGATAAAAGACATAAAATTAGAAACTATTTGTATTTGCGCAGCAGATGGCTATAGCTAAGGCGTCGGCGGCGTCGTCGGGCTTAGGGATTTCTTTTAATTTAAGAATATTTTTGACCATTTGCTGGACTTGGTTTTTGTCGGCTCGACCATATCCTGTAACAGCTTGTTTGACTTGAAGGGGCGTGTGTTCGAAAATAGGGAGCATCATTTTTGACGCCCTGAAAAGAATTACCCCTCGCGCCTGACTTACTTTAATGATGGTCTTAGTATTTTTAAAAAAGAAAATATCTTCAACGGCCACTTTTTCGGGCTGATATTCATTAATTAACTTAACAAACTGAAGGTCTGTTTCTTTAAGTCGTTCGGCTGTCGATAAAGACGTTTCGGTTCGGATACATCCATAGTCAATCATTTCCAGTCGGCCGAATTCGCTCTTTATAATTCCATATCCAGTAATGGCTGTTCCTGGGTCAATGCCGATAATAATCATAATTACTTTAAATTACTGTAAACTTCCTGCACATCATCGTTTTCTTCTAACGCTTCAAAGAGTTTTTCCAATTGGCTGACGGTTTTTTGGTCAGTTATTTCCAAAGGATATTTGGGTTCCCATTCGTTTTCTTTTTTATTAAAAAGATAGAGAACGCTTCCGCCTTCGGCGAGTTTTCCGTCATGTTGTTTTAAGGCGTGTCTAATCTCGGCAATCGTTCGGTTTTTGTTGTCGGTAATAATTTCTATAATAATTGCCACGCCTGAAGGACCGTATGCTTCGTAAGTAATTTCTTCCATTCTTGCTCCCTCAATTTCTCCCGAGCCCTTTTTAATTGCTCGTTCAATATTTTCTTTGGGCATATTTTCTTTGCGCGCGGCGTCAATCGCCATGCGCAAGCGAGGGTTCATTTCTGGGTCGCTCCCTTTCTCTCTCGCGGCAATGCTAATCAGACGGGACATCTTGCTAAAAATCTTGCCCCGCTTCACATCAGTCGCTCCCTTCTTATGTTTAATAGTTGAGAAATGACTATGTCCGCTCATGCCTACATAATACTATCGCGAGAGAGGAGGTGTCAATGGGAAAGGATAAAAAACCTGAATAATATTACTATTCAGGTCTTTTTATTATCAGCGTATTAAAGTTTAATCTTTTTGGATCGGCTTTATTGTTTTATCGTATCTGTTTATCAAATCTCTTTGCTCTTTGTTGGCTTCTTTGGCGGCTTGCGTTAATATTTCTTTTTGTCTTTCTGGAGAATAGTTAGAGAAAGCGTAAAAAGAACCATAATGCGGCTTTGTGTCTTTTTCTTTTCTGCCAAATTTATAACAGTTTTTTAACAGTTTTTTAATATAATCTACCATAATAACAATTTATTTAATTCTTCTTTAGTATATCCGATTTTAATATAATTATCAATATCAACATCAAGTCCAATTTTTGAATAGTCAGTTTTGAGGTTTCTTTCTATGACGCGGATTTTTACTAAATCTTTAAATTCTTTTTTAATTTTACTTACATTTTCTTTCGCGTTAAAAAAGTGTTCTATAAAAGCTTCTTTTGGGATATGTCTTCCGTCTATTTGTTCTCTTTTTTTAGTAAAACCCCATGCGATTACTGGGTCTTGGTAAACATAGTAAATAAAAATAAGCCGTTTCCTTTTGATAGATCTGTAGATATTTTCTCTTACCTTATTGTAATTAGAGAAAGTCCCGTCTAAAAGAAAATCAAAATTATTTTTAAGAACATAATCGTGAATTTTATCAACAGCTACAGAGCAAGCGGCTTGGAACAAGTCGGAATTTCTTCCGTTATATAGTGGTAATTTTTCTCTGATATCATCGGGGTCTATTCTAGTGATTTTTTCGTATGCTTTAGCGTTGGGATCATGTTCAATAATTTCTATTGATTTTTTGGACATTTCTGTTTTCCCCGCGCCGGGTGAACCAGCCATAAAAACAGAAACAGAAAAAAGTTTATTTTTACCAAAAGATGCTTTATCGCCAACAATTTCTTGTATTATCTTTTTTGAATTTTCTTTAACATATTTTACAGCATTCTGCGTTATAATTTCATTTTTATTCATTATGCGTAATATTATTAAGTGATTTTCTCTTTGACAGCATAATCAATCCCCAACTGGCGAGGAGGGCGGTGGAGATTATGATTGAGATGATTAGAATTAAGGTTGATTTTTGGTTTGGTTGGGCGGATTGGGCGAGAGATGCGGTTTGGTTTTGGGGGTTGACTGTTTCCGAAAGAACTGTTTTTTTGTTTTCTATGCTTCCGACATTTTCCGCAGGCGCGTTTAGGGCGGAAAAACTCTCGCTTTGATTGAGATTAACCGCGACTATGTTTTCTGGCGTATTTTGGGCTTGTTGGGCGATAGGGTCGGGATTGTTGGCGGATAGATTTTCTTCTTTTGCGTTTAGGTTGTTAGAGGTAATAATATTAGGCGAACCGGGCGTGGGGGTTTTTGTCCAAAAATATTCAGAGCCGTCAAAAGCGATTGAAAACCCTTCTTTCTTTTCCGCTAAATATCCAACTTCGGCGGCTAAAGAGCCGTCGGGGTAAATAAGGCGGACTTGGTCATTGTCGTTATTGAGGGCGATTTTTGTAATCGGCCTGATTAAAACCAGAAATTGATTAGGCGCAATGAAACTGTTTGCTGGAAAAACAAAAGGCGAACTTCCGCCTTCTTGGTCGTCTAATTGCCAATTTGTTAAATTAGCGATTTGGTCGCTTTGGTTAAATAATTCGATCCATTCATTTTCCGCGTCTCCTTCTTCGGGAGCGGGCATAAATTCGCTGATAATAACTGATTGATTGTAGATATTAATGCTCACAAGAGCCAAATCGGAAAATTCTCCGTCGTTAACGAGCAAACTTGCGATATATTGTCCCGGATAAAGATAAGTATGTTTGGATAATTGTTCAGTGTCGGTCGCGCCATCGCCAAAGTTCCAAAAATACGACAACTCGTCATTATCGGGGTCAGAAGACAGGGAGCCGTCAAATAGTATTTCCTGTCCAATTAGAGCGACCATATCCGACCCGGCATTGGCAATAGGGGGATTGTTAACGACGGGAGTGGGGACGGCGGAAGAGATAGGGACAGTCCCTGTTGCGGGGACTGTCCCTATCTCTTCTTGTCCGCCCGAGTTTTGCGGATTGGGCGTGCTTTGAATAACAAAATCAGCGCTATTGTTGTTTGAATCATATCCGACTGGTTGCCGCTCTATACTTTGGTTGTTTTCTGGATTAGGGGCGGCTTGATTCTCAAAATCAACAACTTCTTCACCATAGCCAACCTTATCAACAACGGTATCTTCTTTGTTATAGAGAATAATGGTATTGTCGCTTGCGATAGAATACGAGGAGCCCGAATAGGCGAGGTCGGCGTTGATTGTATTTTTGTAATCAGGATGGGCGATTAAAAAATACCCGCGCGCGGGTATTATACCGATAAATTTGGACGAACTAACTAAATTGCTTTCAGCGCCGCTCTTTGTTTTCTTTTTTAACTTGTATTCTGTCAAATCAATGTTGTTTTCAGTAGAATTGTATAATTCAATAAATTCATTTTTAGCCGCGCCAGTTTGACCGACCATAATTTCGTTAATCACAACATCGCCAGCGCTGGCGAGAGAAGGGAGACAGAAAACAAAAACAAGACAAACAGAAAAGAAGATTTTTATTTTGAATTTATTTTTAAACATAATACTTGACAAGAATTTTCGCGTTTGATAAGATTGTAATACAGATTATTACAGCAAAATAATAATAATAAATAAAAATAAAACTATGCGCAATATCATCAATATTTCTTTGCCTGCCGCGACGGCTAAAATGGTCAGGCGGGAGGTCAAAAAGGGTAAGTATGCCAGTATCAGCGAATTTTTTCGCTCTATTTTGCGCGACTACGAAGAAGAGAGTAATCTCTTGGCTGAATTGGAAGAAATGGACAAAGAATTTGACGCCGGCAAGGGCGTGGTTTTGCGTTCTCTAAAAGATTTAAGATAATTAAAATAAAATAAAGGTTATTAATAAATAATTATATCTATAAAAATCATCGGTGGGTTATAGGTAAACTAAAGATGTCAAAATTAAAAATATTCTATAGTTCTAAGTTTATTAGAAACTATAAAAAATTGCCAGATAAAATTAAAAATTTGGCAGGAGAAAAAGAAGATATTTTTCTCCAAAATCCTTTTGATAAACGACTAAAAACCCATAAACTTTCTGGAAAATTTAGGAAAAAAGTTGAGAAATATTGGTCATTTTCTGTTGGCTATAGATATAGAATTGTTTTTAGGTTTATAGACAAAAATACGGTTCGTTTCTATTTAATCGAAACACACCGCATTTATCAATAATTAAAAACGCAGTTTGTTTTCTTCTTCTTCGCATTTAATTCCGAGGTGGTCGTAGGCGAGTTTGGTTGCGACTCGGCCGCGGGGGGTGCGGGCGAGGAAGCCGGTTTGGAGGAGGTATGGTTCGTGGACATCGGCGATGGTTTCGGCTTCTTCGTTGCTAGAAGCGGTCAGGGCTTTGATGCCGACGGGGCCGCCGTTGAATTTTGTGATAATGACTTCCAAGAGATGACGGTCTGCTGGTTCAAGCCCGTATTGGTCTATTTCCAGCATTGCCAGCGCTTCTTTGGCGGTTTGCTTGTTAATAATTCCGTCGCCTCTGACTTGGCTGTAATCCCGGACCCTTTTCAAAAGGCGGTTTGCCACGCGAGGAGTTCGGCGCGCCGCGTTGGCGATAATCTTGAGCGCCTTATCGCAATCTATCTCTATCTTGAGTATTTTCGCTGAATGAGCGATAATACTCTCTATGTCCTCTTGTTCGTAAAAATTCAAGCGATAAGTAGCGCCAAATCTTCCTCGCAGGGGAGATGAAATCAATCCAATTCTTGTCGTTGCGCCAATAAGAGTAAAGCGAGGCAGTTCCAATTGGAGTGTTCGCGCTGACGGGCCTTTGCCGATAATGATGTCCAAAGCGAAATCTTCCATCGCTGAATAAAGCGTCTCCTCAATGGTTTTATTGAGGCGGTGGCACTCATCAATGAAAAGGATGTCATTATCCTGCAAATTTGTTAGAATAGAAGCAAGATCGCCAACTTTTTCAATTGCTGGTCCGGAGGTGATTTTTATGTTGCCGCCCATCTTTCGAGCGATGATATGCGCCAAGGTAGTTTTCCCCAAGCCAGAACTGCCGTATAATAGGATGTGTTCAATCGCTTCTTCTCTTTTTTGCGCCGCCTCAATTAGAACGCTCAAGTTGTTCTTGATTTTTTCCTGTCCAACATAGTCCTCAAAAACGCGCGGCCGTAAAGCTGCGTCTAAATACTTGTCTTCTGTTGTTTGTGTTGGTGAAGTGAGCATAAAAATACTTGACAAAGATTACTTAACCTGATATGATACGGGCAATATAGGCCTCCTAAGGGAGGTCTTTAGATAGCCCTTTTTAGTCTGCGGGTAATAGAGTTTTATATTACTATAGAACTCTTTGGGATTTTCTCTTAGATTTTGGACGCCTTGGTTCCGACTGAAGCGCTCCTCGGAAGAATCTTTCTCTCTGTTCTCAGGCAGGGAGCTTTGCCCGCGGACTAATGGGGGCTATTTTTATTCCCCGACGGTTCGTTCTAAGTCCTCATAAGTAATTAAACCTTCTAACGCCTTCAAGAGACCGTCTTGGTAGAGAGTTAGCATCCCTTTGCTTTTGGCTGCTTCTTCTATTTCGGCGGCGCTGGCTAAAGAAATGATTTTCTCTCTTATTTCTTCATCGGCGTCTAAAATTTCAAACAAAACGACTTGTCCTTTATACCCCTTTTGATTACATTCATCGCATTGTCCTGGTTGATATAGTTTAATTTCTTTAATTTTATTCCTATAAGAAGCGGGCATTGCTTTAATCTCTGCTTCAACTTTTGCCATAATTTCAGGAGAAATTTTAGTTGGTTTTTTGCATTTTTGGCAAAGTTTTTTGACTAGCCGCTGGGCGATGGCTGCCCTTAAAGAAGATCCAACATCGGTTGGCTTAATACCAAGGTTTACCAGCCGTTGGATTGTTTCAACAGCGCTGTTGGTATGGAGAGTAGTTAAAACCAAGTGTCCCGTTAAAGATGCCTGAATAGCCGCTTGAGCCGTTTCAGCGTCTCTTGTTTCTCCAAGCATAATAATATTCGGGTTCTGTCTTAATAACGCTCTTAAGGCCTCAAGAAAAGTGTATCCCTCTTCAACGCTTACTTGCGTTTGAATGACGCCGCTCAAGCGGTATTCAATCGGGTCTTCAATGGTGAAGATTTTTACTTCAGGACGGTTAAGTCGCGAGAGAATTGAATAAAGAGTCGTTGTTTTGCCGGCGCTGGTCGGTCCGGTGACAAAAACAATACCGTTAGGCGATTTGATGATTTTTTCAATCGTTTCTAATTGTTCTTCTCTAAACCCGATTTCTTTTAATGATAAAACAGAGACATCGGATTTAAGGAGGCGGATAATAACGGACTCTCCATAACCGCTTGGGATAACCGAGACCCGAGTGTCATACGATTTTCCATCGGGGTATTCTATTTTAAATCGACCGTCTTGCGCTCTTTTATGGACGGATATTTGCATTCCCGCCAATTCTTTGATTTCAGCCACCATTGGCAGGAATAATTCTTTTTGGATTTCCGCCACTTCTTCAAGAACACCGTCTACTCTCAATCGAATCCTGAAAACATTTTCATCGGCCTCCATGTGGATGTCAGAGGCGTTCAATTGCAGAGCGGCCGCTGATAACCATTCAACCAATTCTTCCATTTTAACTTGATCAATTTTTGCTTGTATTTTTTTCCTGTCTAAATTTAGTTCTTTCGCCCAATCGTCGGCTTTTTTACTAATAACCAGCGCCCTGGTCAACATCGACATAATTGCTTTGCCATAAAGTTGTTCAATATATTGAGGCGAACCAATAACTCGTTGTATTTCTTCAATAGTTGTTATTCCTTCAACTACGCGGAGCATCGCGTCTTGCATGAGAGTTACCATTCCTTCTTCCATCGCCTTGGCGTTTAATTCAAGCGAGGTGGCTTTTTCAATAATTAGTTTTTCAATTGTGTCGCTAATGGTGAAAAATTCAAAAACTCCGAGTCGTCCCTTATATCCCAAACCATGGCACGCGCGGCATCCGACGGACTTATAAAATGTCGTTATTTTTTTAGGAATATCTATGCCAGACCTTGGAGAAATTAGAGAAAATATTTTTTTAGTTATTTCTATTTCTTCAGAAGTCGGCTTGTAGGGCTCTTTGCATTTAGGGCAAAGTTTTCTGACCAGTCGCTGGCCGATAATCAAATTAACCGCCGCAGGAACAAAGGATGGTTTGACGCCCATATCTATCAGTCGCGGGATAGCGCCGGCGGCGTCATTAGTGTGAAGCGTGGAAAAAACCAAATGCCCCGTTAAAGCGAAGCGAATGGCAATTTCCGCGCTTTCGTTATCTCTGATTTCTCCGACCATTAAAGCGTCTGGGTCTTGGCGAACAACCGCCTTGAGCGCTTGGGTAAAGTCCTGTCCTTTGCGTTTGTTGATTTGGGTTTGAGTAATTCCCGCGAGGCGGTATTCAATCGGGTCTTCAACGGTGATGATTTTGTTGCCTGGCTTATTAATATAATTAAGGCAGGCGTAGAGGGTGGTTGTTTTTCCCGAGCCAGTCGGTCCTGTGGTTAAAACCATTCCGTGCGGACGGGTAATTTGACTTTTAACTGTTTCGAATAATTCTGGTCTGATACCAACATCACTTATGCTTAACTCTACGGCTGACGATCCCAAAAGCCGTATTACGACGCTTTCTCCATATCCGCTCGGCAAAACGGAAATTCTCAAATCAATGATTTTGATTATTTTATCGTCATCAGAGATTCTAACTGAAAATCGTCCATCTTGGCTGATATCATGAACATTCAAGAGCATATCTGACAATGTTTTAATTCTAAATAAAAGAGAAAGGTAATTTTCTGTCGGAAAATCAGTAATATTTTGGAGTATTCCGTCAATGCGGTATCTTAATTTAGTGTTGTCTTTGGAGGGCTCAAAGTGAATGTCAGACGCTTTCATTTTTATAGCGCCGGCGATTAAAATTGCTAAAAGCTGAGTCGTAGATAAATCATGAACTGCTTTTTTCAGATCTTGAATTGTTTCAAGTGATTTTTCAAATTTGTTTAATTCTTGTTGTTGGATAATAAGGAGCCCTCGAAGATCGGTGGTTTCTTGAGGTATGAGTTCATAACGATTCCATGCTTTTTTAAGTCCAGTCAAAGAAACAACAAATAGATGACAATCAAAATTTTGTTTTTTAAGTTCTTCTATAACTTGAATCGTTCTCGTATTTTCAGGGTCCTGAACGGCGATTTGAAGAACGCGTCCGGCTTTTTTCATAACAACCATTATTCCTTCTTTGGCTTTTTCTTTTGGGATAATAAGTAGGTCTTGCGAATCAATTGGCGTGATGTTTAAATTAACATAAGGAAGATTAAGTTTTTTAGCCAAATCTTCCGCTCTTTTTTCTTCGGCTTGCCGCCTAATAACATCCATTTTTTCTACTAATGTGTTTTCTTGAGAAATATTTGAAGTCATGTTTCTTATTTTATCTTTTTTTTGGTTTTGGGTCAAATATGCTATACTTAAAAAATGAAGAGCAAAGAAATTATTACTCATAGCGCGGCGGAGACGAAGAGGTTGGGGAAAATTTTGGCGGAAGAAATTCTGAAGACAAAAAGCGAGGGCGCTTTAATTATTGGGATGGAAGGAGATTTAGGAAGCGGGAAGACATCGTTTATTCAGGGAACGGCAAAGGGGTTGGGAATAAAAGGAAAAATCACCAGTCCAACCTTTGTAATTTTAAAAAAATATAAAATACCAAAAACCGTTCGCTGTCTTTATCATATTGACTGTTATCGCGTTCAGGCGGATGATTTAATAGATTTAGGATTTAAGGAAATCGCGGAAAATCCCCAAAATATCATCGTGATTGAATGGGCGGAAAGAGCGAAAAAAATATTAAAAAACGCCCCGCGGATTAAGTTTGAGCATTTGGGGGAGGATAAGAGGAAAATAATTTTATGAGAAAATTTGTAATTATTGACGGGAATGCTTTGATTCATCGGGCTTATCATGCTTTGCCTCCTTTTAAGACAAAGGAAGGTAAGTTGGTTAACGCTGTTTATGGGTTCGCGAGCATTCTTTTTCGGGTGATTAAGGAATTGGCGCCTGATTATTTGGCGGTTGCTTTTGATTTGGCGGGTCCGACTTTTCGCGATTTGGAATATAAAGAGTATAAAGCCAAACGAGTTAAACAGCCGCAAGAGTTTTATGACCAAATTCCTTTGGTTAAAGAGTTGGTTACTTCTTTGTCTATTCCCATTTTTGAACAAAAAGGTTTTGAAGCGGACGACCTAATTGGAACAATTATCCAAAAAACGAAAGACAAAAAAGTAAGAAACATTATCGTGAGCGGCGACCTTGATTTGCTTCAGTTGGCGAATGGTCAAACAGAAATTTACACTCTCAAAAAAGGTATTAAGGATACGGTCGTTTATGACGAAGAGATGATCAAAGAGCGGTACGGTTTGGTCCCGTCTCAATTGGTTGATTTTAGAGGCCTAAAGGGTGATTCTTCGGATAATATTCCAGGTGTGCCTGGCATTGGAGAAAAAACGGCGGTCGGGTTAATTCAAAAATTTGACTCGCTTGAAAATCTTTATCATAATTTAGGAGGGAGCGACTTAAACCCGAAATTAAAAGCGAGATTGCTGGAATACAAAGATGAAGCGTTTTTTAGCCGCCGTTTGTCAGAAATTAAAAAAGATATTTCGATTGATTTTGATTTAGAAAAATGCCGTTTTGGGAAATTTAATCTTGAAAAGATTGAGGCATTATTAGAGGGCTGGGGATTTAAAAGTTTAATAGATAGGATTCCTATGGTATAATATTTTAAATTATATGCTACAAAAAGAAAACAATTCAAAGAAGAAACTAAAGGATCTGGAAGAAAAGATTCTAAAAAAATGCGATGAATTAGAAAAAGCGAAAGTGACTCTAATTAAAACATTAGAAAAAACGAAAGAGGCAGAAAAAAAGTTTGAGGAAGAAAAAAACAAAACAAGGGCAGCTTTGATTAGTTTAGCGGACGGCCTGATCGTCTTTGATAAAGAAAAAAAAATTACTTTGGTTAATCCCGTCGCCGAAAAGGTCTTAGAATTAAAAGAAAAAAATGTTTTAAACAAAACAATAAACGAGATTTCTGGATATCCCAATTTAGATAAACTTTATCGCGCGTTGGGAGGGGAAATAGAATGGACGGGGAGAAGATACGAATTAACATTAGATGGCTTATTGAAAAGATATTTTTATGTTTCAATCACTCCCGTTGTGGTCGCGGGAGAAGAGGTTGGTCTTATGGTTGTTTTTCAGGATATTACTCGCGAGGAAGAAATCAGCCATATGAAGACGGAATTTGTTTCTATCGCGGCGCATCAATTGAGAACGCCTCTTTCGGCGATCAAGTGGATTTTGCGGATGCTTTTGGACGGAGATGTCGGCAAACTTTCAAAAGAACAAATTGACTTTTTAGAAAGAGGATATCAAAGCAACGAAAGGATGATTCTTTTAATTAACGATTTGTTAAATGTGGCGCATATTGAAGAAGGCCGCTTTATTTATGAGCCGTCTCTTCTTTTTTTGGAAGATATCGCGCGAAAAAATATCGCTATTTTAGGTGGAATAGCCAAAAAAAGGGATATCGAAATTGTTTTCAATGAACTAAAAGATGGCTCATCAAAAGAAGTTAAGGCAGACAGGAAAAAAATGGAGCTGGTGTTCCAAAATTTATTAGACAACGCGATTAGATTTACTGACCCAGGCGGCAAGGTGACAATTTCAATCGGATATGATAAAATTAGCGCGAAGGTAATGATTAAAGATACCGGGGTGGGAATTCCGAAAGAACAACAGTCGCGTATTTTTACGAAGTTTTTCAGAGCGAATAATGTCGTTAAAATGGAAACAGAAGGAACTGGGTTGGGCTTATTTATTTGCAAGAACATTATTAACGCGCATAACGGCAAGATTTGGTTTGAAAGCAAGGAAAATGAGGGAACTGCTTTCTACTTTACTATTCCTCTTAATTCAAAATTGTAATTAATTAATAAACTTATATGAAAAAAATTATTATTATTGAGGACGAAAGGATTTTGCTTGAACTTCTAAAAGAGAAGTTAATTCAGGATGGTTATGAGGTTATTACCGCTATGGACGGGCAGGAGGGGATAGACAAAATCAAAGAGGAACTGCCAGATTTGATTTTGCTTGACATTGTTATGCCCAAAAAGGGAGGTTTTGAGGTAATGGAAGAATTAAATCAGGACGATAAGTTGAAAAATATTCCAGTTATTATCATTTCTAATTCAGGTCAACCCGTGGAATTAAGCAGAATTAAAAAATTAGGGGCTGTTGATTGGCTCATTAAGACCGACTTTAATCCGCAGGAAGTGGCTAGTAAAATAGAAAAATATTTAAAATAACAAAAAAGGAGACCTTTATTATGACCAATCATTTAGAGAATTACAATCAAGACGATCAAGAGCAAAATAACGGAGGGAAGGGAATATCAGTTCTTATTGTTGAAGACGACAAGTTTTTGAGGGAGCTTTTGGTCCGCAAATTAGAAAATACAGGGTTTAATGTTTCGTTCGCGGTGAATGGAGAGGAAGCGCTTAAAAAAATAAAAGAACAAATGCCTCAATTGATTTTACTGGATTTGGTCCTACCGGGGATAGATGGCTTTGAGGTTTTGAAACAGGTCAAGGAAAATCGTCAAATGGACGGGATTGCGATCATTATTTTAAGCAATTTAGGGCAACAAGGAGAGGTTGAGAGAGGGATTCGTCTGGGAGCTGATGATTATTTAATTAAGGCCCATTTTACGCCAGACGAGATTATTCAGAAAGCGAAGATGATATTAAAGAAGAAGCAGGGGTAAAAATAATCTATGTTTGCGAAGAATAAATATGTTTTATTTATAGCGATTTTTTGTTTAGCCCTTTTGGGGCTTATTTTTGTTTGGCAGTTAAGCGGGCGGACGATTGAGATAGAGAGGCAATCCAATAATCTAACAGAGCGGGCGGAATTAGCGGGAGAGGGATTTAGCCCCTTAAGCGGGTTATCTTGTCAAAATTATCAAAGGCGTCCTTTTGCGGTGGTGATGGCGAATGACCCGGTGGCGCGACCTTTGACAGGCCTTTCGCAAGCCGATTTGGTTTTAGAAATGCCTGTTATCACAGGTAGTATTACTCGCCTTATCGCTGTTTATCTCTGTGAATCGCCTGACGAGATTGGCTCTTTGCGAAGCGCGCGCCACGATTTTATTCCCTTGGCGCTCGGGTTGGACGCTATTTTGGTTCATTGGGGAGGTTCGCATTTCGCTTTGGACCAATTGGATGCGGGAGTAATGGATAACATTGATGCCTTAAAAGACGCGTATAATGTTTTTTTCCGTAAAAACGAAATCCCCAAGCCGCACAACGGATTTACTTCAATGGAAAGAATGATGAGCAGTTCTCAAAAAATGGGTTATCGTTTGGAAAATAATTTTAAGGGATACCTTTTTCAAGAAACGCCCGTTCGGCTATCCGATAGCCGAACAGATGGCGTGTTAAAGATTGGGTATGCTTATCCTTATGATGTGTTGTATCAATATGATTCGGGGACTAATTTGTATTCGCGTTGGCGGGCGGGGGAGAAGGAGATGGACAGAAGTAATAACCAGCAGATTGCTGCTAAAAATGTTGTGGTGATGCGGGCTTTTTCTCGGCAGATTGAGGGACCTGATTATAATGATTTGGATATTGAGGGCGAGGGTGAATGCGTTGTTTATCAAAACGGCGAAGTTATTCCTTGTTTTTGGGAAAAAGACGCGAGCGATCCGTCCAGCAAATTATATTTTTTAGATAAAAATAGCGGCGAAGAAATTCCTTTCGTCCCGGGACAGACATGGATAGAAATTGTGGAGCCGGGGCAGGAAGTGAATTGGGAATAGTTTAGTTTTAGCTGGTATTTTTTGCCCGCCCCCCAAGCGGGTTTTTTGATTGATTTGTCTTGTCGGTTGGGGTAAAATGAGGGGGATGGGATGGTAAGCAAAGAGGTTTGACATAAAGAGTAGCGACATTTCTTAAGGTCGCGCTCGTAGGTCGAACCTCGTTAAGATTAACTATGGATAAGCAAGAAGGTGTCAAACAAATAGAAAAATTGATAGGCAGATATGAAGTGCTGACTGCCGCGCAACGCAAGAAATATAACGAGTCAATGACTTGCAAGGATTTTATCTTGCCTCTTTTTCAATCTTTGGGCTGGGATGTTTATAATAGTTTTTCCAAAAATGAAGTTATTTCCGAAAAACAGGTTTCCGGCAAAAGAGTTGATTACGCCTTTAATGTTGACGGAGTAATAAAATTTTTCGTGGAAGCCAAAAAGATAGAAGTTGATTTGCGCGAGGAAAAATGGTCGGAGCAGGCGGTAATGTATGCTTGGCATAAAAGTATTTCTTGGGCGATTCTAACGGATTTTGAGTCAATCAAGGTTTTTAACGCAGAATGGGACGAGCCAAACATTGAGCAAAGTTTGCTTTTTGAAATTCCATATAAAGATTATCTGACCGACAAGAGGTTGTGGTGGCTATCCAAAGAGTCCATTGAAAAAGGCGAGTTGAATAAATACGCCGAAGAGAACTTCAAAAAACCAAAAAGGGAGCCAGTTGATAAGCAATTAGCGAGCGACTTAATAAAGTGGAGAAGGATTTTATTTGATAAGTTGAGAGGGTGGAACGACGACAAAAAATTTAGCAACCAACAAATCATTGAGAGCGTTCAAAAACTGCTTAACAGATTTATCTTTATCAGAACCACCGAGGACAGGGGGATTGAAGACCAAAAATTGCGCGAAGCGATTAGGAACTGGGAAAACAATCAAGACAAAACAGATTTTTTGTGGCAGAAAATTAAGGAATTATTCGGGTATTATCGGAAGATCTACGATAGTAAATTATTTGATGAGCACACTTGCGATATTTTGGAATATCAAGACGATTTTTTAGCGGAAGTAATTAGAGAATTTTATAAAAACAAAAAAGGCATTCGCTATAATTTCGCGTCAATTAACGCCGATATTTTAGGTAGCGTCTACGAGCAATATTTAAGCAAGATTCAACTGGAAAAAAAGGAAAAGAAGAATAGTAAAAGAAAATCGCAAGGCATTTATTATACCCCTCGCTACATTGTTGATTACATTATCAAAAACACATTAGGCGAAGTGCTGAAAGACAAGCCGGGGCATGAGGCGGTGAAAATTAAAATTCTTGACCCGGCTTGCGGCTCGGGGTCTTTTCTAATTAAAGCGTTTGAGGTTTTGGATAGCCACATCAAGAGAGTAAATAATCAAATTGAAGCGAAGCCGGAAGTTAATTACATCCGCAAAATTTCTATTTTAAATTCAAACATATATGGCGTTGATTTAGACGAGGAGGCGATTGAAATCGCCCAACTCAACTTATTGATTAAGGCGCTGGAATTCCGCGAACTTTTGCCGGATTTATCTTACAATATTAAACGCGGAAATTCTTTAATTTCAGGCACGGAGAAAGAACTCAAAAAATATTTCGGTAAAAAATGGAAAGAAAAAAGACCGTTCAACTGGCAAGAAAAATTCCCCGATGTCCTCAAAAAAGGCGGCTTTGATGTAATCATCGGCAACCCGCCGTATATTAGAAACAGGGACTTAGAGACAAAAGATAAAAAATATTTTGATGCACAATACTGTTCAGCCGCTGGACAATATGACATTTATCAATTGTTTTTTGAGCAGTCCATTAAATTATTAAAAGAGGGCGGGTATTTGGGATTTATTACTTCCAACAAATACGCCATTGCTGATTACGGAAAAAAATTAAGGGAATATATTTTAGACAACTGCAAAATTATTTCTATTGTTGATGTTTCTAATTTACTGGTTTTTAAGGACGCGTCCACCTATCCCTATGTCATTATTTTACAAAAAGACAAAAATAATTCAGGACATAAAATTAAGGGATACAAAATAGAAAAAGAAACCAATCTTTATGCTGGCGAGGTGCTAATTGACCAAGATAAAATTAATAAAAGCCGAGACAAAAATTTGACTGTTAAAACAGAGCCAGATTTTTTTGAAAAAATTGAAAAAAAATCGTTGCGATTAGGAGAAGTTGCGGAAATTAAAGAGACAATTCATACGGGGAACATAAGAAGCAAATTAATTGTTAACGAAAAAGTTGATGATACTTGCAAAAAATTATTGGCAGGCAGGGATTGTCATAGATATTGGCTTAAATGGGATGGTAAATATGTCAGATACGACAAAAGTTTGATAGATAAAAACAAGGGGGAATATGCCAATTTGTGCGCAGAAAGTTATTTTGAAAAGCCAAAAATTTTGTTAAGGGATATTTCAAAGTTTCCAGAAGCTGTTTTTGACGATGAGGGTTATTATTCGGTCAACACGCTTTATTCTATTCAGCCCATTGGGCTTGATTATGACTTAAAATATATTTTGGCTATCATTAACTCTAAACTGATAGATTTTTATTTTAAACAAAGATTTGAAGATACACATGTAAGCGGCGGTTTTTTAAGATTTAAAAAAATCTATACCTCGCAAATTCCGATTTACAAAATTGATTTTTCCGACAAAAAAGAAAAAGCCAAACACAACGAATTAGTAAAATTAGCCGACAAAATGTTAAAACTAAGCGAAGAACTCCAAAAACTCCATCCAATTATGGACGACAAAGAATACGAAGAAACAGAATTAGAAATACAAAAAATTGATGAGATTATAAACCAAAAAGTTTATAAATTATATGGGTTAACAGAAGAGGAAGTTAGAATTGTGGAGAATTAAACTATGCAAAACAAAAATCTAAAGAATAAGATCGATTTAATTACAAATAACCCAGTTAGAATATACAAAGAAGCGCATGAACTTATTATGCAGGCTTTTCATTCGAGTATGATTCGAGATAAAATGAGAGATTATCGCTATAAGCGCGCATCTAAGAGAAAAGAATATAATGCAATTACTTCATTTTCGCATGTTGCATTAGAGAATTATGCTATTCTTCAACTTTGGAAATTGTTTGATAAAAATAATAGTGTTTTTAATGTGTGGTATATTGTTAAAAATATACCAAATAAAGATTTAAAAAGTTGGTTTAATGTTGAGATAAAAAAAATTCAAGAAGACATAGATTATATTTCTGCATGGAGGCATAATTTTGTAGGACATAGATCTGAAATAGGATATTTTAGTCCTGAAGAATTTGAAGAAAAATTCAAAAATATTAAAGGTAGCGAAAGTCGGTTAAAACAATTTTTATTATTTTTTTTATGTCAGATAAAGTTTGAGATGCAACGCATCCCCATTCATCAGACAAAGGAAGAATTAGCGAAGCAATTGAAAGGTTATGCTGTTTTTATAAATAAAGAAAAAGTTAAAGTATTAAAAAGTATATAATATTATAAAGTAAAAAGGTGTCAGGAACTTTTTAGAAAAGCAGATGATGGGGGCAGCCCCCGCAGACGGGGGACTGTCCCCATGAACAGAAAGTGATTAAAAAGCCGCCAATTTAAAAAGGTCAGACCTTTTTTATCAAATTAAAAAATTGCAAAGAGAAAAGTGGTCGGGAGCCTTTTTGCCAAAAAAATACCCCCGTCACACAAAGCGCGACAGGGGTGACACACCTTTAACTATTGTGTATGGCATGCGTTAGAGCAATAATAACATCCATTTGATTGTCGATAATGTTTTTTTGCTTCTGCAACTGCGCTGCGACATGTTGCGAATTCACCAAGATACTGTCTGTTTTCTGGATTAGGCATAAATCGGCAACCAAATTTATGTACTTCGTGATCTCCGTTCGCTTGCGCGTTTCTATTAACATAATATTTATTCATATTAGTAATCTCAATATTATTTTCCCAAAAATTGAAAATGTGTTATCCTGTTAATTAAGGTTAATATGTCTAGGAATCGACCTAACATATTCTCAAACAGGGTTCGACCATTTAGCGTTGACCCTGTTTTATTTTTAGGCTTATATTTTAGTTTACTCCAAATTAATTTCTTTGTCAACGCTTACCTTGTGTCAAGATTTACTTGACTGGGGATAAGAATGGGTGTAGAATTTAATTATGCACAAAATTCAACAAAAAATTTTAGGTTTGGCGGAAGATAATAATTTGGCTGATTTGACTTTGCGTCGGATTGGCGAATTAATTGGAGAGAAGGGCAGCCCTCAAAAGATTAAACATCATCTCGGCAAATTGATTGAGGCGGGCTTGCTTTTGGTGAACGCGGAGGGAGATAAAATAGTAAAGACCAAATCCGGAGTTAATCAAAAAGACGGATTGATTTCGCTTCCTATTTTAGGCGACGCTAATTGCGGGCAGGCGCTTTCTTTCGCCGATGATATTCCAGCGAGCGAGTTTGTTAAAGTTTCAATCGGCATTATTGGTCGTTCTCTCGCGAAAAGGGTCAAAGATATTTTTGTTCTGCGGGCGGTGGGAGATTCTATGAATCGGGCTAAAGTATCCGAGGAGGGAAAAAGCATAGAAGAGGGCGACTTGGTTTTGGTGGATAAAAAAAGAGAAAGAGCGAAAAGCGGTGATTACGTAGTTTCAATTATTGATGGTTGCGCCAATATTAAAAAATTGTTTTTTGATAAACAAAACAAACAGGTCGTCTTATTATCAGAATCAAGCCGCGACTATCCTCCGATTTATATTCACGAAAACGATTATACGGAGCATCTTATTAATGGTTTGGTGGTGGATGTCCTAAAAAAGCCAGACGAATTGTCTGACTTTATTCAAACTGGGGCGAATGATGTTTTGAAAGATTTGGGTCTAATCTCAAAGAAAGAGGTTGAATATTACGAAAATTTATGAGCATAGACAAAAAACTACTTAAACAAGGAGAGATATTTTTAGTTAATTTTGATCCAAGTTTTGGATACGAATATCAAGGCAAACGCCCTGCTGTTATTATTGAAAGCGAAAAACAAATTAGAAAAACGAACTTAATTACGGTTGTTCCGTTGACTTCAAATTTAAAGAACAAGATGGCGGATGATATTTTAATTACCAAAAACAATGATAATAAATTAATTAGCGATTCAATTATTAAGGTTTACAATGTTTGCTCTTTTGATTATTTAAGATTTATTAATAAAATTGGCATAGCGGATGTAAAAATTATTAAACAGATAAAAGATTATTTGAAAAAACATTTTGATATTTAGTTAGGTGATTAAAAAATTGTTATTTTAAAAAAGGTCCGACCTTTCAAGCGAGACCTTCGGAAATGTCTCTACTTGCAATGTCAGACCTTTTTTATCAAATTGAAAAATCGCCAAGTAAAAAGTGGTCGGGAAAATGCGCACCTATTACACAGAAATATAAAATAAATCAATATTTTGTATGCGCCTGATGGGTACAATAGATTGATTGTGTTGGCGTTTTAATTTATAATCTATATCTATGATTATTTTACTTTATGGCGAGGATACATATCGCCTTAGACAAAAATTAAAAGAGATTGTTTCGGGATACAAAAACAAGCATCAGAGCGGGTTGAGTTTCGCGCGTTTTGACGAGAAGAATTTTGACTTTGGCGAAGTTAAAAATATAATTGAGGCGGTTTCAATGTTTAGTGAAAAAAAACTGATTATTTTGGAAAATGTTATTAAAGAGAAAGATTTTCAAAAAGATTTTTTTGAGTACGCCAAGAAAAACAAGATTAAGAATAACCAAGACATAATCGCGGTTTTGTTTCAAGAAGGGAAATTGGCGGCGTCTGTTTTGAAGAAAAAAGTTAATATGTTTGAAGAGTTTCTTCCGCTCAAGGGGGCTGGGCTGACGAATTGGATAAAAAAAGAAGTTTCCAAAAACGGAGGCGTTGTTGATAGCGGGGCAGTGAGCGAGCTTTCTTTTCGTGTTGGGGGCGACCTTTGGCAGATGAGCAACGAAATCGGTAAGCTGGTCGGATACAAAAAAAACGACTCTATTACTAAAGAAGACGTGGTCTTGATGGTCAAGTCGGAGGCAGACCTTAATATTTTTGCGGCGATTGACGCCTTGGCGGCGAGAAACAAAAAAGACGCCTTGCGTCTTTTACACCAGCATCTTAATCAGGGGGTCAACGAAAATTATTTATTTTCCATGTTTGTTTACCAGATCAGGAATTTGCTTAAAATCAAGGACTTAATGGAAAAGGGAATTCCTTTTCCATCGTTGGCGGCAAAGAGCGGGTTGCATCCTTTTGTCGCCAGAAAGACGGCCCAACAAGCGGCGAATTTTAGTTTAGATCATTTGCGAACAATCTACCGCCGCCTCTTGGAAATTGAAACAAAAACAAAAACAGGCCGCGCAGGCATCCTCACCGCTTTAGACCTGTATGTCGTGGAGATATAATTTTATCCCTTTATCTTCTCAACAATCTTCGCGAAGATTGTTGGTTTTTTTTCGGCTAAGTTTGCCAAGATTTTTCTGTCTAATTCAATCTTGGCCTTTTTTAATATCTCAATAAAACGGCTGTATGTGACGCCTTGCTGGCGGACGGCGGCGTTGATTTTTATTTGCCAGAGGCGGCGAAAATCCCGCTTTCTCACTTTACGGTCGCGATAAGCGTAAGTCCACGCGTGTTTAAGCGCGTCTTTGGCTAATTTATATTTTACATTTCTGCCCCACTTAAACCCTTTCGCCAATTTAAGGATATTTTTGCGGCGCTTGTTGGCCATTATTCCTCTTTTTACTCGTGTCATAGTTTTATATGCTAATTAAATATTTGAGAATATTTCTTTTATAACTTTCCTATTATCAGAAGAGACCCCGGTCGCTTTTCTTTTGCTTCGGGTTTTATTGCCGGATTCTTTTGAGTTCAGATGGTCCTGGTGAGTCGGTCTTTTCATAAACTTTCCGCTACCGGTAATTTTTATTCTTTTTAATAACGCTTTTCTTGTTTTAAATTTAGTCATAATTGTTAGACTTATTCCTTAGTAATTACCATCCCCAAACCCCTTTGTTGTCTTCTTGCTCCTTGCTCAATTTTAATTTCTATCGGGATTGTTTCAATAAATTCTTTCATTTTGCTTTGGGCTATTTCAAACATTCCCTTTTCTCTGCCGCGCAAGATCATTTCTATTCTAACCTTATGTCCTCGCGAGAGAAATTTTTCCGCCTGCTTGGCTTTGAATTCCGCGTCATGCTTGCTAATGCCCAAACTAATTCTAACTCCCTTGATGTCTGTTTTTACCTGCTTTGTTTTTTGTTTCTTTTCTACTTGCGTTTTTTGGTATTGGTATTTGCCAAAATCCATAATGCGGCAAACGGGCGGCTGCGCGCTGGGCGCGATTTCAATTAAATCAAGCCCTTTTTCAAGGGCCATTTTTAACGCCTCCCCCGTTTTGACGATGTCAAGATTATTCCCTTTCTCGTCAATTAATCGGATAGGACTTACCCTTATCTGATGATTAAGGCGAGGCCTTCTGACAAATGGTTTGTAAGTTTTTTTGTAGTAAATAGTTTTTATTTTGCTTTTTACCGAGTGGAGATGGCGGGAATTGAACCCGCGTCTAAAAGTTGATTCTTAATAATTCTACAAGATTAGATTAGTTTAATTTGTTCGCCAAAAGCGAACTAAAGAATTAAAAACTTAAAACTAAACAAAAAATTTCTAATTCTTACCCCTAAGTTGTCGGCGGTCAAAGCGAGATAATTTTGTCCGCTTATCCTGAAAAATGACATTCAAATCCCTCTATCAGGAATCAAAGGTTTGAACGGCTGTTGACTAATTATTTAGGCGACAGCTAAAGCCAGGTTCGGAGCGCTAAATAGCGAAGCTACCGCGTTCCTTGCCTTTGAAAATAAATTGACATTTATTATCTTAATCGATCTTTAACGAGTGTTCGATTAAACTCGTCTTGCTTATTAAGAAATTGACTTTCATCGAAGCCAATCATCCCCTTTTTTAAAACCATTCCTTCAGCGCGCGGTTGATTTTTCTTTGTGTTTCTCTCTTTTTAATTTTTTCCCGCTTGTCGGATTTTCTTTTCCCGCGACCCAAGCCGAATTCCAGTTTAATCTGATTTTGTTTAGTATAAACGCGGATGGGCGTTAAAGTCAAGCCCTTTTGTTTTGTCTTGCCGATTAACTCTTTAATTTCGCTTTTATGAAGAAGCAATTTTCGAGAACGGGTTGAGTCATAATCGGCGGGTGTATTTTTGGGCTGGTAGGGAGAGACCTGCGCGTTGATGAGCCACGCCTCGTTATTTCTAATGGCGACATAAGCGCCTTTTAAACTGATGCTTCCTCTTTTAATCGCTTTAACTTCTTGTCCAATTAAAACCACTCCAGCCTCGTAGGTGTCTAAAATTTCATAATCATATCTGGCTCGTGGGTTAATAGCGAGAGTCGGCATGTTTTAATTGTATATCTTTTTGGTTTATTGAACAAATCTTAATAATGGGATATGATAGAAGATATGATCAGAGATGAAGTTAAGAAAATTATTGAGGGGGTTGTTGGGGGTGAGGCGTTTTTGGAGCGGCCGGGTAATTCTGATTTTGGGGACTATTCCACAAATGTCGCTTTGCGGATGAAGGTTGACGCGCGAAAAATTGTCGCGAAATTGGAAGTTCATCCCGCTTTTGAAAAAGTGGAGGTAGCGGGTCCTGGTTTTATTAATTTTACTTTGTCAAAAAAAATATTATTAGATGAACTGGCGGAGATTATTAAAAAAGGCGCTCGTTACGGAGAAATCGGCGTTGGTAAGGGCGAAAAAGTTCAGGTTGAGTTTGTTTCCGCCAATCCGACAGGACCTTTGACAGTGGCGAACGGAAGGGGCGGGCCCTTTGGGGATGTTTTGGCGGGCGTTTTGAGCAAGTCCGGATTTAATGTTGAAAGGGCGTATTATGTCAATGACCATGGAATGCAGATTGAGGCCTTGGGACATTCTGTTTTGAAAGATAGCGAAGCGGTTTATAAGGGGGGATATATTGACGAACTAAATAAAAAAAATAAAGGAAAAGACGCGCGTGAGGCAGGGAAAGCGGCGGCGAAATATATTATTGAAAATTTAATCCGCAAGACGACAGATAAATTAGGGATTAAATATGACGAATGGGCTTTGGAGTCAGAGATTTATCAATCTGGTTTGGTGGATGAGGTTTTGGATTTTTTGGAAAAGAAAGGATTTTTTTACGAAAAGGACGGCGCGCGATGGTTCAAGTCGTCTGAACTCGGCGACACAAGAGATAGGGTTTTGGTCAAGAAAGACGGAAACAAAACATACTTGGCGGGCGATATCGCTTTTCATTGGCGCAAATTCAACGAGAAGAAATTTACTCGGGTAATTAATGTTTGGGGAGCCGACCACCATGGTGATGTTGCGGGATTAGCGGCGGGGGTGGAAGCGATCGGACATAAAGGAAAATTGGAAACGGTTCTTTTGCAGTTCGTTACAATTTTAGAAAAAGGCGAGAAAAAGAGAATGTCAAAACGGGCGGGGGTCTATGTGGAAATGGACGAGTTGATTGAAAAGGTTGGCGCGGATGCGACGCGATTTTTCTTTTTGCAAAAATCTCCCGATACCCATTTGAATTTTGATATGGATTTGGCGCGGGAACAATCAAACAAAAACCCCGTCTTTTATGTCCAATATGCCCACGCGAGAATCTGCGGAATTTTAGCGAAATCGGGGACTGTCCCTGATTTTCGGGGACTGTCCCTGATGAAGTTAACTCATCTGGAAGAGTTAAATCTTATTCGCCATTTAATTAAATTTCCTGAAATTGTTGAGGATATAGCGAAGGATTATCAGGTTCAGCGGTTGCCTCAATATTCTATGGAATTGGCGAACGCCTTTCATAGATTTTATGAAAAATGCCGCGTTTTGGATGATGAAAATAAGGAGTTGAGCCAAGCAAGAATTTGTTTAGTTAAAGCGACGAAGATTGTTTTAAAAAACACATTGGACTTAATGGGCATCAAAGCGCCAGAGAAAATGTAATTTTATAATTATGGACCAGATACCTAAGATGGAAAAAAGAATATTGAAGTTTTGGCGGCAGGGAGATGTTTTTGCCAAATTGATTGCCCAAAAGAAAGGCAAGCGGTTTTTTAGTTTTTACGACGGCCCTCCTTTCGCGTCTGGTCTTCCTCATTACGGGCATATTTTGACGAGCGCGATCAAAGACACGGTCTTGCGGTATTGGACAATGAAAGGCAGACAGGTTCCTTGGCGGGTTGGTTGGGATTGCCACGGATTGCCGGTGGAAAATTTGATTGAAAAAGAACTCGGGCTGAAAAATAAGAGGGAAATTGAGGGGATGGGGATTAAGAAATTTAATCAGGCCTGCCGTAAATCGGTTTTTCGGTGTACTTCTGATTGGCAAGGGACTTTGCGGCGGGTAGGAAGATGGTCTGATTATTCGCAAGCGTACGCGACTCTGGATAATGAATATATTGAGTCGGTCTGGTGGGTTTTTAAGCAGTTATGGGATGATGGATTGGTTTACAAAGATTATCGGGTAACGCCCTATTGCCCGCGATGTGGAACGCCTTTGTCTAATTTTGAATTAAATCAACCTGATGTTTATCAGGACATTGAAGATGAATCGGTTTTTGTTAAATTCCCTTTAAAGGACGAGAAAAAAACATATCTGCTTGTTTGGACGACGACGCCTTGGACTTTGTCGGCGAATATGGCCGTCGCCGTTGGGGTGAAAATCAAATATGTTAAGGTCACTCTAAACGGCGAGAAATATATTTTAGCCAAAGAACGGCTGGAAGTTTTAGACGCGCAAAAATATAAGATCAAAGAAGAATTTTTTGGAAAAGATTTAGTCGGAAAAGAATACGAGCCGTTTTATCTAATGAAGACAAATGAGTCCGCTTATCGAGTTGTGGCGGGCGATTTCGTTTCTGTTGATGACGGGACGGGGATGGTTCATATTGCGCCCGCTTTTGGCGAAGACGATGCGGCTTTGGGCAAAAAAGAGAAGTTGCCGACTATAGTGACAGTTGATGAAGAAGGCAAGATTATTCGCGATTTGGGCATTCCGGGCGAAGGCAAATTTATCAAAAAAGCGAACCAAGATATTAAAGATGATTTAAGAAAAAGGGGCTTGCTTTTTAAGGCAGAGAAAATAGTCCACAGTTATCCTCATTGCTGGCGTTGCAACAGCCCTCTTATTTACCATTCAATTGATAGTTGGTATGTGGCGGTTACGAAATTCAAAAAAGAATTGGTTGCTAATAACAAAAAAACGAGATGGGTTCCTGGGCATTTAAAAGAAGGTCGCTTTGGTAATTGGATAAAAGATGCGCGTGATTGGTCTATTTCAAGAAACAGATTTTGGGGGGCGCCTTTGCCAATTTGGCAGTGTAAAAAGTGCGGTGAGCAAAAATGCGTCGGAAGCGTTAAGGAATTGGAAAAATTGTCAGGCAAAAAAACGGATGACTTGCATCGTCCAATTATAGACGCTATTTTTATCAAATGCCAAAAGTGCGGCGGGCGGATGGAGAGGACGCCAGAAGTTTTTGATTGTTGGTTTGAGTCGGGCTCCATGCCTTACGCGCAATGGCATTATCCGTTTGAGAATAAAAAATTGGTCGAAGAAACATTTCCAGCCGATTTTATCGCCGAGGGAATGGACCAAACGCGGGGCTGGTTTTACTCTTTGCTTGTTTTGGCGACGGCGTTAACTTTGAAAGATCGCGGGTTGGGCAAAGACAAGCCGGCTTTTAGAAATGTTGTGGTTAACGGGCTTGTTTTAGGCGAAGACGGAACGAAACTTTCAAAGAAATTAGGAAATTATGCCGCGCCAGAAATCATTTTTAATAAATATGGCGCTGACGCTTTGAGATATTTCTTGCTTTCAAGCACGCCCATAGGCGAGGACTATATTTTCTCCGAGCAAAGGGTCGCCGAAATATTCCGCCGAACGATTTTGACTTTTTGGAATTCCCTCATTTTTTTCAAAACATACACCGCCAAAAATTTTAAGGCGCCCAAATCCGTCAAACCAAAAAATGTTTTGGACAGGTGGATTGTCTCTCGGCTTAACTCGGTTGTTTTGGAAATGACCGAATGGATGGACCAGTACGAATTAACGAAAGCGTCCCGTTTGATAGACGAATTTTTGGATGATTTTTCCAATTGGTTCGTGAGGCGCTCGCGAAGACGGCTTCAAAAACCATCCAACGCTCAAGAAAAAAAAGAAGCGGAAGAGACCTACTCTTTTGTTTTGCTGACTTTTGCTAAGCTGTCCGCTCCCTTTACGCCTTTTATCGCGGAAGAGGTTTATCAGAAATTAAACGGGAAGCAATCGGTTCATTTTGATGATTATCCAAAAGTAAACAAAAAATTGATTGATAAAAAATTAGAAGAGAAAATGTCGCAAGTTAGGCAAATAGCGGCGGCCGCGCTGGCGCAAAGAGCGGCGGCGGGAATTAAAGTCAGGCAGCCACTAGGCGAATTAGCAATTAATAACGAGCAAATGGCGAAAGATGTAGAAATGATAGATTTAATTAAAGACGAAATTAATGTCAAAAAAGTTATTTTAGGCAAAGAAATTAAAATTGACACGAAAATCACAGCTGAATTAAGAGCCGAAGGAATAATCAGGGATCTAATCCGCTTTATCCAAGGAATGAGAAAAGACGGAGGGCTAAAGCCGGGCCAAAGAATCTATCTGCGATACACAGCGGACGCTTCTTTATCAAAACTAATTCAAAAACACGCTTCCGAAATCAAAGAAGAAACCTCCGCGGAGAAAATAGAATTAGCCCAAAAAAGAAAAGAGGTCTTTCTTGTAGAAAAAGAAACGATTATTAACGGAGAAAAAATTTGGCTGGGGATTAAGAAATTAAAATTCGGCTTTGGTAAAGCCGAATGGGGTAATTACCTTAACAACTGAATAAAAAACCAAAAAGGATTATAAAGGAGGGCGATATGAATTGGAATTGGACTGTGATACCTATAACGCTTTCAGTGATATTTTCAATCATTGGAATTGTTTTGTACTTTAAAACATGGAAATTCTTTGATGCTGGGGAATATAGGGTATCTTCTGAGGCAAGAGCATTGTCAATTGTATGTCTTATTTTAGCTTGGAGTTTGCTTTTTTTCATGATATTATTTAGTTAAAAGGAGTAATTTTGTTTCGGCGGCCACGACAAAAAGTGGCCGTCTTTTTTTTGTCGGGGATTTGTGCTATAATTTATTTGTATGATGAACTAATTGCGACATCGGATGTCACAATAATTTTTATGCTTTATAAAACGGAAGGGGTTGTTATCCGAAGGAGGGATTTGGGCGATTTTGATCGCCTTTTAACTGTTTATACGCAGGATTTTGGAAAGATTTTGGTTAAGGCGAAGTCGATTCGGAAAAACCAATCAAAATTGAGGGGGCATTTGGAACTTTTTTTGCGGAGCCATTTAATGGTCGCGCCGGGGAGGGGTTTTGATATTATTACGGGCGCGGAAACGATTGAGAGTTATCCTCTTCTTCATGGCGATTTGTCTGCTTTGGCGGCTGCCTACTATTTGTCCGAATTGGCTGATAAACTTGTTTCTGGCCCCGAAAAGGACGAAAGGATTTGGGAACTTTTTTTATCTTCTTTGCGGCAATTGGACCAAAAAAATTACGATTTGGCATCTGTTGTCAAAAATTTTGAGGACGAACTTTTGAATTTTTTGGGCTATGGCGAAGAGCGGACGGACGCGGTTGATTTTGTTCAATCGCTTTTGAATGAAGAAATTAATTCGCGCGTTTTTTTACAAAAGGCGGTTTCTTTGGTAGAATAGACACCATGAAGTTAGATGAACTGAAGAGGAAAATATATAAGCCGGAGGCGGAATTTGAGGAGCGGCTGGAATTTCCGGAGGAATTTCAGTCGGAAAAAGAACGAGAGAAGGTCCAATCGGAAGAATGGGAGGAAATAAAGGAAAGAGAAGAATTATCGGCTAAGCGCAAGAAATATTTAAAAATGAGCGGCATCGCGGCTGTGGCTGTTTTTTTGGTCGCTATGGGATTTTTATTTTGGCGAGGGTTGTTTTCTTTTGATAAAAATGAAGTTGATTTTGAAATCAGAGGCCCCGAAAGCGTTGTGAGCGGAGATGAAGTAAAATATTTTGTAAGATACAAAAACAATACAAAATTGGAATTAAAAGACATAGAACTTATATTCTATTATCCAGAAAACTCGGTTCATTTAAGCGGCGAGGATTTAATTGAAAATATCAATTTGCCCAATTTAGCGGCGGGCGGGGAAAATCAGATTGAATTGCCGGCGCGGCTTATAGGATTAAAGGGAGAGAATAAAGCCGCTCGCGCGGAATTAAATTATTATCCAGGCAGGATTAGTTCTCTTTTTTTCAACGAGGCGAGTTTTACATCGGTCATTGTTTCCGTTCCTTTGATGGTTAGTTTTGATTTGCCCGATAAATTGGTCAGCGGGCAATTTTTTGATTTTTCTTTAATTTATTCAAACCAAGCGGAAGTCGCTTTTGATGACCTTCAAATTCAGATTGAATATCCGTCGGGATTTAATTTTCAATCGTCGGTCCCGTCTCCTTCGGAAGAGGATAAAATTTGGTCGTTGGAAAAACTAATATCTGGCGAACAGGGCAAAATTTCGGTTAGGGGTGATATCCAAGGAGAAGAAGGAGAAGTCAAGCTTTTTGAAGCGCGGTTGGGGTTACTGAAAGATGGCGAATTTGTTCCTTACGCTGAAACGACGGACGCTCTTCAGATTTCTGTTTCTCCTTTATTTGTTAGCCAAAAATTAAACGAAAAAACTGACTATATCGCGCGAGCGGGCGAGGATTTGGATTATCAAATCATTTATCAGAATACAACAGATGTCGGCATTAGAAATGTTAATATTACTTCAAAATTAGAAGGCGCGGTCTTGGATTTCGCGGAATTAAGTATCGGCGATAAAGGGTCTTTTAACGGAGAAAATCAAACAATTACATGGAACGCGAGTAACTTGCCCGCCTTAGAATATCTTGCTTCGCGTCAAGAGGGCGTGATTGAATTTTCGCTTAAAGTGAAAGATTCTCTGCCGGTCTTCAAGTACGACGACAAGAATTTTGAGATTATTAACACGGTCAAAATTGATTCTTCGGAAACACCTCTTTCTTTGGGAGATATTCAGATTGCTGGGCAAAGCGAATTGGTGACCAAAGTGGCGAGCCAGTTATCCGTTCAGGCGCGCGGATATTATTACGATGATTTGATTTCTAATAGCGGTCCGATTCCGCCTAAAGTTGGACAAGAAACGACTTATACGCTTAAATGGCAATTAACCAACGCGGGCAATGATTTAAGCCAAGTCGTTGTGGAGGCGTATTTGCCGCCTCATGTTAAGTGGCTGAATAATTTTAGTCCGTCAAGCGCTAATTTGAAATACAGTCCGCAAACAGGAAAATTGGTTTGGAATGTCGGAAATATGTCTTCGGCAACGGGTATTTTGTCTCCAGTTGAGCAAGCGGCTTTTCAGATTTCTATTACTCCAAGTTTGGCGCATTTAGGCAGTTTGGTTGAGTTAATTGGGCAATCAAAAGTTATCGTTCAGGACAATTTCGCGGGATTGGAGTTGACCGAAGAAGACGATGAAATTGACACCGATTTACCCGATGAGCCGGAGATAGATCGCAAAGAAGGGACGGTTATAAAATAATTTTATGATTACCATGGAAAAAATTGTTTCTTTATGCAAGCGAAGGGGATTTGTTTATCCTGGTTCGGATATTTATGGCGGGCTGGCCAATACTTACGATTACGGGCCATTAGGAACGGAGTTGAAAAATAATATTAAGCAGGCGTGGTGGAAATATTTTATTCAAGACAGAGAAGATATGGTTGGGTTGGATGGCGGGATTTTGATGAGTCCTAAAATTTGGGAGGCGAGCGGTCATACGGAAAAGTTCAAAGACCCTTTGGTTGAGTGCAAAAAATGCCACAAAAGATTTAGGCCCGATAAATTAAAGGACGCGTCCAAGTGTCCGGAATGCGGAGGCGGTTTTACGGAAGAAAAATTTTTTAGCGGGATGTTTGAGACGGTTATCGGCCCGGTTGAAAAAGAGGGCGTTAAAACATATTTGAGGCCTGAAACAGCGCAAGCTATTTTTGTTAATTACAAAAATATTTTGGATTCCACAAACAAGAAAATACCTTTTGGAATCGGGCAATCAGGAAAAGCGTTTCGGAATGAAATGACAATGGGCAACTTTATTTTTCGCACGCTTGAATTTGAGCAAATGGAAATAGAGTTTTTTATTTCCCCCGAAGCGGATTGGAAAAAGGTCTTTAACAAATGGCTTGGCGAAATGTATAAATTTATGGATTTTGTCGGGCTGGATAGAAAAAAAGCGCATGACATGGATATCCCAGACGGCGAAAGGGCGCATTATTCTAAAAAGACGATTGATATAGAATATGAATTTCCTTTTGGTCAGGACGAGTTGTGGGGTCTTGCTTATCGGACTGATTTTGATTTATCTAATCATCAAAAAAATTCAGGGAAGGATTTGACTTATTTTGACGATAAAGACCAAAAAAGATTTATTTCTCATGTAATTGAGCCGACTTTTGGCGTAGATAGGACTTTGCTCGCTATTTTGGCGGAGGCATATACGGAAGAGGAAACCGAGGGCGGGACGAGAACAGTGATGAAGTTTAATAAAAAGATGGCTCCTGTTAAAATTGCGGTTTTTCCTTTATTAAGAAACAAACCAGAACTTGTTAAAAAAGCGAGAGAGGTTTATGCTCAACTCAAACAAAATTATGTCTGCGAGTTTGACGATAATGGAAACATTGGCAAGCGATACCGCCGTCAGGACGAAATTGGGACGCTTTATTGTATTACGGTTGATTTTGACAGTTTAGAACAAAACGATGCGACAGTCCGCGACCGCGACACAATGAAACAAGAGAGAATTAAGATAAGCGAGTTGGAAGATTATTTTAGGGAGAGGTTGTGATATGAAAAATCATTATAAAAAAACTACTCTTAAAAACGGATTGAGGATTATTACTGTCCCGTCTAAAAATACCAAAACGGCAGCTGTTTTGGTTTTGGTGGGGACGGGGTCTAAATACGAGACGAAGGACATTAACGGGATTTCTCATTTTTTAGAGCATATGTTTTTTAAGGGGACCAAAAAATATCCGAGCACTTTGAAATTGATTGAGCCGCTGGACAAAATTGGCGGACAGTATAACGCCTTTACATCGGAGGAATATACCGGCTATTGGGCGAAAGTTGACGCGAGTCATTTTGATTTGGCTTTGAATTGGGTTTCTGATATCTATTTGAATTCAAAAATAGAAGAGAAAGAAATTAAAAAAGAGAGAGGAACGATTCTGCAGGAATTAAATATGTATTTGGATACTCCAACGCGTCATGTTTATGACCTTTGGACAAATCTTTTATACGGCGATCAGCCGGCGGGTTGGAGGATTATTGGCGAGGAAGAAACGATTAAAAGCGTTCAAAGAGCGCAATTTGCCCAATATCTTAAAGACCACTATTCTTCGCGAAACACGATTGTCGCGGTCGCGGGCAATATTGATGGTGATGAGGCGGTTAAGAAGATTGCGAAATGTTTTGGGAAAATCAATCATAAGGCGGTTGTGGGAAAGCTGCCGGTTGTAGAAAAACAAGATAAACCGCAATCGCTTGTTTATTACAAAAAAACGGATCAAACGCATTTACATTTAGGGGTTCGTGGATATAATATTTTTCATCCAGATAAGTACGCTTTAAGTTTACTTGGCGTAATTTTGGGAGGCAATATGAGCTCTCGCTTGTGGATTTCTGTTAGAGAAAAACAGGGCTTGGCGTATTATGTTGGGACGGGCGTTGATAGCGATACTGACACAGGGTTTTTGTCCACGCACGCAGGGGTTGATAATCAAAAAGTGGAGAGGGCGATCAAAACGATTTTGGATGAATACAAAAAAATCGCTACGACAAAAATCAGTCAAGCGGAGTTAAGAAAAGCGAAGGACTATATTCGGGGCTCTTCTTTAATTGGGATGGAGTCGTGTGATGAGCGGGCGTCTTTTGCCGCTTTTCAGGAACTTTTGACTGGAAAAATTTTGACTCTAGACCAAAAGTTCGCTAAAATGGAGGCAGTGACGGTTGATGACATTCAAAGAGTCGCGCAAGATATTTTCAAGCCGGAGAAATTAAATCTGGCGATGATCGGACCGTTTAAGGATAAGGATAAGTTTGAGAAAATATTAAAAATATAAATGCTTAACGATTCTCGGACAATTAATATTTCAACTTCAACGATTTTCAGGACAGTTATTATTCTCTTGGGGTTGATTTTTTTGTATACGATTCGCGATATTTTGGCGATTATTTTTGTCGCTTTGATTATCGCGGCGGCTGTTAATGACCCGGTGAGTTGGCTTCATCGGCATAAAATTCCCCGGCTCTTGGGTGTGGTTTTTATTTATCTGCTTTTTCTTTCTTTCTTGTCCCTAATTATTACTTTAATTTTTCCTCCGTTGGCGGAACAAATTAAGCAATTGGCTATTAATTTTCCCAGTATTGTTGAGAGGGTTGGTTTGAGCGTTCAGGATTGGTGGGGCAGATTTCAAATTGAAGGAAATTTCCAATCTTTTTTGGGCAGCGCGAGCGAGCGGCTGACTCAAGCCACTTCAAGTGTTTTTAACACAATTACAGGAATTTTTGGCGGGTTCTTTTCAGCGATTGTCGTTTTGGTTATTTCTTTTTATTTAGCCACCCAAGAGAAGGGAGTTAAAAATTTTTTGGTTTCTCTAACTCCTGTTGAGCATCGGCATTATCTTTCGGATTTAGCTAATCGCGTTCAGATTAAAATTGGCGGCTGGGTGAGGGGACAACTTTTACTAATGCTGATTGTTGGTGTCTTGACATATATAGGTTTATCGGTTTTGGGCGTAAAATACGCTTTGGTTCTGGCTTTAATTGCCGCTTTGTTTGAGATTATTCCGTATATGGGACCGATTTTAGCGGCGATACCGGCGGTTATTTTGGCCTTTATTCAATCGCCTATTTTAGCGCTTATGGTTATCGTTCTTTTTATTATTATCAATCAAATAGAAAACTACATCATTGTTCCGCAGGTTATGAAAAGAACGGTTGGCTTGAGTCCGATTGTGATTATTATTGTAATGTTAATCGGCGCCAAATTGGCGGGCGTCTTGGGTATTATTTTATCAGTTCCCGTCACCGCGGCGATCGCTGAATTTGTGAAGGATTTTCAGGAGAAAAGAAATTAGTTTTATGAAACTATACATCGTCGCGACGCCTATTGGTAATCTGAAAGACATTTCTTTTCGGGCGATTGAGACGCTAAAAAAAGTCACTCTTATTCTTTGCGAGGACACGAGGGTCGCTCAAAAACTTTTGAGTCGTTATGAAATTTCCAAGCCGACGGTTAGTTACCACCAGCATAGCGAATTAAAGAAAAACGAATATATTTTAGAGCGATTAAAAGAAGGGAATGACCTGGCTTTAATTTCGGACGCGGGGACGCCTTCAATTAGCGACCCGGGCGCGAAGTTAATTGAATTTTTGTTTGAGCAAATGCCCGATTTGGAGGTTATTCCCATCCCCGGACCATCGGCGCTAATCGCCGCTTTAAGCGTTTCCGGCTTTTCAGCGGATAAGTTTGTTTTCCTCGGCTTCCCGCCCGTGAAAAAGAAAAGAAAAAAGTTTTTTGAAGAAGTCGCCAATTCAAAGCACACAGTTGTCTTCTACGAATCCTGCCACAGAATTTTAAAAACGCTGCGAGAATTAGAAAGTGTTTTAGAGCCCGAAAGGCAAATTGTCGTCTGCCGAGAAATAACAAAGAAATTTGAAACAATTTACAAAGGCGAAGTCAAAGAAGTGATTGAGAAAATTGAAAAAGACAAAACAAAAGGCGAGTTTGTGGTTGTGGTTAAGGGTAAATAGGCGATGTGGATAATTGGGCTTGACAATATTTGTTACTTTGTTATGCTTATAGTTGTCAAGCACGGAAACAATCGTTCTCCGAAAATCCGAGAATTACTTCTCGGGTTTTCTTTTTGTTTATTTTTATGATATTATGCTCCTGTGGAGTTTAAGGGGCCACCTCATGGCGAGGTTTCCGTGCTTGACACTCGGAAATGAGGGGTTCGATTCCCCTTGGCTCCACGCTAAAAAACCGCCTTGCTATAAGACGGTTTTTTAGTTTACCGAAATCGCGTTTATTTTTGTTTAATAATAATTTTTTACAATTTATTTAACTGGTCAATATCAGATTCTAAGGTGACATTGTAGTCATTAAATCCTTGGGTTTTATAAAATTTGATAGCTTGGGTATTTCTAGCTGTGACAAGTACTTTAATTCTTTTGACGGCGTTTTCTTTACACCAACCAATGAAAGCATCATAAAGTTTTTTACCATGTCCAGCTCTTCTATGTTCTTCTATGATATACATATCATCTAACTCAGCAAAACTATCTACATTTCTATAAAATTCATTTTCCGACAAGCTTCCAGCAAGATAACCAACAATCTTCTCGTTAATTTTTAAAACAAAAGCGCAGCCTTTTTTGCTCTCAACTCTTTCTTTGTAAAAATCTTCCCCATCTTGAGATAATGGCCAATCACAATTAATAGTTTTGTCGTATTTAACGAACTCTTCTTCAAACAACAGTCTATTCAAATTTTGAATATCCTTAATGTTTTTGGTTGTTGCCGTTTCGATTTGAGGTTCTACTTTTTCCATTTTTTCTAAGGAGGGTGTAAATTTTTGATTTAGCTCGTTCATATTGGTCTAGTTAAAAAAATAAATTGCTAAAATTATTAAATTGATTAATAAAGAGAGGCTTTTTGAATTGCGTATAACATCAGGATTATGAGAAGTTTGCGAAGCAAATTTGGGAAAATTCAGCAGGAATTTTCCTCATAATCCTTGTTATACGCCCCGACGACTGAAAGGAGGAGAGCCTGCAAGGCGTGGTCGGA
>Ga0180009_10000876_pt1 | contig 38437 bp, 36 predicted proteins | sample OS_PC_MetaG_FD_123537 | JGI IMG/M metagenome (GOLD analysis project Ga0180009, IMG submission 123537) | Groundwater microbial communities from the Aspo Hard Rock Laboratory (HRL) deep subsurface site, Sweden - OS_PC_MetaG | ecosystem: Environmental > Aquatic > Deep subsurface > Groundwater... | reverse complement strand
GTGCTTTCGGCGTGCGATACCGATCTGCCGCTGGATTGATGCGAGGGCTGTTGCGTGGTTTCGCAAAGCTGCGCGCTTGTCACCGCCAAGCTGGATTTCAAACTCCCGCTTGCCGTCCAGGTAGGGCGGCAAGTGCTCAGGCACGACAACTCGTGCTGAATGACGCCCGTTTCGTTCTTTCCAAGGCCAGGGCTTGCCGGCCATCCCGACACGCGAATTTGTAACGTGATTTGTGACGTCACTTCGGATCAAAGCCGTGGCCGGTCAACGGGTTCCAATGATTTCAACGGGATAAAATGGTGGGCGATGAGAGACTCGAACTCCCGACATCTTCGGTGTAAATGTTCCTGCCCTAAATCTCCCCAGTTCCCGGACGTCCTAAATATGCTATTAAAATCAATTAGTAACGCGTTTGCGTATACGGTAAAACGTAACAACAGCCTCGCCCATTCCCGGCCACTTGATTACTATGTGATTACTGGAATTGGTGATGGGGATAGCAAATGCGGATTTCAAAACGTTCAATTGATGCGATCGCAGTGCCGGCAAAGGACACGTTTTTTTGGGACGACACCCTGAAGGGGTTTGGCGTCAAGGTCACCAAAACCGGCAAAAAGATGTTTGTGTTGCAGGGGCGTCTCGACGGTGTCGTTCGCCGTTACACCATTGGCCAATATGGCAGCCCGTGGTCGCCTGACCAGGCAAGAGATGAGGCACTCCAATTCTTGTCGCAACTCGGTCGCGGCATTGATCCCACTGCTGAAAAGAAAGCCCGTCGGGCACAAGGTTCGATTTCGGACCTAATTGCCCAGTACGTCGAAGAGGGCATGTCACACAAAAAGCCGGGGACTCGAAGGCTGGAGTTGGCTCTTTTCAAGAGACATGTAATTCCGCTTCTTGGCAAGAGGCGCATTGCTGAAGTCACGCGCCGAGACATACAGAAGTTCATGTTGGACGTTGAGGCCGGCAAGACTGCAGTTGACTTCAAAACCCAGTCTCGTGGAAGGGTTACCGTCAGGGGAGGGAAGGGTTCAGCAAATCGTGCCACGGATCTCTTGTCTTCAGTTTTCGCTTTTGCGATTGAACTGGGGCTCCGAACTGACAACCCGGTAAAAGGAGTAAAGAAGTTCAAGCTGAAACGTCATGACCGCTATTTGAATGGCGATGAACTCGAACGGTTGGGGAAAGCCTTATCCGAGTCACAGAGGAACGGGACAAGTCCATATGCAATTGCAGCAATTCGGTTCATGCTCCTGTCCGGATGCCGCGCGGGCGAGGCGCTGAATCTTCAATGGAATTGGATTGACCGCGACCATAACCTGGCGAAACTGCCAGACAGCAAAACGGGCCAGAAAATCCTTCTGCTAGGTTCCGGAGCAATGGCGCTCTTGGATGAACTGGAAAAAGTCTCGGGATCGCCACTGGTGTTTCCCTCAGCAATCGGCGGCGTGACACCGATCAGCATCCAGAATGTTTGGCGCAAAATACGGAAATTGGCGGATCTTGATGATCTGAGGTTACACGATCTCCGGCACAACTTCGCTAGTTCTGCAGTTTCTTCGGGTCTCAGCCTTTACATTGTCGGCAAGTTGCTCGGTCATTCTCAGTCCCAAACCACCCAGAGATATGCACACTTGGCACCTGATCCAATGCGGCAGGCCGCCGATGAAGTGTCCACCCTATTGCAGGGAAGGATTGGGGCGCACGCGAAAAGCAAAGCGGCATCATAATCTGTTTGTCGGGGGGGCACGTCAGAAACGTTTTAGGTGGCCTAGCACCCCTGCGCAAACGTTAGTGTACGCCACTGCCGCTGACGCATTGCTACCTGCACTATCCACCCGCTCTGGTTATCGACGCTCGCCTTGCACCAATTGCCATCGGACGCTTTCAAGCATTGGGTAATTTGCACGCAAGCCTGGGGCCCAAGCTGAGACAGTATCTCTGCATCGGGCCGCGGCTCGCGGCGAACGTTCAAATTCACCAAAACGCGCCTACAAGTCAAGATCGCGGGAGATGAACTCCGATCCCTGATCGACCCGGATCGTCTTTGGGTATCCCATACTTCGGCAGGCCCGATCCAGTGTCGCCACGACATCCTCGCCCCGGTAGCTGAAACGCGGATCGACCACGGGCGAGAAGCGGGAGAAGGTATCGACGACGGTCAGCACGCGGATCTTGCGGCCGGTTGCCAACTGGTCGTGGACGAAGTCTATTGCCCAAACATCGTTGGAGTGAACGGCCTCCGTCCGGTCTTCACGCAGCTTCGCCTTGACCTGCCGCTTCGGTGTCTTGTTGCGTATCTGGAGCCCCAACTCCTTGTAGAGACGATAAATTCGCTTGGCGTTCACGGGCCAACCCTCCCGGCGCAGCAACACATGGACACGTCGGTAGCCGTAACGAACCCGTGTCGCCGCGATCTCCTTGATCCTGGCTTTCAAGGCAGCCTGATCGCCGCGCTTCGACTTGTAGTGATAGAGCGAGGTATCGATCCGAAGACAGGAGCAGGCGCGGCGGATCGAAACCTTCCAGTCCTGGCGGACCTCATCGACAAGACGGCGGCGGCGAACAGGCTTCAGAGCTTTTTTGAAAGCACGTCCTGCAACATGGCCTTGTCGAGCGTGAGATCGGCAACGATCTTCTTCAGCCGGTTGTTCTCGTCTTCGAGCTGGCGCATCCGCTTCACCTCGGATGGCGTCATGCCGCCATAGCGCTTGCGCCAATTGTAGAAGGTCGCGTCGCTGATGCCTGCCTTGCGGCAAACCTCAACGACGGGTGTACCCTCATCCGCTTGGCGCAGGATGAATGCGATCTGCGCTTCCGAAAACTTCGACTTCTTCATGGAACTCTCCTTCTCCCGTCAGCGGGATCATAATTGGAAAATTCCAGCTCAGAACGGTCCGAAAATCGGGAGGCACGTCAGAATCCCGTGAGTCAACTTCTATGAGGTTTGGTATGAGTTCCGAATTTCACTTCCTGCGTGCGGTAATATCAAGATGTCGTCAGAATCAGCGCGGCGCCTGGTAATTGACTTGAGTGCATATCCGCAGGCCCTCCTGATATCTTTAAAGTCGACAAGTGTGCAGTGGAGATGTGAAATTTTGGAATCTGTCCCAATTAGCATCGCTTTGTTGAGGTCAATGTAGTCGCTGAATGCGCAATCCAATCGGGTTTTGCTCGGTTGAGAAACCATACAGTGATAATGAAGGCCTCCGTTTATTTGGGTATCTTCTATTCTGGATTTCTTTCGTTTTGCGATTGGTAGGTCCGGGCAGCCAACCCAAAGAGGCAGCTCGAATCCGAGGATGTTTCTCGGCCTTCGGTAACACCGGCTTAGGATGATGGCATAGAGACGCTGTATTTCTTCTTCCATTTGTTTCTGCTTCGCTTTTGCTGGACCTGGTAGGGGCGCAAACTTTACAGTCAAAAAAAACGTGTGGTGATACTGCCACAGATATCTTTGCTCAAACCATTCTGGATATGAATCTACTGCGCTTTTGATCAATGTGTTCATGTTGGTTTTCTCCTGGTTCAAATTGTTGAGCGGTGATTTGTGTTGGTTGGTGATGCCAATTTGGGAAATTCCGGAATCTGGACGTGCGAAAACGTTGGAACTCCGGATGTTTCCGATCCAATGTGAAGGCCTGCTCCGGAAGAATAGATGCGTTTACTGCCTACGCTATTGCAGCTGGGCATCCGGAACGGCGGAGTCGACGGGGCGATTCCCTGTCGTCAACTCGCGTATGTGATTTCAAATTGGGTGTCGTAATTCATATCTTCAGTGCGCTCTTTTCAAACTGAAATTTCCACGTTTGGAAATGCAACGACATTTGTTGTCTAGATTAAAACGGCCCAGACATGGGTTGAAAAGGGCCCGCTCTTGCGGTTGAAAACGGCCCATACCATTATCCTGTACCTTGAAATGGCTTTAGTTAATGCCTTTCGGGGCATTGCCCAAAGGGAGGGGTGAGGTGGCTCGGGTAAATGGCACTGCGGGGATAAGTGGAATTTCTGCCTGAATCTGGCTTAGATGCCGGAAACAGAAGACACCATGACAAGACGATCCGCCGGAACCACACCCCGGCTTTCAAGGCTTGAAAGTGGAAGGACTGGCAGCAGGGCGTCTCCACATCGCGACGCTGATGAAGAAGATGGGTATCGAGGCTATGTACCGCCGGCCGAACACTTCGAAACCAACGCCGAGCCACAAGGTCTATCTCTATCTCCTGCGCAAGCTGGCGGTCACCAGACCCAATCAGGTTTGGGCGACCGATTTCACCTACATCCCCATGGCCCGCGGCTTCGTCTATCTCTGCGCCCTCGTGGATTGGTTCTCCCGCCGGGTTCTGTCTTGACGGCTGTCGATCACGCTGGAAACGGCCTTATGTATTCAGGCGGTTGAGGAAGCGCTTGCCCGCCATGGCAAGCCTGACATCTTCAACTCGGACCAGGGGTCCCAGTTCACATCCATCGACTTCACGGCGGTATTGAAGAAGGCTGAAATCGCCATTTCGATGGACGGCAAGGGCGCATGGCGGATAACAATGTCTTCGTCGAGCGGCTTTGGCGGTCGACCAAATATGAGGAGGTCTATCTCCATGCCTATAAAACTGTGCCGGAGGCCCGAGCAGGCATCGGTCGATATCTGGCCTTCTATAACAGCCGACGCCCACATTAATTCCTTGACCGGCAAACACCGGATCAGCATTACTTCAAAGCGCTGATGCCAATCCTAGCCGCAGCTTAATCGAGGCGGAAATCCACTTAACGAAACGCCCTAAACTGTTCAGACGAACCGAACCACCTCTGTCAGCCCGACACGCCAGGCGGGGTGACGATGGACATAAACAGTGCATCCTAAAAAATTGTTGCTGAGAACCAGTACATTTGCTGAATTCGAGAAAATAAATATACTACGCGTATCACCGATTCTATTATTCAAGCTATTGTTGCATTTTCTAATAAAAATGTCTTGTCAGGCTGAAATTATTTCCTGTTCTTTTTGAGTTTTATTTTATGTGTTTTGATTTATTTAATATATTTTTACGTCTGGTGATGTCTTTGTGTGACCTAAGTCCAGTTTTTGATGAAATTTCATCGATGCTCGAGTTCCGCATGATGACACAATTGATAAGATTCTTGCGATTGCTTTGAATATTAACGCCACTTATGCCTGTGTGTCCCACTATTTTGTGAAACTGATTTTTGATTGATTTTGCCGATAACTCGCGTCGCTTCGCCGTTTGCGAATCTAATCGACCAGTCAGGAAAACATGTTCATTTCGCTGGCAGCCATGGCTTTGCAAGTAGTCCAAATGAACCACGCATTCGAAGGGCAGGTGGATCCTTCTAGAAGTTGCTTCCGACTTACGACTGCCACGCCTAGATTGAGGTATCGAAACATTATGCCGATATGGATAAGGTTGAGAAGCCGACCCTGGGTCGGCCTCTTTCAGGAGATCATCCCATTTCAACAATGCGAGTTCGGTTGGAGTCGCTCCCAATCCCATAATGAAGCATAAGATAACTCGATTCCGATCCCCAACGTAGTCATTGCGCGCCTCAGCAGCAATAAGCTTATAGAGAACATCAAGACGCTCTTTTTCTCGTTGGCTACATGCTTTTAAAAAAGTGGTCGATGGGTTTCGTATTCCCTGTTTTTTCTTCGGTCGAGGTCTATTGCTATTGGTGCGCATCGCACTCTCCTTGATCCGATGTTGATCTCCGAATCCGCGATTGAACGAATTCTTCGACATCACATTGACGATACAGAATTCGTGATCCGATCCGAACGTGCTTGAGATCGCTCAATCCTGATGACCTCCAGGACGCGAGCGTCTTTTTGGAAAGGCCAATCGCCTTCGCCGCTTCTGCTGGTTTCAGCAGGACGCGTAAATTGACCGTTGTTTGCTCCTCTGCGTGGATGAACGCGGACGCAATAATGCCGGTTCGTTTTGAAAGATGTGTGTTTATTGTACGCATTGCGCGTATCAGCTCAGAGTTGTGCTCGTCATTGATTGGGCATAGCTTCGCCATTCGAGTTTTCCTTGGTTTGAAAACACCGTGCTGATTTCCGAATTCTCACGCATATGTGTGCCGAAAAAATTAAACTCAGCGATACGAACTAACGCGAGAAGCGAGATTTCAGTATGAGGTAAAATTGTTTGGAAAGAGTCTTTTTTGCGCGATCAAACAGAGTTAGGTCTGTCGACGTGCCAAACCGTAAGTTTGATGATCGGAATTTACTGAGATTGATCAAAAATGTCAATGATGGCGGAAATTGTGTAATATATACAACATCTTATCCGCTTATTGCAGGTTCGCTGTACATGGGGGGCTGCAGGGCGGTGCAATACTCAAAATGCATCGACGGCATCATTGAATAGCTATCTCCTTTTCTGCCAGTGGCAAAAATCATGATGTCGCTCTCCAGGAGATCATTGTCGATCAGCATTCTACCCATTCTTCTCTGGGCTTTGCTGAATTTGATCAAACGCTCAGCGTGCCCCCCACTTTACCGTTTACAATCCGAAGCGCGGATAATTTCCCTGTGGCATAGGCACCGGTGTCCAAGCATATCCGGCCATTCGCGATAATGGGATGCGGGCTCGCAGTATGGCCGTGAATAACTGTAATTGGAAGTTCCGGGCCACGCTGCAGAAAGGGTTCGCGTATCCACATCATGTCCGTGTCAGTTTGGTTCTCAATTTCGATCCCGGGAGCAATACCCGCATGAACGAACAGGAAATCTCCGATCGATAGACAAACTGGCATCTGCCGCAAGAAATCCAGATGTTGAACGGGAATAGCTTCTTGCATAGTCTGTTTGAGCGCTTGCATGCCGCCGCCATGTTTGACGATATGACCGGCATCAATTCCGTATGATTCAAGTGTCGAGATGCCGCCAAAACTCAGCCATTCCTTGTTGGCGGCGGGATCATCAACAAACTTCAGGAAAGCGTCGTCATGGTTGCCGCAAAGCGCAACGCGGAAAATGTTGCCTTTCTGCCTATTGCAAAAATGCTCGAGAACAGCAGCGGAATCCGGACCCCGGTCAACCAGGTCGCCGAGATAAACAATCAGGGCAGGTTTTCCCATTTCCGCGGCTTCAGCTGAGATGCGCTTTTCCATCTCCAAGACTTGGCTATGGCATCCGTGAACATCGCCGACAGCAAACACCAAATGCGGTATGTGGGACATTGACCGTCGTTGTCTGTTCCCAATATCTGCTTGATCCGCAGTCAATGTCCGTCCGAACATTCGGCGCAAAAGTCTTCGCATAAGAGTATCGACTCGCTTTTTGCTGAGCTAGGCTAGTTGCCCAAGAGCAGTCTGGAACCAGCAAAACCTGAGGGTGTGAGGATGCTTATATCTTTGACTGAGCTAATTCAACCGGAAGCAAGTGCGTTCAACCCTTTTGGGCACAAGACTCATTGATTGATCCAGGAGATCATGTTTGCTGCGATTGCGATGCTCGATATGAAGGCGTAGGCACAACGGTCGTGGTGCTTTATACGAACCATAGTCCGATGCGGTATCACGCTCCAGCAATCCTTGTTTGGGGGGTGACCAAACATTTTCAATATGCTTATATGAAACTTCGGAATTGAGTATCGAATATGGCACGCGATAAAGAATCCTTGGTAGTCGAACACGTAGTCGATGTATTGCTAAATGATCCCGTTTCATCGCGTTTCTGCATTGACACTGCCGATCGAATCCTGGGCCGACCATGCTGCAGCGCTAACGAAGTAGGCGATGTCGAATGGTGGAACGCGCACAATGAAGTGATGATTGAACTGCTCACTGCCGTTTCTAACCAATTTCGCTGATTAAGCGCTCAGCGCCTCGTCATCATCTTCCCCTCGCAAATCATCAGGCGCAGTGAATCAGACAGGCCTCGTTGCGGCAATCCTAAATCGCGACTATGCGTTCGTAGAAAGCGTTCTAGATCTCCGCAGCAACACGAGCTTCGTCAGGATGATCCCAGAGCAGGGGATGCCGGTGCCATCACAACGCGATTCCAATCGCGGAGCTAGATACGTGATGGCGGGCTGATTCTGATGCGGCCCATACTTGAGCCCCGTTGCTATATTTGTCGTGAGTTGCCGCGGCTTGCTCAAAAGGCGGCTACCGCAGCAATCCGGGCAACGCTCTTTCAGATGTCCAGAAATTCCGGCGCATTTCTTGCTGCCGGGAAAGCAGATGATATTGGCAGGTCAACCCGCGACAGCGATGGCCAAATGGTCTGTGTGCCGTAGCCGATATTGAAAGCCGGCTGGAGCTCACCGCTCAGGACAGACTTGTATTTAGTGGGAATTGATCCCGTGAGAATCTCCGCATCCGGCCCCGCACGGTAAACCGCAAAGCGAATGCTGTTCTTGACCGTCTCGGCGGGGCAGGCGAATGTCGCGCAATGGCGGGCAGTAGCGGCGCTGCGAACTGGAGTGTCAATCGATGCCAGCGGGGTGGCCAACGCCGCCACAAGTGTTGATTTGCTGATGTCGCTCATCGCGGCTCCCAGCGAGAACGCTGAAGCAGGCGAAACAAAGGCAAGGGTCGCAGAGGCAACCGTTCCCAGAACAACGAGCTTGATCTTCTCCATTGCAGTCTTCCCCTTTTTTCGACCGATCAGGTCGACATTATTGGCTCGAATGGCAACTCGGACTTCGAAATCCCCGTGCTGCATTGAAACTTCCAAGCAGCTCCTCTTGCCTTGCAACTAAGCTATCATTGGGAGATTTCGATCTGCATAAGGCGATCACTCAAATTTTATGCAAATGTCGTTTGAGTCCCGATCCGGGAAAGCAACGAAATCTGAAGCAGTTTTTGCTCTCAGTTGAATGCGAGGCCTACACAATGATTCAACAGACTTGAAGTTCGATGAGAGCGGGAAAATCCCCGTTGTCCAAGCGCTTTGCGCCAATCCGGCTCTGGGCCACGCACATTGGCTATATACTCCTCTATGTCGTCTTCGTGGAACTGGAGTACAATTTTGCGCAACATGCATAAGTCCGAGCGTTTGCCGGATCCAATGGATCATACCGCCGCTGCTTATGACCTTGCTAGGCAGACGACCTGATCGCTGGCGTGGATATTACCATGAATGGAAACGCTGTTATGGGACATACCATCCATATATTCGCGTTTTGCCGACGCCGCCCTAGTGACGGCACTCTTCGAATTGGCGTGCCAAAGAGCAACTTGGCGATTCTAGTGATCGCATCCGCAACGGCGAATCGAAAGTCTTTCAAGCCGCAAGCGCGCTACTTTCAACAGTGGCGATATCGTGGATCTCGCGACGGGGTAGGGGAAACAACTCAGTTAGCCTCGGTGTTGCAGTCGTGCTCAATTTGACGTGTTCGTATCGCTCGCATGAGCTGAATGCGGAAGTAAGTTGGCCTGCTGCCGGTTTCGTGGACACCGAGATAAGGTGTTTAACGGAAGTGGAGAGTTGGAATGCGAAGAAGGAAGTTCAGCCGCGAGTTCAAGCTTGAGGCAGTGAGGCTGGTAAAGGATCGGGGCGTTGCGGTGGCTCAGGCGGCCCGCGATCTGGATTTACACGAGAATGTGCTGCGCAAATGGGTGCGCGAGTTGTCAGTCGATCCGCAGCATGCATTTCCCTGACATAGGCAACTGAAGCCGGAGCAGTTGGAGATTGACAGGCTGCGCAAGGAAGTGGCGAAGCTGAAGGCGGAGCGTGACATCCTAAAAAAGGCCGCAGCCTTCTTCGCGAGGGAAGCGACATGAGGTTCGCCTTCATTGCGAAGCACCGGAACATCTGGCCCCTCTCGTCGTTGCTTTGCAACGACTGCCGGGCAGTGGGATGGCATGGCTGTGCGACGCGCTGGATGTCTCCCGGTCGGGCTTCCATGCCTGGCTCAATCGCAGCCGCAGCACCCGCTCCCGGCATGATGAAGTGCTCCTCGGCGTCATCGATCGGAGCTTCAGGAGCAGTGACCGCACCTATGGTGCCCGACGTGTTTGGCACGACGTGCTGGCCGAGGGGCTTTTCTGCGGCCTGCATCGCGTCGAACGCCTGATGCGCCAGAATGGGTTGCGTGCCCGGCCTCGACGTCGTGGGTTGCCGAAAGATACAGGCGAGCGTGTGACAGCATCGGCCAATCTTCTGGACCGCGCCTTCGAGGCGTCGGCCCCGAACCAGAAGTGGGTGGCCGACTTCACCTACATCTGGACCGCTGAAGGATGGCTCTACGTTGCCGCCGTCGTTGACCTGTTCTCCCGCCGCGTTGTCGGATGGGCGATGAAGGCGGAGATGACGGCTCAGCTCGTCACCGATGCCCTCATCATGGCAATCTGGAGACGAGGCAGGCCAGACAGCCTACTGCATCACAGCGACCAGGGCAGCCAATATACGAGCGAGCAATTCCAGCGCTTGATGGCCGATCATGGCCTCACCTGTTCGATGAGCCGGTCGGGTAACGTCTGGGACAATGCTGCAATGGAGAGCTTCTTCTCGTCGCTGAAAACCGAGCGCACAGCCCGCAAGGTCTACAGGACGAGGGATGATGCCAGGGCGGATGTGTTCGATTACATCGAGCGCTTCTACAACCCTCGGCGAAGGCACTCGACACTGGGCTATCTGAGCCCCGTCGAGTTCGAGGAGCAAGCTATGCTAGCTTAACTGCGTGTCCGAAAAACCGGCAGCAGGCCAAGTATCTATTTATTTGACTGGCGATGATTGGGCTAAAGTTTGAATTTCACTCTAATCAATCCGAAGAAGGGCGGATTTGTGGCAAAAAAAACGTGTGGAATGTCGCTCTCAAGCAAGACAATGTGCCAAACAGGATTTGCAAGATTTATTGGTAGCATATCCATCTACTCTGAATGTTCGCAATTTTTATTCTGTTATTAGCCGTAAACAGAGAATATGCGAACCTGTGGGAAAGATTCACTATTGCAATCGGTGTTGCTCTGGGGACACACCGTAGAGCTTTCTTAATTAAGTTCAGCTGACGTCTTGACTGTTTCGTCTATTGCGTGGACTGAGGTATGCATGTGAAGGTTGTGGCAGCGCGTTTTTGGCTGTGCATTTTAGACTGGCTATGGGGTAGAATATGCTAGAAATTTTGAAGGCGTTGGCAATCACGATAGCAACTGCGGTTGTCTTGTCTGGTTGTGTGGCTACTCCGCGCGCCGGACCGGATGACGGGGCGATTGAATCTGGCGCTTTTGCAAAGGTTGGCAACGAGAAGCGCAAGGTGGATATCGACTACGTCTTAGTTGATATAGATTCCCATCTGCTTAGCTATGTCGAAGACACGACAGTTTCATCCTTGAAGAGCGGCTTTGGGGGCGGGCGCGGTGGTCCACCCTCTCTGCCGCTTGGCGTCGGCGATGTGGTTCAAGTCTCCGTGTTTGAATCGCAGTCAGGCGGATTGTTTGTTCCCGCCGATGCTGGCAGCCGTCCGGGCAACTACATCACGCTGCCCGAGCAGACCGTGGATCGCGCTGGGACGATCAGCGTGCCATACGCTGGACGCGTCAACGCTGCGGGACGATCCGTTGACGCTGTGCAAAGAGATGTTGAAGACCGCCTTGCCAATCGCGCGATCGAGCCACAGGTGGTTATTACTACGGTGAAGAGCCGGTCGAGCCAGGTGTCGGTGCTAGGTGACGTTAAGACTCCATCTAAGATCGAACTGAGCCCTGCAGGCGACCGAGTGCTGGACGTGATTTCGTCAGCCGGCGGCATCAGCTCACCCGGGCTTGAGACCTATGTGACCCTTCAACGGCGCGGCAGGACCGCAACGGTTCACTATGATTATTTGGCCAACAACCCGTCCGAAAACATTTATGTTGCGCCTGGTGACACGATATTTGTCAACCGCGAACGCCGCACCTATCTCGCCTTTGGCGCGACTGGTCTGAGCGGCCGGTTCGATTTCGAAGAGGCTGAACTCAAGCTAAGCGATGCACTCGGCAAGGCCGGTGGCCTGCTCGATGGCCGTGCAGATCCAGCTCAGGTGCTTCTGTACCGCACGGTCAACAGAAAACTGCTTGTCGATCTTGGTGTAGACATGTCGCTTCACAGCGAGGAGAAGGTGCCGGTTATCTTTCGGGCCAATCTCCGCGACCCGGCCGCCTTCTTCGCGGTGCAGAAGTTCCCGATGCAGGACAAGGATATTCTCTACGTTTCGAACTCGGATTCGGTGGAGCTGATCAAGTTCCTCAATCTCGTGAATTCGGCGACGTCTGCAGTCTCTGGCTCTGCCACGAACGTGGTCACGACCAGGGATGCTGTGAAGGCACTATGATAGTATTGCGGGCTCAGCAGTTGCTGAGCCCGCATTGTTAAACACGATGGCGCGATACGGTTGCATTCACTAGGGATTGCGTCTAAATGTTTTGTTAGGGAATTCCTCCAGCGGGAGACATACAATGTCTGGAAATGTTTTGAGTGTAAAAGCTTTGGTCTTACTGGGAGCCGCAGCGATAGGTTGCGTGTCATTGCCAGTTTCATCATTTGCGCAGACTTCAGCTGAGACGGCTTGTTTTGTCGGTCCAGCCAAAATGTCTGATGCGGAAGTGCAGTCGTTTTTGACGCAGCCTTCGGGTCTGCTCACCGAGTTTTCGACGGGTGGTCTGCCTATGTCGACGAGAGTGCGCTCGCTGGCGGGCTCGGATGCGTCAACTCTTGATCCTATCCTAGCGTTGGTGCCGTCGGCTAATCCAAGCCAGGTGGCCGCAATTGGTGCCGGTCTTGCGCGTGTGGCTAGAGCCTGTGCTGCTTCCAATCCGGAATATGCGGCCACTATTTCCGAGAAGGTCGCACTTCTTGGGAGCCCGGCGCTTGAGACGGCCTTTGCTGCCTCAGCTGCGGAAGTGCAGACTGCGGCCCTGGGTGCTGGAGCACCTGCCGGTGCCGGCGGCGGTACTGTGGGCGCCATCGGCGCTGGCGGAACGGCTGGTGGCGGTGCCAACGGCGCCAGTGGCGGAACCGCATCGAGCGGCAACTCGAGTGGTTCCTTCTCCACCGGCAGCGGCGGTTCGGTCTCGACAACCAACACGACCAACAGCGTGAGCCCCAGCACGCTCTGAGCGTTTGGTGCTTGTGCTATCTTGCGTGACACCCCCGGTGGGTCCTTGTCCAGTTTTCAGCGAACGGTGAGGTTTGCCGGTGCAGATGCATAACCGAGGTTTTTCGAGTGACAGCCAGCCCGAATGGGAACAGGCTGCGTCATTCGAGGATACTATCGACATTGACCGGCTCTTGTCGATGGCGCGGCGGCAGTGGCGCGTTGTCGCTGTTAGTGCTACTGTGGCGTTGGTGCTGGGCACAATCTATGCGTACACAGCGGTTCCGCTCTACACGGCCAAGGCCCGTGTGCTCATTGACCGCGGCAACAGTCAGATCGTTGACCAGCTGTCAGCAATTGGCGGTGTAGTCGAGGACGAAGCATCAATTTTGAGTCAGGTTGAGCTTCTCAAGTCCGACACCATCGCGCTTGCTGTCGTCGATAAGCTCAATCTGGTGGAAGATCGCGCGTTCAATGCATCGGGCGGATCGCTGATCGGCACCATCAAGTCGGGAATCCGTGCGCTGCTGGATGTGCAGGGCTGGTTCCGCTCGGCCGAGGTGAATGCGGAAGAGACGGCATTGCTGAGGCAGAAAGCCGCGAACGCGCTGATCCGGGACATGGCAATATCCCGCGTTGGCCGGTCTTATGTGCTCGACATTGCCTACACATCACCATCACCCCAACTCTCCGCGCGTATCGCTGGCGGCATTGCAGACGCCTATCTGACCGACAAACTTGATTCCAAATATGACGCTACCCGAAGGGCCGGCGACTGGCTGCAACTGCGCATCGAGGAGCTTAGACAGAAATCACTCGACACGGATCTGGCGGTGCAAAAGTTCCGTGCCGCCAATGGCCTGGTCGCAACTGATGGCGGTTTGATCAGCGACCAGCAGCTGACCCAGTTGAACGCTGCGCTCATCGTTGCCCAGGCAGAAACTGCCAAAGCGCGTGCGCGCTATGAACGGATCCAGTCCATCATCGAGAATGGCCAAAGCGACGCCATTGTCACCGATGCACTCGACAGTTCGATCACCAACAATTTGCGTGAACGATATCTCGACGCTTCCAAGCGCGAAGCCGAGATCGCTGACAAGCTAGGCCCGAACCACACCCAGGCGGTGCGGCTCCGCGGTGAGATGAAGGAATACGAACGGCTGATGTTCGAGGAACTCGGTCGTATTGCGGAGAGCTATCGCAGCGAACTTGACGTGGCGATATCGCGTGAAAACAACCTCACCGAGAGTGTCGCGCAGGCCACGGGCATCAGCGCAACTGCCAGCGAAACTCAGGTGCAGTTGCGTGAACTTGAACGCGAGGCCGAAACTTACAAGAACCTCTACCAGACTTTTCTGCAGCGCTATCAGGAATCGGTGCAACAGCAGTCCTTCCCGATCACCGAGGCACGTATTATCTCGCGGGCCACAGCGCCCACAGTTCCGAGCTACCCTCGTAAGTTGATGGTCTTGGCGCTGTCCTTAGTCCTTGGCTGCGCAGCCGGCGCCGGCATCGGAGCGCTGAGAGAGTTCCGTGACCGCTTCTTCCGCACTGGCGAGCAGGTCCGCGACGTGCTGGGCCAGGAATTCCTTGGCATTGCCCCCATTGTCAATGTCCGGGTCTTGGCGCCAAGTCCTAGTGACAGCCCGGTTCCGTCACAGCTCAGGCTAATAAGGCCGGTTAGTTCGGTCGCCAACTATGTGATCGAAAATCCGCTATCGGCCTTCGCGGAAACCTTGCGCAGCACAAAGATTGCGGCCGATCTCAATATTTCCGACAAGGCGGGTAGGGTAATTGGGGTTGTCTCGGTCCTGCCGGGCGAAGGCAAGTCGACGGTCTCGATCAACCTGGCGCAGCTGCTCGCCAACCAGGGTTCAAAGACATTGCTGATTGACGCAGATCTGCGCAATCCGGGAGCGACGCGGCAACTGGGACGTCAGGCACAGGTAGGTCTGCTGCAGGCCGTGCTTGATGATCAGCCGCTCCAGCCGCTGTTGCTGCACGATCCCAAGACGGGGCTGTCATTCCTGCCGGCGGTGGTGAAGCACCGGGTTCCCCATTCGTCCGAATTGCTGTCATCGCCCGCAATGAGCAAGGTGCTGATGACGGCAACCGCCAATTATGACTATGTGGTCGTAGACCTGCCGCCACTGGGGCCTGTGGTGGATGCACGCGCAATCGCCTCGAAGGTCGACGGATTCGTGTTTGTTGTCGAATGGGGAAAAACCGCACGCGGGATCGTACGCGATACGCTGGCCAATGAACCGCAAATCGCCAAAAAATGCCTCGGTATCGTCCTTAACAAGGTTGATTCCGAGAAGATGAAGCTCTACCGCGAGTACGGATCGAGTGAATATTATTACTCGCGATATTCCGCCTACTATCGTGATGAAAATTCAGCGGCCTAGTCGTGGCAAGCTGGCGGGCGATACACTTAACATTGATCGCGGTCTGCGCCATGCCGATGGTGTTGGGCACCAGAACCCTAGTTCAGACCGATCGTCACAACGATCTGCTGCAGATCGGGCGGCTGATTGCTGAAGATGAACCGGTATCCGCACAAGGAGTGGCCGGTGTGCACGGTGACATCCAGTCCCTGGTCACCGATGGGATTTGCCGCAGCGATCTGCTGTCTGCGGGGCTGAAGGCGACACTGAAGGACCTGGATTTCCAGAATTCATACAGCGATTACGAGGCTTGGTCACAGCAGATGATCTCAGCTGACCGTTTCCTCACCCACGCCCTAACCTGCCGCCCTACGGATGGCGATTTCTGGGTGCGCCTAGCGATGGTTCGCTGGTCAATCGGCGAACTACCCGAAGAACAGGCGTTCCTGATGCGCATGTCACACAAGTTTGCACCGGCCAAGCAGAATGTCATTCGAGCGCGCATGGTGCAGTGGAGCCGTTTGTCGTCGGATACTTTGAATGCTGTCAAGATCGAACTCTCGAGTGACATCCAGGTGATGCTTATGAAATTTTCAACCAAGGAAGTGGCCGTAATCATCAATGCCGGATCGCCTCAATTTAAGTCGGCAGTCTATCAGGCATCCCTTATTATCCCGCAAACGCGCCGTGACCAGCTTAAGGACGCCGTAGCTGTTGATTTCCCCCCGGCTCAGAACTGAGCCGGGGGGAAATCAACAGGTGGCCGGCTTCGGGTTGGAGTACCTGGCTGGATTACGTTAGAATCTGCAATCAACACGTCCGGAGCGACGAGACAAGCTGTTTAACAGTTTGTGAAACTGAGAACTGACGTTGAAACAGCCGAACACACCTATCCGCCAGCTGTGGTTCTGATTCTAACCGGTCGATCAACGCAATACAGCGTTGTTCGAGTTCGTCAAGGCAGTCGATCTCGCAAACTTCGCCCACTTTTTCGAGAGTGATCAGAGAGGCAAGGTCGTTCCCGGGGTTCACGTTAGCGAGAACGGGAAGTCCATTTTGCATGTAGGTTAGGAATTTCCCCGGGATGTTGTGTGACTTGTGGCGCAAGTCGAGGCTGACAATCCCAGCATCACATTGTGAGTAAAGGTCCGGGATTTCGTCGGGGTCGACTTCATCTTGGAACAAGACGTTGTGAAGACTTCTCTCTCTCGCGCTTTCTTTGAGACGTTTAGCATCGCTGCCGCGCCCAACGAACAAAAAACCAATGTCTTCGCGCGCCCGCATCCGGTCCACAAGTTCGAGCATCCTATCCATGCCCTGCGCGATCCCCATGTTTCCAGCGTAGACGAAGACCTTCCGTCCGCTGAGCGGCGTATCCTCGATCCTGATCCGGCATTGAGTTTTAGTCGGCCTGCCTAGCCAGTTTTGCAGTACCTCCAGTGATCGTCCCTGCCTAGCGTCCTGCCACCGCCGGAAATAGACTAGGTTGCCTGGAGTCTGCACACCGACAATATCGGCCACTTCGTATTGCTGGTGGGCAATCCATTTGAAAAAATGATAAGCGATTCCCTTCCGCAATAAGCCGAGATCGAAGGCCCACTCAGGAAAGACGTCACGAATAATTAGATATCCTTTGCAACCACTTTGCCGCTTTATTTCGCGTACCAGCGGCCCATGGAAAATCGAAGGCGAATACCAAATGACTCCCTCCCATTTTTGCCCTGCCAGTGGGCTGTTGTTCAGGTTTCGTAACATGGCTCGGGGCATCAGCCATTCGCCGATGGTACGTCGTAAATAGCCAACCTCCTTGGTCCGTGGCGACCTCAACCGCAGTACTTGTGCCCCATCGAAGTTCTCCAGAGCCCATGGCTTATCCATGTCCGCATCGGGTAAGAGTACCGTTAGATCATGCCCCTGCCGGACAAATTCGCGCGTCAGATCACGCAGCTGCACTGCGCCTGACGTACGAAGGGGGGGAAATGTATCAGCGACAAAGACCAGTTTCATGGAAAGCTCAATATTTCTTCCAGACGACTCGATTCACGTAGTCGGTGTAGCTGAGAATGATCCGCAGAACCTTTTCGCTCACGTTGGGCATCGAATAGTCGTCGACGAGGCGTAAACGACGTTCTTTGCCGCGGGGCTGATCTACAAGCACCGCAAGCGCCTGTCGTACGCGGTCGACCTCCAGACCGACCATCATAACGGCGGCCTCCTCGATTCCCTCAGGTCGTTCATGCGCCTCGCGTAGATTAAGTGCCGGGAAGTTCAGGATCGAGCTTTCCTCGGTGATAGTGCCGCTGTCGGATAGTACCGACTTTGCATTCATCTGCAGATGCACATAATCGTGGAATCCGAGGGGTTTTAACAACCGCACCAGAGGGTGGAATGACACCCCGGCGCTATCGACGCGCCTTTTCGTTCGCGGGTGGGTTGAGACTAGCACCGGAATTTCATGGTCTTCGGCCACCGCATTCAGAACGCTAACCAGCTTCGCAAAGTTCTTGTCGCTGTCGATGTTCTCTTCGCGGTGGGCGCTCACCACGAAGTAGCGATACGGTTCGAGTTTATGCCGATCGAGTGCATCAGAAGCTCCGATTTGCGGCATGTAGTGGTGCAAAACCTCAAACATGGGGCTGCCGGTTTTGATGATTTGGTCAGGCGGCAATCCCTCGCGCAATAGATACTCGCGGGCGATATTACTGTAGGTGAGATTGATGTCAGCGGTGTGGTCAACAATCCGACGGTTGATTTCTTCCGGCACCCGCAGGTCGAAGCAACGATTGCCCGCTTCCATGTGAAAGATCGGGATGTGGCGGCGCTTGGCCGGAATCGCCGCGAGGCTGGAGTTGGTGTCGCCAAGGATGAGCACCGCTTCAGGATGTTCGCTCGACAGGACCTTGTCGACACCGGAAATGACGTTGGCTATGGTTTGTGCGGCACTCACGCTACCCTCGGCGCTGGCAAGAAAATGATTGGGCTTTCGCACGCCGAGATCGTCAAAAAAGACCTGGTTCAACTCGAAATCAAAGCTCTGCCCAGTGTGGACCAAGACATGATCACAATAGCAGTCAAGTAGCGCGATAATTCGGGACAATCGTATGATCTCAGGCCGCGTGCCTACGATGGTCATCACTTTCATTTTGGTCATTTTGTCCTCAATCAGATTGATGCGACCCGCTACGGATCCTGGACCGGAGTTTAGTCACTTCGCGTCGGGGTTGGCGGAGAGGCGTTCGGCATGCATGGCATTAATGAGTTCGGGCCAAGGTCTTGGCTCAAACCCAGTCGCGGCCCGAAATCTGTTCGAGTTGAGAGATCTGTCGATAACTAACTTGTCGTCGGGAGTGATCGCGATGTTCTTGCCGTAGGTTTTGGCGACAAGGCGTAACAACTCATACTTGTTGATCGGATCGACGGAGAGGTGGTAGAGTCCACGCAGCTGTCGGTTTGGAATGACCATCTCGCGAACGACCCGCGCCAACTCGATCGTCGGGAGACCGGAAAAGATCGCCTTGCGGTATCCTTTGATCTCACCCACCTCATTCAGGAACCAATCAACTAGGCTTTTGGCGCTTGCTAGCTCGTGACCGATGATAGATGTCCGCAGTGTGACAGCGTTCTCGTAATCCACTTCGCCGAGGTACTTGGTCCGGCCATACAGGTCGCAGGCATCGGGGAAATCGTCTTCGGTATAGCCGCCCTTGCGGCCCGAGAATACGCAGTCGGTGCTGAAATGGACTAGGCGCGCCCCTACCATGCTGCTGTATTTCGCCAGCCGATGGGGCAGGCTCGAATTGATCGCCAGGCTTTCGAGATAATCATTTGCGTTTGGGAGTTGCTTGATAATACCGACGCAGTTAACCACGATATCCGGACGGGCCAGCAAGAAGGCGGTCAAAATGCCTGCTTCGCCTTCGAGATGCACATTTGGTATGAGAGCGTCACGCAGTTGCGGAGCAAAGTTTATTGCCCCGCGTACATCACGCATAGTGCCGAAAGTTTCGAATGCGGGATCGGCGCTAAAATCGCGGAAGATGGTCGAGCCCAGCATTCCCGTTGCACCGAAAACGAGCACTCGCGTCTTTAGCTTTTCTGTCATCTGTATGCTTTCCTGTGAACTAAAATTAGGGAGAGGGGAACCGCCTATTCCTCGGGCTCGACATACTCTCCGCGCACTAAGGCCTGCATGAATTGAAGCTTCATGAGCAGCGCCCGCATACCTTCAACGTCGAGCCTTGTGGTGTTATGTGAGGTGTATTCCGTGGCTTCAGAGATTGCAACATCGCCCTTTTCGAAGTACATGCCATAGTTGAGGTCGCGTAGGTCAGGCCGGATACGGTAATAGTCACCGAGGTCTTCGATGGCCACCATCTCTTCGCGGCTGAGTAGCGACTCGAACAACTTTTCGCCGTGCCGCGTGCCGATAACGTCGATCCGGTGATCGGGTACTCGGAGTAGCATGGTGAGAGCTTTCGCCAGAGTCTCGATTGTAGCGGCAGGTGCCTTCTGTACGAAAATCTCACCCGCGCGACCGTTTTTGAAGGCGAAAAGTACAAGGTCGACTGCGTCGTCGAGGGTCATCATAAAGCGCGTCATCGACGGATCAGTGATCGTTATCGGCTGGCCCGCGCGTATTTGGTTAGTGAACAGGGGGATGACGGAGCCACGCGAGGCCATCACGTTGCCGTAGCGGGTTCCGCATATTACCGTGCCGTTGCTGGACCGCGACTTGGCGACGAACACCTTTTCCATCATCGCTTTGCTGATGCCCATGGCGTTGATCGGATAGACCGCTTTGTCAGTGCTAAGGCAGACGACCCTTTCTACCCCAGCCTGAACCGCAGCTTCCAGTATGTTTTCAGTGCCGAGCACGTTCGTCTTGACCGCTTCAAGCGGGTAGAACTCACAGGACGGCACCTGTTTGAACGCTGCTGCATGGAAAATGAAATCGACGCCGCGCACGGCATTCATAACCGATTGGGAATCGCGCACATCTCCGATATAAAACTTAAGCCTGTCGCTCCTGTATTTCTTACGCATGTCGTCTTGCTTCTTCTCGTCACGACTGAATATGCGTATTTCTCGAATCTCGGATTGTAGAAAACGGCGCAAGACGGCATTCCCGAATGAACCGGTGCCGCCGCTGATGAGCAGAGTCTTGTTTTTGAACATGCTTACTACCTTTGCTTTGATATGCTGTTGGACAGATTGTTCAATACGACCGTTGGACTCAAGGATGATTTTCTGAGTTTGCGATGGCGGCGCCATAATGGCGATCAAGAGTGGCTACCTACATCCAATTGGGGGGATTTCCGATTCTTCCCCAGCGAACGCAGGAAAAGCCCTACGGCGAAGAGAAAGATACCGAGGCTAAAATATCCAACTGCTCGAACATACAGCTCTATAATAAAACTTACGATAAACGTGTTGCCTACTGCCCCCAAAATCGTTTCTTGATATCCTGGCTGCCATCGGTTGTGTGGGCGACAAAAAATTAATCTATTCAATTGCTTAGTTAGATCTGAAAATGCTGACCAGAAAACACATAGATAAGCTATACAGAATAGGAGACCAAACACACCGAACTCTCCGACAAGCTTTGCGAAAAGAAAACCACCATCCTTCAGGTTTTTGTCGAACTGAAGAATGTTGAAAAGGCGAGCCCCATAATCTCCACCTGCCAAATTTCCGAGATTTTGAAATCCGACACCAAGCCCATGGGTCGTTTCCAGTGAGATGAGGGATCTATCCCAGCCCTGCAGATAAACAAGCGTGCTAATGTTTTCTGCATCTGTGAAGCTAACCCGATCCATGAAGTATTCCGGCAAAATACCGTGCACACCTTTTGTAGTAATCGATACTGCAGCTAATATTAAAATAATAAACACAGGAATTAAAGCAATAATATTCCGGTTCATAGCGCCAATAAACACAGTGAAAAAAAGTAAAGATTGAACAGCTAAAGTTAAGTTCGGGATTAAAAACGCCGCAGACAAAATCGTTGCAAACAATAAGATCATTACTGGGATTCGTGCGACAATAATCCCTGCCGCAATCAACGGAGTGCAAAAAATTGCAAAGTGGCTTGGTTCAGAATAAGGGAAAACATTTTGAGGGTAAATAGCATAATTTTGAATTGATATACGGGAAAAAGTAGCGAATAATAGCAAAATGCACAAAATAATGGAGACTGTAATGAAGACGTGTCTTGTTTCTTTGGGTCTGCTCTTCCAGAGAAATGAAGCGAAGCAGTTAGCAGCAACCAAGACGATAAATATTCCCAAGAAGGCCACTAGGTCTACGAGGGAGGGGCGAATTAGGATATCCACTAAGGCCTTTATAAAGATCACACCTGCAGAAATAGCGAGCCATTTTTCGCACCCCGTAAATTTGGCGAGGGGTGGCGTTAGACCCAACAAAACAATGGTCAAAACTGAGGCGACAATGACGCCTAGTGACATCGATGAGGCGCCCCCCAATACGTAATGTAGCGGTGGTACGAAAACCAGCATCAAAATAGAGGCTACTAATGGTGGCTTTCTTTTTGATAATCGCAATTCACTCAACTCCCGGACAAAATCTTCAATAGTGGTCTGCTCTTCAAGGTGTCCTTATTCTGAGGCTTGACCTGATCACGTTGTGATCCAATATGGATCAGGTTGCAAACTAGTTTGTCGCAAGCCCGTCAAGCGGCCCAGGCGTGCCGTTGCGAGCAGCTCGCTTCTTCAATAGGTCTTGCCCCAGGTGGACACCATTTTTGACCTGTGGATCCGACTCGCAGAGCAAGATTAGGTCGCTGAAATGGTTTATCCCCAATTAGCGAAGTGAACCGCTCTGTGTCAGCGATGATAAGTACTGTTTATCACGTGCGCGTGCTTTATTTAGTGCCGCCCGTGTATTGGCAAAATCGACACTTAAATCAAGCGAATTTACCTGCTCTGGTGTAGATACAAGACGCGTACCCAAGCGCGTGAGGTTCAGTAGACTCAAAATTCGATTGGAATGGACGCTAGCAGAGGTTGAACAAAAAGGTACTTCAAAATTTATAGAGAAACAGGTCCCGTGGAATGAATCGGTTACAACGAAGGAGGCATTTCTGAACAACGTTAAAAAATCCTCTGGCCCAGCATCCTTTATGTGAACGTCAGGCCTAATTTGCAGGAACGGATCTTGATCTAAAGCAACAACTCTTAGGCCGAGCCTTTTGGATAGAAGATTTACGGTTTCTAAGACGAATGGTAGTTTGGGAACCGAATACATTAATAGGTATTTACCTGTAGTACGATTCAGAACGTCCGTATCTGGAAAAGCTGACCAGTCTTCAACGTCTAGCATCAAGGTTGGGTCAAGAGAGTGGTGCACATCCCGCTTGAGGTACTTAACAAACATGTCCCGGGTGTCACTTTCTCGAACCGATATCTGTTCGTAATCAGCAAGAAAATTTGCCATTTCCTCAATATCGGATGATGCCGGAACGAATCCTCCGATACTTGAGGCAACCGATACTTTACGGCTATCTTTTGGGGCAAAGTCTAGAAAATAGGTGCCGTCAATCAGCCCGGTGGCGCTAACGCAATTCGGGTTCCAGATCTGATCGCTACCCGACACATAAAGGTCGTATATGCTGAGCTTACCTGCAAGTAAATCCGTACGCGTCATCGTGGAGGTCAGGTTGAGGTACTTTTGTTCGAAGGTTCGAAATTTTTGAACTGCACGTTTGCGAGGCCAAAGGCGACATAGATCTTTGGCTGTGCCCAAGAGGCCGTGAAATGACGATCCCAAGCGCAGAACATCCATGCTCGAACCGATATGGCGATTAATATAGTTCAGCGTCGACACATCACCCCACTCTTCCAGCTTGTTATGTAATGCATAGGCTTGAAGTGCTGCGCCATAGTTGTTTACGCCATTGGTCGTGATCAAGAGAATTTTCTTGGCCTTCATGTTACGCTTTCTTCAATGGCTTGAGAATCTCAGTCATGGGGCGGCGTGCTGACACACAAACGGTGTTGTCCGCTCTCGGCCAACCAACCGCTAACATCATGATAATAGTTTCTTCGTTGGAAACTTTGAATGCTGATCTGAAAGCCTTGTCTTGTCCAGACGTTTGGCTCCAGTTCAGGCAGCAAGTAGCAAGTCCGAGAGAATGGAGTGCCAAAATCAACGTCATGGAGAAAAGCCCGCCATCGATCCAGTGCTGGTATCGTTCCTGCCCCGGCATGAAAGCTCGCAGATCAGCCGCAACAACAAGCAACATCGGGATTTTGTGACCAAATCCGCGATTGCCAGATTGGTACTTTAGTGCGAGATCGCGTATCATCGGATCGCTGGTATAATAAACGGCCCATGGTTGGCGGTTGCACGCCGATGGCGATTTCATCGCCAGAGATGTTGCGCGTTCCAATGTTTCCAGCGATACTTCGGTTTCCGCGAATTCACGCAATGAGTACCTGGAGTTGAAGAAGCCTTCTGGGTCTGCTAACTGTCCTTTCTGGAAGGAAAGGCGATCTATTTTGACAGTGCCGGTGGCTTCGTCGATGGCAGGGTAGAGGCTAGCAATGGCCTCGCGAATGGGGCCTGCCTCGAAGCGTTCAGCATTCTCCGGCAGATTGACGAATTGAGTCAATACCGCTACTGCGGCCCGATCATGAAATCCGAGATTGCCTGCTTTTTTTGCTGCAAGGCATGTCTCCAAGAGTAGATAGGCATTCGTCCAGCCTGAGCTCGACTTGCGATCCGAAAAACTCATACTTTTTTCCAACGAATGATAGATCTTTACGGAGTGATAGTTGCGGACGGCTTTGTCCGTGAGGTCCTTGGACCACCCCGAAAAAGAAACGTACCGATGAAAGTCGTAGATGAAACCTAGAGCCGCCTTGGCAATTCGGCCGCAGCGTTTGACGTTTTCCTTGAGATTCATGTTTAACCTTCATGTTCCTGTAGTGTGTTTCAGTGCCCGCACAGCAGCAAGTGCATAGAGGAGCAGGAGAATGTAGGCGCTGGCCACAGTCGTCAGCGCCGCCCCCATTCCGCCCATTTTCGGTATGAAAATGACATTCATCACGATATTGAAAAACGCTACAACCGCCAAGATCGCTGTCTTTTTTGCCATGTTCTCCCGTGTCATGAGAATGGTTCCAAAATTGTATGACACGTATATCGCAGGAATGCTGAGAAGTAGCACGCGAAGGATCGGCGCGGAGGCGGCATAGTCGGATCCGAAGACGCCAACGATCAGAAAATCGGATAGGCACCAGATCACCACCACCACTAAGAGGCTCGCGACCCCTATAGCGATACTCCCGAACAAAAAAAACATCCTTAGCCGTTCGGGGTCGCGAAATGCCCAGATGTGGATTTTGGGAAGGAAGTACCTTTGAAAAACAGCGGTTGGCAGGATGTAGGTCGCGGCTACCAGCGTGAAGGCGACGTTGTAGAATCCGGCTTGCTCGGGGCCTGAAAGATATTTCAGCATTACCACGTCACTTTGGTAGTAAAGCAGTTGAAGCAGAAGCGCGGCGCCGAATGGAAAACTAGCTCTCGCGATCTGGCGAACCCCGGTGTTTTGGCGGGGCTGATTGTCTGGCAGGCGTACCCAAGCTGACGCTCCGCCTAGTTTCCGAAGGCTTACAACGGCGATCAATACGATCATCAATGCTGACATAGCGAAGCAGATCGCAAAGCTGTATATGCTGGTCTGGGACCAGGTTGCAAGGGTTAAAAAACCGACAAAGCTGAACCGAAGTGCATTCTGGGTGAGTGAAATTGCGGCAAGCTTGGTCATCTGCCCTTCATGCTGAAACTTTGCGCTCAGCAACTCGATTGAAACGTGGCCTAAAACGCAAACCGATAGGATGCGCAGTAGGTCTGTCATGCCATCGTTGCCCCCCTGAAGGTTGCTCCAAATCAACAGCATTGCGAGCGTAATCACCGTCATTGTGCCTATTAGGCTATAGGATGGCAGCAAGATCTGACGTGCAGCATCCTGATCTTCGCTGAATTTCCGCAGCCAGTATTGCCCGACGCCAAACCCGGCGATCGGAGCGATCAGAGTAATCGTGCCGAGAGCGGCGGCAAATTTTCCCATTTCGGCCGGATCAAGCGCCCGCACCAGAATGACTTGGGTTCCAAAGGCCAGCACAGCGTTGAGTACGCCGGCAAGGCTCAAGAGGCTAATTCCAAACATTGCAGCTCTGAGACGTCTCAACACGATTGCTTTCGTTGTTTGCGGCCATGAAGCAAATCAAAAGGCCCGCTTCATTATAAGATGGACCGCGAGGCCCCAAACGGTCATGGCTGGTGAAATTTGTTGCCTACAAAGCCACTTATAGAGCGACATCGCATTACCAAGTGTCCGAATCTCCCTTTTGGTTCTCGTGTCGGATTTATCGTCTGTCCAATTTCTGCCATTCCAATAGGAACTCTTCAGCGCTCATGATAGGACGTGGCGGATTGGTCAGTTTCAGAAAACGTTTCATCGCCAGAGCAATAGAACGTGGTGACGTGGGGTCGAATGTTTCCGCAGGACTACATACATCACGAACGAAATTCAACTCACCGGCGATTATAGGTAGACCCAGTTGCGAAGCTTCGATCAATGGCAGACCGAAGGATTCCACGAGCGATGGAAAAATAAGTGCTCGCGAGCATTCGTAAAGTCTAATAACTGAATCGTGCTGTATCATTCCAATATTTTCGATTTTTATTTGATTTACCGTTTGGAGGTTTGCCACTTCACTAAGTATAGATCCTGCATTATCGCCAAGTGTAATAGCAATCCTGGGAAAAATATTCTCATTTGCTAATATTCTAAGTGCTGCGAAAAGGGTCGAGTGGTTTTTATGTGGCTGCCCATCAGCAACATAACAAAAATCATACACTGTTTCGTTGCTGCTCTCTTTGGTTGTCTTTGGGGTAGATGCAGAGATCGAGTTCGAAAATGGCGCCACAATTACCCGCGGGCGGTGCCCGTCCATCCTTTTTCTTTTTCTATCTAGCCAAGTATTTAATATATCAGCCATGGTTTCGGTTTGTACGAAAAAACGCGTAACCTTATTGTGGCCACGATTCAACACCAATTTCTCATATAGTAACCGCAAGCGCACTCGCCAGGGAAACCCGTATTCTTTCAAAGATCCGAGGAGTAGTCGATTTTGAACGTACACCGAAACATTGCCTTTGCATTCGAAGACCGGCGGGATTCCGTGAAAGCACAGAATTTGATGGTGTGAAGTGGCAAGTTTCTGCAGCTTTCGTTCGCAGGCCAAACGGCCGAGGAGAGTGCGCTGTACCCAAAACAACGTACACTCTTCGGTTATTGGTTCAATTTGTGATCTGATCCGTTGATCCAGAAACAAAACATTGTTAGCAGACAACGGTAGCGATCGGACTAAGTCCAGCAATAGGACCAAGCCCCCGCCGGCATTCACATTTGGAGCGAAAATTATGGTGGATTGCATTGGCATTCCTTAGATAATTATTTGCGGTGGGGTATCGCAATAGACGAAACGTTCGGTGAAATATGCCCGGTATGAGGACTCGGTGTTGATTTCCGCTCAGAACTGAGCCGGGGGGCGGATAAAAAGTTGGACTGTTTCATACGGGAAGGCCGAGGCTTTTTCGATACTCGATCGGGCTGAGCGATCCTAGCGATATCTTGATGCGATTTTCATTGTACCAGCGGATGTAGGCATCTACCTCGGTGACGAACTGTTCGATTGTGATGGACTTCCAATCTCGTGGACAAAAGAGTTCCGTTTTCAACTGGCCGAAGAAGCCTTCGCACGCGGCATTATCTTGTGAGCACCGCTTTCGGGACATCGAGCGAACCAGTTTCGCTTCGCTAATCCGGGTATGCCAGCCGGGCCAGCGATAATGGGCTCCTCTATCAGAATGGACGATTGGTCGCTCCTCGCCTTCGCTCACCGTTTCGATGGCAGCGTCCAGCATGGTATTGACAAGTCCCGCATCTGGTTGCGTTCCAATCGACCAACTGATGACCATACCGTCGAAGCAATCGATGATCGGCGAAAGGTAGACCTTCCCGGCTGGGATCTGGAACTCGGTGATGTCTGTCAGCCATTTCTCGTTCGGTGCTTGAGCATGGAAGTCGCGATTGATTAGGTTTTCGGGTGCCGGACTGATTTCCCCCAGGTACGATCTGAAACGCCGTCGACGTGGTCTGGCGACGACCAAGTGCTCCTGCTTCATCAAGCGCTGAACAACCTTTTCCGAGATCGTCACGCTCTGCCTGGCCAGCGACGCCTGTAGTCTGCGATAGCCGTAACAACGATGGTTCGATTCAAGAATTTCCGCCAGGCTGCGACGGATGGCGGCATACTTGTCTTCCAGACACATGCGTGTGCGATGGTAGAAGTAGGAGTTTCGCGCGATTCGCAGCTGGGCGAGCAGTTCCGGCAAGCGATACACCTCTCTAAGGGCGTCAATCAGCTGTGTCTTCTCCCGATTGCTCAGGATCTGCAGATCGACGGCCAGTTCTTTTTTTAGAAGTTCGTTGGCCTTTTTCAGGAGATCATGCTCGAGTTGCAACTGGCGGACATCACGCTGGAGGGCTTCAAGCTGTCGCTCTAGTTCCTCGCGTTCGGGCGTATGCGGGGTGGTTTTGCAGCGTTTCATGGAGGAAGGAGCCTCGTGACCGAGTAACTGGTCTTTCCAGTTGTACAACGTCGGCCTGCAGACGCCCAGCCGGTCAGCCACCTGTTGGGCGCTTTCATCTCCACTACAGAGTCCGATTACACCGGCTTGCCTCACCGCTTCGGGATAGGCAGGGTGCCATGATCGACCGACCATCGATGTTCGCGTCTCCGGAAAGGCCTCCCGTACCCATGCGGTTAGGGTTCCTCGACCCGGATAGCCAAGTGCCCGCATCGTCGCAGAGATGCACCGATCATGGGTGCGATAGTGCTCAAGTGCCGCCTGCTTCTGGGCCTCGGAATACTTCGGCGCTCGAGCTACCGGTTGAATACAAAGGTCGAACTGCTGTTCGTACTCGCGGTACCAGCCCCTCAGCGCGTTCTTGGTGGGATAACCCAACTGGCGAATGGTTGCGTTAAGTCGCTTGCCAAGCCTGAAATAGAGCTCAACGGCTCGAAGTCTGTCTGCATAGGAATACATGAACTACCTCCTGGTGGTCCAAGCTTTTATCCGCACCCCCTTATGCGCCCACCTGGCTCAGTTCTGGGTGGAAACCAAAAGCGTGCGGCCATTCGGAAAATCTCTTGTTCAGGACAGTTCTTCTTAGGTCAGTGGCGTCCTCATGGCCGCAGCTACCAGTCGTGCCTGGTCGAGCGTCTGCTTTTGCGGCGGCGTCTCTCCCTTTAGAATGACTCTTATTGTCCGAATGACAATCTTGATATCAACCGCAAGTGACATGTTCTTGACATACCAAGCGTCAAGTGCGGCCTTGTCTTCCGGGTTGATGATGCGGCCGCCATGGACCTGTGCCCAGCCGGTCAGGCCGGGACGAACGCTTAGTCTGATTTCGGAATTTTCTGGCTGATCAATGGGAAGCAGCGGACGCGGCCCGATGAAGGACATGTCGCCGAGCAGGATGCTGAACAATTGCGGCAGCTCATCAATCCGGTACCGGCGCAGAGCAAACCCTAGCGGCGTGGTCCGTTTATCATCTGGAATCTTGTTGCCATGCCTGTCGTGCCCGGCACGCATTGTCCTGAGCTTGAACACCCGGATGAGCCTGCCCCGATAGCCAGGCCGCACCTGCCAGAACAGAACCGGGCTTCCCAGATCAATCAAAGTCGCTATCCAGGAGAGCACCAACAACGGTGACGTCAGCACGATCAAAGTGATTGCTCCCACGATATCAATCATCCGCTTAGCATAACTGTACACGGTTGGCGCAGACACAAATCGGGACAGGTCTGGTGCGGCAGCCGCAGATTTTTGAGTGCCCAGGGCTGCAAAACCGAGGCGATCTTCAAACATCTCCAGGGGGATCTGTCTCTCTTTCTCCATGTCGCGCAAGGCTTCACGAGAAGCCTCGGACAATGTGTCAAAGCTGGTTGCGACGACAATCTCGTCGACGAAAATACCATGGACCGCCAATCGGTTAATCTGTTCGGCAATATTTCGGGGATCATCGATGACCGGAACGTTGCGCATTGAACTACCCATGAGGCGCTTGTTTTCGGTTAGCAGTCCCGCCACCCTAATACGCCCGTTGGACAGGCTATCGACGCATCTGAGATAGATTTCACTCAGATTTTCCGAGCCTACCACCAGCACATGGCGAACATCCGTTTCACCATTGGGCAACCTGGAGCGGGTGAAAGGCTTTTCCGACTTGGCAATGCGCACATAAAGTCTTGCGCTGGCCGAAAACAACAGCGCAAGGAGCACCTGGAGCGGCGGAATTGAGCGGGCTAGATCCGTGCCACGATCTACGACAAAACCAATCAGCGATGAAAAGGCAACCGCAATTGCAATAACGATTGCCAGCTGGGCCAGATCAGAAAGTGTGAAATAGCGCCAGACTCGATGGGTTACCCCGGATGCTGCAAACACGATCAGACCGACGCCAAAGGTAATAGCCAAATGCATCGCAACGCCATCACGCTCAAAAACCGCGCTGATTGAGTTCCAGCGAATGGCGAAGGCGCAAAAAGCCGCAACCACCAGAAACAGACAATCCATAATAATACATGTTAAGCGACGCATGACAGATCAGCCCATTAATGAAGTCTTAACCATTGGTAGTTGTAGATCTTTCCGGTTGCAAGTTCAACTTCAGATATTAGTTGATTTTCAGAATGTTAAGGTTAATTTGGAACAGATGCTGCTTAAGAATACGGCAGAATGGGCATCTCTTGATCTGCCTTGACGGAATAGGCCCGTTTCGCCTTCACGGCCGGTGTCTGGCCCGAAACCCTTTTGACGCCTGACACGCCGATCTTGATTCAACAAAGGACACCAGAGCTGTGGCCGTGATCTGTGCCGGCCGGCATCAGACACGGTTGCAGAATTGCGAGGTGCACCTGCCTTTCAGTCCGGCAGCGGCACCAGCGCCACGGACCAGGACGCCCTCAACCCGTTAAACGTGTCTTGATGTGCTTTCGTGCCATCCTTCTCGGCCGTAGCTGAATTCAGCCACAAAGCAAGGTCCGCACTATCTTCCTGTGCACAATTGCAAAAAAAACTGAGCCAGCTTGCCGGATCATATGCGAAAGGGTCTTTTGTATGGGACAAGCCACGAAGTTTTGCTGTCCATGTCACGGTCTTCATGAATTGCTAACTTCTGCCCGCCAGGATCGGCTCAGGAGGTAAGCGTTATGCTTTTCAGTGCGACCCTGTTTTCTGCATTCGGCTTCTTGATCTCGGAAGAGACGGGAAACAGGCAAGTGTTGTTTGCCACCGGCCTTTTCTTCGCCACTGTCGGCATCTGGGCTGCAAGCGGCGTCTCCGTTGCGGCGCTGGGATCCTGTCTCATCGAACTCTTCATTTTTGCCCAAGCAGGGTTGTTTTTTGGGGTGCTGCGCGCCGGAAACGCAATGGGCTATCTGTGCAAACGCGCCCTTGGTATGGCCTGAGCTGCCCCTGACCTCATCCTGCCTGCACCGCTTTGCTGCCGATCCTCTCGATCACTCGCAATAGGCGTTGCCATTGCCATCGACATAGCAGCGCCTTTGCGTGGCGCCGATGTGGCCGGGTCTTGCGGATTTGCGCTGGGTGACGACACCGGGCCGCTGCCCGCCGATATGGCCGCTGACTTCGCCATTACTGATATCGACATCAAAATTCTGCTTGCCCAAGGTGCCGGTGTAGCCGCCGGTCGTATTGGGCTCGGATTCAAAATTGCGGTATTGCGCCGATGTATCCGCGGCCATTGCGGCAAATAGGAGAATGGCAGCACTCAGCAGATTTCTCATCAGGATCACCTCGCTTGCGGCAAATGGGGCATGCTGACCACGGCAATACCGGCACATATTGCCCGATAGTGTTTCAATGCATTATGCCTTTAGTAAGACGCATTGGGGCAAACATGCCAGACGCCGGCGGGCCGGTATTACCAAGCAGGACCGGCAGTCCCCCTTGGGCAAGCCCAAACAATGCCTTAAGCGGCGGTTTACCAAAATGCGACAATCGGTCTGCCGATCTTGCCAAATATCCCGAGAAATCACCTTTGTCTAAAATTGCAACTATCAGCTTAAATCAACCGTGAGGTCTCTCCCCTAGAACTCATCGCAACGGAGCGTGGAAGGACTGGCTGAAGCACCTGTCCAAGTGACTCCGGCACCATGAGAACCAACACGGACGGGGAAGTCATGATCAAGTTTATCAAAGTCACGACGGTCTTGCTGGCTTTTGGCCTTGCGGTACCGCAATCTGCCCATGCATTTGGTCCGGCCGGCTTTGCAGCCGGGATCGGGAAGAGCAATCCCAGAGCGTTCATCAATACCAAGGGTACCACTCTCGCACCATTTGCCTTTGTCAAATACTGCGTCAACAATCCGCGCGATTGCTCCACCGGGAGCGAACGGGAGTTTTCCATCACCAATGCGCGCATGCGTCAGTTGAGCAGGGTCAATGCCAGCGTCAATCGCTCTCTGATGCCGGTCAACGACAAGAAAGGCCTGGACGTATGGCAGGCAGGCGGCAAATCCGGCGACTGTGAGGACTTTGCGCTGACCAAACGCCGCAAGCTGATCCAGCTCGGTTGGCCGTCGAATCTGATGCGCATGGCTGTTGTGCGGACCCGCTCAGGTGAGGGGCATGCGGTTCTGGTGGTCAAGACTCAGAAAGGCGACTTGGTGCTCGACAATCGCTTCAACTCGATCCGCAATTGGCGACAAACCGATCTTCGCTGGGTCAAGATCCAGTCAGGCGACAACCCGCGCATCTGGTACAATCTCTAGAACCGCAATCGGATAGAGACAGACAATTGAAACCCCGCTCATCCCGCGCACCATTGCGCGGTGGGCGGGGTTTTCAGTCGCAGAGCCCGATCTGGCAGTTTGCGTCAGTCCAAATTCCTTTTTCCATCATCTGGGCTGTGCGTTCGAATTCCGCCATGGAGGCGGTGGCCGCGAACGCCGCCCCCGCAGACACCAGGGTTTGCGCCAGAGGCCGGCCGCCCAGCTGGCAATCAACCAGCCAGGCCTGGTTCGCAAGGAACTCTTTGAAGCATCTGAGTGTCCGTCCCTGGATCAGCTTGCGCAGATAGGCGCGAGCTTGTTGACCGCATGCAACAATATGCCCGCGCAAATTGCGGCAGAGCTTGCGCGGCGGTATCGGCAATGCCGCCTTGATCACATAGTGACTCCCACCGATCGAAAAACTGGCGCTGTCATTGACGCGCACATTGCGCGGAACCTTGATCAGCACGCCCAGATGGTCGACGGGGCCGGCAATGCGCTCGAAATCCTGTTTGTTCCGATCTATGCGAACCGGACGCTCCGTCCAGATCGGATCGGGCGCCTTGTCCCACAATAGCCCCTGCTGAATCTGGGCCAGGCTGGCAGAACCGGCCAGCATCCCGATCAGGCAGGTGATCCCGTAGATCCGAAATTTCATGACGACACCAAAGACTGGCCACCCGGTTGACAGTTCCAGAGCCCCATCACTCCCATATAATCGGGGAACAGACAATCAGTTGGAGCTTTCGGGCGCTTTCAGCCAGATCTGGCGGCCGGACTTCTTTGACATTCGCGCCTCGCCGGCTGGCGTCTCGCTGACAATCAGCAGATTGTAGCGCGGAATCTCGGTGTGTTCCCGGAACAGCGACATCCGGTTGCCATTGTTCTTGATCTCGAACACTTCGAGTTTTCGCACATGCTCCAGTGCTTCCGGATCGGCGCCCCAGCCGATAGCCGAGAGAATGGCGTCAGCAGCATCGACCGCCTTGCGCATAACCCTCTCTGAAATCGAGCCGGATAGAAAATTGATCTTCAGGCGGACCGACGAAACCTGATCCTCCTGCAGGCCGCGCACCGAGATATAGAGCGATCCCTCGGGATCTTCGCTGTCGCCCCGCGCATGCAAGAGCAGCTCATGGCTGCATTCCCAGGCCAGCTCGCCAAGATCGGCCGCGGTCCATCCGGCATCAATTAGGCCCCGCTGTTGAAGTTCGCTGCAGATCTGGAGCGGGCTGCGGGTGATGGTCCGCCGGAAGGTCAGAGGCGGGTTCGCCTGATGCTGCAACAGACGCTCTGGCATCAGGATCACCGGGCTCGGCGGTTTAATACGGTTCGCCTCCGGCTCGATGTCCCTTGCACCACTGGCAATGGGGTCGAAGCCGAAGGACACCAGCAATGTGTTGAGATTTTGCTTGTCATTGGCTAGCAGCACAATCGAACCGATGCCCGAGAAGATCACAGCCAGCAGAAGCAGAAACAGTTTCGTGTTTTTCTCAGCGGGTTCAGCCATGGCGACCTTGTTCGTGACCTTTGCAAACTCAAACCATCGAACGGTCCGGCATGTCCGGACGTCTCTAGCCTTGTATGTTTGTCGCTTGAACGCGACATGCGACAGCGTCTTGCCCGTCCCATGTTGCGCTTGAGAGTGTAGAACATCCCAACGGGATCGAACACAGTCCTCCAGGCATCTTTGCGGGCTTAATGGGTTGTGCACCAATTCCGTTTATGTTCAAGCAGGTTTCAACTGCATTGTGTCTCAGTTCCGTCCTGCCAGCCCGATAGGCGGGATTTCAGGGTATCGCGTTGACTAATCGCAATACACGTCGTTGATGAAATTCTTTCAAGGGAGCGAAATGTGGCAAACGGGCAGCGGAACTCTCGGCGGGTGGTACTTGGAAGCGCAATGACGGTTGTGCTGGTGCTGATTGTCACTGTGCTCGCCCTGGCGCCTAGCTCCTTCGTCCGCCCTGCGGGATGGGACAAGTTGTACCACGCGCTTGCCTTTGCCTGCCTCGCCTTTCCGCTAAGTTTGGTGCGGCCGAAACTGGCGGTCTGGGTGTTCCTGGGCCTTATGGCCTATGGAGGCGTGATCGAACTGATTCAGCCGCATTTTAGGCACGAAGCACATTGGGATGATCTCCTGGCCAACGGCATTGGCGCCGCCGCAGGCGCCATGGCCGCGCGGTATCTCGGCTCTCGGCTGCTGTAATTGCGACGGAAAGATCTCAAGCCTGAGGTGGTGAGAGACCCGTAAGTGCTGTCATCCGGCGGTGACATTTGCCATGAAGTGCCTGTGGAGCCTGCAAAATGTGCTGTTTGCATGTTGCCATGGCCTGCTAGGGGAAAATACTATGCGCCACGCAACACAGAGAGTGTTGCGTCCCAAGTCCGGTTGCCGTCACAATGACAGATAAATTCATGGCTCGAATTTTGTAATGACGGTAAAGTCCTTTCCGATATCCCGGATTCCTGTGTCCTTCTATGTGTCTCGCGCGGCAGTGCTGCTATGGGCGCTGTGTCTGCTCGTCGCCGTGCTGTCCTTCGGAACGGTGGACCGCAACGCGCAGGCCCTGTCGGTCATCCTGTGCGGGCTCGCCGCCGGCATCGGGGCTGTCGCGCCGGGCTTTCCCGGCGGTGCTGCGGGCCGTTTGCTCAGGACCTTTGTCTGGTTCCTGCTTGTCCTTCTGCTTCTCATTGGCCTGCAGATACTACCGCTCTCCGGTCTGGCGGATCCGGCCTGGAGCGAGCTTGCCAGGATCGGGATTTCGAAAACCGGGACAATTTCCGTGGCGCCCGCGGACACGGTCGAGGCGATATTGCCGCTGGCTCTGCCCTGCCTGATGTTTCTGGTCACGCTCATTCTGTTTCAAAGTGACGAAAGCGCTGTGCGGGCGTTCGGCATCGTCGCGATTGCCGCCAGCGTGATCATCGTCCTCACCCTGCTGCAGTATCTGCTGGCGCCCGGTATGATCCTGCTCACCGAACTGCCCTTCAAGCGCAGCGGTTTCAGTGCTTTTGTAATCAACCGGAACAATGCCGCGACCTTTCTGGGCGTAACCGCGCTGATGCTCTGCCCGGTGCTTCAGAAACATTATGCAGCAATCGACACAAAGCGGATCGTAAAATGGATCCTCGATGGTGTCAGGCCTCCCGGGGTCGGATCCATCTTCAAAGCAATTGCCATTGCCCTCTTGTTCAGCCTGACGCTTGCCGGACTGTTTCTGACCCAATCGCGCGGCGGGGTGCTGGCGAGCTTCTGCGGCTTCTTCGTGTTTTTCGTGTTGATGAGTATTGGCAAACCGGCCAGCCCAAGCCGCAACGCCGGCTTTTCCGGCAGCAGGAGCGTCTGGTCAAAGCCGATTGTTCGGCTGGCCCTTGGTCTCTCCACATTGGTCGCGGTGCTGGCCATCTTTGGTGGGCAGCTCTTGCTGCGCGCCGAAGTGCAAGGAGCTGAGGATGGTAGACGCTGCGTTCTGGACGGGCTGATCTCAGCGGCCACCAGAAATTGGATGACCGGATCCGGCTTCGGGGCATTCTCCTCGACCTTTCCGGCCTATCGCGATCCTTACTGTGGTATCGCAGGTTTCTGGGACCGGGCGCACAATTCCTATCTCGAAGCGTTCATCGGCCTGGGGATCGTGGCTCTACCACTCATCGCAGTGTCCGTGTTTCTGCTTTTTCGTCCACTTATGACAGGGTTGCGGCAGCGCCGCCGTTTACGTCCTTATCCGGCGGCCGGAATTGCGGTTCTGGTGCTGGTGTTGGTCCACGCCACAGTGGATTTTTCGCTACAGATCCCCGGGGTCGCCGCCTATGTCGCCGTGTGCCTGGCTTTGATTTCGACCATCAGCCTTGGCCGGACTTCGCGTAGAGGGACCGAAAAGCGGTCACGTCATAATGAGCGGGTAATTGGGGCCCGCACCGACCCGGTCTTGTGATCGAGTACTGGTGTCATAATGCACGGAGTCTTGTCTTTTTTCCCACCGATCGCTTGGTCGTTCGCGGTGTATTTTTTTAACGGATAGGTGAATTAGTTGCGGTTCTCTGTGAAACAACCTCCGCGTTGTAAACCATGTTTCAATTTGGAACTTGGCGCAAGAGCGTTAGAAACATTAGGTTGAAGCCCTCCCAGTGATTTTCTCGCTGGTTTGAGTGGAATAGAGAGACAGGCATTCATGTGTGGAATTGTTGGAGTATTGAGCTCTCACGAGGTGACAATAGTCATCCTGGATGCTCTGAAGAGACTTGAGTACCGAGGCTATGACAGCGCGGGTATTGCCACTGTTCACAATGGCGTGCTGGATCGCCGCCGGGCGACTGGGAAGCTGATCAATCTGCAAGATTTGCTGGTACGGGAACCCCTTAGGGGCTTTGCTGGCATCGGCCACACTCGCTGGGCTACGCATGGCGCGCCGAGCGTGGAAAATGCGCATCCGCATCGCTCAGGCGCTGTGTCGGTGGTTCACAATGGGATCATCGAAAATTTCCGCGAATTGCGGGCAGAACTGCAGGCGGCAGGTGCTTACTTCAGTTCAGAGACCGACACCGAGACCATTGTTCACCTCACCAATGCGCACTTGGCCCAGGGGCTTTCACCGGCTGATGCAGCGCGCGCAACGCTCGAGCGCTTGGAAGGTGCCTTTGCCTTGGCGTTTCTATTCGAAGATGAGGATGATCTACTCATTGCTGCGCGCCGTGGCTCGCCGCTTGTGGTCGGCCATGGGAATGGAGAGATGTATGTAGGCTCAGACGCGATCGCTCTGGCACCGCTGACCAATCAGCTCACATATCTTGATGAAGGGGATATGGCGGTTATTACGCGGCGTTCGCTACAGATCTTCGATCCGGACGGCCTTCATGTTACTCGTCCTATCACTCAGATTGTTGTCGAGAATGCTCTGGTCGACAAAGCTGGTCACCGGCATTTCATGGCCAAAGAAATGGCTGAGCAGCCGAGCGTGATTAAGAAGGCCTTGGCTGAGTACCTCGATGGCGCAGGAACAAACCTACAGCTTCCCGAAGGGGCAGATTTTGCCGGAATTCGTCGTGTTATCATGGTTGCCTGCGGGACTGCATTCTATGCCTGCCAGGTTGCGAAGTACTGGTTCGAGCAGATCGCTCGTATTCCTATTGAAATAGATATCGCCTCGGAGTTCCGATACCGCAATCCGGTGCTTGAGCAAGACGACCTGATGATTGTTGTCAGCCAATCGGGAGAAACAGCTGACACGCTGGCGGCGCTCCGGCATGTCACGGGAAAGGTTGCCCGGACTCTTGCCGTTGTCAATGTGCCCACCTCTTCGATCGCCCGTGAGGCCGATGTGGTTATACCGATCCTGGCCGGCCCTGAAATCGGCGTGGCGTCGACGAAAGCCTTCACTGCTCAACTACTCACCCTTCTGCTCCTTTCTGCAAAAGCAGGATCAGATCGTCACAAGCTAAGTGACGCGGAGCTGAAGAGTCTAATCGCTGAAATCCAGACAGTACCAGGTTTCATGTCGCAAGCACTTGATCGCGAGACGGATTACGCGCGGGTCGCGGAACGCCTAGCCGGAAGCGATAATGTGTTGTTTCTGGGGCGCGGCGCGATGTTCCCAATGGCACTAGAGGCGGCGCTAAAGCTTAAAGAGATAAGCTATATTCATGCAGAGGCCTACGCTGCAGGCGAGCTGAAACACGGTCCTATCGCGCTCATCGACAAGACGCTGCCGGTAGTCATCATAGCGCCTAAAGATGCCCTGTTTGAGAAGACGATCTCGAACATGCAGGAGGTCATGGCCCGCCATGGTCAAGTGACCGTGCTGACTGATGCTGAAGGTGCACGTTTGGCTGGAGAGGTTCAGCAGACAATCGTTCTGCCAAAGGTCCCGGACGTAATCGCGCCACTCGTCTATGCAATCCCGGCACAGATGCTCGCGTATCACACAGCTCTCGCGCGTGGGACGGATGTTGATCAGCCAAGGAATCTGGCGAAGTCCGTAACGGTTGAGTGAATGTCGCGTGGTCGGCGCGTTCAACTCTGCTACTCAACTTAGGGCTGCCCCGTTTTTCTTTCATCGTGCTTTAGTCTGCTGGCACGCGTTCGCTGCCTGTTTCTTCCGCACCGGTAGAGATTGGGAAG